>Ga0214473_10008741_pt1 | contig 11970 bp, 8 predicted proteins | sample RVTome_7_FD_203509 | JGI IMG/M metagenome (GOLD analysis project Ga0214473, IMG submission 203509) | Soil microbial communities from uranium-contaminated site in the Upper Colorado River Basin, Wyoming, United States - RVT98D197 | ecosystem: Environmental > Terrestrial > Soil > Contaminated >...
ACCTGATGGACGTCGGCTGGGAGGCACAATCCGATTCGACCGCAGCCGCGGGTGTGCAGTACACACAGCGTGTCGGCGCCCGCCGCGCCCGCCTCGTGACCACGGCCCAATGGGTTGAGGGGCCGGACGAGGCCTTGAGCGCCCTGCTGGGTGCGCGCCACGACCCCTCCAGCACCGTGGTGCTGGAGGTGGCGCCGGGCCCGAGGAGCGGGGACCCGAGGAGTGGAGAGCCGGGGAGCCCGGGAGGGATCCAGGTCCTCGGTACGGACGATCCTGGCCGGGTGGAACTGCAGGTGGAGGCACCGAGAGGGGGTTGGGCGGTGCTGCACGATGCCTGGTATCCCGGCTGGAGGGCCACGCTGGACGGTCAGGCCGTTCCGATCTATCCCGCCGACGGCATCTTTCGGGCGGCCTGGGTGCCGGCCGGCCGCCACCTGCTCGTATTCAGCTACGCGCCGAAGTCCTTCTCGGTGGGTGCTGCCATCTCGTTATTGGCCTCGGCCGGCATACTGGCGCTCGCTTGGTTCGGGAGAGGCGGACGATCCGATGGCGGGCCCTGAGGCCGTTCCGGCCGGCGGCGCCTCCCCTCCGACCCATCGACTCCCGTTGGGCAGCGGCCGTGGCAGCGTCTGGCATGAGTGGGCCGTCCTGCTCCCCGGGCTGCTGTCGTTCCTGATCGGCGCGCTCTACGCCGGGTGGAGGCTGGCGGAGGCCAACTGGGATCCGCTGGCCCTGGCCGAACTGGGAACGCGGTACGCGCTGGGGGCGCCGGACGGTTCCCCCGGCTATGATGGTCAATTCAACTACTACATTGCCTCTACTTTGTCGCCGCAGGCCGTAGTTGAGCACCTGGACGTCCCCGCCTATCGCTATCAGCGGATCCTCTACCCGCTCTTGGCCAGGCTGCTAGCCCTGGCGCGGCCGGCCTGGATCCCGTGGACCCTGCTGGGCCTCAACCTGATCGCCCACGCCCTGGGAACGGCTGGGCTGGCGGCCTACCTGGAAGGCAAGGGTCTCCAGGGCTGGTATGCCCTGAGCTACGGCCTATGGGTCGGGCTGATCGCGCCCGTTGGGCTCGACCTCAACGAACCCCTGAGCTTTGCCCTGGTGATCGCCGGCTGGCTGCTCCTGGAGCGCCGGCGGACGCTGGCCGCAGCGGCCTGCCTGGGTCTGGCTCTCTTCGCCAAGGAGACCGCCCTGGTCTTCTGGTTTGCGGCGCTGGCGGCCGCGCTGTTCACGTCTCGGGATCGCCGCCTCCTGGCCGGGTTGGCTGCCGGTGGGCTGGCGCTTGCTGGCTGGCAGCTCTGGCTGCTCACCCAGTTCGGCCGGATCGGCCTGGGGAGTGGGGGGGACATGGCCACGCCGTTTGAGTGGATACCCTTCATGGGGCTGTGGCGGATCGGGACGGTGAATCCGAGGGCGCTGGTCTTGTTCCTGATCATCTTCGGGCCCACCGTCGTCGGCCCGGCCGTCTGGGGTGCGATCGCATCCCTTCGAACCTTGGTGGCGGGATCGCGCGGCCCCAGCGATTTCGGCCTCCTGTTCAGCAGCGCGGCCATCATGGCGCTGCCGTTCTCCACCTTCCGCGAACCGCTGGGCCTGGTGCGAGCGGCCGATGGTCTGGTCCTGGCCGTCATGTTCTTCGCCTCCGGACAGTACGCCGCCGCGCAGGCCGGAAACCGGAAACGCTGGCTGCGGCCGGTCCGGTTGGCTCTCTTCTGGATCCCTCTGCTCGCCATCCTGCTGAACCGCTAGGGCCAATCGTTGAGTACAATCCACCGGATCAGTCGACCGGGTAACCCGTCGCCCGGTGACCTCCCCAACTAGCATGCGCGATCGCTGGCTGCTCGTCTCAGTCTTCGCTGGCGGAATGACCACCCTGGGCGTGGAGCTCTCCGCCTCTCGGCTGCTGGGGAACGTCTTCGGCACCAGCAACATCGTCTGGGCCAACATCATCGGGCTGATCCTGATCTACCTGACGGTCGGCTACTTCCTGGGCGGCCGTTGGGCGGATCGGTCCCCGCACCGTCACACCTTCTACCGGATACTGGCCTGGGGCGCCTTCACTGCCGGACTGGTTCCCATCGCGGCCCGGCCGGTGCTGGGGGTGGCGGTGGCCGCGTTCGCGCAATTCGACGCGGCCATCCTGGCGGGGTCCTTCCTGGCGGTGTTGGTGCTCTTCAGCCTGCCGGTGACGCTGCTGGGCTGCATTTCCCCCTTTGCCATCCGGCTGGCGATGCAGGAACGAGAGCAGGCCGGGCAGGTATCCGGGCTTATCTACGCTATCTCGACCCTGGGCTCCATTGTGGGAACTTTTGTGCCAGTGCTCTGGCTGATCCCGGTGCTGGGCACGGCCCGGACCTTCCTGGCCTTCAGCCTGGGGCTGCAGCTGGTGGCCCTGATCGGACTCTACCTGACCTCCGGCCCGCGCAGCGTACTGCGCCTCTCATGGATGCCGGTCCTCACTGTAGTCTTCTCCTGGCTGTCGCTGGCCGGGCCGATCAAGGACTCGCCCAACGCCATCTTCGAGACCGAGTCGGCCTACAACTATATCCAGGTCCAAGAGGTGGAGGGCATCCGGCTGCTCTACCTCAACGAAGGGCTAGCCGAGCACTCGATCTATTCGGTGGCTCAGCATGGCCCGGTTTATGGCTACGGAACGTGGGAGTACTTCCTGGCCGCGCCCTTCTTCAACGCCCCACCGGCAGGCATGCAGAGTGTGCGAAGCCTGGGGCTCATCGGGCTGGCGGCCGGCACCATCGCCAAGCAGTACACCCAGGTCTTCGGACCAATTCCCATCGACGGCTGGGAGATCGACCCGGAGATCGTGCGAGTGGGCCGGCAGTTCTTCGGCATGAGCGAGCCCAACCTCAATGCGGTGGTGGCCGACGGAAGGTGGGGTCTGAGCCAGAGCGATCGCCGCTATGACGTCATCGCGGTGGACGCCTACCGGGTGCCCTACATCCCCTGGCAGCTGATGACCCGGGAGTTCTTCCTGGAGGTCAAAGACCACCTGCAGCCGGAGGGGGTGCTGGCGGTGAACGTGGGACGGACGCCCGAAGATCGCAGGCTCATCGAAGCGGTCGTGGGCACGCTGTCGGCGGTGTTCCCCTCGGTGCATCTGGTGGATGTGCCCGACACCTTCAACTCGCTGGTCTACGCCACCGCTCGTCCGACCCGGCCGGAGAACCTGGTGGCCAACCTGCTGGCGCTCCAGGCGGAGCAGGCCCCCTCCGAGCTGGTCCAGGTGCTGGACCGCACGATCGCCAACCTCCAGCCCACGCCGGCCTCGGAGGTGGTGTTCACCGACGATCGGGCGCCGGCCGAACAGCTGGTGAACTCGATCCTGATCCAGTTCATCTTCGCCGGCATGCCCGGCCTGCGTTAGGTGGGAGGACCTATGGACGGAGCCCAGACACCCTCGACCTGGCTCACCGCCGCCCGCTGGCTGCTGCAGGTTCTGATCCCGGTGGTGTTGGTGCTGACCAGCGTGCGGCTGCTGCTCACCCGGGGGTTCATCCGGCTGGAGTACGGCCTGCCCGGATTCCCTGAGGACCGCTACGGCTTCACCCAGGCCGATCGGCTGCAGCAAGCGCCGATCGCGTTGGACTACCTGTTGAACGACGCCGGCATCGAATTCCTGGGTGACCTGACCTTTGTGGATGGGAGCCCGGTCTACAATGCCCGCGAGCTCAGCCACATGCTGGACGTGAAGGCGGTCGTGCGGGGCGCCTTGTGGGTGTGGCGGGGAGGGGCGCTGCTAGCGCTGGGCTTTGGGCTGCTGGTCTGGCGCTACGCCGGAGGGTCGGCCCTGGCGGCCTCCCTGGAGGGGGGCAGCAAGATCACCCTCTGGTTGATGCTGGCGATCTTGCTGGGGTTGGTGCTGGCTTTCTCGGTGCTGTTCGTCGGATTCCACCAGGTCTTCTTCGACCCCAATACCTGGACCTTCCTGTTCAGCGACACCCTGATCCGGCTGTTCCCCGAGCGATTCTGGCAGGTGGCCTTCGGGGCGGTGGCGCTGGGGACCGGGGCGATGGCTGGCGTGCTGTGGGCACTGGCCCGGCGAATCTTGCGCGCCTAGGATCGGAGCCCGGCGGCTGGCGCGCAGCTAGGCCCCGTACTTCTCCAGCCGATCCGCATGCGCCATCAACAGCGGCATCAGATCGACCCCCCGCAGGGTGCCCAGGCCGCCTCGGGCACAGGCCCGCTCGCCGAAGGTGGTTTCGGCGTCCGCCCGGACGCGGCCGGGAGCCCAGATCAAGAGCGGAACCGGGTGCCATGAGTGGGTGCGCAATGCGGCCGGGGTGGAGTGGTCACCGGTGATCGCCAGCACATCCGGCGCCAGCTGCAGCAGGCCGGGAAGCGCAGCATCCACCGTCTCGATGACCTTGGCCTTGCCGGCGAAGTCCCCGTCCTCGCCCCGGCTGTCGGTGGGCTTCACGTGCAGGAAGAAGAAGTCGAACTGCTCCCAGATCGGCTGCAAGGCAGCGAACTGAACCGCCGGATCCCCGCCTTCGAACTCGTGGATCTGCATCCCCACCAGCTGTGAGACCCCTTTGTACATGGGGTACTGCGCCAGACACACGGCTCGCACCCCATAGATGTCATCGTATTTGGGTAGATCCGGGTCGGTGGAAAACCCCCTTAGGGTGAGTCCGTTGGCCTGGGGTTCATCGGCAAGCAGTCCCTGGGCCTGGCGGATCCACTCGTTGAAGTGGGCCGCGGTCCGTTCCGCTTCCGGGGCAAGCGGACGAGCGGGCAAGGGGGAAGCCCCGGTGGTCTGCGGATCGGTGTCGTCGATGGCCGCGTTTAAGTCGGCGCCGCGGCACCTCAGCGCGAAGCGATACTCGCGCACGTGCCGCACGGTGAACTCGACCCCGGCGACCTGAATGTCCGCCAGCCGATCCACCAACGGCGCGGCCTGTTCGGAGGGAATCCGGCCGGCTCGGCGGTCGCGGATGCGCCCCTGTCTATCCAGGGTGCAGAAGTTGCCGCGGGCCGCCACATCGCCCGGGCCGATCTGCAGTCCCACGCCGGTCGCTTCCAGGACCCCCCGCCCGATCTGAAAGACCAAGGGATCGAACCCAAAGAGCGCCAGATGGGCCGGCCCGGAGCCGGGGGACACACCCGGGGCCACCGAAACGATTTGGCCCAGGCAGCCTTCCATGGCCAATCGGTCCATGTTCGGGCTGTGGGCGGCCTCCAGCTCGGTGGGACCACCGGCCTGCATAGGCATTCCGCCCAATCCGTCCATGACGAGCAAGACGATCCTTCCGCCGGCAGAGCGATGCAGTTGGCGCATTAGGTCCAGTTGCTGGATCACCGGATGACCTCTCGGCATAGAAAAGCCCCGAGCCGAACCGGGCAAGGGGCTTTTGACAGGCAGGCCCGCGGAGCTAGACGATCGCTTTCTGATCCCCGCTGGGTTCGAACAGATGCATGTTGTCCATGTTGAATGCCACCTGAACCTTCTGACCGGTGCGCATGCTGGTCCGGGGATCCACCCGGGCCACGAAGTTCATGCCTCCGGCAACCAGGTAGACGAAAATCTCGTTCCCCATCAGCTCGGTCACATCCACGCTGGTCTCGACCAACGAGGGCTGGATCTCGGAGGGGGTCAGGCTGGGATCGTGGATGTCCTCCGGCCGAATGCCGAAGATGACCTCCTTGCCGATATAGGGCTCGCAGCGGGACGCTCGCGAGGCGGGCACGGTGGTCTGGAAGGCGCCCGAATCCACGATCAGCTTGCCGTTGGAGCGCTGCAGCTTGGCCTTGAAGAAGTTCATCGCCGGCGAGCCCATGAAGCCGGCCACGAATACGTTGGCGGGCGAGTCATACAGCTTCTGGGGCGTGTCCAACTGCTGTACGATCCCGTTGTTGATCACCGCGATGCGGGAGGCCATGGTCATGGCCTCTACCTGGTCGTGGGTCACGTAGATGAAAGTGGTCTGCAGCCGGTTGTGCAGCTTGCTGATATTGGCGCGGGTCTCGACCCGCAGTTTGGCGTCCAGGTTGGAGAGCGGCTCGTCAAACAGGAAGACCTTGGGCTCGCGTACGATGGCCCGCCCGACGGCGACCCGCTGGCGCTGTCCGCCGGAGAGCTGGCGCGGTTTGCGCTCCAGCAGCTGTTCGATGCCCAGGATCTCGGCGGCCTCCTGCACTCTGCGCTTGATCTCCTCTTTGGGGGTCTTGCGCAACTTCAGGCCAAAGGCCATGTTGTCGAACACGCTCATGTGCGGATAGAGGGCGTAGGACTGGAACACCATGGCGATGTCGCGATCCTTCGGGGCCACGTCGTTCACCAACCGATCCCCGATCAGAATTCGGCCGTCGGAGATCTCCTCCAGTCCCGCCAGCAGGCGCAGGGCGGTGGTCTTGCCGCAGCCGGAGGGCCCCACCAGGACCAGGAATTCCTTGTCCTCGATTTGGATATTCAGGTCGTTGACGGCTACGACATCGCCGAATCGCTTGAACACGTGCTCGTAGGTTACGCTGGCCATGTGGCGCTCTCCTTCCTTCCAGGTATCGTACTGTCGATTATACACGCATCCTCCGGGAGCCCGACTCGGCTCGCCGCAAGGGGTGCGCGTTGACGCTCCCAGGGCTCTCTGGTATAGTCAGCCCAATGAGCCAGGAGAGAACTGACTCGGCCGGCGGGACATCTCCACAGAACCGCTGGCAACTCCTCGGCCGTTGGCTGCAGCCAGGCCTGGGGGTCAAGCGCTGGCTGGGTCTGCTGGTGCTGGGGATCGCTCTGCTGGGTCTGAGTTTCGCCCTGCTGTTGGAGGGTCTCTACTCCCTGCAGGACACCGCCTCGCTGCTGGCCGCGCTTGGCTTGGGCGGATTTCCGCCCGGGCTGGCAGTGGCAGCCCTGAGCGCAATCGGCCTGGCCGCCTCGCTGCTCTCCATCTTCCGGCTCAATCGCAGCCTGCTCAGTCCCTTCATGCGCCACGGGAAGCCGATGGTGGAGGAGGTGGCGCGGCACCGCCGCTTGGGTAAGGGCCCCAAGATCGTGGCCATCGGCGGCGGGACGGGTCTGTCCACCTTGCTGCGGGGGCTGAAGCATCACAGCGGAAACCTGACCGCCATCGTCACCATGGCGGATGACGGGGGCTCCTCCGGCCGGCTGCGGCGTTCGCTCGGGCTGCCGCCACCCGGCGATCTACGCAGCTGCCTGGCGGCGCTGTCGGAGGACGAGCACCTGCTCACCCAGCTGTTCCAGTACCGTTTCGTGGATGGGGAAGAGCTGGATGGACACTCCTTCGGCAACCTCTTCATCGCCGCCATTAGCGGGGTAACCGGTTCCTTCGACCGCGGGATCCAGGAGGCGGGCCGGGTACTGGGGATCCAGGGTCGGGTGCTGCCCTCCACGCTCTCCAACGTCCTGCTGGTGGCCGATAAGAAACCCGAGCTGGATGTCCAGGCGATCCGAGTGGAGGGCGAGAGCCGCATCCCCAAAGTCCGGGGCCAGGTTCGCCGGCTGTACCTGGAGCCGAGCGATCCGCCGGCCTACCCGGAGGCGGTGCACGCGCTGTTGAATGCCGACCTGATCGTCATCGGGCCGGGGAGCCTGTACACCAGCATCATCCCCAACCTGCTGGTACCAGACATTGCCAACGCGGTGCGTGCCAGCCGGGCGTTCCGAATCTACGTGTGCAACGTCGCTACCCAGGCGGGAGAGACGGACGGCTACGACTGCGCCGCGCACAGCCGGGCCCTGGAGGAGCATGCCGGTCCGGGACTGGTGGATCTGGTGGTCGCTAACGACTGCCTGCACACCGAAATCCCGGGAGGAGCCAAATCGGTGTCTCCCCCCGAGAACGGAAGCATCGGGTTGCCGGTCTATCTGGCGGATCTGGTCGACGACGAACGACCCTGGAGGCACGATTCGATCCAGTTGGCCGAGAGCCTCATCGCCCTGTTGGAGGAGCGCACCGGCCCGCTGGACCTTCCCAAGGTGGAGAGGGTCGAGAGCGCCAGCAGCCTGAACTAGGCAGCCCTCACGGTCTCGGCAGGTCTTTCCTCCGAACCCAACGATCTCATAAGGGAAGCGCGGCGCAGGCTGACCGCACGCCCCGGAACAGGAGAACCGTATGACCCCGCGCATCGGCATCAACGGACTGGGACGAATCGGGAGGCAGGTGCTCAAGATCATGAAGGAGGACCACGCCAAGGAGTTCGACGTGGTGGCCTTCAACGATCTCGGCGATCTGCCCACCATGGCCCATCTCTTCAAGTACGACTCGAACTACGGCAAGTTCGGCGGCAGCATGGAGGTCAAGCAAGACGGGCTGGTCATTCAGGGCGACTTCATCAAGGCCCTCTCCGAGCCCGACCCGGCCAAGCTGCCCTGGAAGGACCTGGGGGTTGATATCGTGATCGAGTCCACCGGAGCTTTCACCAGCCGGGAGAAGGCCGGCAAGCACCTGGCCGCCGGCGCCAAGAAGGTGATCATCAGCGCGCCCTCCAAGGATCCGGACCTGACCATCGTGCTGGGGGTGAACGAGGGGATGTATGACTCGAAGTCCCACCACGTGGTCTCCAATGCCAGCTGCACGACCAACTGCCTGGCTCCAGCCGCCAAGGTGGTGCAGGACAGCTTCGGGATCGTCAAGGGGCTGATGACCACCATCCACGCCTACACCAACGACCAACGCATCCTGGATCTGCCCCACAAGGATCTGCGCCGGGCACGAGCTGCCGGCCTAAACATCATCCCCACCTCCACCGGTGCAGCCCGGGCTGTGGCCCTGGTCATCCCGGAGCTGAAGGGCAAGTTCGACGGCTACGCCCTGCGGGTACCGACCTCCACCGTCTCGGTCGTGGACTTCGTGGCGCTGCTAGAGCGCCCGGCGACGACCGAGGAACTGCATCGGGCTTTCCGGGAGGCCTCGATTGGACCGATGGAAGGCATCCTGGGCATCAGCGACGAGCCCCTGGTGAGCAGTGACTACAAGATGGATCCTCGCTCCTGCATCGTGGACGCCCAATTCACCATGGTCATGGACGGTAACATGGCCAAGGTGGTCGCCTGGTACGACAACGAGTGGGGGTATTCGGTGCGCACTGTGGATCTGGCGGCCTTCATGGGCAAGTCACTCTAGGACGACGGAGCCATGCCGAAGATCCCCACGGTCCGGGACGCCGACCTGGCTGGAAAGCGAGTGCTGATCCGGGTCGATTTCAACGTGCCGCTGAAGCGCGGAGCGGTTGGCGACGATACCCGCATTCGTGCCTCCCTCCCCACCATCCGCCATGTGCTCCAGGCCGGCGCCAGCGCCATCCTGTGCTCGCACCTGGGGCGGCCGAAGAACAAGGCCGTTCCGGAGTTCTCGCTGCGCCCGGTGGCGGATCACCTGGGCAAACTGCTGGGAGGCCCGGTGGCCTTCGTGCCCGCCACGGTGGGGCCGGAGGCTGAGCGAGCCGCCCGGGCGCTGAAGCCCGGCGAAGTGCTGGTGCTGGAGAACACCCGGTTCAATCCGGGGGAGGAAGCCAACGACGCGGCCTTCGCCAGGCAGCTGGCGTCCCTGGCCGAGTTCTTCGTCATGGATGCCTTTGGCTCGGCGCACCGGGCGCACGCCTCGACCGAAGGAGTGACTCACTACCTGCCCAGCGCGGCCGGATTCCTCCTGGAGAAGGAGCTGACCTTCCTTGGCAAAGCTCTGCTGGAGCCTGCCCACCCTTACCTGGCGATCCTGGGCGGTGCCAAGATCAGCGACAAGATCGGCGTGATCCGCAATCTGTTACCCCAAATCGATCGTCTGCTCATCGGTGGAGGCATGGCCAATACGTTCCTGGCCGCCCAGGGGCTGGACCTGGCCGATTCGCTGGTCGAGGCGGAAGCCGTCGACCAGGCCAGGGAGCTGCTGGAGCTGGCCGCCGAGCGCCTGCTGCTGCCGACCGACGCGGTGGTGGCAGACGCGTTCGAGGCGGATGCCCATCATCGAGTTGTTCCCGTGCAGGGGGTGCCGGCCGGATGGAGGGTGATGGATATCGGCCCGCAAACCGTGGAGCGTTTCAGTCGGGCCCTGCACGGTGCGGGCATGGTGTTCTGGAACGGCCCCATGGGCGTGTTCGAGTTCCCTGCCTTCGCCGCCGGCACCGAGGCCGTCGCCCGTGCGGTCGCCGGCTCGGGAGCCGTCAGCATCGTGGGCGGGGGGGACTCGGTTGCGGCTATCCACCAGGCCGGGTTAGAGGATCGCATCACCCATCTCTCCACCGGTGGCGGAGCGTCGCTGGAGTTCATGGAGGGCCGAGAATTGCCGGGGGTGGCCGCCCTGCAGCGCCAGCCTTCCTGAGCGCCCCCACCGAATTCTCGGGGCCGCCAGTTTCGGCGGCCCCTTTGTTTTGGGTCAGGCCTACAGTCCGATTGTCTGCGATTCGGCCCTGCTCTATAATCGGCCAGATTGACACAGGAGCGGTAAGCGTGCCATTTCGATCCGGTGAAAACGTCGGACCCTACCGAATCGTCGAGCAGCTGGGGCAGGGCGGCATGGCGACCGTGTTCAAGGCCTATCATCCGGCCCTGGACCGCCACGTGGCGATCAAGGCCATGCACCCGGCCTTCATGCAAGACCCCCAGTTCCTGGCGCGCTTCGAACGTGAGGCTCGGGTAGTTGCGAGCCTGGACCACCCCAACATCGTCCCCATCTACGACTTCGCCCAGCAGGGTGGACAGCCATACCTGGTGATGAAATTCGTGGAGGGTCAGACATTGAAAGCGGTGCTAGACAGCCGCAGCCTGACCCAGACCGAAATCCTGCACGCGGTGAAATCGGTGGGCGCGGCGCTCAGCTACGCCCACCAGCGCGGCGTGCTGCACCGCGACATCAAGCCCTCCAACATCCTGCTGACCGCCGAAGGCCAAGTCTACCTGGCCGATTTCGGCCTGGCCCGTATCGCCGAAGCGGGTCAGTCTTCCCTCTCTGGGGATCAGCTGCTAGGGACGCCGCACTACATCTCGCCGGAACAGGCCCGCGGGGAGCGAGATCTCGACCAGGGCACCGACATCTACTCACTGGGGATCGTGCTGTATCAGCTGACCGTCGGCCGGGTGCCCTTCAACGCCGACACGCCATTCTCTATCATCCATGACCACATCTACACCCCGCTCCCCATGCCGCGCGAGACCCACCCCGAGATGTCCGAGTTGCTGGAAAACGTGCTGCTCAAGGCGCTGGCCAAAGACCGCCGCGATCGGTTTGCGACGGTGGATGATCTGGTGAAAGCATTCGAGGCTGCTTTCACCGGGAAGACCGTTCGGCCTCCCGCTCAGGTCACCACCGTGGCGGCCGGCGGTGCGTCGAGAGACGAGGTGGCGAACTCGAGGTTTGCGGCCGGTGGCGCCGTGCAGGCCGACGCCGCCAGGCCAGCCGTGGCCCCCGCGTTGCCGCCCAGCGGCCGTGCCCCGGCCCCCAGACCGCAGCCCGGCGCCGCGGCTACCCGCGCCCCGGCCCGGCGGCGCTGGCCCTGGGTGCTGGGAGGCCTGGGGTTGAGCTCGCTCTGTCTGCTCACTTTCGCGGTCGCGGCCTCGCAGGAGCTTCGGACCGTTCCCACAACCCCATCTGGTGCGGCTACGCCGGGACCGGCCTCGGTCGCCCCGGCCTCGGTCGCCCCGTCAGAGTCACCACCCGAGCCGGATGCGGTGCAGGCCGCCCAGGCCGCGGTGGATGGCCGCCCGGAGGATCCACAGGCCAGGCTTGAGCTCGCCAAGACGTTGGAAGCCGCCGGCCAGCTCCCCCAGGCCTATCTCGAATTCACGAAGGCCGGAGAGCTCTTCCTGCAACAGGGCACCTACACCCGTGCGGCCGACGCCTTGCTGGCCGCGGCCCGGCTGCAACAGCCGCGGGGAAACCAGGATCCGCGGCTGGCCGAGTTGCTGACCCAGGCCCTCTTTCTCGGGGCACCCACCGGCGAGATGCTACCCTGGGTGCAGTCGGCCGCGGAATTGTCCCCTCCCTATCCGGGCCT
>Ga0214473_10008742_pt1 | contig 11970 bp, 28 predicted proteins | sample RVTome_7_FD_203509 | JGI IMG/M metagenome (GOLD analysis project Ga0214473, IMG submission 203509) | Soil microbial communities from uranium-contaminated site in the Upper Colorado River Basin, Wyoming, United States - RVT98D197 | ecosystem: Environmental > Terrestrial > Soil > Contaminated >...
GGTCGACGACGGGTGTGGCTGATGGCCAGTCGGCCTCGGTGGTCAGACGATCGCCAAGGTGGACCCGCTGGGTGACGCCGTGACAGGTCAGGACGAAGATTGGTTTCCCGTCCAGGACCACGACCTCGACCTTGCGGACCGGCTGGTGGCACGCCTCGCACACCGGCGCGCGCGTGCAGGGCCCGCTGATCGGGAAGGCCATCAGTTCAGCACCCGCATCCCGTTCGGCAGCCGGGTCACCGGGATCACCTGCGGCGGTGCCGGCGCGGTCAACTGCGCCTGCACCAGCCCCATGCCCACGGCCAGCAACCCCAGATGCTCCACCGCGTTCGTGATGCCGTTCGCCGCCATCCGCACGCTCCCGTCGGCCATCTTCATCACGGTGACCGAGGCGACCACCGGCAGATCCTTCTGTTCCTGGGTCAAGACGCCTTCCATGCCGCTGCCTCCTTGTGCGTTGTTGGCCGACCAGCGCCGTCGCCGCCAGATCCCGCGGCCCATCAGGCACCGGTCACGCCGTCTTCCCCCACGTCCACTGAATCTTCTTCACCGGAAACGGCTCGCCGGCTTTCTGGCACTGCTTGATAAACAGCCGCTCCCGGTAGTTCGGCCGGCACACAGACACGACCAGCTCGATCGCGCCGGCTTGGCGCGGGTTCAGCTTCCCCCGGTAGCGCCGCCGGGTCACCCGCACCACCTCCTTCGGGCTCACGTAGCGTGTGCCTCGCACCGCGCCGTTCGACAGGGTCGTCCCGATGAGTTCTGAGATCACAACAACCAAGGCGGTGGTGGTGGTCATGGCGTCACGTCCGCCGTTTGGCGCAGGCTCTCAGTTAACTCTTCTCCGATGTTGCGCCAGATCTGTTGGAAGCGGGATTCAAGATCGGTCTCCAAGAACTGATAGCTCACCGCGAGGATGCGTTCGTGGGCTCCCTGCACCTTTACCTGGAGATCCATCACCTGTGGTTCTGGCGGTTTGTTGTACTGCCACTCTGTCGGCCGCACGGTCGCCGTGACCTTTACGATCCTCATATTGAGACTCCTTTACGGGATAATGTCTGTGGCGTTGAAATCCAGGGTGGGTGCAAGGGCAATCCTCGCCTCACACGGCTTTCGTCGATGATTCCTTGATGGGATAAGGTCTCAAACGAGTGTGCTGTGTCGCTTTACCCATTGGCATGGAGAGTCCTCAGCCGCCTCTGGTCGATAGGCCGGTGGGGGTCACCGGGGGGCCTCGTGACGGGGCCGTGATCCCGCTTTGTCTGATAATAATAATTATCAGACATCTCGACCACTGATATCATTGTGGAATACCAGATATCCCGCTCCGGTTGCCGTCTTTCGCACTTATTCCCCCTCGGCCAAGGCTTCATCTGCCGCCTCATCGGCGCCAGGCCCAACCATGATCGTCTCGGCCCGAATCGTTAGCGTGTCCTCCTTGGGCAGGAGCCCGAGGACATCGCCGAACTGCTCGCGGTATTCCCGGCGTGCTTTCCCCTTGAGAGCATCTTTCTGCGCCTTATCAAGGACATCATAAAATCCACGCACACGAGGGGATGCCTTCGACTTCGGCATTTCCCCACTGGCAACCAAGAGCATTTCATGCCGGAGTTTTGCCGCCGCGATCGTGTGGCGCGCGGGGCCTGGGGCGCGGCCGCCCTGCTTCGGAACCCTTCCCCGCTCGCTCACCGTGAGATGCCGAGGTCCGATCTGCTTGGTCCCGTGTGTGCGGCTGCCAAGAAGAAGTTCTATCGCGTTAATCGGAGGGGCTACATCGGTGGGAGGATCAGAGACCGCCGTGTCTGAGTCCATGCCCCACAAAATACACTCTTCCTGTACGCATTGTCAAGCGTGGCTGTTCTGGGGTGGCGCAAGGGGCAAGGGGGCGAATCGCTGCGCTCTCGCTCTATGGTTTGATGGCGACGCTCCCGACCGAGGCAACGTCATCCGCACTAGCCGCAAACCCCAGTCCTGGAAAGCGCTGGTCGAGCGCCCTGATCCCAGCCACATAGGCCGCTCTCTCGATCTTACCGGCGAGATACGCCTGAATCATCGGCAATGTCGCCCGGCCCACGTCATCCCGCGTCTTGTCCTCAATCTGCCGCCAGCCCAGCTTATCCTGCGCGCGGTCCTCAGCCTGATTCTTCTTGACCACGGCCTGCCACACCCGATCGGCGATCAACGCGATCTCGCCAGGCTGCGGGATGAAGGCGTTGCCGCCTTCAAGATACTGTTTCGCCGCGGTTCGTCCCACACTCAACGGGAAGCGTGTCAGGATGTCACGCCACGCTTGCCAAGTCAGGTCACTGATCTTCTCCGCTTGCGTCGGGAACGCCGCGAAGACGTACCCCGCGACTTGATCCGCTTCCTGGTCAGTCATCCTGTGCCTGCCTTTCCGCATCCGCTGCCCGGACGCGCATGAGCGATTGTTCCCACTTGGCGAGCGGGCGAGTCGTCCCGTTGATCGGCCGCTCCGCCTTATTCAGCCAGTTCACGAAGAACCGCCGAGAGCACATCCGCCGGTTCGTCTCGCACCACATCCGAGCCTTCCCCCATTCCAGGTCGACATCAAGTCCTTGGTACGTGGAGTTCGCCTTCAAGGATTCCATCCAGGCCGTGTCAGTGGTCTGAGGGGGGAGGCGCGCAGCGCCGGGGGGTGCTTTAAGCTTTGAAGATGAAGATGAATCTTTAGAAGATGAAGAAGGGACCGTTACATCTCCGTTACCTATACCGTTACTTTCGGCGTTACGAAAGCGTTTAACTCTCAATCGTGTTGATTTCCTTTCTCTTTCTTCTCGTTCCATCCTCCGGTTGATGACCGTTACATCTCCGTTACCTTCCGTTACACTTGTACAAATCTGCCTGTGGATAAGTTCATCGAGCACGGCACGCGCACGCAACGGAGTCGTTCGAAGGAGTCTGCCATACTCGATGATCGAGAGGGTCAACTGTCCCCTGATGGGAGACCGCCACAACGCGCAGAGCAGATCAATCCATGCCCCCCGAGCTGAGAGCGAGAGAGTCGCCGTGTCCTGGATCCAATCGCCGGGATAGAACTGAAAGGCTGGAAGCTTCCCCATGCGGCGGTCCTTCGCCTAGAAAAGAAAAGGGCCGTTGATCCCTGTACCGGCAGGAATCGCAGGCCCTAAGCGCCCCCTCGCGGAGGCAAGGACGGACGAAGACAGCGAATGGGCGCCGGTACGCTCATAAAAAAGACGGTAGCACGCGAGCCCACCCCGTGTCAAGAGAAAACCTCAACGATTCCGCCTGCATTTTTTTCTTGACTACGCCTATGGCCTCTGCTATCCTACTAGCGTACATGAGACCATCACTCACACCAAGGAGGACACCGATGAGTCTTTTCCATGACGTCACACTCTCCACGGGGCGCGTCATCAAGCACCGCCCGATGGAGAATGGCGCGACCGAAGCCTACGGCACGCCAGGACCTGAAGACCTCACCGCCCAGGAGTGGGAAGAGTACGTCAATCACCACCATCACCACGCCTGCACCCAGGAAGGAGCGATACCATGACCTACACCGACACCACCGCAGAGCGCTTTGATGAAATGCTCGGCGTGTTGCCGCCTGCATGGTACGGCGAGCACGGCTTTTTAGTCGGCGAGCCCATGACACATCGACCGTGCCGGATCACGGGGCACTACGCGCCAACCTACGAGGCGTATTTTCACCTCCACGGCGTGTATCGCGTGGCCGATGACGACATGACAGTGAAGGAATTCAAGGCCGTCACCGTGGCTGAGGTGTTCGGCCAGAAAGCAGGTATCCCATGACCACACGAGAACGCAAGCTCGCCAAAGCCGAGCGGTTGCGCGGATGGGCCGCGAAACGTAACACGCAAGTCGTGGCCGTATTTAAGCAAGGCGAGCACTTCCGCAGTGACCACGCCTTCAACACCCAGCCCGGCCACATCCCCGAGCGCGCACGGTTGATCGCCCGGGAAGATCGGGCGTTTGAAAGCTTGAACAAAGCGAAGCAGATGAACGCCAGAGCCGACGGGATCGAACACCAAGCCGCGGGGACGATCTATTCAGACGACGAGGACGCGACGGAGCGCCTGGAGGAGAAGATCGCCCGCTTGAAGCTGAACCAAGAGCACTATAAGGCGATCAACGCGACGATCCGCAAATACTCGAAGGCCGGCCGTGACGCCCAAGTCGGCGCCCTCGTCGGCCTGAATATCGGCCTGAGCCCCGAGACGGCCTCCAAGTTGCTCACACCTGATTTCTGCGGGCGCATCGGGATTGCCTCCTACGTCCTGACGAACAACAACGCCAACATCCGTCGCCTGGAAGGACGATTGAAGCAGATCGAACGCGAGGCCATCCACGGAGCACCGTGGCGGTCCCTCTGGACGAAGTACGCGGGACCGTGCTGCGTGTGCGGCGTCGAGATCCCGAAAGGGGCACCCGCCCACTACCGCCGAGAGGACGGCATCAAACACCCCGAACCATGTCAGCCGATCGGACAGGAGGCCGCCCCATGACCCCCGCCGAACGCGCCGCGTACTTGGCTGCTGCCGACCGGCTCTACGCCAGCGACACGCTACAAGTCCTGTTCTCCGATCAGACGATGATTTCCGACGCGCCGAACGTGGCGCAACCCGGTGGCGGGGCCTGGGTGCAAGCCTGGGTCTGGGTCCCCGCCAGCGACACCACGAAAGGGGAGACGCCATGAAGACACAGACCGCACCGCACACACCAGGACCGTGGGTAATCGACTCGGAATTGCCGCCAAATGCTCGATCAGTCATCGCACGGACAACAGGGAATCACACGCCCATTTCAGCTCCGATCACGGTCGATGGATTGATTTGTGGCGGACGGATAATGGATGATGCCAACGCCCGCCTGATCGCCGCGGCGCCGGACCTGCTGGCGGCCCTCATTGCGGTCAGCAACGGCTTTGCAGACGGAAGCATTCAATGGGCACGCCAGCGCCAGGCCGATAGTGACCCGTATCACAAAGCGAATAGCCTCATGTGCGCCGCCATCGACCGCGCCACGAAAGGAGATCCCGCATGACGACCCGCACCCTTTCCCCCCTGATCGGGAAGGCCGGCCGCTACCTCATCGGGACCGCCTCATTTCCCGTGACGATCGTGGACGCCCGTGAACTCTTCGGCCGGACGGACGTGCAGATTGAGCCCGTCGGCGGATCGGGCGCCGCCTGGGTGGAACGCTCGGCCGTCACGCTCGACAAGGAGACAAAAGAGACGACGTAATGGAATAAAACATGGAATAAAAAACGGCCGGATCGCCACTGATCCGGCCGTTCCCTTAACGGGGCTGGCTTGTTAAGTTATCCCGGCATCTCCTTGAACGCGAACCCGGTCTGCCGCTCGTCCGTGGTCATCAGCCGTTCGCCCACCCGCTCGCCCGTGTCGAGCCGGATCGTCCGCACGATCAGGTCGTTGTAGTCGAACGAGTCCTCGATCGAATTCGGGATCGCTCACATCAATGACCAGTTCATCCCAGTCCGGGCAGGCATGGCGATACGGCGGCTGGCGCTCAGCCGTCCTCACGTCTCCATCCTCATCTTCTCATACATATCCAGAATGTATAATGGGCACCGCCGATGACCGCGTTCGATATCCGAGAGATAGGGGGCGGATCGTTTCAGTTCCCGCCCGATCGCCCGAAGCGATTTGCCGGCGACTTGCCGTATGGCTCGGAGATACGCGGGATTGATTTCACGGCGCGGCGCACCACACCGCTGGCATGGCGCATCACGGTATTTGCCTTCCAGTAGTTTCTTCATCGGCATTCCCCCGTCCTCGTCCTCCGGCTCAGCAGCCCCGCCAGCTCATCCACGCCGCGCACGACGCTTCCTCGGCATTAACGTCTTCGCATCCGTCTCGATGAATAGCAGCGTCGGGTATAACGCCCGAAAGAGCTTGACCCTCAGCGAGTACGCTTCGGTCCGCGCTCCCTTGACCTCCTCTATCGTCCATTCGGGCGACCCGTCGCGCGTGCAGTACCGAAAATCGGGTGTGTACCGACCGATCTTCTCTTTTCCCACCCACAAGTCATACGTGGGATGCACTTCCAGCGTGCGAATCTCGCCGACCGCTGCCAGGGCCTTGAGTTGGAGGTAACGAATGCCCTCCGCACGGCTGGCAAAAACGTAGCCATCGTGGTGCACGCGCGTCGCCCCGAATTTGTTGCTGGAACGTTTCATTCGTCATCCAACACGTTCTTGTCAGGTCGTCGCCCCACGCATTTGATCCCCACGGTAAAACATCCCAAGCGGTCATCTGGCCAGGTGATGATCTGCACGGGGCCAGCGATCAACACCTTGCCTCCATGCGCCTCGATGAATGTCGCCACCGCCTTGAGAAGAGGGGTAGAGCGTTGTTTGCGACGGATCACGGCGCGCTCGGCGGTCGGGCGGGTCATGGCGTATCAAGCGAATCGAGAGTCCATTCACATCCGGCCAAGAATTCACGGATTTCAGTTGGTGCACGAAACTCTAGATCGACATGCCCATCGGCCTCAATAGAGAGTACGGTGGCCGAAAGATCATGATAGTTCCCCTGATCATCCTCATAGGCTTGCTGAACTATCACCACATCCCCCACGTTAATCATCCCTGCTCCTCCTTGATCCAGCCGTTCGCTCGCATGAAATTTAGCACGTCCTCGGCCATCGCGAGGTGTTTGGCTTGGGTCTCCGTCGTCAGCCGCTCAAAAGGGAAATTCGACGACCAGTACAGTCTGTAGCTGAACGCCGCGAGCTGGCGGGCGCGGTTGGTCATCAGTCTGAGTATCTTTTAGCTTGATCTTTAGCCGAGCCTTCGTCGGTCGTGAGCCCCATCATATTGCCGCCATGAACGAAATGACGGTCCAGTGCAATGGCCGCATTCGCGGTCATCACTGCCTCGCGAATCTTCCGAATAGCCGCCGACTGGTCGGCCCCCGACGGCGTACATTCCAGCACGATAGCGGCGAAATGCTTGGCCGCCTCACGGAGCACCTGATACCGTAATGGTTGGTCGCCACTCGGCGCGTGGTACATGAATAGTGAGTCGAGTTCTTCCTTGTGCATGGTCACTCCTCCCGTGGTTGTTGTCACGCCGTCACCCGCTCCCAAATCTTGTCCAGCGTTTCTTTCTGCTTCTCGCTGATCCAGTCCTGATCGCCGACGTTTTCGAGGAATTGCACTTCCCACTCGCTCAGGTGCTCGTTGTAGCGTTCGAGCAAGATACGGATCGCGTCGGCGTCTTCGTCGGTCAGAGTCATGGCCGTCCAATGAACATTCGGCAGAGTGAGTTTTCCAGCCCATCCTTGGAACGCGGGATCAGCAGGTGGAGGATGCTATCCTCGTTGTTGCATTCTTGGTAGTTATAGAGCATGTGCGCCTCTAGCACAGCGCACCCATCCGCATAGTGCTGACACTGCGCGCAATACTGCGCCTCGTAGTCATCGCCTTCTGCGCCGTTCGAGAAGTAGCCCATCTATCGCCCCACCAGCCAGCCCGCGAGGAAGCCGAGCACGATACCACCAATTAAACACACGACACCCTTGATTCGTAGACGGTCGCATTCCGCTTGGGCGTCGAGCGCGAGGGCTTTCCAGTGGTGCGTCCGGCGCGTCTTCTTTTGGTTAAGTGTCGCCGTCACGGTTGATACGCTCCACGTCGGGGATGCGCCCTGCGTCCCGGTCGTGCTGACTTCCTTGGGCGGGGCGTCGGGCGTCATGGCGTGGCCTTCTTTTCGGCGCGCTTTGCCTCGCTCAGACATCTAGTGTATTCCCCGCGCAGCAACTTGAGGTCTTCCGCCATGAGCTTTGAGCTGATCCGCACGATGGCCGTGCCCGCTGCTTCGATGGCCGCTGCGCTCGCAGCGCCGCGAATCGCCTCGATCATGTCGCTCCGAATCTGCGCGCTGGCGACTGGATCAATCTCCGCAACGGGATCGCCCGATGAGGGCATGACAGGATCAATCGGAGTCTCGACCTCTTCCCCCGGCATGGACTCCACGATGTCGATCGGCGTATCCTCCTCCGGCCCTTCGACGACTGGTTCGGGAAGAGCATATCGCTTCGACCATTCGGCCACACGCTGGTTGTCCTGCCGGATCGCGTTCAGGGATTTCAGGTCGATCGCGGGAATCAGCCGGACCGTGTGGTGCGTGTTCATCTTGCCCGTTTTCGGATCTGGAATCTTGACGGGCGTGCGCTCTAAGAGCATCGGAATCCAGGCGATCCGACCCACCATCGTCCGGGCCATTTCCAGGCCGGAACGGATGTCGATGTCGGACACCGTCGAACCGGTGCTCAACTGGAAGCAACCGCCCATCGAGACTTCCGGCAGGATCACCATAAGGTCCGTCCGGGCCTTACAGCCCTTCTCTTTCGCAAAGTCGCATTCATCGGGACCAGGACAGGCCATTTTCTCGATCCCGGCGGCGACCTGTTCCTTCCCGACCGTCTTCATCATGCGTCGCTCAGCCGTTTCGCCGTCGCCCTGACAGAGCAGTTTTTGATTGCCACCGTAGACGGCGTAGTATTGCCGCAAGAACATGTCCTCGTTTTCGGTTGGGATCATCACCGGCAACTGCTTCGGCTCCGGGCCATACAGCGCCTGAACCTCCTTTGGAACGACGAAGTAATCCGTCTCGACCGGGTATTCCTTGCCGCTTTTGGCCGACAACTTCTTGATCCCGAGGCGGATCTTTCCTAATCTCGGGAGCCGTAGCACAGTCCGGGACGGATCATTCTTGATTTTGGTGAACACGGCGTTCTCCCTTCTCTTTGGGTTTGCGGATCGTGAGCACTTCGTACGGTTTCACCCGTTTCGCCACGGCCTGTACCGCGTCTGGAATCTGTGAGGGGTCCCAACTCACACGCTCACGCAGCGCCACCTGGATCACGTACGGACCGACGCGGCCTCCACGAATCTGCTTCGCATCCAGCGCCGCGCGAATCTTCGCCCGAAGGTCATCTTTTTCCTTCTCCATCGTTGAGGCATGCAGCGAGACTTCGAGATAATATTTCGCCAGCGATTCCAGTTCATCGTCCAGCACGGCATCGTCAGCTAACGCCTCAAACTCTTCCTCGTAGCCTGCCCAACAGGTCTCTTCGAAGGCGCAGTAGCCGCACGGGAAGGTGGTCCCAAGCTCGAATGGCCGAGGTGGAATCTCCTGTTTCTCGGCGGCGGCTTGCACGGCCCGGAACTTCTCGATCGCGGCGAGCACGGGGCGGTCAAGAATCAACTCCATCTCCCGGACTTCCGCCGGCAGATCACCGTGACTCATCGTGAGCCGGTGCACGATCGCCTGATCGGACGTCGCATCATAGGTCAATTCGTATTCGAGGTATTGCGCCGTATTCTTGTTCTTCACGAGCAGCAGGATGGTCGTGAGCATCGGCTGAATGCGCTGGAGCCCGGCCGAGTACAAGCAGGCTTGCGTGAAATAATCGAACGGCGGCTCCCCGCTTTCGATCCGGCGGCAGCCATAGAACGACAGCGCCTTATGTTCCAGCAGCACATCGCGTCCGAGGGGATCGGTCAGGAGCCCATCAATATGGCCGTGAATCAGCCCCCCCCCGATGCCCCGCTGACAAATCGAGCAATGGTGACCAGCGAGATTGACGCCAGGCGCCGGAATATCCACCGCCATCTGCCGCGAGTGTACCTGGTAGACCGACTTGGCGATCCAGTCAAACGTCAATTCCTCATGCCACGAGGAATCATCCATCGTCAGCAACGCGCGACCCGGAAGTGGCGCGGGCTGGACGCCCACCGCCTTATAGGTCAGTTGCCGAATACATCGCTCAGGACCCGCGAGCGACGGCCGCGCATAGTAGGGCCGATACTCGTCATCTTGTTCGAGCTTGGCAAGTCCGTTCATCAAGTCGGCTAACATCGCTCACCGATAATTTTCAGCGCGTCTTCCCGCGAAGCCGCAGCAAACTGCGGAACTATTCGCGCCACGAATGGGGAGTCATTCGCCTCGTCCAGATCGGCCTCAGAAAAAAACCGCTTGGCCTGCAAGGACCCATTCACATGCCGATATCCCCACCACAGCAACTCGCTCATCGTGTCTCCTTTTCGCCCCCTGGGGCGTGCTCGGGCGCCTCGACGGCGGCGCGGATCATGGTCTATCTTTCCACGCCTGCATCTTCTGGTCGTCCGCCTCCGCCTTCGCCAGCTTCTTCACATGCTCAGGTCCGCAGCAGGGCGCGTAGTCGGGATCAATCGGTTCCGAATGGCACCAAGAACATGAGCGGCAACGTGGACACAGTCCACCCTCGATGCACTCTCGGCCATAGGTCTCCCCGCACTCATCGCACGGGATAGTCCCGATATGCTCCTCACAGGCGGGACAAGTGCGGCCTTCGAGGTCAGCGCGCAGAGACATGGCTTTAGGCTTCATCCTGTTCGTATTCGATGATGATTTTGATGATTTCACCTTGACCACCTGAGTTCAGCATCGCACAGTCATTTGAATCGGCAACACCACAGTAGCCGTATTCATCTTTCAGGCGATCAATCGAAAACTGTTTTATTTCTTCCAACACTTTGTTATTCACGGCCACGCTCCCCACAGGTTCACGACCAGGTACACGACGACCGCCCCAGACACAATCCACGCCCCGCAGAACACGACGACCTCGATGGGGCTCATGCGGCGCAGGGAATCAGCCTCGGCATCACGATCGAGGCGGGCCTGCTGGTCGGGGCCGAGCATGAAGGCGGGGAATCGCATCAGTCCGCCACGTTCCGCGCGATCTCATCAAACGGACTCTGCTCCTGCACGATCACCCGCTTTCCGACCCGGTTCGGCAGGAGTGGCGTCGGCGCATGCTCTTCATGCGTGATCGGCACATCCGGTGCGAGGCTCTTGATATAGAGTGTGCCGTCCGTATCTTCCCAGACCTCGACCTGATCCGCCCATGTCTCGGCGATCCGGTGCATGTGGCCCGTGGCTTCCCCGAGCGCAAGCACGTAGCCACGATCGGTGGGCGTGAGGCGCTTGGCCGACTTCGGCACGGTCACATCTTTCCCGTTCTCCCGGTACCGAATTATTACGTCCCCCTGCTGGATGTCTTCGTATTGCATGCTGATTCCTCCTAGGTGAGAATGGTCGGTGGTTCGTATTCTCCAACTTGCCGATTCCGCTGCGCCAGCGCCGCCCGGCACGTGGTCGCGCCCGCCTCGTAGTTCACCCACTCCACATGGCAGACGCCCGGCACGCTCTGATTGCTCATCTTCAGAGCCACGGGCAGCCGCCGTAATCCCTTGATCGGATGGCATTTGATCAGCTCATACACATTTCCCGGCCCTGCCTCCCAGCGATCAATGACTTGTCCGCCGAGCATCGGGATCAGTCGTGCCATGCCGATCCGCTCTACCATCACACGCCGGATTTCGGCATTCGACTCGCCGATGAATTGCTCCGCCGTGATCGTATCGGGGGCACAAATCACCTGTTCCGGCACGCGCACACCATGCCAAAAATACAGGTTCCATCCCTCCCATGCGATCGCCGGGCCGTCCGCACAATGCAGGCGATGTGATCCCCATCCGCGCGGGCCAGCCTGCTCACGATGGATCACGGAAGGTCGCTCGCTCACCATCACAAAGTGGCGATGAGGCCACCACCAGCACGCCGATTGTTGCGCCTGCGCATACGCCAGATCGCGATCCCAGAGATCACCGGAGAGCTTGAGATGGCACACGTCACGGAAAAAAGAGGTATAGGCTTGCCATGAAAGCCAGAATTGTCCACCCAAATATAGGAACCATTGCTCGCCAACCGCCTCGTGAACCGCCCCGTCAACCGCCCCGCGAACCGCCCCGTCAACCGCCCCGCGAACCGCCTCGCGAACCGCCTCGTGAACCGCCCCGCGAACCGCCTCGTGAACCGCCCCGCCAACCGCCCCGCCAACCGCCTCGTGAACCGCCCCGCCAACCGCCCCGCCAACCGCCTCGCGAACCGCCTCG
>Ga0214473_10008743_pt1 | contig 11970 bp, 9 predicted proteins | sample RVTome_7_FD_203509 | JGI IMG/M metagenome (GOLD analysis project Ga0214473, IMG submission 203509) | Soil microbial communities from uranium-contaminated site in the Upper Colorado River Basin, Wyoming, United States - RVT98D197 | ecosystem: Environmental > Terrestrial > Soil > Contaminated >...
ATTATTGCAAAACTAGACGAATTTATCTAAGCTGCAATTCGGAAGATGGGCGAAGGAAGCATGATACAAATTTGCATGATCGCATACACAGACTATGTTATTGACGCAAGAGTGATTCGACTAGCCGAAACCGCGAGCAAGAATGGATACTCTGTTGACCTCTTTACTCCAAGAAAAAAGGGGGCCAAGAGGAGGGAGGCAATCAATAATGTTAACCTTTATCGTCTTTCGGTAAGGCCCTATGAGGGTTTTACGATTGCCGGCTATATTTTTTCCTACCTAAACTTTTTTTGCCGGTGTTTTTTTATTATTTCTATTCTACAACTTAGAAAGCATTACAAGATCATCCACGTTAACAATATGCCCGACTTTCTAATTTTTTCAGCAATCTTAGCTAGATTTCTTGGCGCAAAAACCATACTAGATATTCATGACCCAATGCCCGAAATGTACGTCGCAAAATTTCCGACTAAGAAAAAGGGCTTTCTTTATAAAATGCTCTTACTACAAGAAAGATTAAGCGCCGCGTTTTCGACCAGAGTATTGACTGTCCATGAGCCTTTAAAAAGAGATGTCCTCATTAAGGATGGCATAAATCCAGATAAAATTAGCGTTATAGCAAATTTTCCAGATGAAGAGATTTTTAGGCCAATAAGACATTTCCCCATTTCAAATCAAATTCGGCTTATTTATTACGGTACTCTTGACATCCGGTTTGGGCTCGAGGGCATTCTTGAATCCATCGCAAAGATAGAGCAGAAGGACAATTTATATCTAAAAATTATTGGCGAAGGCGACTGCCAAAGTTCAATAAAAAAATTGATCCGAGAATTGATGTTGGAATCAACAGTTGATTTTGAAAATACGGTTTATCCTCTACGCCAGATCCCGGTTTTTTTAACGCAATTCAATTTAGGGCTAGTTCCATATAGGATCTGTCCGGCAACTAGCTATATGCTGCCGGTCAAATTACTTGAGCTGATAGCAATGGGCATTCCAGCGATAACCGTCGCGAACGTACCCATCCGTTATTATTTTGACGAGAGTATGTATTTTGCGTACGATCCAGAAAGAATGACATCTTTAACGGATTTGATAAGCAGGATCATCGATAATCCTGCACTAATTCTGGAGAAACGACAGGCTATTTTGAGCAGCAGACATAGGTATCTCTGGAAACATGAGGGTCAAAAATATCTTAAGCTCCTAAATAGTCTATCATGAGTGAGGAAGGCATGAATAAAATTCAATTTGCAATTGTAGGGTGCGGCAGGATTGCTCAGCGACATGCTGAACACATAGCTAATTTCGGAAAGCTCGTTGCGGCATGCGATATTATTGCGCAAAGGGCAAAGGATTTGGCATTAACCTATTCCTGCAGTCATTTTACTTCCCTGGAGGAAATGTTGATTAATAAGCCGGAGGTGGACGTCGTTTCAATTTGCACGCCAAATGGCCTCCATGCAAATCACACGATACTTGCGCTAAAGGCTCAAAAACACGTCATCTGTGAGAAGCCTATGGCTATCAGCTCGAGGGACTGCGGCCGGATGATTGAAGCAGCACAGCAGGCGCAAAAGCACCTTTTTATTGTAAAGCAGAATAGGTTTAACCCGCCCATAATAGCTCTGAAGAAGGTGGTGGATGAAGGCCGACTTGGAAGAATATTTAATGTCCAATTAAACTGTTTCTGGAATAGAGGAAAGGATTATTATCGGGACTCGGACTGGAAAGGTAAAATTCTAATGGATGGGGGGACCTTATTCACCCAATTCAGCCACTTCATAGATCTAATCTACTGGCTGGCCGGGGACATTGTGCGCGTTTGCGCTATAACAGGTAACTTCTTACATAAGGACATTATAGAGTTTGAGGACACGGGTGCTATAGCTCTAGAATTCGAAAGCGGAGCACTGGGCACGATTAATTATACCGTCAACAGTCACAAAAAGAATATGGAGGGATCGATAACGGTTTTCGGAGAAAAAGGAACAGTCAAAGTTGGCGGTCAGTATCTTAATGTGCTGGAATATCAGTCAATTGATGGCTACGAGATAGCTGATCTTCCCCAGTCCCGTCCAGCAAATGAATACGGCTTCTATCAGGGATCTATGTCCAACCACGACAAGGTTTATCAGAACGTTGTCGATGTGTTTTATGGGAGAGCGAAAATCGCTGCCACAGCGGAGGATGGGAAAAAGACTGTTGAAATAATCGAGAAGATCTATTCTTGCGCGGCCAGAAGAAATCTGGCACCTCAATAGAGTAGCCGGCATAACCGGCTAGATTTCATCATGCTAATTTTTGTTCTCTATTCGTGTGCTCAATTTTCGATCGTGTTTAAATCGGACGATCTGCTATCTTGTCGAAAACTCGGAGGATTGGACAGGCTCCATGAGCTGATGGCTCAAGCGTCTGCCTGAGGCGGTTGATGATGGCCCCGAAGTTGCGAACATCAGTTGACACGCCCAGCATAAATACAGGATTATTGAATGGAGAATAGATATGATCATTCATCAGCTACTCATATCGATCGCAGAGAAAATTACTGACATCACCCCACTTATTCCATATTATCATACAGTCAGCAATAAGAAATTGATTCACGTTTGCCACCTTCATCCTTATAAAAATGAACGCCAGTTTATAGATGATGTCGATTTTCTCTGCAAGCGATATCCACCCGTATCCTTGGGTGATTTAATTGATTGTGCTAAGCACGGAAAAAAATTAAAAAAGGGAAGCTTTATCATTACTTTTGATGATGGCTATAGCCAAATATATTCTATAGTAGCCCCCATATTGTTAAAGAAAGGTGTCCCGGCGATTTTCTTTCTTACATCAGATTTTATCGACAATAAAAGTCTTAGTTATAGAAATAAGGCAAGCATTATTGTTGAACATTTGCTAAGAAATCATAATCATTTACAAGATATTCAACAGGCCCTATGCGGCACGCTAAATGTTACATCCGAACAATTGGCAACACGTATATTGGCAATTAGGTACCAAGAAGCGAACGTGCTTGAAGAGATTGGATTATTGCTAGGTATTGATTTTAATGAATATTTATTAAATGAGCAGCCCTATTTAACCAGTGCTCAGATTCGGAAGCTAATTGAAATGGGTTTCTATATTGGCGCTCACAGCATAGACCATCCTTATTTTAAGGATCTCCCCTTGCAAGATCAATTAAGGCAAACTATTAGCAGTTTACATTTTATAAAAAATAATTTTGGGTTGGCTTATTCGCTTTTTGCGTTTCCTCACAATGATTATTCCATTGATAAAGAATATTTTCATAAGATTGAAAATATTATGGATTTAACCTTTGGTACTTGCGGCATCAAAAAGGATCCTATTGCTACGAATCTACAAAGGATTAATTTTGAAAGTACGCTTAGACGGGCATCTAATATACTTGCGCGTCAACTAATAAAAAAAATTATTTATGGACGATCCAATAATATGACTATTAATAGAAATATTCCAAATTAGTAAAGATATTACTTATAGGATTTGGCTTTCGGAGTTGTTATCTTCTTTGGCAAAAAAAATGGTATTGTTCGGAGGTCCTGGCAACGGGAAAACAACCATAATCGGCCGCACAGTTCTCTGTGTTATAGGCCACCGGCACCGGAGGCAAAAATGGGTTGAATATCTCATTCTAAAAGTGGTGTATTGACTGAGGGCAGGTCAAACAAGGCCCAGAAAATTAGCATAGCATCAATTATGAAATGGCTAATATGATAGAAAGTTCAGTAGTAAGAATACAAATCAAAGGGCTCAATTAAATACTCATTCTATGGTATCCTTGGATGGGAAAGTAAGTTTTATGGGAAGACGGCGTGTAAAACTCGCGCTCGTTTGTACGGCGGGCGGCCATTTTGAACAGATGGTCAATCTTGAAGAGTTCTATAGAAATTACCCTCATTTCTGGATAACTTCTTTCGGGGCTCAAACAAGCAATTATCAAAAGAACGAATGTATGTATTTTATCAATTTAGGCCATTTTAAAAGGCCCTGGACCTATCTTTATCAGTTCCCAAAGCTCTTTGCTATATATCTGAGGGAAAACCCAACCCATGTTATCTCCACTGGTTCTGGCCGAATTGTCCTATTTCCATATATTCTCTCCCAAATGTTTAAAGCTAAGTTTATTCATATTGAAACCTTCTCTCATGTAAATAAACCTACTAAGATGGGAATATTCTTAACAAAACTGGGATGCCCCATATTCACACAATGGAAAAACCCAAATAACGATGAGTCTGCCTATATCGGGCCTGTATTTAAGAAAGAGCCATATGAGGAAGACTCCATTAAAAATGAAAATCATATATTTGTAACAGTAGGAACTCGTGATGAACCATTTGTTCGTGTTATTCAGGCAGTAGAAACCTTGCTGAAGGAAAGCTATATTCAAGACCGGGTCATCGTCCAGGCTGGACGAACGGTTTTTGGATCGGAATTATTAGAGCTTTTCGATTTTGACTCGCCCCAAAAAATTGAGCAGTTTATTAAGAACTCTCGCTTCGTGATAACACAGGAGAGTGCGGGAGTTGTAACAAAATGTTTGAAGTATCACAAGCGGTTTATCGTAATGCCAAGAGATTACCGGTTCGGTGAACTACCAGCGAAAAGTGATATGAATGAAGATCTGCATCTTAAGCTGGAAGAAATGGGATTCACATTTGTCGTTCATAATATTGAAGAACTGAAGACGGCAATAAGAAACGTGGACAAGTTGAAGGTAGGGTTTAGCTTTGACAATTCCCTCGCAATTGCTAAATTAAATAGATTGGTCGAAAGCTGACTTGTAAACTTGTTCAAAGGGAAAGAGCAATGAAAAAAGCGGAACCATTGAGCTTGAAACGCCACGGGGGATGGGCGCAGCCGAAAAGCATATTATTATCTTCATGCTGACTCGTTACACTAAGGATGTTCTGGCGACTCTCTTCTTGGTGCTTCGCTCCGTGTATTTTTGTTTCCTGCGTTTGACTGGGAATCCGGTTCCTTGGACTTTCGTAGTCCTAATGTACCACTCCGTCAAACCGGAGGAGGTCGCCGGCTTCGCTCGACAGATGGATCTGCTGATGAAATACACGCATGTCGTCGGAGCAGATTTCTCCGAGACGGACGCACTCCCAGCAGGACGGTACGTTGCGCTGACTTTCGATGACGGATTCGAGAGTTTCGATCGCAATGCTCTGCCTGTACTGCGAGAGAAATGTATTCCGGCGACCGTCTTCGTAGCCACTCGATACATGGGACAAAGCCCGGGATGGATTACCGACGAAAAGCAGCGAGGCGCAGGGGAAAGGCTGCTGGGCGAAGAAGAGCTCAGGGCACTGCTCAAAGAGGGCATGGCCAGTATTGGTTCCCACTCGGTCAGTCATTCTCCGCTCGGCGGCGCGACCATGAGTGCGGACGAGATTCGGTTTGAACTGGAGGGTTCGAAACAGTATCTGGAAGAAAAACTCGGACAGGCGATAACACTGTTCGCCCTTCCATACGGCGCTTTCGACGAACAAGTGCTGCAATTAGCGAAGGAGGCCGGCTATCATCGCGTGTTTCTCAGCATACCCCTGGGTTCGATGACAAATATTGATGGACACGTAGCGGGTCGCATAGACGCATCGCCGGCCGATACGCCCTTTTCCTACTGGCTCAAGGCGCAAGGGGCGTATCAGTTCCTTCCTTTTACGATAGCCGCGAAGGCGCGTCTTCTTACGTGGGCGCGAAGAATCCTTAGACTCGAAACATGACGGAGCCGCGAGGCCACTTGATGCCCGCTGCGCGTCCGAAATCGCCCGCGTGCGGAGTGATGCTTGGAACGAGCTGAACAAACGTTTCGAGACAACAACATTTACCAGCCTTTGTCATAGGAAGTGGTCAACGGGCACAAACCCAGCCATCCTATCTTGAAGATGTGGCAAAATGCGACAACTGAGATGCGGCGCAACACACCCCGGCCGTCTTGACATCCTACGAGCTTCGATTTATGCTTCCAGCCCGTGGAGACATGGAGCCATCGAGCTGAAAACGCATCTCAGGATGGGCGCAGCCCCATAAGCAAATTATTATCTTCCGAATGGTGAGTTTTTGTGTAGATCAAAACCGGAAATAGAGTGTCAAGTGTTTTCGTCGTTCTCAGAACTAGAGCATGAGAGGACAAGGTGGGACGATTTCGCCGCTTCCACTGGCGCTCCGATTTACATGTCGTATGATTGGTGCCGACTTTGGTGGGAGTTCTACGGCGGGCGCCGGCGTCTCGCTATATTCCTAGTTCTGTCCGATAAGCAGTTAGTTGGACTGCTCCCAATGTACATTGATAGCTTTGGCTGGTGGCCATTCAGAATAAGAATTGCCAGGCTGGTCGGCACTACTGATGGGCCTACGAAAATGTTTGACCCACCAGTCAGAACGGATGTTGCGACTCTCGCAGTAAAAGCCGTTGTTGACACCCTATTACACGAGAGAATGTGCGACCTCGTAAGTTTAGGCCCAGTGAGATCCAAGTACCCGGGTATTGCAGACCTGATCCCAATATTCGGTAGCGAGCCGTATCGAGTTCAAATCAGGCCGTCTGGAATGGTGACGTTTTTTGATTTGTCAAAGCAACCGGAGGACTACTTGGCGACTCTGGGAAGGAACGAGCAGAAGAAGAGAAGATACGACTTTCGGTACTTAACTCGCTACGAGGCGAAGGAGACCATAGTTGTTGGGCCGGGTACCGAAATCGAAGCCGAATTTCGAGAATTCGCACAGATGCATGCAAACGACTGGGAATCCAAAGGCCGGCTGGGGCATTTTAGGGCTTGGCCCAAGGCGTTTGAATACCATTTGGCGTTAGCGAAGTGTTTAAGTGGCCTCAACCGTCTACGCTTATTTAAGATCGAGGTGGGTCAAGAAGCCATCTGTTGTGATTACGGATACGTTTTCGGTCGGTCCTTCTTCTGGGAGCTTCCGGCCAGAAGTCTAGACAACAAGTGGATGAAAATCAGCCTGGGTAGCTGCGCTCTCATTTCGATGCTGCGACGCGTTGTACAAGAACGAATTACCTGCCTATATGCAGGTGTGGGGCGTTATGATTACAAAACACGACTCGGTGCTGAGGAGTGTCCAGTGGTGACCGTCAGGGTATTTCCCAAGAAATGGTCAACGAGAGTTAGTGTTGCAGCAGTTGACCTCGGCGTGTCACTTTTAGAAATCCTCTACTTCAAGATTTGGTATATGCGCATACAGCCCGTACTTCCAGGATTCTTCCGTTGGCCGATCTGGAAATTCTGGTCAAGGATATCGACTTGAGAAAGAAGAGTTTCCAGGATCAAGAGAGGGTCGTGCGATGTTACATCGGATATTGAAATTCACTCAGAAATATGGCTTTGGCGCTACGGTTAGTCACGCTTTCAATAGGGCTTTCAAAAGCCTGGTCCCGCCTGTGCGGCAAGTGTTCTGCGCAAACCTTGCTGAGTTCCAGCCTTCTTCAGAATTAGAAGATCAACCGATCAAAATACAGGCCTTTCAATCACTTAACAAAATTCCATCGATGCTCCTGGAAGAGCTGTTTTTAAGAGGGACAATCGACAATAGAAAGCCCTATTCTAGAGATATAGTCACAGCTTTCCTTAACTGGCTCTTTTCACGAGGAGCGGTGTTCTGGGCTTGTTTTGAAGACGAGAATCTTGTCGGATACTTATGGTCATTGCGCGGGTCACGAGAAAATCCACGTTATCACTTTTTTCCTCTTGGAATTCGGGATGTCGTGTTTCTTGCTCATGAGATATTCCCTCCCTACCGAGGCAGGGAATTGAATAGAAAAATGACACACCTAGTTCTCGGCGAGATGAAAACCTGCGGAATAGAGCGAGTGTATGTCGATGTGGAAATTTCAAATATATGGAGTCTTAAGAGTTTTTCTAAAACTCTTTTTATGCCTGTCGCGCAGGCACGTATGAAAAACTTTGGAAAAAGGCAGATTGTGGTTTGGAGGCATCAAAAGCAGTCTTTGTCAACCAGCGCTATCCAGAAGAGTTAAGTCAAGCGCCCCGTTCACCCCAATTTCGAAGTCAAAGGAGGGCCGCTGAAGCACACGCGCTTTACGGGAAGTGTTGGACTGAACGTTTATAAGAAACGGATAACCATAATGGAACAGCCATTAAAAAGTTCGAGAATGAGTTAAGGGATGATTCGGTGATGTTGTTTAGCAAAGCCATTGTGAGCCAACATAGCCAAAGAACACCCCAGTCGTATTCCCAAGTCAACTGATTTTGGGCTTTCCGGGCCAAAGATATTAGGAATATCGAAATTAGTAATAGCCCAACAAGACCTAGTACCAATACGACTTCTAAGTAGCCGTTATGTGCTGGAAAGTAAAACTTACCGATTTTGTCAGATGTCCAGAAACCTCCAACGCCGTGCCCAAGTACTGGTTTGGTCATAGCAAGGGGAACCAGAGCTGCCCAGTTTACGGTCCTTTCAGTTAACGTACTGTCCCTTCCGAGGCTTGACGTAATATCTCCTACGGGCAATCTGCCAATCAGCGGCGTGAGCGCGCCGTAAATTATGAGAATTGCGAAAAAAGCTATGATAATGTTCTGACCTAATATTGTTCCTTTCTTTCTCAGCCACAGAAGCCCGGAATAGCAAATCAGACCGATGGCCAGCATGACAAGTGATGTCGCAGAATATCCGGCCTCCGATCCCTTCGAAAGGTATAGCGCGAGAATCAATATGAATAAATCGGCAAGGGTTAGAAAACGGATTTTCGGACTGTCCGGAAGCCGCCATCTCCTCTGTAGACTCCAAATGAGAAAAAATGCGGCAAAGGCAGTCAGTTGCCCAAAGTTGTTTTTTTGGTCAGCGACGCCGATCCACATTCGCGCGCCTGACCACCGGTCATAATCGACGCCGTATTCAGGAAAGTACTTGATAAGGAGCAAAGACAACGGTATGAGAATATATGTGGTTCTCTTTACTACGCACTCAATGGCCTGCTTTGGATTTTTTTCTGTTAAGACAACGAAGCCCATGATAATCGCAACAATCTCTCGAATCCAGCGCTTCAAGGACACAAATGGAACAGTAGACCATGAAATGCTGACAAACATGAATGCAAATAAGGCCACTAACCAAATGTTTTCTCGAAGAGCACTTGATAAAACGAATTTTCTCTTGATCAGCATCCAGATGGCGATACACATCAAAATTATTAAGAAGTTGCGATCCAGGGGGCTCCCTTCTTCCATGCTGGAAACCGGCGAGCCAAACCAAGTACCGAGGGCTTTGGTTGAAACGGTAAGCATCCAAATCGTCGGTATCCATAAACCTCGAGTCGCATCAGGGAATTGCTGGCTCGCGAGCCGAAGGAGAAAAATAATGAAGCATGTACAGAAAAAAAGCGCGAGTGGTGGCGGCAACTCTGCCTCCTTCTTTCTACCCCGGCATTTTACCTATATTAAATATTGCGTTTTATTCTTATTAATAAATTAAAATATTCCATAATCGGTCTTGGACTTCCAAAAAAAGAGATAACAAGTGCCACGTAAATTAAGGCATAAACGATTAGGTCCATGATTAAATTTATGACAATGAAATTTGTATATATTATCTTGAATAGCAGATACCTACATATCATGCCGGCGATGGTGGCCGCAAAGAAGAATCTCCATAAATTAGACAATATTTCGATAATTCTTAACCCAATAGGCTTTCCAGCATAAAGGAGACATGGAATCATTAAAAGAAACGTAGCCGTGGTGTAAGCAATAGCTACACCCATGACACCGATAGCCAGGCCAATCAAGATCGCGACTAAATAGATAACTGCGGCGAATATTGCCCATTTCTTAAAACGATCCGAGCGCCCCAGGGAAATATGCAGCCAACCATTGGTATTATATATCAAGTACATACCTGTACTCAATCCTAAGGCCGAAAATATGGTCGCTGTTTGATCCCAATTGGGCCCCAAAATAACGTTAACGATATCTCTGCTCATGATAAACATAAATATGCTTATGGGCATCCCAACAAATGAGATTATGGATAATCCTTTTAAATAAAAACGACGATATTCGTCAGGTTCATCACGAAGTTTACTCAACGTAGCAACTGCGACATTCGTAAGAGACATTGTCAAGGTGTCTGAGGCAAACTTCGATAAGTATACGGCACGTTGATAGTATCCTATTTGGTCCGATCCATATTTTCTTCCAATAAGGGTTTTATCTAAGTTTAGTGTTATATAATCGAATAAATAGCCGATCAGCGTATTTGCTCCAAACTTTAGCATTGGGCGAACTCCGGATTTCCGGACTGGACGCCCCGGTCTCCATCTGCAAAATAGCCAAACACCCAAAGTTGAAATAAGCCCTAAGATAATTGGCCTGGAAACGAGCGACCAGTATCCCCAGCCTTGCCAAGCTAAGCATATCGCAAGAACGGTGCTTATGAAAGTCGCTGCAATTTCCACAATTGCTACAGAAACGAATGCCATGTTCCGTTTTAACAAAGCCAGGTGTTGCGTTGAAAGCCCAATAAATAGAAAATTAACGGACGATACAATAGTTATGAACTGAAGTTGGGGTTTATGATAAAACCAAGCAATTGCGGGGGAGATTAATATAATTAATAATGTTACGATAATTCCAAATGATAGATTTATCCAAAACAGAGTACTGACTTGGTCATGATTAATACTAGGTTCTTGAATAGTTGCATATGATAAACCTAAGTCTTTGAACACATAGAATATTTCTGTTATCACAGTAACCATAGCAACTAAACCAAAATCGCTTGGACTTAGGAGACGCGCCAGTACAATCAGCCCAACCATCTGTATCGCAAACCCCATAACCCGAGAAATAACGGAGACTCCGCCCCCTCTGACAGCACGCTGGCCCAGCTGATGTCTCAAATGATCATTATCAAAATAATCAGGGATCTGCTTTTTTCCTGGATTATTCATTGCGGCCGGCCTTGGGTCTATGGTCGGGAAATATTAACATAATCAATTGCTGGGGGGCGCTGGAGAGCGAGGCCTAAAACACCTTGCCTGTGGACTGCGGCACTGTTTTTCCCTCAAATCGCAATTTTGCCGGCAGGTCACCCACCATCGGATTGAGGTCAGGGCCGATCATCGGCCAAGGCAATGCCCCGAAAAAGCTGGGCTTGGACGTCAAATAATAGGAATTCGGCAGGTTCCTTTCCGCGATCGCAGGATCCCAATTGGTCGTTCCTGTGACATAATCATAGTTTCCATGCCTGAGAAGAGTCGCTTTGGCTCTCGGGTCGGGAGCGCTACAATCGGACTGGTTGCAGCCTATCTTCCAGACCCCAGGCTCTCTGCTGAGGACCTCGTACGTACCCGTATCGCCCGGACGACACAAAACGTTCCCGATGACGTTCTCATAGAGATTATTCTTCTGCACTTCAACGGCATTCAGGTTTACGACAATCGGCGCGGCTTCGCCCTGGCCATATCTTTCCGCATGGTTTCGGAAGGCCGTATTATGCCGGCTCGAACCCAAGGCATTATCGAAGACGATATTCGGACAAATATTGCCCTCGAATAGATTCATGTAGGGATGACCGCCGTGCGTGTGGATGGACTCCATCAGCCAATTTGTGTTCGGATAACTTTCATCAAAAAAACGGGCCGCATAATTATAGGCGATCACATTCCCACATCCCCCCCACTCGATAGTCACCGCGTGACGAAGATAATAAAAAATATTGTCTTCGATCAAGTTGTCGGTACACCGCCCAAGCATAAATACTCCATAGGCCGCCCCTCCCGAATAAACATACCCGTGATGAAAATAGCAGGACCGTACGACATTGGCATAGCCCAGTCTAATTGCTACGTGAGCACTGCCCGCTTTGTCGCTTTCAACATTTCTTACCCAGCAGTTGGCCGCGGCCCAGAGGCAAATAGAGTACCTAGTAGGAAAATTGACCCTTTCT
>Ga0214473_10008744_pt1 | contig 11969 bp, 8 predicted proteins | sample RVTome_7_FD_203509 | JGI IMG/M metagenome (GOLD analysis project Ga0214473, IMG submission 203509) | Soil microbial communities from uranium-contaminated site in the Upper Colorado River Basin, Wyoming, United States - RVT98D197 | ecosystem: Environmental > Terrestrial > Soil > Contaminated >...
ACGCCACGCAGGCCCCGCCGATTCCGAGGGCAATATCGACGACCAGAATATTCGCCGAGCCCGTCTGGTCGTTGGCCGTCAGGGCGTTCGCACCTACGACGGCGAACGAGCCATCCAGCCCAAGGGAAGTGCCGAACGCACCCCTCGTGTCCGGCGGGTTGACCGCCAGGACTTTGGATACCTGGATCCAGGCGTCCCCGGCCGGGCGGTAGAGGTAGACCGCGCCGGTGCGGTTGTCGTCGCGAAATGCGCCGACGAGGACATTGTCACCGTGCAACGCGAGCGCCGTACCAAACTGATCGAGGTTGGCACCGTCGCTTGCCGAAAGCTCGGCTTCCCAGGTCCAGGCATCCGTCCCATCGAACCGAAACACCTGGACGGCACCGGTGTTTGTCGCGACGCCGTCCCCATTTATCTCGCCCGCCAGTACGACGTCTCCGCTCAAGGCCACCGCGACCCCAAGTTGGTTGTCACCCACCGGAGTCGGCGCCAGCAGCGTCGCCTCTTCGACCCAACCGGTTTCCGTGCGGCGGAAGATGTAGGCGCCCCCTGCCTGACCTGAGCCGGCGGGGTCCTTCGACGGCGCCCCGACTGCGATGACCGTCCCATCCGTCGCCACGGACGTGCCGAAGGCGTCTTCCTGAAAAACGTCAATCGGCACCAGCCGAGCCTCTTCGTTCCATGCGTCGCCGCTCCGGCGGAAAACATACGCGGCGCCACCCAAAGGGGGCATGTTGAGCATTCTGGCCCCGACCACAATGACGTCCCCGCGGATCGCCACGGCCCGCCCGAATTGATGACCACCGGCCGCATCGGATGCGACCAGCTTGGCTTGCTGACTCCACACCTCCCCCACCCGCTGGAACACGTACGCCGCGCCCGTGTCGGCGTTGCCCGCGGCCGCATCGCCTTGGGGTGCACCCGCGACGAGATAGTCCCCGTCGATGGCCACGGCCGTTCCGAACGCGTCGCTGGCAGCGGCATCGGCTGCCGTCAGCTTGGGCAACACGGGCTCCCACACGCTGCCGTTCCGCTTGAACAGGTATGCGGATCCGGACGCCGAACCGGCGTCATCGTCCTTCGGTGACCCGACGATCGCGTAATCCCCGCTGATGGCTACCGAGGTCCCGAATTCGTCGTCTTCCGCCGCGTCATCGGGTACGACCCGCTGTAGCTCGCACTGGGCGAACACCGGCCGCGTACCCGTCACCAGCACAGACCCCACCAGTACCAGGCCGGCGGTCCAGAGCAATCTGTTCATCAGCGATTCCACTCCACAGACACGTGGCGGCGCGCCGCGTATCGATCTTGGGAACTCCGCTCGCCCGACCATCCTCCGGCCAGCATGCGACGTCCGCTGCGTTCGCCGGAAACCCGGGTCAGGCCGGGACACTTGTCGTGAGGCAACCCCCCACTTGAAGCCTATGCGGCAGAAGACGCAAGTCTACCTCAACGCCAACCGCGACACAACGTTCAAAGCCGTGCTGTAGCCGGCAGAGCGCCGTCGGCCAAGCGTATCCGGGTGGCAGGCGGGTGGCACTCAACTTCGCTTCAGCGGAAGCACGTGGGTCCGATTCGCTGGCCGCCCCCCCTCCGGGGTCGCGTGCTTCGGCGCCGCCGCCCATTTGGGTCGGCGGCGCTGGGCGTCATCGTAAACGTCCTATATCAGCTTCGCCCGCCCCAAGTTCCCTGTCCACAGCCGGATAGCGGACGTCCGCGACCGCTTGCTAAGCCCGCGATCCGCGGTCCGCCGCGGGTGACCTCGGTTGAGAATCACCGAACGCCCTGGGCCGGACCGCCGCAGGCGTTGCGGCGGCCCCTGGCGGAATCGCTCGCCTGAAGCTAGCATTCCGCATCTCACCGGTCCGATGGCGAGACGTGGTGGCGGCACGGCGCGGGTGGCCCGGCGGCTCGCTGAGGAGATCGGATTCATCGGGTCGATAATATGGCACTCCCTCATCCCATCGAGTTCTTCCGAAGCTACATGCGCGAGCCGAACGTCGTCGGGGCCGTGACGCCAAGTTCGCGGGCGCTGGCTGCCGCGATTTGCGAGCCATTCCGCCGTTTCGAGGGACCGGCCAGGGTCCTGGAAGTCGGCGCCGGCACCGGGCCGATCACCCGTTATCTCGGCACCATCCTCGACGACGACGACGAACTGGATATCTGTGAAATCCAACCGGTGTTCGCGAGGATCCTCTCCGAACAGGTCCTGACCAATCCGGACTTTGCACCGCGGGTCGCGGCCGGACGCGTCCGGCTCTATCCCCAGCCGGTTCAGAGCCTGCCCTACGAGAGCCGCTACGACTTCGTCATCTCCGGGCTCCCCCTGACCGCGTTCGAGTTGCCCCTGGTCGAGCAGGTGTTTGCAGTGATTCGCAGGGCGCTCAAGCCCGGCGGGGTGGTGAGCTACTTCGAGTACGTCGGCCTGCGGAGGCTGTCCCGGGCGCTGGCCATCGGCAAGAAACGGGCCAGAATTCGCGAGGTGTCCAGCTTTCTGACCGACAACATCCGCCGTCATCAGTTCCAATGCCGGACGATCCTTCGCAATCTGCCTCCGGCGCACGCCCGTCACCTGCGCTTCTCCGCCGAGAAGCGCTCCGCGGCCACGAGGTCGTCGTAGGTCTCCCGGCGGCGGATGAGCCGGGCCGCGGCCTCTTCGACCAGAACTTCGGCGGCGCGCGGTCGGGAGTTGTACTGGCTGCTCATCACGAACCCGTACGCCCCCGCCGAGAAAACACACAGCAGATCGCCCCGCTCCATGGGCGGCAGCCATCGGTCTTTCGCCAGGTAGTCGCCGCTCTCGCACACCGGTCCAACCACATCCACCAGGGTCGAACCGTCCACGCGCAGAGCTTCGCAGCGATCCGGAGGCAGGGCACCCCCGCGCGGTCTCACCGGCCAGACGAAATGGAACGCGCCATAAAGCGCCGGCCGGATCAGCTCCGTGATCGAGGCATCAACGATAAGAAAATGCCGCTGCCCCGAGGACTTCCGGTACAGCACGCGAGCGACGAGCACACCCGCGTTGGCGGTGAGGCTTCGCCCGGGCTCGAGCAATACCTCCAGCCCTTGCTCGGCGAGCAAGGGGACGATGTGCTCGGCGTACGTGGCGGCCGGCGGCGCTTCGATCCCGTCGTAGTGAGCCCCGAACCCGCCGCCGATGTTGACCGCGCGGAGGACATGGCCATCGCCACGGAGTTGCTCAATCAAGGCGAGGACCTTGGTGATCGACTGGACGTACGGCTCGACGCTGTTGACCGGCGAGCCGAGGTGCACGTGAACCCCGCACAGATCGAGGCCGGCTCGCTCCCGGGCCGAGGCGAAGATCCCTCGGGCGCGTTCCAGGTCCACGCCGAACTTCGTCGCCCGCGTCCCGGTGGTGGTGTAGCGGTGGGTCTTCGGATCGACGTCCGGATTGATACGAAGTGCTGCCGTCGCCCGGACGCCGGCGGCGGCGGCGAGCTCGGCCAGCCGATCCAGCTCGGCCTCCGATTCGACGTTGAACCAGCCGATTCCCGCCGTCAGCGCCGCCCGCATCTCCAGATCGGTCTTTCCAACGCCGGCATACACGACTCGAGCCGGGTCGCCGCCGGCCTCCAGAACGCGGGCCAGCTCTCCCCCACTCACCACGTCGAATGAGGCCCCACGCTCACGGAACAGCCGGAGAATCGCGAGGTTCTGGCAGCTCTTGACCGAGTAGCATAACGTGGCGCCGAGCGGGGCGAACGCAGCCGCCAGTCGATCGTAATGATCGAACAGGGTCTGCCTGGAGTACACGAAGAGCGGCGTGCCGAACTCCTCCGCCAGCGCACCAAGGTCTACCCCCTCGCACCACAGCACACCGTCGCGATAGTGAAAGTGGTCCATGGCCTGCCTCACCCACCGGCGGACCCGCCCGTGGCCGGACGCCGACGCCCGCGTATACTAACGCACCGTGCCGGCCTGTGCAGCCGGGTGCGATGGCCGGGCGCCGGGTGCCATGGTTGGGTGCCATGGCGTCGCGAAGCGTCGCCATGCCCGATACTGATGGGTCCCGTTGTGGACGGCGCGCTCCCCCAACCTCAGAAGTGGTGGGCGACCCGAGCACCGCGTGGCTTCGGTTCACGGCGTCGCCCGGCACCCGCGACGGACAGAAGCGGGATGAGGTCCACCATTGAATGCACTCACCAGCGGATGGATCACGGTTGAATGAACCTCCAGATGTCATCCTCTACACCGACGGAGCATGCAGCGGGAACCCCGGCCCGGGGGGCTGGGCCGCGATCTTGAAACACCCCCAGACCGGATCGTCGAGCCGGATTTCGGGAGGCACTGGGAACACGACCAACAACCGCATGGAGCTTACCGCGGTCATCGAGGGGCTCAAGCTGCTCAAGCCGACCAGAAAGTGGCGCGTCCGTCTGGTCAGCGACAGCGAGTACGTCATCAACGGTCTGACCGTCTGGATCGCCGGCTGGATGGCCAACGGCTGGCGGCGAGGCAAGAAAGCCAATTCGCCGCCGGTCAAGAACGCCGATCTCTGGCAGACCCTGCATGCCCTGGCCGGCCAGCATGACCTGAGCTATGAGCACGTGCGCGGCCATTCCGGTCACCCCGAAAACGAGGAGTGCGACGCGATGGCCGTGGCCGCTGTCGAACAGTACCGATCGTAGCGGCCGCCCCCCGTGGCGGCCGTAACCGCCCCCCGTGGCGGCCGTAACCGCCCCCCGTGGCGGCCGTAACCGCCCCCGTGGCGGCCGTAGAGCGTCGAAAAACGCCGGTTCTGATGAATGGTGTTAAGTTCTTCAACGGCCTCTAGAGTTCCTACATGAATACGGTATCTACAGCACTGACGATCGCCCTGCTTTTTGCCGCACGCGCCGCGGCCACGGACGCGGAGAGCCCGGAATACTGGTACCGCACGGGTCGCGACGCCGTGGCGGCGGCGAAGCGGCTGGCACCGATCGACGGCCGGGCGAAGTACGTCATCCTTTTCGTCGGCGACGGGATGGGCGTCTCCACGGTCACCGCGGCTCGCATTCTCGAGGGCCAGCGCCGCGGCCAGCCGGGCGAGGAGAACCTGCTCAGCTTCGAGAAGCTGCCCTACACGGCCTTGATCAAAACCTACAACACCAACCAGCAGACGTCCGACTCCGCCGGGACGATGACCGCCATGGTGGCCGGGGCGAAGACCAAAGCCGGCGTCCTCGGCGCCAACCAGAACGTCGTGCGCGGGGATCACACGACCATGGGGGGCCATACCCTCACGACGATCCTGGAACTCGCCGAGCGGGCCGGACTCTCGACGGGCGTGGTCACGACGACGAGCGTCACTCACGCCACGCCAGCGGCATGCTACGCCCACTCCCCGGAGCGCGACTGGGAAGACGATTCCGAGCTGCCGGACACAGCCCGATCGGCCGGCTTCCCGGACATCGCCCGGCAGTTGATCGAGTTCTCCGAAGGAGACGGGCTGGACGTGGTTCTCGGCGGCGGGAGGCAGCATTTCCTGCCCGCCGCACGGACCGATCCGGAATACTCGCAGAAGCGCGGGCGGCGCACCGACCACCGTGACCTGACCGACGAGTGGCTTGCGAAAACTCGCGCCGCCTACGTCTGGAATCTGAAGGAGTTCGAGGCGGTGGAAGCCGACCGAACGGACCACCTCCTGGGCCTGTTCGAGCCGGGCCATTTGCAATTCGAGGCCGATCGGGACGCGGACCCGGCCGGCGAGCCCTCACTGGCCGCCATGACCGCCAAGGCCATCGACCTGCTGGCCCGGAACAGCCGCGGGTATTTTCTCATGGTGGAGGGCGGGCGCATCGATCACGGTCATCACTGGGCCAACGCCTATCGCGCCCTGGGGGACACCATCGAATTCGCCCGCGCCGTCGACGCCGCCTTAGCCAAGACCGACCGCCGTGACACCCTCATCGTCGTCACCGCCGACCACAGCCACGTGTTCACCCTCGGCGGCTATGCCACCCGCGGCAATCCGGTGTTGGGCAAGGTTGTGGCCAACGACGAGCGAGGCGACCCGAGAAAATCGCCGGAAGCCGACGGACTCGGGCTCCCCTATACGTCGCTGACCTATGGCAACGGGCCGGGCTATACCGGCGCCTCGGACGATCAACCCGAAGGACCCAAGCACGCCCACCACCGGGGCACGGGCTACAAAGGGGTCACCGCGGGGCGCCCGGACCTTTCTACGGTGAACACCGAGGACGAGCGGTATCTTTTCGAGTCCGCCGTGCCGCTTGCCGGGGAGACACACGGTGGGGAGGACGTACCGTTGTACGCCGACGGCCCCATGGCCCACCTCTTCCACGGCGTGCTCGAGCAGCACGTAGTCTTTCACGTTATGGCGGAGGCATTGGGACTGCCGCGTTGACATGAAAACGCTGGAATCGGTACACGTGACGAGGCAGACATTCCGCCGCGCAGGCCGCTTTAGCGGCCTTTCGCCGCCGAAGGCGGGGCCGCAGGCCAGCCGTTCACGGCTGGTCACGCGGCGCGATTGGAATCTCGTGCCAGCCCGTTTCAACGGGCTTGCCCGGACGTCATCAACCTGACCGGATTGGCGTCGTATTCTTAACTCCCCGGGAAGTCCCGGGCACTGGAGGACCGACGAAGATGCACGTTCGGCGCGCGTTCACCGGAACCGTCTGGGAGAAAGAGGTCGGCTATTGCCGCGATCTTCGCGCCGGCGACCACGTTTACGTGACTGGAACGGCCCCGGTAGCCGAGGGCGGCGGGGTGCATGCGCCCGAGGACGGATACGCTCAGGCCAAACGCTGCCTTGAAATCATTGAGAAAGCACTCGTCGATGTCGGCGCATCCATGTCAAACGTCGTACGGACGCGCATGTTCGTGACCGACATCTCCCGCTGGCGGGACTACGGCCGGGCCCATCACGAATTCTTCGGCAACCACCCCCCGGCCACCACCATGGTCGAGGTCAAGGCCCTCATCGACCCCGCCATGCTCATCGAGATCGAAGCCGACGCCGTCTGCCCGCCGGACCCGAACGCGTCCTTGGCATAGGTGCTGGGTGGCTTGTATTCCGTCGTGCCGTGCCCAAACATCGCCGAGGCCGCGACGCATTGACTACGGCTCGACCCGGAACGTCACGGTCGCCTCGGCCACGCCCCTGCGCAGGAACGTACCGGTCCAGAGACCCGGCAGCAGCTTCAGGCCTACCGAGGTCGAGCCGAAGCGCCAGAAGCTCGGCGAAGCTGGCTCGGAGAGGATCGTCAGTTCATTCTCGCGCACGATGTCGCCGCGGGGATCGGCGACGGTGAAGGTCAGGACGTCACCAACCGTCGCGTTGAACACTTCAACCCACCCGAGGATCAACTCGGTTGAGTAAGTAATGACCGGAGGCGGCGGATCGAACACCGGACACTCCTCGGGCCGCAGGCACGGCGTTGCGGAGACGCCAATGCGCCCGACCACAAACGTGTCGGGCATCACGAACTCCACTTCGGCCGGCAGACTGTGCCAATACCGATCCGACACCGCAAGCTGAAACGCGACGCGCCCGATGCCGGTACCAGGCACCTCTGTGAAAGCCGTGTCCGCGGCTGCCGGGTCGGCGAGCAACACCGGAGGGCCGGAGACCTGTTGCCATCGGTAGGTCAATGCTCGACCACCGGGCGAGAAGCTATGGCTGCCGATCAGCGGCCGTGCATCACCGAAGTCAACCAGCGGATTCGATGGTCGATCGATGACCGCCTGCGGCCGGCGCGTACCCTCCCCGGGCGGATTGATGACCACCGGCTGCGGCACGACACCTTCAGCCCCATCCGGTCCGCTGATGACGCCGAAGAAATGCGGCCCGACCAACTCCGCAGGGAATTGGAACGGAATGGCGAAGCCGCCGACCTCATCCACTTCCAATAGGTCGCAGAACACGGTCTCCCGCGAATCCGCATCGACCAGGGCAACGCAGACGCGGGCGGCATCATTCAGGACCCGCCCGCTGATCTGGTAGTCGGTCTGGTTCTCGTAGTAAAATGCCGGCGGCAACGGGCCGGTCAGCTCGACGCCGTTCATCAGGAACGCATCCGCCGGCAGCGATGACGGAAAGTACCCCTCGACCGAGCGTACCTCGAGCTCATTCGCTGACATGGCCTCGTCACCAGCCGCGGCCACCCCGCCGCTCGCCGCCACCTCAACGAAGCCGGACGGCACGCTGCTTCCGGCGACGTCGAATACCTCGTAGTGAAGATGCGGCGCGCTGGACAAACCCGTGTTGCCGGAGACGCCGATGACCTGCCCAGCTACGACCAATTGCCCCGGCACCACCGCCACGCCCCCATCGTCGAGATGGGCGTAGAAACTCTGCAGACCGCGACCGTGATCGATCGTGACGTAGTTGGCCGCGTCCGCGGGCGACTGCGGCGTCGAGCCGTCCGAAGCGACGTTATCGCGCACCTCGATCACCCGCCCCGCCGCCGCCGCCAGGACGGGCGTGCCCACCGGCATAGGGAAGTCCCACGCAAAACGGCCTTGATGCGTGAACGGCCCGTCGTTGCCCTGACTCACCGTAAAGGTGTGCCCCGGCGCCCAAGGCAGAAAGAACCGCGGGAGCGCCGCCGGATCGACGAAAGGAGCCACGGTGACGATGACCCGGGTGGAGGCGGTCAGGCCGGTCACGTCGGTCACCACCAGAGTGATCTCGTGCCGGCCGACCGGCAGCGTCATCTCCGCCACGGACCCTCGGGCGATTTTAGCCCCGGCGAGCAGCCAGCCGTAATCGACGATCGGGCCGAAAAGGCTGGTCGAGCCTGTCCCGTCAAGCACGACATGGCCGTCGCCATGCTCATCCGCCTGCACCGCCACGAACGTGCTCCCGGCATCCGCCACGGGACCGATTGGAGCTGCGCCCAAGGTGCCCGGGGCGGGGTCATTCATGCAGCCGGTAGAGGCAATCATCGGCGCGAGCAGCGCCAAGCCGAGGGTGCAACGATTTCGTGGCCTCTTGCCCGTGCTTTGCCCACGTGGAGTGAGGGTCATCGACGGCGTAACTCCAACGGCGAGCCTGTCAATCAGCGGCTCCCAGCGCATGATCGCGACGCCACGTCGGTCTTACGGGGGAATCGCCTGTCTTGACAACTCGGGGCCTGCATCGGCTGGCATACTGTGCAACGGCACAACAATCGAGAACCGGTCATCCAAGCGAATTGAGTGCCCGCGGCGTCTCACCGCAAGCTCCTTCAATACTTGACGATGTCTCGCTCCGCTTTAGTTACGTGCTTTCGTGACCTCGTACGCCAGTGTTGGCGTCAAGAATTCGATTGTGACATCCCGATAATCGACACCAGGAACCAACGCAGAGTCAAGACTCGGAGCGAATCCCCGATGGACGGCACAAGCCAAAGCGACGCGCGGCGAGCAACCGAACAGCGGCGCCGGCCGCCCGCGCCCCCGGTCTCGATTCTGGCGACGTTCCACAACGGCACCCTCTGGAGGGACAATGACGCGCCCGCCCCGACCGACCTCACCCTCGAGGTGACCAATGCGGAAGGCGAGGTCGCCGCTTGGTTCGACGATTTCTGGTGGACCGAGGTTCTGGAGCGATGGGGGGACGAGCCGGTTACCCTCCACATTGCCGCGACTCCGAATGCCCTGGTTCACCGGGCGGTGCTTCATCAGCTCGAGATGGTGAGCCGTATTGCGGCTCGATGGCGCATCGTTGGGCACGCCTGGCGCGATGCGCTCGCCACGGACGAGTCCGTCCGCGAACTTGCCCGCTCTCCCTACCACGAGGTCCGCATCCTGGATGAATCCGGACCGCCCGCCCTTCCGGGCGAGAACCGACCCGCCGGCTGGCCGGTCGATGAGCTGTTCGGGCGCATCCGGCGGGAACAAGCTGACGTTGGCGCCGTGCGGCCCATTCTGGTGCGGCTCCCCTCCCGCAGCCCCCACTTCGTCCGCGGTTAGCGCCGCTCGGTCGGCTGGGTGCTCCCCCTCTTCAGCAGTGGTGGAGGGAATCGTCATCGGCGGCACGGCCCGCGGTCACAACATGGAGACCTCTCCCGACGTTACGGCACCCGGCGGTCCCGCTCGCCGGTCGCCACTTGACCAGCTACCATGCCTTCATGTCCCTCCTCGTCCAGAAGTTCGGAGGCACGAGCCTCGCCAACTCGGATAAGATTCACCGGGCCGCCCGGCGGGCCATCCGTGCCAAGCTGGAGGGCCGGCGCGTCGTCCTGGTCGTCTCCGCGATGGGCCAGTCGACGGACGACCTGCTCGCCTTGGCCCAGGAGGTCTGCCCCGATCCACCCAAGCGCGAGCTGGACATGCTTCTCACCACCGGGGAACAGGTGTCCATCGCCCTGATGGCCATGGCCATCGACGCCGCGGGGCACGAGGCCATCAGTCTAACCGCAGCGCAGCTCGGCCTGGTGACCGACAGCGTACATACCCGGGCCCGAATTCAGCGGATCAGCCGGGACCGCATCGACCGGGAGTTGGACGCCGGACGCATCGTCATCGTCGCCGGGTTCCAGGGCATCGACGCCAGCGGGGAGATCACCACCATGGGCCGCGGCGCGTCGGACACCACCGCGGCCGCCCTGGCCGCCAGCCTCTGCGCGGTGGTGTGCGAGATCTATACCGACGTCAACGGCGTATATACCGCCGACCCGCGAATCGTGCCCAAGGCCCGCAAGATCGACGAGATTAGTTACGACGTGATGCTGGAAATGGCCGCGGCCGGCGCGGGGGTCATGCATTCCCGGGCCATCGAGTTCGGCAAGAAATTTAACGTCCCCATCCACGTCCGCAGTTCGCTGACTGACGGGAAAGGAACCATGATTATGGCCGAGACCCCGGGCATGGAGGCCATCGCCGTGCAGGGTGTAACCCTCAAGGAGGACCTGGCCTTTGTCTCTCTCAACGCCGTGCCCAACACCCCGGGCATGGCGGCGCGCATTTTCGCCGAGGTAGCCCGCCACCACCTCCTCGTGGACGACATCGTCCAGAACATTTACGACGGGTTCAAGCTGGCCAACATCGGTTTCTCGACCAACGCGGGCGACGTGGCCGAGGCCCGAGCGGTGTGCGAACGGCTCGCCGCCGAGCTGGGCATCGGCAGCGTGGAGATCGACGAAGGCGTATCCAAGGTCAGCGCCGTTGGCGTGGGCATGCGCACCCACACCGGCATCGCCTCCGCCATGTTCGAGGCCCTGTCCAAGGCCGAGATCAACATCGAGAACATCTCCACCAGCGAGATCGTGCTCAGTTGCATCGTCCGGCGGGAGGACGGCCACAAGGCCCTCCAGTTCCTCCACGACGCGTTCGGACTCGAACGGTCGAATGCCGCCGAAACGGCCGGCTGACGCGGCGTCTTCGTCCTATGCGTGCCCCGCCCGATTCCATCGTCATGCCCTCTTCCTGGCGCCGCCGTCGTGTGGCGATCATCGTCGCCCTCCTGGCCGGTTCCGGAATCCTGCTCGACCGCCTGGTACGGCAACCGCGGCCCGGTGGCGATTGGGAGCGATACCACGACCAGGCCTTTCGCGTCGATCGGATCATCGATGGGGACACCTTGGACATCGTCGCACCCGACGGGCAAAAGCCGGTCACCCGCCTCCGACTCTGGGGCGTGGACACTCCGGAGACAAAGAGCGATCGCGGACCGGCGGCCCACTTCGGAGCGGAGGCACGACAGTTTGCCGAGCGGACGCTGGAGGAGCGTACCGTGCACCTGGTCCTTTCGCCTCGCCGAACGCGGGACAAGTACGGCCGGCTGCTGGCCTACGTCTACCTTTCGCGTGGCGGCAGGATGTTCAACGAAATGCTCCTCGAAGAGGGCTTTGCCTACGCCGACCTCCGCTTCGACCATCACGACTTCAAGCAGTTTCAGTCCATCGAGAAGCAGGCTCGGCGCGAGCGCCGCGGCCTGTGGGCGGAGGTCACACCGGAGCAGATGCCCGCGTGGCGCAAGCGGTTCGAGACCGCGACCGAGGTCGACGACAATCCGG
>Ga0214473_10008746_pt1 | contig 11966 bp, 15 predicted proteins | sample RVTome_7_FD_203509 | JGI IMG/M metagenome (GOLD analysis project Ga0214473, IMG submission 203509) | Soil microbial communities from uranium-contaminated site in the Upper Colorado River Basin, Wyoming, United States - RVT98D197 | ecosystem: Environmental > Terrestrial > Soil > Contaminated >...
CACCAGGTAGGGCTGGCCGTCGTCCAGCGTCCCGCCGTCGAAGACCGTGGCGATGTTGGGGTGCTGCAGCCGCGCCAGGATCTGCCGCTCCTGGCGGAAGCGGCGCTCGACGTACTCCGACCCGCGTCCGCCTCGCACCAGCTTGAGCGCCACCGTCTTGTGGAACGCGTCGTCGTCGCGTATCGCCCGGTAGACCGTGCCCATCCCGCCGTGCGCGATCGTGTCGAGGACCCGGAATCGCCGGGGCTCCACGCGGCGAGCAGGTGCGTGACGCCCGCCGCCGGCATCCGCGGTAGCTCATCCCGCTCCATGCCGAAGACGATGTTGACGTCCAGAAGGCTCAGGGAGCGCGGCGCGCTCCCTCGATGCCGGGGACACCTTCCGCGACCATGAGATCGAAAAGCTGCTCGCGGAATGAAACGGTGAGGAAAACGCCGTCCGGGGAGACGCCCAGAGACTCCGCGTCCAGGCCGGGCTCGAGGCCCGTCAGGCGACGGCGGCTCCCCCTGGCGCCAGCGCCGGGGGCGAATTCCTGCACGTAAACGGCGTAGCTGCCGTCGCGCGCCCGGTCGCTGTACGCGAGCCCGCGACCGTCTCGGAGCCATCGGCAGCGGCCCTCGTCGATGCCACCGCCCGGGTTCAAGCGCGGACCGGGAACCTCGAACGGCACCCGGGAGCCGTCTGCCATGCGCGCCACGCGGAGAGTGGCGCGCTCGCTGCCGACGTCGGCCACGAACGCCACGTAGCGGCCGTCGGGCGAGACCTCGGGCTCGAACATGTTGCCCGGCACGAGCAGCGTCGAGCCGCTGCCGTCGGGGCGGATCTTCATGATGCCGCGCGAGCTCGGGTTCGCCGACGCGTACACGAACCAGCGGCCATCTGGAGTCGCGACCGGGTTCTCGACGGCGACACCGTCGCGCGTGACCTGGCGCGCCCCGCTGCCGTCCGCTGCGGCCAGCCACACCTCGAACTGGCCAGTGCGGTTTGCCCAGATGTCCAGGTTGCCGCTGCGGTTGGAGCTGAAGGCTATCCACTCCCCGTCGGGCGCGTAGATCGGCTGCCGGTCGGCGCCATTGCCGTGCGTCAGCCAGCGCTCGCCCGGTCCTGAGGAGCGCAGAGGGATCTCGCGCAGGTTCTGGCGCAGCGAGCCTGCTTCGAGCAGCAGCCGGCCGGGGCCGAGGATGTCGAGCTTGGGGATGTTGGCCGGGCTCGAAAGCAGCGGTCGCGTCCTGCCCGAGGGGACGTGCAGAAGCGTGATGCGCGAGCTGGTGGCCGTCTGCGCCCCCGCCACCGATTCCGGCTGCGAGCAGAGCAGCTCGTCCGGCCCCGCCCATGCCAGGCCGCCCCGCCACACGTTCTACTCGGACGGCCTCAAGCAGAAGGACATCGACGACTCGGTCCGCGAGCTCTCCGGGGCGCTGACCGACAAGAAGCTCGCCCGCCTCGCCGCGACTCCCGAGGAAGCCGACCTCGTGGTCGAGGTGGTCGGACGGGCGAAGGTCACCCACGAGGGGTGGGGCGGGCAGGGGACAGTCGCTGCGCAGTTGGCGCTGCGCGTGGGCCCCGGCGGTCGCGTGGACGTTCCGGCCCTCGCCACGAGCGGCGCCGTCTGGAACGCCAAGCGGGGCTCCTGGATGCGGGCGAACACGGACACCATCCACGATTTCACGGCCGAGGCCCCCTATTGGCTGCTGATCTCGAACAAGCCGGGGATGGGCTGGATGGCCTCGTTCCTCTGGGCTTCCATGAAGGCATCGTGCGCCGCCTGGCACTCGCTTCGCTGGTCGGGCGGCCATTTCTCGGGGTCCTTGCCGTACTGTTTCTTGAGCGCCTGCTGCAGATCCACGTAGACCTTCTGGGCGGCCTCGGACTTCTGCCGAAGTTGCTCCTGAGCCTCTTTGGTCGGCGCCGCGGGAGCGGTGACCCTGACGTGCACCGCCAACGATTCCGCCGCATGGGCCCATCCTGGCGTGCCGACGGCGAGGGTGATTGCGAAGAGCGCGCGTGTCACGGTCGACCTCCTGTCTCGAGCGGCAGAGGCCCCGACGGGGCCTCCCAGGACCGCTCTCTATGGCTAACGCGCGAGCGGCGCCCGAAACGTCTCAGTGGCTGTCGCAGCCGGTGGCGATTGACAGTGCGCGACACACCTCGCGCATCCTGTCGAGCCGCTGATGGACCCGGTTGACATCAGATGCGTGATGCATGATGATCTCTCCATGAGAACGACTTTGGACATCGACGACGACGTCCTGAGCGCGGCCAAGGAGATCGCCGCTAACCGCGCCACCACGACTGGGCGTGTGCTGTCGGATCTCGCCCGCAGGGCGCTCGAACCAAAGCGGGCGCCGCGCGTCCGCAACGGCGTCCCCCTCATGCCGCGACGCCCCAAGGGCAGCGCGCGCCCGACAATGCAGCTCGTCAACCGGCTGCGCGACGAGCCGTGACGCGTGTCGCGCTCCTGGACGTCAACGTCCTCGTGGCGCTGTTCGATCCCGATCACGTCCATCACGACCCGGCCCACGACTGGTTCGCGGCCAGCCGCGCTGGCGGATGGGCCTCCTGCCCGCTTACCGAGAACGGGCTCGTGCGAATCCTTTCCAACGCCTCCTATTCGGGCGTCCACGAGACGCCCGGCAGGATCGTCGAGCGCCTGGTCGCCTTCTGCGGGAGCGGCGAGCACGTTTTCTGGGGGGACGAGGTTTCGCTCCGCGACCGCCGCCTCTTCAACGCGCCTCTGGCCGTGACACATCGGCAGGTCACGGACATTTACCTGCTCGGCCTCGCGAGGCACAAGGGCGGGCGGCTCGCCACGTTCGACCGAAGCATTCCCGTCGGCGCCGTCTTAGGCGCCGATCGCGAGCACCTCGAGCTGGTTCCCGCCTGAGCTGACCCGTTGGCTCAGCGCTCGCAGCCGGCTGCGGAGGAGTGGCTCTCGAGCTGGGGTCGCTCGCGTGCGTGGAGAGACCTATAATCACGCGAGATGGTCCAAGCGGGGGCTCGTGCGCGGAAGCGGGCGTCGTACGCCGACCTCGCGGCGCTTCCGGATCACGTGGTCGGCGAGATTCTCGCCGGGGACGTTTACGCTTCGCCTCGCCCGCGATTCCGGCATGCCCGTGCCGCGGCTTGGCTCGACCGCCGCCTGGGACCTCCCTTCGACGACGGCGTCGGCGGACCCGGCGGCTGGTGGCTGCTGCTCGAACCGGAGCTCCACTCCGCGGACGAGGTCTTGGTGCCCGATCTGGCGGGATGGCGGCGGGAACGCCTTCCGGTGTTCCCCGACGTCGCCTACCTCGAGCTGGCCCCGGATTGGGTCTGTGAGGTCTTGTCGCCGTCGACAGAGCGGATCGACCGCGGCTTGAAGATGCGCACCTATGCGCGGGAAGGCGTTGCAGATCTCTGGCTGCTCAATCCCGAGGCACGCACCCTCGAGGTGCTTCACCTTCAGGGCGACAAATGGCTGGTCACCGCCGTGCACTCCGGCGATGAGGTCGTGCGCGTGCAACCCTTCCACGTGATCGAGCTCGACCTCGCCAGCCTCTGGGGAGAGGCGCGCCCGTAGAGGTCGGACCCGATCGCGGTGAACTAGGCCAGCGGGCGGTGCTCCCGTTCGTTCAGGTCGTAACGAATGATGACCGCATGGCGCCCGCCCTTCACGCGCTCGAGCGCGTAGGTGTCGCCGCGCGGGCCGCTGCCGGCTGCACAAGCGGCGTCGAGCCTGCGCAGGTCCTCGGTGTCCAAGCTCAGATCCAGGGCGCGCGTCGCCGCCGCGAGGTGCTTCGCGTTGCGAGCGCCCACGATCACGGCGGTCACGCGCGGCCTGTCGAGCACCCAGCGCAGCGCCACACTGCCGATGCCCACCCCGTGTTGCTCCCCCACCGCCCGCAGCGCGCGCAGCACGCTCTGGAACGCCGCCCAGCTTCCGAACTCCTCCAGGATCAGCTTGTATTTCGTGAGCGAGCGGTTCTCGTGGGGCGGCGGCGGCTCGGGCGCGCCGAGCCAGGCTTCCGACAAAAACCCCCCGAGCAGGCTGCCGTAGCAGAGCAGCCCAACGCCGCGCTCGGCGCACAACGCGACCATCCCGTGCTCCGGGCGCCGGTCGATCAGCGAATACTGCACCTGGTGCGAGACGACCGGCACCCCGGCCTCGAGCAATATGGCGAGCCCGGGCACGTCGAAGTTCGTCGCGCCGAGGTGCCGGATCTTGCCCTTGCGTTGCAGCTCGGCCAGGTGCAGGCCGATCTCCACCCAGCGCGGTACCTCGTAGTCCCACCAGTGAAACTGCACGAGGTCCAGCCGCTCGACACCCAGCCGCGCCAGGCTGCGGTCGATCGCGCGCTCGACGCCGGCGCGGGTCAGGCGGGGTAGCTCGGCCAGGTCCGGCACGAACTTGGTGTGGACATGAAGACGCGCGGCGGCCTCGGCTCCGTAGCGCTCGCGGTAGCGCCGCAGGAACTCGCCGATCAGCTTTTCGACGCCCGTGTAGATGTCCGCGCAGTCGAAAGTGGTGATGCCCTCCTCGACGAAGCGGAACATGTCGTCCAGGGCCACCTCGCGGTCGACGGGGCCATGACCGCCGGCGAGCTGCCAGCCGCCCTTGACGAGCCGCGAGATCGCATAGCCGGGAGCCAGCTCGATCACCGCGCCGGCTTTCGCCGCGCGCGCTGCCGCAGGGGCACGGCACTGATCGCGGAGTGGCGGAAGCTCCGCTTTCGGACGCGGCTGATGCGGAAGCGGGCGCCGCAGTTTGGGTCCGGGCAGGCAACTTCGGCGTCCGTCGTCATCCAGTCGTTGCGGTGCGTCGGACGCTGCTTGGCCGGGAGAAGCGGGAGCAGCGCCGCCAGCGGGTAGAGCGGGAAGCTCTGGCCCGGCGGGAAACGCAGGTTCTCGCCGGATAGCTCGAACCAATCGCCGGTCCTGTGATTGCACACCATCGGGCGGCCCGGCGTCGCGATCACCTCGACCCGCAGATCGTACAGTGTGAAAGCGTCGGAGGGCTTCGGCATGTCAGCGCTCCCGCAAAGCGTCGCCCTCCCCGCGCGCGGGGCCGTGGGCGAACCCGCGCTGCGAGTTGCGCACGAACACGGCGACCTCCTCGGCCAGGGGATCAGCGAGGGACGCCAGGCGCTCGAGGGCCACGTCGAGCGGCAGGCCGGAGCGCACCAACAGACGGAACGCTTGCTTCAGGACGCGCAGTTGCGCGGCGCCCATCCCGGCCCGGCGCAGTCCCACGACGTTCAGGCCGCGCGCCCGGCCCGGATCCCCGTCGGTGATCACGAACGGCAGCGCGTCCTGCACCAGCTTGGTATTGCCGCCGAGCATGGCCAGGCGGCCGATGCGGCAGAACTGGTGGACGACGACGCCGCCCGAGAGGAACGCCCGCTCGGCAATCTGCACGTGGCCGGCGAGCGCCACGTTGTTCGCCAGCATCACGCCAGCGCCGAGCTGGCAGTCGTGGGCCACGTGCGCGTAGGCCATGATCAGGCAGCCTTCGCCCACGCGCGTGACGCCCCCGGGCCGCGACGCGCGATGCATCGTGACCCCTTCGCGGATCGTGCTGCGCGCGCCGATCTCGAGGCGCGTCGGTGTTTCGCGATAACCCAGGTCCTGCGGCTCGCCGCCGAGCACGGCGTGTTCGTGGACCACGCTCTCGGGCCCCAGCGTCGTGTACTTCTTGATGACGACGTGCGCGCGGATGCTGCAGCCGTCGCCGATCTCGGTGTCGTCCTCGATCACCGCATACGGGCCGACAGCTACGTCCCGGCCGAGCCGCGCCCGGGTGGCGACGACGGCCGTCGGGTGAACGCTCGTCAACATGCTCGCGCGCCGAGCCTATCAGCAGAGCGCGGAGCGCGGCAAGAATGACGCCCAGCCGCTGCCGAAAGTGCCCGGACCAGTTCCGGCTCGAGCGTCGGGCCGCCCGCGGTCGCCACGCTCGGGATCGCCGCCTGGAAGCCCGCGGAGACCGAGACTGCGGGATCGATCGGCCCCCGCGTCCGTGGCGACCGACGCCCCTCAGGCGGGGGCGATCAGGCGCACTCCGGGAAAGTAGGTGCGATACCGGCGGGCATCGCGGGTGAGCAGTGTGAGGCCCTCGACGAGAGCGTGAGCACCGACGAAGAAATCGGGAAGCGGCGCGCTGCGACGGCCGCCCCGCTTGCGATAGGCGGCGAAAGCGCGGGCCGCCGGCCAGGCCGCCTGGTAGGGCAACGGCAGCCGCCGTACCCCGGCATCGCCCAGCGTCTCCTGGAGCTGCGATTCCCTCTCGAAGCCGAGGCATAGCTCCGCGTAGATGATCGGGTTGATCCCCAACGGCCCGGCCTCGGCCGCGCGGGCCAGCGCATCCTCGGACCAGGCGCCCCAGACCGGGTCACGCGTCCAGAGGTCCACGAATACGTTTGTGTCGACCAGGATCACCGGCCCTTGCCGCGGGTGAGGGTCATCAGCCGGTCGGTGCTGAGCTTCGGGTCCCACGCAGCGCGCTTGAGCCGCTCCACGATGGCCCGACCCCGCCGGCGGCGCGGCGCCCGGATCAGCTTGACGCCGTCTTCCTCGCGCAGGAAGGCAACCTCGTCGCCGACCCTCCAGCCGAAGGCGTCCCGCAGCTCCTTGGGCACGGTGATCTGGCCCTTGATGGTCATGGTGCTCGTCTTCATGCGAACAGTATTACCGCCGCGGTATTACCGTGTCAAAAGGACGCTTGGGGTCGCCGGAAATGGACGGGAGCGGCAAGAGAGTCTCAGCGGCCGCGGGCGGCGACCAGCGTGACGTCGTCCTTGTGGCCTGCGCCGGTGAACGCCTGGAGCGTATCTAGGATCGACGACAGCAGCGCGCCCAGGGGCAGGCGCGCGCCCGCGCGCAGCGCGGCCTGCAGGCGCTGCTCGCCGAACTCCATTCCGGCCTCGCCAGGCGCTTCCGTGACGCCGTCGGAGAAGACCAGCAGCGTGTCGCCCGGCGCCAGCGTGATCTCGCGCAGCGCGCCGTCCCACTCCTCGATCAGGCCGAGCGCGGGCGCCGTCGGGTCGAGCCGCTCGCAAGCGCCGCCGGCGCGCAGCAGCATCGGCGGCAGGTGGCCCGAGTTTACGTAGCGCAAGCGGCGCGTCGCGTCGTCATAGCAGCCGAAGAAGAGTGTGGCGAAGTGCTCGGGCGCCGTGGACGAGAAGAACAGCGCGTTGACCGAGCGCAGCAGGCCGGGCAGATCTTCGTAGGCGCGGGCCTTCTGGCTTCTCAGACTGGCCTGGAGTTGCGCCATCAGCAGCGCCGCGGAGACGCCGCGTCCGGAGGCATCGCCCAAGACGAGCCCCACACGCCCGGCGCCGAGCTCCGGGAAATCGTAGCCGTCGCCGCCCACCGGCCCCGCCTGCAGACAGCGGCCCGCGTAGTCGAGTGTGACGAGGCACGGCGACGCCTGGGGCAGCAGCCGGGTCTGGATGCGGCGCGCGATCGAGAGGTCGCGCGCCTCGAACGCGCCGGCTTCGTCCCGCAGCGCGGCGTCGCGCGCCACTTGCTGGGAGCGCAGCGTTCGCAGCAGCGCCGCGTTGTCCCAGGGCTTGAGCACGAAGTCGTGGGCACCCCGCCGCATGGCCTCGACCGCCAGCTCGATCGTGCCCCAGGCGGTCATCACCACGATGCGCAAGGCCGGATCGAGGGCGCGCACCCGGGGGAGCAGGTCGAGACCCTCGGCCCCCGACGTCGTGTCGCGGGCGTAGTCAGGTCCATCAGCAGCACTTCGAAGCCGCCACGCTCCAGGGCCTCGAGCACGGCGGCCGGAGATTCGGCAGTCTGGGTGCGATAGCCCTGGCCCTTGAGCAGCAGTTGCAGCGCCAGGCGCACGTCCGCCTGGTCGTCGGCGATCAGGACTCGCGGCAGCAGCTGCATCTCCGTGACAGTCATTGCCGAGCTCATCCGCGAGTACATAAGAAAGGTTCGTGCCACGGGAGCGCCGTCGCGCTAAGCGCCGGGCGGGCCGTGAGTTCGCCCGGATCCTCGATTCGACCAAGCGCCGCACGGTGTCCGCGGGCGGACGGCCGCTTCTCGCAAGCGGACGTAGTAGCATTACCGCCCCTTGGAAACCCGTGGCCCGCTGCGCTTCCACGGTGGCCTCGCCGGCAGCCTGGCGCCATTCGTCTTCTTCCTCGCGGGAGTCGCCTGGCTTGGGCTTTCCGGCGCCCCGGACGAGCGCGGATTCTGGCCGATCCTGCTGGGCGCCTTGACGCTGGGCTTGTTCCTGGCAGCAGACCGCGGCGCGTACTGCGAGACGCTGATCCGGGGAATGAGCCAGCCGATCGTGATGATCATGATCCTGGCCTGGCTGCTCGCGGGAGTGCTGGGCGCGCTGCTGAGCGCGGGCGGCCTGGTGCACGGCCTCGTCTGGCTGGCGCGCGCGGCGGGCCTCCAAGGCGGCGCCTACGTCGCGGCCGCATTCGTCGCTTGCTGTGTGGTGTCCACCTCCACGGGCACGAGCCTGGGGACGATCCTCGTCTGCGGTCCGCTCCTGTATCCTGCCGGCGCCTCGGTCGGCGCCGATCCGGCGTTCCTGATCGGCGCGATCCTGGGCGGCGCGACCTTCGGCGACAGCATCTCGCCGATCTCGGACACCACGATCGCGTCGGCCGGCACGCAAGGAGCCGACATCGGCGGCGTGGTGCGGGCGCGGCTCAAGTACGTGCTGCCAGCGGCCATGGGAGCGCTACTGATCTATGCGCTGCTCGGCGCGGGGTCGGGCGCCGCCGCGTCCCGTGCCACGGCCCTGGCCGACGACGGGCCGCGCGGCTTGGCACTCCTCGCCGTGCCGGCGCTCGTGATCGGGCTGCTGTTCGCGCGCCGCCACTTGATCGAGGGCCTGCTGACCGGCGCGGCCGCCGCGCTCCTGATCGGCCTCGGCTTCGGGCTGCTCTCCCCACGGCAGGTCCTGTACGTCGATCCCGAGCGCTTCGGCGCTCGCGGCCTGATCGTCGACGGCATCGAGCGCGGCATCGGCGTCTCGGTGTTCACGCTGTTCCTGGTCGCGTTGGTGTCGGCGCTCCAGGCCACCGACACGCTGGGCCGCATCGTCGAGCTGGCCCGCCGGCGCACCGCCACGGCCCGCGGTGCGGAACTGTGGATCGTCGGCAGTGTCTCGGCCGCCGTGCTGCTGACGACCCACAGCATCGTCGCGATCCTGGCCGTCGGCGAGTTCGCGCGCGAGGCCGGCTCGCGCTTCGGCCTCAGCTCGTATCGGCGCGCGAACCTGCTGGACGTGACCGTCTGCACCTACCCCTTCCTGCTGCCCTACTTCATCCCCACGATCCTGGCGGCCAGCGCCACGGCGTCGGGCGCTGCGCTGGGCATGCCGCGCGTGGCGGCGCTGCCCGCGGGTGCACACAACCTCTACTCGTGGCTGCTGCTCGCGGTCACGGCGCTCGCGGTGCTGACCGGCTACGGCCGCTCCGAGGCGGCGCCTACGGGCACGGCCGGGTTAGCATCCGGCACATGACACCGCTCGTCCTCGCCGCTTGCCTCGCGTTGCCCGTTGCAGTTCCCACGCTGGTCGAGACCTACGTCGAGCGTTACTTTCAGACCTTCCCGACGCGCGCCACGGAAGCCGGACGCCACGATCTCGACACGGAGCTGCCGGACCTCTCGGCCGCGCGGATCGCCGACTGGCTGCGCTTCAACCGGCAGATACGCGCGTCGCTGCAGGCGACACTGGCAGGCGCCGCCGTCGCGAGCGAAGACCGGCTCGACGCCGACGTGCTGCTGGCGCAGATCGAACGCGAGATCCACGATCTCGATGTGCTGCAGCGCCCCCAGCGGGATCCGCTCTACTGGACGTCGCTCGTCGCGAGCGCCACCGTGTTCCTGCTGGTGCGCGACGACGTGCCGCTCGCCCCGCGCCTGACCGCAGCGTGCGCCCGCGCGCGGCTGCTGCCGCGACTGGCCGCCCAGGCAAGGCAGGCGCTCGAGGGCACGCCCGTCGATCGCATTGCGCCCGAGCCGGCGCGGATCGCTGCGGCGCAGGCGCGGGCCTCGGCCGTCTTCTATCGCGACGGCTTCCCGACGGCGGGCGCCGGAACCCCCGCGCCGGACGTGGCGACGCTGCCACGCGACGGCGAGACCGCCGCGAAGGGCCTGGACGAGCTAGCCGCTTTCCTCGAAGGGCTCGCCGCTCGCGCCACAGGCACGCCGCGCCTGGGCGCCGACTACGCCGCGACGTTCCGGGTCGGCACCGGGATCGAGGACCCGGTGGACACCCTCCTGGCCGAGGCCGAGACCGCCCTCGCCGCCAAGCGCGCCGAGGCGGCCACCTACGGCCGCGAGGTCTGGCCCAGCCTCCTGCCCGGCGAGAGCCCGCCCGGGGACGAGCGCGCGCTGCTCCTGCGACTCTTCGAGCGCGTGGCCGCCGATCGCGACAACAGCCTCGACAGCTACGTCGCCGGCTGGCAGGCGAACGTCCGGGAGCTCGACGCGTTCCTGCGCGCGAACGACGTGGTCAGCCTCCCCGATCCGCTGACGCTGAAGGTGGATCGCTCGCCCGCGTTCTTCGTCGGCCAGAGCGTGGGTGGCGTGTATCCCGCGGGCCCGTACTCGCCCGAGTCGCCGACGCTGCTGTTCCTTCCCGTCCCGCCCGAGACTGCGACACCCGAAGGTCGCGGCGCGTTCTTCCGCGACTTCAATCGGCATTTCAACCGGATGATCGCGCCCCACGAGCTGCTGCCGGGTCACTATCTGCAGCTCAAGTACGCTGCGCGCCACCCGCACAGGCTGCGCGCGCTGTTCCCGGATCCCGTGTACGTCGAGGGCTGGGGCACCTTCTGCGAGCGGCTGATGCTCGACCGGGGCTGGGGCGGGCCGCTCGACCGACTGGCGCACCTCAAGAAGCAGCTCGAAAACGTGGCGCGGACGATCGTGGACGTGCGCGTCCACACACGAGACATGACCCGGGACGAGCTGCTGCGCTTCGTCAGGGACGAGGCGCTCCAGGACGAGCAGTTCGCGGCGAACATGTGGGTCCGCGCGATCACCAGCTCGCCGCAGCTCACGACGTACCATCTGGGCTATCGCCAGGTCATGGGCCTCTATGAAGAGGTCCGGAGGGCGCGCGGTCCCGCCTTCCGGCTGCGCGAGTTCATGGACGGCATGATGACGCTGGGACCGGTCCCGGTGCGCCACTACCGCGAGCGCATGCTCGGTCCGGTGAAGACGCCTTGATGCCCGGCGGCTGACCGGCGTGCGCATCCACCATCTCGCGCTGCGCGTCGCGGACGTCGAGCGCTCCCTGAGCTTCTACTCGGGCGTGCTGGGCCTCGGCCAGATCCGGCGCCAAGGCAACGAGCAGGGAATACGCGCGGTGTGGCTGAAGGCGGGCGAGACGATCCTGATGCTCGAGCGCCGCCTCGCCGGCGCCGGAACGGACGCGGGCTCGGGCCACCTGCTGGCGTTCGCCGTGGACGACCTCGCGGGTTGGCGGGATCGGCTGGCCACGGCGGGGATCCCCATCGAGGGCCGTACCGAGCACACGCTCTACGTCCTCGATCCCGACGGCCACCGGGTCGGCCTCAGCGACTTCGAGAGCGATCCGACGGTGTAGAAGCCGCCCGTTCCACCGGACCCACGATGATCTATACTCACGTCACGACCATCGGAAGCAAGGGAGACCCCGTTGCGCCGCACCCGCTCCGCCCTCCGCAGGGGATACACAATTGGGCAGCGAAGCCTTTCGCACCCGCACGCACGACCTCGCATCGGGGCAAGTCGTTCACCTATGCGTCATTCGACCTTCGTGTCCGGTGTCCACCCGAGATCCCGGAGGTCACCAAGACCGTGTTCGCAGGGACAACACATTTGGCGAGTTGTGCAGACTAAGTGTTCTGCCGACACTAGGTGGATCGAGGGGACGGCGAAGGCAGCGGCCAGGCATCATGCGTGATCAAAGGACCGGCGAATCAGTCGTGGTGGATCTGTCTCACTCATCGCAGGTATACCAGAGC
>Ga0214473_10008747_pt1 | contig 11966 bp, 13 predicted proteins | sample RVTome_7_FD_203509 | JGI IMG/M metagenome (GOLD analysis project Ga0214473, IMG submission 203509) | Soil microbial communities from uranium-contaminated site in the Upper Colorado River Basin, Wyoming, United States - RVT98D197 | ecosystem: Environmental > Terrestrial > Soil > Contaminated >...
GCCACGCGGTTCTCGGCGGGGAGTCCGCGCTCGATCTCTCGCCGGAGCAGTCGGGAGAGCTCCGGAGAAAGTTCTCTCGGCTCGAGCACTCGAAACCCAAGCCGTTGGTAGAAGGGACCATTCCACGGAACGTGCTCGAGAGTGGTGAGCGTCGCAGCGCGAAACCCGGACTCGGCCGCCCAACGCAGAAACGCCTCCACCAGGGCCGTTCCGATGCCTCGGCGTCCGTGCTTCGGCAGAACATCGAGCTCGTCGAGATGAGCGTTGCCACCCACCACGCAGGCCAGCGCGAAGCCAACCACCGAGTGGTCGGAAGCGGTGGCCACCCAGAGACGGCCCGACCGAAGCCCTTCCTCGAGGTCGCCTGCTGGAGTCAGGATGTGAGCGAAGACATCGGCAAGGTCGAACTCGGCGAAGAGAGAAGCAGCCTCTCGCTCGATCTCGGGAAGCCACGGAAGGTCCGGCGCCACCGCCGAGCGGATCTCGTACCGGTCTCCCAACTGCAACACGCCTCCGAGCCGACCGCGCATCGAGCTGCCGGCCGCCCGTGAGCCTACCGGAGCCGACCGATGGCCGCCCAGCGTGTCGCTCACCTCGCCCCGGCGGCCGGCGGGCTGCCACCTCCGGACGCCCCGAACCGCGGACGGTCAGCTCCAATGCCTTGTCGGGTGGCGCGCCCCCTTGAAATCAAGTCCCGGGCGGCGGCGTCCAAAGGACACGAGGACAAGGTGGATGGAACGCATCTGGTGGGAGCGACTCTCCAAGTCACGGGGAATCCAGCTCAGCTTGGTGGTCGTTGTAGTCGCCGCACTGCTGGCGTTGTGGCTGGCCGGAGACGGGGAAGCCGATCGGATCGCCGAGGAGCTTGGCTGGCCGGGTGCGGTCACGCTGGTTGTGGCGCAGGCGCTGATCGCGGTTTCGCCGTTTCCAAGTCAGATCGTCGCCGTCCCGGTCGCTGTGGCATACGGCTTCTGGTTCGGCGCGGTACTGATCTGGACCGGCTGGATGCTGGCAGCCGTGCTCCAATATGGACTCTCCCGGAAGACCGCTCATGATATCGATCTGGCGTCGTTGCTCGAGCGCACTCCGCGGTGGATGCGTCGTTTTCCGGTCAGCCATCCGGTCTTCCTGATCCTCGCGCGTCAGCTTCCGATTGGTCCGCACATCGTGAACATCAGCGCAGGTGCGCTACACGTCCCGCTCTGGCGACACCTCTGGTGCGCCAGTATCGCCGTTGTGCCGGAGGCGGTGTTCATCTCTGGAATCAGCGTCGGAATCTTTCGCTGATACTGAATCGCGCCGCCTCACGGCCCCGATCGCGGCCGGGCAGCTCGATGGCCTTGGGCGGCGAGCATCCAGGGGGCAGCTTCACAGCTCGAGAATCATATGGATGTCGTCAGGCTCGAGCGTGTAGAGCTCCCGGTTCGGCTCGTCGGTCGGCTCGAACCCGTGGCTCCGGTAGAACTCGACGGCGGAACCGCTGGGAGTCGCGGAGACGTAGAGGCGTCGGGCGCCGTCCGCGCGCGCGAGACGAGCAACCTCTTGGGCGAGCAGCGACGCGATACCCTTGCGCCGGTATTGCCTGCTCACGTAGAGGGCCGAGAGGTTTCCCATGCCCTCCGCGAGATGGGGTCGGTAGATTGCGACGCCCGCGAGGGTGTCGGCATCGAGCGCGCCGAGGCGCTTCCCGCCACGATCGAGGATCGGCCGCCAGGCGTGGGCCCTACCTTGGACGCTGTGCTCGTGATCCCCGCACCGGGACCATCTCGGAACCGCCACGTCGACGGCCCGGCTTTCGAGAGAACCATGCCGGTAGAAGTACTCGCGCGTCACGTGCTCCGACCGATCGATCTCGCCGATCCGATCGAGTCCCGAAGCTGCCATCTGGCGAATCGTGATCATTCTGTCGCCGCCTGACGGCCCGGCAATGAGCTGCCGACCGCCGTGTACCCCGAAGTTTCGACCGCGGGACGCCCGCGTGTCAACCAGCCGCCCTGGCGGCCGGTGGGCTGCCGGCTCCGTACGGCGCCGACCGTGGCCGGTCAGCTCATCTCATGTGGTTAGACGGCCGCACCTGGGTTGGCGCTTTCGAACATGAAAACCCGCCAGCCGTGAGGGCTTCCGGGGCGCTTGCTCTCGGAGAACGCCCCGCGCGTGAATTGCTGAACGGTCGTTTGCCAGAAGGGCAGGCCTGCGCGATTCGCCTCCGAGACCCGGACGACCCATTGCCCGGGGAGGCGATTCCAGAGAAGAAACGCTGCCTGACGGCCAACACCGGTGCGACGGTAGCCACGGAGAACGAAGAACTCGGCGACGTCCAGATGCTCGGGATCGTCGGTAACCGGTGAGCCGCGGGTGGCGAGCGCGAAGCCGGCAGGCTGCGCGCCAGAGCGGATCAAGAATGCGAAGCGCTTCTGGGGCTCCGACCAGTAGAGCGGAAGGTTGGCGTAGCGGAAGCGACCATCGGCTCCGATCTGGACCGGGAAGATCTCGCTCAGGTCGTGCAGGTACAGCTCGAGCAGATTGGACAGCAGCCGAGCGGTGTCGTGCGTGGCGACTTCCAACGTGACTGGTTGCGAACCGACCATCCGACCTCGCTGCGGCCATCCAACCGTGGGCCGCCAAGCTGCGGCCACGCGGACAGGCTACCACGCTCGACCGCCGGCCGCGCAACCACCCGAGACCAGCGGGTGGCCACCGGGGATCGGTTGAGCGATGCCAGCGGCCGATCAGCTTCATCGCCTTGTAGCGAGGCGTACTACAGCGCCTTCGACAAGAAGAGCGCCCCTCCCGCGTCCGGCTGATACACAACCTGCGAGAAGCCAGCCGCTTCGTACAACCGCCTCGCGAGATGGTTGTTCTCCTGCACTTCGAGCGTCAGTTTGCAGCAGCCACTCGCTCGGCCCTTCCGCGCAACTGCTTCGAGAAGCCGCCCTCCGATCCCCTGCCCGCGATGGTTTGCCAGCACCACCAGGTCGTGGATGTTGATCAGCGGCCTGGCCGCGAAGGTAGAGAAGCCTCGGAAGCATACGGCGAGCCCCGCCGCGTCGCCGCCGCCGTACGCGAGAAACACGAGGGTTGTCGGATGCTCCCGAAGCCCGGGTATCAGCCGGAGTCTGACATCCGCCGCGAGCGGCGCCCCATTGCCCATCGGGTCTCGGGCATACGCGTCGAGCAGCTCCAACGTGGCGGCTTGATGTTCCGCGCCACTCAGGTCGGCTTCGACGACCTCGATCCCGCCCATCTAGAACCGCCCTCCCGTCGTCCATCCAACGGCCTGCGCTTCAGCTGCGGCCGCGCGAAAAAGTTACCACGGCCGACCCCCGGCCGCGCGACTACCCCGAACCGGCCGGCGGCCACCAGGGAGCGATTGAAGGGAGCCGGCGGCCGTCAGCTTCAGCGGCGTGATGGGCAGCCAGCCTACGAGGCTCTGCGCAAACGAGGGAGTTGCCGAGCCGGGCGGCCACGGGCGAGGTCGTAGGAGGCTTGCAGATTCAACCAGAACTCGGGGGTCGTGTTGAGTGGCCTCAGAGCAATCACACAGATCGATGGGGAACCCTTGATTCGTGGTCACCTTCGGTGATGGATTCGAGCTTCTCCCATCACGGAACGTGATCAGGGCTCGACGTCTTCTGCCATCGCCGATCTCGCGCAGCTACTTCTCCGAGGCGATTCCGTCCCAGCAAGAGCCCCCTCACGGAGCTTGACGCAAGCTCCGGAGGGGGCTGGTCTCCTCAGATTGCAACACCACGAGGAGACTTCCAGTGTGGCATGCCCTGGTGCGCGATACCAGGTTCTTCGCCCTTCTCACCACGCTCGACCGGGATCTCGCCGAGCAGACGCGCACCCTTGGGTGCGCGTGCGGAGGTCGGCTCCATCAGGCCCACTACCCCCGCAAGCCCCGCGGCGGCCCGGCGGATCTCTCGCCCGACCAGGAGCGGAGGTTCAGCTTCTGCTGTGCCCGGGAGGGATGCCGTCGCCGCAGGACGCCGCCTTCGCTGCGTTTTCTCGGGCGCCGCGTGTACTTCGGCGTCGTCGTAGTCGTGGTGACGACCCTGGCTCACGGGGTCACTTCTCGCCGTGCCGAGGCGCTGCGAAGCGAGCTCGGGGTCGACCGGCGCACGCTCGTGCGTTGGCGCCAGTGGTGGCGAGCCGAGTTTCCGACCTCCGCCTTCTGGCGGGAGCGGCGGGCTCGCTTCTCGCCTCCGATCGCCGTGGCGGGCCTGCCCGCCACGCTTCTCGAGCGGTTCGCAGCGGTGGGAGAGCCGGCTGGGATCGTCTCCCTGCTTCGCTTCCTCGCGCCCCTGTGATCGCTCGCTCTCCTCAGCCTCGGCGATGGCGGATCCGCTCCCGCAGAAGATGCTCGTCGACCGCGATGCTCTGAGCGCATAGGGTCGATCTCGGCGAAGAGACCGAGCCGGGGGCCAGCGAGATCGATGCCGGGGCAAGACGAGCCGCGATCCCACGATGCCTGGGCGAGCCTCCGCTTCGCCGTCGTGGGGCCCCTCTTGGCCGCGCCTCCCCGGGAGCACGGCGAGCTGCGTCGCGCGCTCGAGGACCTCGCCCGGCGGAGCTGGTGTCACCCGCTGACGGGCGAGCCTGTTCAGTTCGCCGTCCCGACCATCGAGCGCTGGTACTATCGGGCCCGCTCGGCCCCGCGCGATCCCGTGGGAGCGCTGCGCAACCGCGTGCGTCAGGACGTCGGCACCCAGGCCAGCCTCTCCCCTCTCTTGCGCCAGGCCGTGCAGCGCCAGTACGACGACCACCCCTCCTGGAGCGTGCAGCTCCACTACGACAACCTCGCAGAGCTGGTCCGGCGCGAGTCCGCCCTCGGCCCCTTGCCGTCCTACCCGACGTTGCTGCGCTACATGAAGCGCCAGGGGCTCGCGCGAAGGCGCCGCCTCCCCCGCCACCCCACCGCGGGGCAGCTCCTCGCCCACGAGCGGCTCGAGCACCGCGAGGTGCGCAGCTACGAGGCCGAGTACGTCCATGGCCTCTGGCACATGGACTACCATGAAGCCTCGCGCAAGGTGCTGACCCGCGAGGCGCGCTGGATCCGCCCCCAGCTCCTGGGCGTGCTCGACGACCACTCGCGCCTCGCCTGCCACGTCCAGTGGTACCGCCGCGAGTGTGCCGAGAGCACCGCCCACGGACTCTCCCAGGCCATCCAGAAGCGGGGGCTCCCGCGGGCGCTGATGACCGATAACGGCAAGGCCCTCTTGGCGGACGAGATCGCGAGCGGTCTCACCCGCCTCGGCATCGTCCATGCCACGACGCTGCCCTATAGCGCCTACCAGAACGCCAAGCAGGAGCACTTCTGGCTCAGCGTCGAGAACCGGCTGCTCGCCATGCTCGAGAACCAGGAGGAGCTGACTCTCGAGACCCTCAACGATCTCACCCAGGTCTGGGTCGAGGGCGACTACAACCAGCGCCTCCACCGCGAGCTCGGCACCTCGCCGCTTCGCCGCTACCTCGATGCCCCCGACGTGGGCCGCGAGGCGCCCGACTCCGAGACCTTGCGGCGCGCCTTCCGGCGCGCGGTCACCCGCACCCAGCGCAAGAGCGACGGCACCGTGAGCCTCGAAGGCGTGCGCTTCGAGCTGCCCTCTCGCTATCGACAGCTCGGACGGCTCACGCTCCGCTACGCCCGCTGGGACTTGCGCAGCGTCGAGCTCGTCGATCCCCACACCGGAACTTCGCTCTGCCCGCTCTTCCCGCTCGACAAGACCCGCAACGCCGAGATCGGCCGCCGCCGGATCGAGGACGTCGCCGAGGCGACCCCACCCCCTCCCACGGCGCCCGCCGAGACGCCGCCGCTGCTGCGCGCCCTCATCGAGGACTACGCCGCCACCGGACAGCCCCCGGCCTACCTCCCCGAGCCCCACGACGACCCCGACCCGGAGGACACGCCATGAACAAGAAGCTGCTCTCGCTCTACGGACTCAAGTGGAACCCCTTCTCGCCGGAGCTGCCCAGCGAGGCCCTGCGCGTCGTCCCCAAGGTCCAGAGCTTCTGCTGGCGCATCGAGCAGGCCCTGGTGCGCGAAGGCGGCTTCGCGCTCATCACCGGCGATCCCGGCACCGGCAAGAGCGTGGTGCTGCGCATCCTGGCCGAGCGGCTCGAGGCGCTGCGCGAGGTCTCGGTGGGCGCCCTCGCCCATCCCCAGAGCAACGTCGCCGACTTCTACCGCGAGATGGGCGAGCTCTTCGGCGTCCAGCTCAAGCCCCACAACCGCTGGGGTGGGTTCAAGGCCCTGCGCGAGCGGTGGATCGCCCACATCGACTCCACCCTCGTGCGGCCCGTGCTCCTGATCGACGAGGCCCAGGAGATGTCGCCCCAGGTGCTCAGCGAGCTGCGCATCCTCGCCACCACCCGCTTCGACTCCCGCAGCATCCTCTCCGTCGTCCTCGCCGGCGACGCCCGGCTCACGGAACGCCTCCGGCGCGAAGAGCTACTGCCTCTCGGAAGCCGGATCCGAACCCGGCTCATGATGGACTACGCCGGCCGCGACGAGCTCCGCGCCTGTCTCGAGCACCTGCTCGAGACCGCCGGCAACAAGAAGCTCATGACCCCCGAGCTCGTCGATACGCTCTGCGATCACGCCGTCGGCAACTACCGCGTGCTCACCACCCTGGCCAGCGAGCTGCTCACCGCCGCCGCGGAACGCGAGGCCACCCAGCTCGACGAGAAGCTCTACCTCGAGCTCTTCGCATCCCCCGAGAGCGATCGCGCTCGCCGCCCACCCCGAGCCCGACGCAGCCGATGAGCCCCTCCCCGGCGCGCCCGATGCTCCCCACCGCCACCGAGCTCGCTCACGCCCCCGAGCTCGCCATCCTGATCGCGCTCGACACCCTGCTCGAGATGACCACCACCACCATCCAGCTCTCGCTCCCCGAGCTCGACCTCGCCCAGTGCCACGGTGAGCTTCTCGACCCCGAAGAGGACCATCGCGACCTGACGGTCGCCCAGGACATCCTCCACCTCATCGACGCCCTCAGGCACACCATCCAGATCTACCGAGACCTCACCCTTCAGCCCTGAACCACCACCTCTCGGATCCCCATCAAATACCGTGACTCCAACGCCATCGAGCTACGTGATTACGCTCAGCGCTCCTCGAGCGGCTCGCCCTCTCCATCCCACCGCCGCGCTTCCACCTCGTGCGCTACTACGGCATCCTCGCCCCCTGCGCGAGCTGGCGCGACCACGTCGTCCCCGGCGGCCGGAGCCCAGCCGTGCCTGGGAGCACCGTTGCTGCGAGCGCAGAACGCGAAGGGGAGCCGGCGGCAGGGACACGGCGCGTGCGAAGACCCGACGGTGATCCTCTCAACGAGGGCCACGAAATGAGCGCACCTCCCGAGAGTTGGCGACCACCCAGTCCCGAGGGCGACTTCAGCGCCGTCGGGCACGCCCAGCCGCAGACTGAAGCGACCCTACCCGTGGCTTTGTCGCGCGCTCCAGGCGCCCAGCGTCCGCGGAGGCTGTCATGGGGGGACCTACTCCAGCGTGTGTTTGCCGTGGATGCCTTCGCCTGCCCTCAGTGTGGATCCCGAATACGTCTGCTCGCCGCCATCGAGTCCGAGGAAACCATCCGCGCCATCCTGGGTTGCCTCGGCCTTCCAGTTCGCGCCCCACCGCTGGCCCCCGCCGAGCCCGAGCCCTGCACCGGCGACCTCGGCTTCGACGAAAGCCCGCCGATCGAGGGGTAGCAGCGAACCACCCGGCGCGGGTCTCGTGCGACCCCACACCCATCCCGTCCCGACACCGCTGCGTCCCGTGACCGCGGCGCGGGGAGGGCCGCTCTGCCCTGTGCGCCCACCCCCCTTGAAATCCCCGCCATTTGGCTGCATTGGCGCCGGGATATAGGCTCAAACTCCCCGCGGGAGTTGACACGTCGCACGCTATCGGACGTAAAGCCCCCGTTGTTCCTCCTACCTGCCATCGTAGAGAGCATGGATCTCCATCACCCGATCGCCCGGATCGAAGAGGTCGAAGTGCTCGTCAGTCTCGGCACCGCCTCAGGTGCCCTCCAATTAGCGGCTCTGCAGCACCGTTCCGCTTTCAAAGATGCGAGCGATGTCATCCCGTCGAATACGGAAGACCTTCGCCTGACCCTCGACCGGGTGAAGCTTGCCCAGTTCCTGCAACTTCGAATAGCTCCGCTCATAGCCAGTCGAGTGCATGTGCAAGGCGCGAACCAGGATTGCATTCTCCTCTACGTCGAGCACGACGCACGGTATTGCCTCGTCGTAGACCCGAGGATCTCCCCACCGGAACTGTACGATCACCTCCTTGTTCACGAATGCGCCGGCGTCCCCGGTGAAGATGCGGTCGTCGCCAGCGGGATCACGGACGAACTCGCGCACTCCTTGACAACCCCATAGGAGGAAGAAGGCGACCACCCATGCGATCGGATCGCTGCCATGCAGCTTCCTCATGCCTCGGCGAGCCCCTAGTAGCCCAGCGCCGGCGGTGGGATCTTCCAGTAGCCGACCTCAGAGTGGGGGCCAGGGATGAATCGCACTACTTGCAGAGCTCTGGAAGCGGACTCCGGGCTGAGACCTGGCGTCAGTGCGACTGCCTGACCGTAGGTATTCGCCAGCAGATCCCCGGCGGTGTCGAAGAGCAAGCTCACTGGATTCTGCTTGTCGAGCGGAAACTGTCCGTTATGGAACGGATCGAAGGCCGCATGCAGCTCGTATGCGATGCCACCGCCCGTTACGAGCGGGGTAACGAGCAGCCTGCCCAGGTAGCCTAGGGGTCCGGAACTGGTGCCGACCAGGAACTCAGAGGCCTTCAAGGTCCAGTGATAGGATCGGCCGGCATGCAGCAGCTTCCATCCATGCTGCTCAGGCTGGTAGCCGATCGTCGTCCTTGCTTTCCCAACCTCGGCGACACCGGCAGCATTGGCATCTGCGTAGGTTGTAGCACCTTGGGACTACTTCCGCTTGACACCGGCAGACTCGATCCGATCGACTACCTCCACGTTGATTGCTCGCGTTGCCTCGTTCTCAATTGCTGTCGCCTGACGTCTCATGAGAGGCACGAGTTCGGGCTCCTTGCGAAGGTCCCAGTAACCGGAGTCATGAATGGCCGCAAGGAGGAAAATCAGGTCGTTTCGTTCGATATCGTTGGCTGCGTGACCAAGTCTAGCTGCCGCCGCACGAGCCAAACCCTCTGCTCCAGGCGCAATTCGGTACGCCAAGCCGAGATCGGGAGGATGGCGTTCGGACATGAGCACCAGATAGGCCTGAATTTGGTCCTCGAAACGGAGCTGCGCGATCAGAACCTCGCGCTCTTCTGCGGACAGCAGTCTATATTCACCGTAAGCGAGAGTCTCGGTTCCTTGGCCTTCGGCCAGACAGCCAACGAGCGCGACACAGAGGGACATTGAGAGAATCCACACCCTCACGGCGCAAGGCCTTGGTCGCGGAGCGCGTCGAAGATCCTCCGCTGGGTTACAGCCGCCCCGACCTCGAAGCTGATGTACCGCCTCCCGATCATTGGATCGGAGTACGTCTTCGTAACCTCGCGGAGCTCTGCCTCGTAGCGGCGGAAATACTCGTCGGATCCCAACCGGTCTCGTTGCACGAAGTGCTGAATTTCGTGGCCAATGAGTGCCACGCCACTCGCAGTGTCGAAGTTCTTCTTGGAACGGTCGACGAAGATGATGTTGCCGGTGGTGGAGGTAATGCAGGCGTTCGCCCCGGCACACTCTCCTGGCAGCGGCGTGCGAACCCGCACACTCTCGAGGTCGAACCCGGGGAAGAACGGCGTTAGCTGATTGACCGCTCGCTCCGGAATCGGCTGACTGGTTGTCTCCACCCCTTGGGACGGCGCACTACTAGTAGCCGCCTGCGCTCCCGGTCCGAACTGGACCTGCACCTGCGGCAGCCCGCCTCCACCAAAGCCAAACGACAAGCTGTCGATTTGGCCGTTGCCCACGGAGTCCATGAACGAGTCGAACGACCCGCCGGCCCACGTGAAGGCGTTCCCGATCGGAGCGAAGATGTTGCTGAAGAGGCCGGTGAAGCCGCCCCACAGGCCGCCCCAGTCGAAATTGCCCGTCGGATCGATGCGGTTGAGCGGGTTGTTCCGGACATAGCTGTAGGGGTTCACGCTCTGCGGATCGTACGCCGCGGGCACCACGCTGTCGGGGCTCAGGAACCTCCCCAGCTTGGGTTCGTACCACCGTGCCCCGTAGTCGTAGATCCCGATCGAATCCACCCACCGCTGCCCCGTGAACCCGAACTCGGGCACCGCGTCGGGGCCGGGTGCCGCCTGGCCGAAGGGCCGGTAGAGCACCTTCTGGACGTCTTCTCCGTTGGTGATCACGACCGAGCTTCCCAGGTGGTCGCTGTGATAGTAGGTCACCCCCGTCGGGGTGACCGCCGCGCGCGCCTCGGGCACCAGGCCGGGAAGCGGCACGCTCGTCGCCACCAGAAAGACCCCCGCCGTCCCGCCGGCCAGAGCCGGCCGCAGCCGCGCTCCCCGGGGCCGGCGCCGGAGCGCAAAGCCCACCTGGAGCAGGACGTAGGCGCAAAGACCCGGCGCGAATAGACCGAGCAGACCCCTCCAGTCTCCCTCCATCGCGGGGAGCGACGCGCAGATGACGGGGCCGCCCGGGGGCGGGTAGGTCGCCTCGTCGCTGGCAATCACGGTCCCCGCCAGGCGGATCTGGATGCGGCCTAGCCCGCTGGTCTTCAGCCACTCGAAATCCTCCGCCACGAAGTAACGCGTCTCCCCGCTCACCACCTCCGTGAGCACCCCCATCCTCCCGCTCGCGTCGTAGCTCATCGTGGCCTGGGGGACGTCGTTCTCCTTCACCGTCCGCAGCACACCCAGGGCATCGTCATACTCGTAGCTTCGCGAGCCCCACGCCTCGAGGTTCCCCGCCCCGTTGTGCGTCACGGCCTGGCCGTTGATGTGGGTCGGTGCATGGGGCCGGTCGGCGTCCGGGTCCGGCGCGGGATAGGTGAGCTCCGTCCCGTCCGCCTGGCAGTTGGAGAGATTCGAGGCGCCCAGGCACTTGAGATTCCCGAGCGCGTCGTAGTCGTATAGCAAAGGATTGCTCGGCCCCGAGCGGAAGGGGCCGCTCGCGAATCTCAGCCGGTTCAGGCTGTCGTACAAGAAGCTGCGATCGCGGTCCTCATCGTAGCGATCACGGATCTCCCTCACCCGATCGCCCGGATCGAAGAAGTACTCGAAGTGCTCCTCGGTCCCGATCAGGACCTCGTGGAGCCGGCCGGTCGCGTCATCGAAGGTGTTCGTCGAGGTGAGCCAGTCGCCATCCGTCCAGCTCAGGAGTCGCCCCTGGGCATCCCACTGGATCGCGGTCGCGTACGGCTGCCCGCTGCCGTTCAGGATCGCGCTCAGGAAGCCTGCGTCGTCCCGGATCCAGTTGACGGTGCGCGACCCCGGGTACGTGCGGCTCGCCACCTGCCCCAGCCGGTCGTAGGTGGTGGTGAAGTCGTGGAGCCTGCTGCCCGCGTTGTAGGTCTCGTTTCTGACCCGTCCCAGGCGATCGTACATCTTGGGAGTGTACCTGGACGCGTCGTCGATGCGCCTGGAGAGGAGCCCCAACCCGTTGCTGCCGGCGTCGTACTCCCAGGTCACGTTTCCCGAGCCCCCGCTGCTGGTGCGGGTCAACGGGCGATCCAGCCCGTCGTAGGTCCAGGTGACGGTCCCCAGCGGGCCCGTCTGCGTCAGGAGGTTGCCGTTCGAGTCGTAATCGTATTTTGTTCGATCCATACGTGCCTGAGAATCGGGATCGCAGTTCCAGCAATGAACGCCACGAAGGAATGCCTTCGAATGGTGTGGGCTTCTCGATGCCTTGTTACGTTTCGAATCGCCGGCTCTCGGTCCGAGAAGGCGTCTTGGACGGCTCCTCCGTCGCGAGAGCAGGCGAATCCCTTGATACTCTCGCGAGCACTCGAAGGCAAGCGCAAATCGGGTGGGCGGCGCGC
>Ga0214473_10008748_pt1 | contig 11966 bp, 11 predicted proteins | sample RVTome_7_FD_203509 | JGI IMG/M metagenome (GOLD analysis project Ga0214473, IMG submission 203509) | Soil microbial communities from uranium-contaminated site in the Upper Colorado River Basin, Wyoming, United States - RVT98D197 | ecosystem: Environmental > Terrestrial > Soil > Contaminated >...
TATTCACCAGTTCAGAGCTTCATTATTTTTCATTGGATTCCGGCTTTCGCCGGAATGATGAGGTGGAGGGGCATGCATGACACGATTGACGCTTGTTCTCTTGCTTCTCTTCGGCATGGCCCCCGCGCTGGCCGGCGACGAGGCGCCACCACCGAGCGAGATGGTGCTGCTCACGGTGAGCGGCCTCATTACCAAGACCAATCGAGGCGCGCTCGATGCGAAGAAGGATAGCCTCTTGGCGTTGCAGAAGCTGAGCTTCGACAAGGCCTTTGCCTTCGACCGGCCGACGCTGCTGTCCCTGCCGCAAGGCGAGGTGACGGCGCAGCCGCCGGAGTTCGACAAGCCGGCGACCTTCAAGGGCCCGGTGCTGCGCGAGCTGCTCGGCTTTCTCGAGACGGCCAAGGTCAAAATCAGTTTCGTGGCGGTCGACGGCTATACCGGCTATCTCGAGCCGCAAGATATTGACCTCTCGGATTGGATCCTCGCGCTTGAGGCCGACGGCGTGCCGCTCGGGATCGGCCAGCAGGGGCCGATCTGGTTGATCAATACGCGGGAGGCCGGCGACAAGCCGAGCGACGACCATCATGGCCATTGGGTCTGGTCGCTGTTCTATATGAAGGTTGGGGAATAGGGGTTGGAGAGTAGCTAATGGCGAAGGCGGTATTGGGCATTATCGGCGGTTCGGGGCTTTACGAGCTGCCGGGCCTGGAGAAGGTGCGCGAGGAGCGCATCGCGAGCCCCTGGGGCGAGCCGTCCGCGCCGCTTCGCATTGGCGAGATCGAGGGCTTGCCCATCGTCTTTATGTCGCGGCATGACAAAGGCCATCGGCTGTCGCCGACCGACATCAACTACCGCGCCAATATCGATGTGATGAAGCGGGCAGGGGTCACCGATCTCGTGTCGCTGTCGGCTTGCGGCTCCTTCAAGGAAGAATTGCCGCCGGGGACGTTCGTGCTAGTGGATCAATTCGTCGATCGCACCTTCGGCCGCGCCAGCTCGTTCTTCGGCAAAGGCTGCGTCGCGCATGTGTCGATGGCGCATCCGGTCTCCCCACGTTTGCGCCTGCACCTCGCCGAGGCGGCGGAAGCCGAAAACATTCCGATGGCGCGGAGCGGAACCTATGTTTGCATGGAGGGTCCGCAATTCTCCACCCTCGCCGAAAGCCTGACCTATAAAGGTCTCGGCTATTCGGTGATCGGCATGACCAATCTGCCGGAGGCGAAGCTCGCGCGCGAAGCGGAGCTTTGCTACGCCACGGTCGCCATGGTGACGGATTTCGATTGCTGGCACCCGGACCACGATGCGGTGACGGTGCAGGACATCATCAAGGTGCTGCTGGCGAATGCGGAGAAGGCCGCGCATCTCGTATCGCGGCTCGCCAAATCTTTTCCGCGCGAGCATGAGCCTTGTCCGATCGGCTCGGACCGCGCGCTCGATACCGCGATCATCACCGCGCCGGAAGCGCGCGATCCCGAACTGTTAAAGAAGCTCGATGCCGTCGCGGGGCGGGTGCTCGGGCGCTAGCCATCGCGGCACTATTCGACTATAGGCACCGTAATAACGAGGGGCTGCATTCGGAGGCAGTTGATGAATGTTGTGTCGGAGCTCGACCTGAAGGAGTTGGTGCGCACGATTCCCGACTATCCCAAGCCTGGGATCATGTTCCGCGACATCACCACGTTGCTTGCCCATGCCAATGGCTTGCGAGCCTGCATTGAAGGCCTGGTGGCGCCCTTCCTCAATCAACGTGTGCAGGCGGTGGCGGGCATCGAGGCGCGCGGCTTTATTCTCGGCGGCGCGGTGGCAGACCGCTTGCGCTGCGGCTTCGTGCCGATCCGCAAGAAAGGCAAGCTGCCGGGCAAGGCGATCGGCCAGGATTACGAGCTGGAATACGGCATCGACGTTATCGAGATCCATGAAGATGCGATCAGCGCCGGAGACCCGATTCTCCTGGTTGATGATCTGATCGCCACGGGCGGAACGGCAGAGGCCGCGGTGAAACTTTTGCGAAAACTTAAAGCTGACGTGGTCGGCGCCGCCTTCGTCATCGACCTGCCCGATCTTGGGGGCGCCGCGCGTCTCGCCAAGCTCGGCGTTGAGTGCCACACGCTGATGGCTTTCGAGGGGGAGTAGGGCGCTGCCACGAACTCCATAACTCCCCTTGCGGGGAGGTCCGGCGGCGCGCGGAACGCGCGACGCTGGGGTGGGGGCAATCGTCCGCAAGATCACCCCACCCGGCTCGACCTTTGGCCTCGCCGCCCTCCCCATCAAGGGGAGGGATGGAGAGTGCAGCAACCGCTCTGCTCAAATCGGAGGCTCTCTCATTTCGGCCGGGCTTGTGATAGGTCGTAGAGCATGAACATCAACGGCAAGCATTATCGCACCATCTGGCTCGGCGACGACGACTGGACGGTCGAGATCATCGATCAGACCAAGCTGCCCTTCGCCTTCGAGACGGTGACGCTGCGTAACCTCGAGGATACGGCCCACGCCATCAAGTCGATGCAGGTGCGCGGCGCGCCGCTGATCGGCGCGACGGCGGCCTATGGCGTGGCGCTGGCGCTTCGCGCCGACCCCTCAGATGACGGGCTCGATCGCGCCATCGCGACACTCGCGGCGACGCGGCCGACCGCCATCAATCTCCGCTGGGCGCTCGACGAGATGCAGAAGGCGATCCGCAATCTGAAACGGGAAGATCGCGTCGCCGCAGCCTACAAGCGCGCGGCCGAAATCTGCGACGAGGATGTCGAGACCTGCCGCAAAATCGGCGAGCACGGGCTCGGGATCATTCGCTCGCACGCCGACAAGAAGAAGGGCGAGACCGTTAACATCCTTACCCATTGTAACGCAGGCTGGCTCGCTTGCGTCGATTGGGGCACGGCTTTGGCGCCGATCTACCGCGCCTATGACGAGGGGATCAAAGTTCACGTTTATGTCGACGAGACGCGGCCGCGCAATCAGGGCGCGTCGCTCACCGCCTACGAGCTTGGCGCGCACGGCGTGCCGCATACGTTGGTCGCCGACAACACAGGTGGACATCTGATGCAGAAGAAGCTCGTCGATCTTTGCATCGTCGGCACCGACCGCACCACGGCGCATGGCGACGTCGCCAACAAGATCGGCACCTATTTGAAGGCGCTCGCCGCGCGCGACAACGACATCCCGTTCTTGGTGGCGCTGCCTGGCACGACCATCGACTGGAGTTTGGAAGATGGATCGACGATTCCCATCGAGGAGCGCGACGCGACGGAGGTGACGCGCATGATTGGCAAGCTCGCGGACGGCTCGATCGCCACTGTGCAGATTTCTCCCGACGGGACTGGCGCCGCCAATTACGGCTTCGACGTGACGCCCGCGCGCCTCATCACCGGCTTCATCACCGAGCGCGGCGTGACGCCGGCGACCAAGGATGGGTTGACGACGCTCTATCCGGAGCATCGGAGATCCGCTGCGTGATTTCGGGGTCCGTTACTCCCGATTATGCGAGAACTTAAGAGATTGCCTGCATCGTCGGCCGACCTTCCTTTGCAACCGATCAGAACACCAGCACCTTGTCGGCCTCCAGCAACACGGCGGCGAGCTCGTCCATGGTGCTGCGCTTGGCGCCCGGCATGATCTCGGCGTCGGTGAGACCGCGGGCATCCATGCAGGTGCGGCAGATCAAGATTTGTCCCTTACCAGCGAGCACGCGCTTCAACATGCGCTCGATGTTGTAATAGCCGTCCGGCGTTTTTTGACCCGCCTTCGCGCCGATCACCGCATCGGCCATCAGGAACACGGTGACCTCGGCTCCCGGGTCGGACTTCATGAGAGCATTGACGAGTCGAAGCGCATTATAGTGGCGCTCGGTCCCGTAGGGCGGGTCATTGAGGACGAAGACCGTCTTCATAGGATACCTCCCCGCGGCTTTGTACCCTTAGCTTGGTGGACAACCATTCGCATTAGCGACCACCGAAACGCCTTTTATCGCCGAATGCTGTCTCCAGTACGACCGGCGAAGAATGACCAGCCTGCCCCCCAGTGCCTTGATCTCAATCAAGATGGCGAAGCTCGCCCACAGGCAGGTTGCTCCCGAGATGGACCAAGAGGACAGTTCACGCGCGATCCGGTGACCCTGGCGCGCCGTTGCTTGGCTATCTCATCTGTTAGTATTGAAAGGCTATTTCATAGTCCGAATTGAAATGAGCTTGATTAAATCGTCCACCACAAGGCGGGACTCGACGACTTCGAGGCCAGCCTCTGGAACGCGCTCCTCTGTCCGGCGATCAAAACCTGCCCCATAGGCCCAAGCAACCCACGGCTCCCAGGCCCGGGTGACAGCCCTTCGCATGGCTCCGCGCGGGCGCACATATTCTAATATCCTGATCGTTCCGCCCGACTTGACGACGCGGCCAATCTCGCGCAGAGCCGGGACCTGTAGATCGTCGGGCAGAACACAAAACAGAAAGGTGGCGACGGCCGCGTCAAAGTACTGATCCGCAAACTCAAGGTGAGTGACATCCATCTGACGCAATTCAACCTCGGCGCCGAGCGAACGGCGTCTACGTTCGGCGCGTGCAAGCATGGCTGGGCTGAGATCGACGCCGACGACTTCAGCTCCAGGTGGGTAAAATTGGATATTGCGCCCCGTTCCGACACCCACATCCAATATGCGCCCCGCGAGTCCTTCGAAGAGCAGGGGGCGTATCTTGCGATAACGGCTATACTCGAAGGGGAGGTCGAGCAGGTCATAGAACGGTGCAATTCGCTCGTATCGATGCAGATTTGATGACACCGTTGGTCCCCTGCGTGACGGCCTTTCTGGACGGTTACCGCGCCCTATCACCGAGCGCGGTGTGACGCCGGCGACGCGGGATGGGCTGATGACGCTCTATCCGGAGCACCGGGCAAAATCCGAGGCGGAAGTCCCAGGCGGCAAGGTCAGAGTCTGACCCTGATCCAATCAGGTGATCGAGCCGATGACGCCGTCGATCAGATAATTGGTCTGCTGCAGCTCGTCAGCATAGGGTCCGTAGGTCGTTCCGGCCGGCACCACAAGCTTGCCCTTATTGTCCTTGATCGGCCCGACGAAGATCGCGTCCCCGTTCTTCATCGACTGCATGGCGGTCTTGGCGGCGTCGATCGCCTGCGGGGTCGCTCCGGCACCGAACGGACTCGAGCGGACATAATCCTTGTCGTATCCGCCGGTGACGAAGTTCGGCAGCTTCCCGCCCTTCTGCAGCGTTTCGACGAAATTCTCGAACATGTCGGTCCAGTTATAGTCGGCGCCGGTGACGTAGCCCTTGGGGGCAAGCGGGGCCTGGTCGAAGGCGTGACCGCAGGTCTTGACGCCGCGGCGCTCTGCCGTCTCGATGACGACCTGCGGGGCATCGAGGTGACAGGTGATGACATCGCAGCCCGCGTCGACCAGCGTGTTCGTCGCCGCGGCGTCGTGAGCCTCATCCTCCCAACCGCCGGTGAAGATCACCCGCACGGTCGCATCTGGATTGGTCTGGCGGCTGCCGAGAAGGAATGAATTCACGTTGAGGAGCACGGGCCCGAACGGGAGGCCGGCCACAAAGCCGAGCTTGTTCGTGGTGGTGCTGAGGCCAGCGGCAACGCCGTTCACATAGTGGCCCTGATTGATCAATGCGTTCTGGCTGCCGACATTCGGCGGGTTGGTCTTGCTTGCGAGCGCGCTAGCCTGGCGGAACACGACAGCCGGATATTTCTTCACCATCGCCAGCAGGAAAGGATCGTTGTCGAACGACGTCGAAAAGATCAGTGAGGCGCCATCGGCAATCAAGCCTTCCATCGCCTTGGTGTAAGCTCTGGTCTCCGCATTGTCTTTGCCGCTACCGTAGTTGGTACTCTCCGGAAGGTAATCCGCCTGGATGACCCTCACGTTCCGAACCCCCCTCAGCGCCGCGGCAGCAACCGCAAATGACTGGTTCCAGCCCCAATCTTCGCGCGGGCCGATATAGACGAAGCCGGACGTGAGATCGGCCGCGCACGCGGACCGCATGGGAAGGATGGCTGGGACCAGGCCGGCAGCGCCGAGCAGGGCGATGCGTTTGAGCGCCTCGCGGCGATTGGGATCTGTTCCGGACATACCGCCCTCTCCGGTCATGGGAAAATTTCAGCGGCCGCGTTGGCGCGCAGCCTGACGCAGTCGTGGTTCACACCCCAGATTTAATCGTCGTCGGAGTCCCCAGCTTTCAATGGCCGGCAGTTTATTGCGACTGTCTGCATCGTCCGCCCGGCTTTTCCGTCACAACCCAAACGCGTTTTGTTGGCAAACGGCGGATCCAGAAAATATTCATAATCATCCGGATCGTCATGCTCGATCAGCCGATAGAGTTTGTACGGGCCGCCGTCGCAGATCAGTTGCTCGCTATCGACGAAAAGCGATGCCGGTAGCACGAAGATATGCTCGACGTTCGGATTTGCCGCGCACCATTTTTCTTTGAGCTCGGCGCTATCTTTCGCCTGGATGATCAGCGCGTCGGGGCCCTCGGCGACCGAAGTAGATCCAGAAAAAGCGGGCCCCGCGACGGCCAGCATCGCCGCGATCGCCACGCAAACGACAAGTCGATCCATCTTCGGTCTCCCTAGGCTCCAGCATCCCTGCTTGTTGAACGACGATCCATCACAGCGAGGCTGATACAATATAGGATGGGATACAGAATGAATGAGATACTTAGCCCCAAAGTGGGTTTGGCCGGGCTGGTCCTATTGCTGCGTTTCTTGTGGCCAAATGCAATTTTCCCCCTACAGAACGGCAGTTTATGACAGTAGGATTCGAGAGAGCGGCGTGAGTGAGTCGCGTTCTTACTACGCGACCTCTCCATGTAGCCGGGTTGAGCGAGCTTTATGAAGCTCGTCACGCATTGTTTCACTTTCCGCTCCCTCGTCGCCCTCTTGAGAGGGCTAGGGTTATGACACCGTGGTCTGGGGATCACGCTTGATCGCAGAGGAAGGGAACCCATGAAAGCCAAACCTAAAGCTAGACTGACGCCTGGCCAGAAGGCCGCAATGACTCGAAAACGGCGCACGGCGGCTCGCAAGGGCGCGGCCACCCGCAAGCGACGTGCATCTGCTCGCAAGGCCGCATTGACGCGAGCAAGAAATAAGCGCTGAGCCCCGGGGGTACCCTCCGAACCACTTAGATTATGCAGGTTTGAGTCGTTCCGGCTCGGCGACTGGGTGCGCCAGTGGAAGGGATTGCCGGGTCAAGCCCGGCAATGACGAGGAGGAGAGGTCGTGTCGCTTGGCGGCCTTCATCTCTTCACAGTGAGGCGCTAGCCTAGCGGGATGCGACTAAAGCACTGGGCGTTCGTCTTTGTCTGTTTGTCGCTCGTGCTGCCGGCGCCGCCGGCGCAAGCGGTAGAGGTGCGCTATTTCGACGTGCCCAAGGGCGACCATCCGCACGATGTGGCGCCCGCACCCGACGGCAGCGTTTGGTACACGGGCCAGCGCACCGGCGTGCTCGGCCGCCTCGATCCAAGCACGGGGCAAGTCGAGCGCATCCCGCTGGGCGAGGGCTCATCCCCCCATGGCGTCATTGTCGGACCTGGCGGCGCGGTGTGGGTCACCGATAGCGGACTGAATGCGATTCTCCGCGTCGATCCCACGAGCAAAGAGGTGGAGGCCTGGACTCTGCCCAAGGAGCGCGTTGGCGCCAATCTCAATACCCCGGCGTTCGGCGGCGAAGGCCGCATCTGGTTCACCGGGCAGGCCGGCATCTATGGCCGCCTCGATCCGGAGAGCGGCAAGATGGACGTGTGGGATGCGCCGAAGGGCAGAGGGCCTTACGGCATCACGACGACACCTGACGGCGAGATCTACTATGTCTCGCTGGCGGCCTCGTTCCTCGGCAAGCCCGATCCCAACACCGGCGAGACGACGGTGATCGAGCCGGCGACGGAAGGAGCGGGCACGCGGCGGGTGTGGTCGGATTCGAAGGGGCGACTCTGGGTCAGCGAATGGAATGCCGGCAATCTCAGCGTTTACGATCCGGCGACGGGAAAGTGGGCGGTGCACAGGCTGCCGGGCGAGGAACCCCACGCTTACGCCGTCTATGTCGATGACAAGGACAAGGTTTGGGTGAGCGACTTCAGCGCCAACGCCATTCTCCGCTTCGACCCCGACACCGGACAGTTCGAGAGTTATCCGAGCGACCGCGCGGATGCCGCGGTGCGCCAGCTCAACGGCCGGCCAGGCGAAGTTTGGGGTGCGGAATCCGGCACCGACCGCCTCGTCGTCATCCGCACCGGTGACAAAGCGGCGAGCGACTAGCTTGGCTCTCAGCAGCCTTGAGTCTTACGCGAGCGCGACGACCGCGGCAAAGCCCAGCAACACCACCGTGAGCGCCGGGATGAGCCAGGTCGCATAGGCGATCTCGCGATGCTCATTGACGACCGGCGCAAGCTCAGGCGATCCGGCATGCTTCTCGAGCCATTTCGGTCCGGGGCCGCGCATGTAGTGCAACTCGGGCCGATACTGATTGCGGAAGTTTTCCACTTTACTCCCTCCGACAAAGAGGTCCCGTAACCCCAGAGAGTTCATGCCGAATATGTTGCAAATGGTTTAAGACGGCGGCGGAAACGGGGTGATTCTTTGCGCCGGCACTAAGGGGGGAGCCAGTGCGCGTGAGGCTTGCGGCCGCCCAGCATCTCTGCAACAACGCGGCCCATGCAAAGCCAATGGAACGACAAGACCGCAAGCGAGGCGATTGAGAGCTACGCCAAAAAAGGCGTCGGCGAAGATGTGGCACTCCGCGTCTACACCACGAGATTGCTCGGCCGCGATCCGCTGCTCGTGCTGCATGGCGGCGGCAATACGTCGGTGAAGTCGCGCGGTAGCGACGATCTCGGCCAGGAGCACGAGGTTATCTGCGTCAAAGGCTCAGGCTGGGACATGGCCGATATCGAGCCGGCGGGTCTGCCGGCGGTAAAACTCAAACCTCTCCGCGAGCTGCGCAAGCTCGGTGCGCTTTCCGACGAGGCGATGGTCAATGTGCAGCGGCTGAACCTGCTCGATGCGGGAGCGCCCAATCCTTCGGTCGAGACGCTGCTGCATGCGTTCCTGCCGCATAAATTCATCGACCATACGCACGCCGCCGCAGTTCTGGCGCTGGTCGATCAGCCCGACGGCGAGGCGCTGGCGGCTGAGGTTTACAATGGCCGCATGGGCATTGTGCCCTATATCGCGCCGGGCTTCGGGCTCGCCAAAGCGGCCGCTGAAGTCTTCGAGAAGAACCCTAAGGTCGAAGGCTTGATCCTGCACAAGCACGGCATCTTTACGTTCGGCGAGAGTGCGCAAGAGGCCTACGAGCGCATGATCGAGATGGTGTCGCTCGCCGAGAGCCGCTTGCGTCAGGGGCGCCCGGTGGTGTTCAAGGCGCGCAAGAGCGAGGCCAAGGCGGCGAGTGCGGCTGAGATCGCGCCGATCCTTCGCGGCGCCTGCGCGCTGCCGAGCGACAAGGTGAAGGCCGAGCCGACGCGATTTGTCATGACGTTTCGTACCGGGCCGGAGATCCTGACCTACGTCAATGGCGCGGAGCTTCAGGACTACAGCCAGCGCGGCGTGGTCACACCCGACCACATCATCCGCACCAAGAACACGCCGCTGGTGGTGCCATTGCCGGAGCCGAACAAGCTCAAGAACTTTGCCGAAGAGGTGCGGAAGGCGGTCGCCGCGTTTGGCGCCCGCTACGATGACTATTTCGCACGCGAGAACGCGAGCGTCGGCAATACCAAGACCAAGCTCGATAGCAGCCCTCGCGTGGTGTTGGTGCCGGGCGTCGGGCTGTTCGGTTTGGGCCGCACGGCCAAGGACGCGCATATCGCCGCCGACCTCGCCGAGAACTCGGTGCGCGTCATCACCGACGCGGAAGGCATTGGCCGCTACGAGCCGTTGCCGGAGAGCGATCTGTTCGAGCTCGAATATTGGAGCCTCGAGCAAGCCAAGCTGAAAGGCGCGGTGGTGAAACCGCTGACCGGGCAGGTGGCGCTGGTGACCGGCGCCGGCGCGATCGGCGCCGCGACCGCCAAGGCTCTCGCTGCCGATGGCGCCGCCGTCGCCATCGTCGACATTGACGGCGCTGCCGCCGAGAAGGCTGCTACCGCGGTCAAGGGTCTCGGCCTCAAATGCGATGTGACTAAGCCCGACGAGGTCACAGCAGCGTTCGCGCGGGTCTGCGAAGCGTTCGGCGGCGTCGATATTCTGGTGTCCAATGCCGGCGCAGCCTGGCAGGGCCGGATCGGCGAGGTCTCGGACGAGCTGCTGCGCCAGAGCTTCGAGCTCAATTTCTTCGCGCATCAAACGGTGGCAAAAGAAGCCGTGCGCATCATGCTGCAACAGGGCACTGGCGGCTGCCTCCTGTTCAATATCTCCAAGCAGGCGGTGAATCCCGGCGAGAAGTTCGGTCCCTACGGCCTGCCCAAGGCCGCGACTATGCTGTTGATGCGCCAATACGCGCTCGATTACGGCAAAGACGGTATCCGCTCCAACGGCGTGAACGCCGACCGGATCAGGAGCGGCCTCTTGACCGATACCATGATCAAGGAGCGCTCGGCGGCGCGGGGCCTCTCCGAGGCCGATTATATGGGCGGCAATCTGCTTGGATCGGAGGTGCTGGCCGAGGACGTGGCACAGGCCTTTGTCGCCTTGGTCAAAGCCCGCAAGACCACCGGTCATATCGAGACCGTTGACGGGGGCAATATCGCCGCCGCGTTGCGCTAGGGACATAAGTTCCGGCCGGTTCTTGAGGAAATTTCTCACTTTTTCGCGTGGAGACCGGGTTTCCTAAACCCGGTCTTAACCACAACAGGCGAGGCTTCCGGCTCCGTTCCGCTCCTTGCTTCACGAGACATCCACATGGCTCTGCGCACCAAGATAAGTCTGGCCCTGGCCGTCGCGGCGCTGATCGGCGTCGCCTTCTCCTTCGCCATTTCCGCCGTTATGCCGGCGCTGCCGGCTTTGGCGCTAGCCTCGCTCGCCTCGGCCGCGGTCGCCGGCGGTGTCGGCTTCGTGTTCGGCAGCGCGATCGGCACCGGCCTTAGCGACCTTAAGAGCGTCATCATCCGCTTCATGAAATGGGACATGGACGGGGAGGTGCCGCATACCAGCCGCTCCGACGAGATCGGCGACATCTCCCGGGCGTTGCGCAGCTTCCAGGCTGACGCCATCAAATGGAGCGAGAGTCACAAGAGCGAGCAGGACAGCCAGGTGAAGGCGAAACTTGAGGCGCAACAGTACACCGAGGAGTTGATCCATCAATTCCGCGGCTCGATCGCCGGCATTCTCGGCGCCTTCGCCGACAGCGCGCGGCAGATGGACGAGACCGCGCGGGCGCTCTCTGTCGTCGCCAGCGATACCAATGAACGCGTGGGCTCGGTGGCGTCGGCTTCGGACGAAGCTTCCGCCAATGTGCAGACCGTGGCAGCCACCGCGGAAGAGCTTGCCGTCTCGGTTGGCGAAATCGGCACGCGGGTGGCAACCGCGAGCCGCAACGTTGCCCAAGTGACGGAGAATGCGCTCACCGCCAATACCAAAGTCGAGGGTCTGGCGAGCGCGGCACAACGTATCGGCGACGTGGTGAGCTTGATCCAGGACGTCGCGGCGCAGACCAATCTCTTGGCGCTCAACGCCACCATAGAGGCGGCGCGCGCGGGCGAAGCGGGACGCGGCTTTGCCGTCGTCGCCAGCGAGGTGAAGTCGCTCGCCGATCAGACCGCGCGGGCGACGGAGGAAATCAAGCAGCAGATCGCCGCGATCCAGAACTCGACCAATGGCGCAGTCGATGCCATGCAGTCGATCGTCACCACGATGGGCGAAGTGAACAAGAACACGCAAGAGATCGCCGGCGCCGTGCAACAGCAATCGGCGGCGACCTCGGAAATCTCGCATAGTGTGCGCCAGGCCGCGCGCGGCACGGAAGACGTGGTCGCGCACATGCCGGGCGTGACCAAGGCGGTGGACGA
>Ga0214473_10008749_pt1 | contig 11965 bp, 10 predicted proteins | sample RVTome_7_FD_203509 | JGI IMG/M metagenome (GOLD analysis project Ga0214473, IMG submission 203509) | Soil microbial communities from uranium-contaminated site in the Upper Colorado River Basin, Wyoming, United States - RVT98D197 | ecosystem: Environmental > Terrestrial > Soil > Contaminated >...
AGCCCTCCGATGTCCCGCTGGTGTGGTCGTCGGGGAGGCAGATAAGGATGAGCTGGGGCATCCGCCCCTCTTTCTCCCACGCGGCGACCTGGTTCACGATGTAGCGGGCCCGCCAGACGTCCGGGACGTCCATGTTCCAGCCGACCGTGTCGGACGGCGAGAAGGGGCGGACCGTCTCGATGGCCGGGACGCTGCCGATCATAACCTCGCCGCGGCCGTTGAGGTATTCGTCCCAGTAGTCCTTCCATTCGGGGTCGCCCTTGCGGGCCGGGTCCTTCCAGCCGCAGATATGCATCGTGAACTCGCCGAAGTTCCAGAGCGGGACGCCGTGCTTCAGGGCGTTGTCCCAGATGAAGCCGCTCGGTGCGTAGGCCAGGGCGTCGGCCTCGTCCGGGCCCATGCCGTCGGGGTAGCTCCGCGGCCAGCCGGCGAAGGACTTTTCGAGGTAGTCGGTCCCGAAGGCCGTCGTCGACCACTGGTGGCCGTCGGCGCTGAGGATGCCGCTGCAGTAGGTGTTGTCGAGGAGGGCGAACTCGCGGACGAGTTTGTGCTGGTTAGGCGTCACCTTCTCGCCGAAGATGCACAGGGCGGGGTCGCCGTTGCCCTTGCCCACGTCGCCCAGGATCTGGTCGTAGGTCCGGTTCTCTTTGATGACGTAGACGACGTGCTTGAAGACACTCGGCTCGCCGACGCGCTCCGGAACGGGACGGGGCGCCTGGTTGCGGCGCGGCTTGCTGAGGGCTTGGGCGATCCGCTCGCGGCGGTAATTGGCATAGACGACGTCGGTCATTGCCCTCAGTTCCTGTTGTCGCGGCACATGAATGATCGAGACCGAACCGCGGTATTGGTGGGAGTTGAACCCCGGGGCTCCCGTCGGTTTGTAGGGCGTGGGTTCGACGGCGTGGCCCTTGATGTTGGCGACGCAGATCCTGTTCCGGGAGGCGTCGAAGGCGAGCGCCCCCGGGTACCAGCCGACGGGAATGAGTCCCTTCAGCCGGGACTTCCGCTTGCGGGGGCTGAACTTGATCGCTCCGACGGCGTTCTGGGTGCCGTTGGCGACGTAGAGCGTCTTCCCGTCGGGGGAGAAGGCGAGAGCGTTGGGCGAGGCGCCGAAGAGGTCGGCCGGGCTTTGCTTGGCCCAGATGGTCTCGACGACGGTATCGGCCGTCGTGTCGATGACGCTGAGGTTGTCGGACGCGGCGTTGGCGCAGACGACGTAGCGGCGGTCCGGCGAGAGGGCGAGAGCCGACGAGTGGAACTGGACTAGGATCTCGGCCGACGTCATGCCGGCGGCGAGGTCGATGACGCTGACGGAGCCCTCGCTGGCGATATGTTTCACGGGGTCGACCCTGACTTCGGTGCCTCGTCCGGCCGGCCCGGTGAGGTCGCCCGGCTTCGGCCGGCGGCCGCCCCAGTTGCTGACATAGGCCTTGCCGCTGGCTAGGACGACGTCGAAAGGCGCGACGCCCGCGTCGAACGTCCGCAGGGTCTCCCCGGTCGCGGTGTCGATCTCGAGGAGACGATTGGAGAGGTTGCCGCAGACGTAGAGCCGCCGGCCGTCATCCGTGAGGGCCAGTCCGGCCGGGATCTCCTCTGCGCGGCGCGGCGCGCCGGCCGGGGGGAGCGGGATCGTGTGCGAAGGCGCGACCGTGCCGTTCGCGGCGACGGTGAAAACCTTGACGCTGCCGTCGACGTTGCTCATGTAGATGCGGCCGCCGTCGGACGCGAAGACGAGGCCGGCGTAGCTCAACTGACCTTCGTCGTCGGGCTGGAGGACGTTCGGGGACGGCGCCTGCTGCTGTGGCGTGCCTTGCTCCTCGGCGGGGAGGACAACCTGCTGCCGGACCTCGCCGGAGGCCGCGTCGAGGATGATGAGCTCGGGTGTTTTTCCGGCGACGGCCAGGAGTTTTCCGTCGGGGGAGAGGGCCAGCGCCTGGGGCCGCAGGCCCGGGAGAGTGACTTGGATCCCGATCGGTGTCACGACCTGGTTGACGGGGACAACCGTGCGGTTGCCCGGCTTCGCCCCTACGGTTTCGACGTCCTGAAGAGCGGGAAGCCCCGCCCCGGTCATATCAGGACCGGGACTGGTAAGCCCTGCCCCGGTCAAATCAGGACCGGGACTGGTAAGCCCTGCCCCGGTCAAATCAGGACCGGGACTGGTAAGCCCTGCCCCGGTCATATCAGGACCGGGACTGGTAAGCCCTGCCCCGGTCATATCAGGACCGGGACTGGGAAGCCCGGCCTTGCCCGCGGAGGCGGATAAGAGGAGGAAGACGGATGCCGCGGCCGTGGCGATGCGGAGGGTGCGGTTGGCCATGAGACACTCCTATTTTATCAGGCGCTTTCTCATCATCCGGATGGAGATCGTGAAGACGACCGCCGTCAGGAAGATGAGGCCGGCGAGGCTCCAGCCGAGCCCGGCCGCGGGCTCGCCGGTGAAGACCGCCCGGGAGATCCGGACGGCGTGGGTCAGAGGCAGGAACTCGGCCAGGATTTTCATCCAGGGAGGGAAGTGGTCGAGCGGGAAAAAGACCCCGGAGAAAAAGAGCATGGGCGTGATGACCAGTTCGGTGTAGTAGCTGAAAAAATCGAAGCTCGGGGCGACCGAGGTGACGATCATGGCCAGGGAGCCGAAGAGGACGCCGATGAAGGCCAGGAAGACGAGGAGGAGGACGATTCCGCCGGGCGAAGCGGGGGCGACCCCCATGAGCAGGGCGACGGTCATCATCAGCGTGCCGCTGACGAGGCCCCGGAACGACCCCCAGACGATGTCGCCGGCCACGGCCTCGTCGGCGGAGACGGGCGTCGCGATGAGCGAATCGTAGACTTTCTCGTGGACGATCTTGATGAATGTTCCGTAGAGGCATTCGAACGACGAGGACATCATGACGGCGGAAACGAGGACGCCGGGGACGAGGAAGTGGAGGTAGGGCTTGCCGCCGAAGGCCCCCATGTAGGCCCCCATCCCGACTCCGAACGTGATGAGGTAGAACAGCGGCTCGATGAGGCTGACGAGGAAGGTCGGGACGATGAACCTTTTATAGGAATAGAGGTTCCTCAGGAAGACGTAGGCGATCCGATAGGACAGGCTCATTCGTGGAGGCTCCTGCCGGTGAGCTTGAGGAAGACGTCTTCGAGCGTCGCCGGCCTGATCAGGGTATTGGGCAGGTCGAGCTCGATGAGCTTGCGCATGAGGCCGTGGCCGTCCCGGCAGTAGAAGTAGAGCGTGTCGCCGACGCGCTCGTGGGCGAAGGGAAAGGCGGAGAGTTCGGCGAGGACCTTCCCGTCCTCCTCCGGCGGGATCCGGATCTCGACGACGTCCCGCCCGATCTCGTCCTCGACGAGCTTCGCCGGGATTCCCTCCTTGAGGATCTTCCCCTGGTACATGACGACGATCCGGTCGCAGAGTTGTTGGGCCTCTTCCATGTACTGCGTCGTCAGGACGAGAGTCGTCCCTTGGCTCTTGAGCTGGCGCAGCCGCTGCCAGATGAGGTGCCGCGCCTGCGGGTCGAGCCCCGTCGTCGGTTCGTCGGCGACGATAAGCCGCGGCCGGTTGATGAGCGCCCGGGCGATGAGCAGCCGCCGCTTCATGCCCGTCGACAGCTCCGAGATCTTGCTCCCCGACTTGGCTTCGAGTTCGACGAAGCGGAGTAGCTCGGTGATCCGGGCCCGGGCCTCCTTGCGGCCGATGTCGAAGAAGCGGGCGAAGACGACGAGGTTCTCGGAGACGGTCAGGTCGTTGTCGAGGTTGATCTCCTGGGGAATGACGCCGGTTATCATCTTCAGGGCCCGGTTGTCGATCGAAGCGGGCAGGCCGCCGACGGAGAGCGTCCCCGAGGTCACGGGGGAGACGCAGTGGATCATCCGGACCGTGGTCGTTTTCCCGGCCCCGTTCGGGCCGAGGAAGCCGAAGCACTCGCCTTCCTGGATCTCGAAAGCGATCCCGGCCACGGCGACGAGGTCGCCGTATTTCTTGGTCAGCCCGGCGGCCGTCACGAGAACGCTCACGCGTCCGCCTTTCCCATCTTTTCGAGCATGGTCTTGAACCGGGGGTGGCCGCGGAGAGGTCGGGAATTGCCGAGGACGAGGCCTTGCTTCGGGTTCATGGCTCTTTTTTCTCCCTATGACACTACAAGAAGCACGCAACGGCTGTCAATATCACTGACGACCGGCGTCGGCCGCGGAGGGGCTTCGGGCTTCGTCTCCGTCCGCTGCGGTGATTTTTTACGCCTTCCCGGGCCGGATTCGATGGAAGCGGCGGGGAGCGGACTCCTGGAAGCGACCGATAGAAGTGCGGCTCCGGGTGCTCCGTCACAATTCTGCTGGTCGCTACGAAGACTCCGCTCCCTGCCGCTCCCTCCGACGATACCCTCAGCCCCTTCTTCCGTCGGCCTCCTCCTCCGGAGAGCGAAGGTAGGGAGGAGCGAGCCCACGTAAAACGCGCAGGGGTGTTTCCGGAGGAGACCGAATTTCGTAATGCTCCATACGGACAATCTTGAAGCTACCCGGGCTGTGATGGGGACCATCCGGAGCCCCCGTAGCGGAGAGGGACCCGTCGGCTTGCCCGACGGGGGAACCGCCGGGACTGGTTCCCGGGGGGGCCGGGGGGAACGGATGGTCCCCATCATAGCCAAAACGGGTGGCGTCCTGAGGCCAACGGCGGGAATACCCCGAGCGTTTATGAGTGGGCTCGTTCACGAAGTTGAAGAGCCCGCCTCTGAAGTGATAAAATGTATTCGTCAGATTGACGGATGGAAGGAGAGCTCCATGAGTGACGTGACATATACATGCTCGGTGTGCGGCAGGGAAATCAAGGCTGAGAAGGGCAAACCCGTTCCCCTCTGTTGCCATAAAGAGATGGAGCCGCTTCCGTTCTGCACGACAGCCCCCAACCCCGAGATGGCCCGCAACAACGATGAAGACCTGCCGTGCGACGACGGAACACAGGCCAAGAAGAAATAACCGGCCGGCGGATCAGACTTTCTTTTCCTTGACGACCACCCGGTCGTAAATCCACAGCCCGACGATCGAAGCGACGCCGATCACCACGATGATGAGCCACATGGTCACGGTATCGACCGGCCGGCCTTCCTTGAGCGGCGTGTTGATGTAGCGTTCGAAGAGCCGGCCTCCGATCGGCCCGCCGACGATGCTGGCCAGGGCGATGGGCAGGCTCTGGTAGCCGAGGTAGAGTCCTTCCTGCCCTTTGGGGGCAATGGCCCCGATGTACTCGTAGACGCGCGGCGAGGCCATCATCTCGCCCACGGCCATCGCGGCGATCGAGACGATCATGAAGATCCCGGCGATGGGCAGGCTCAAGCCGAGCACGCCCGTCTTCTGCGTGGCGTCGGCGAAGAGCAGGGGCGGCAGGACGTTGACGAGCATGCCCAGGGTCACGACGATGGCCCCGAGCATGATCGTCTTGATGGGCAGCCACCGCTTGACGAGGCGCGTGATCAGGAGCTGGAAGCAGACGATCATGATGGGGTTGGCCAGCGTGTAGAGTTCCATGGGCGCGTCGGGGTCGACGTAGCGCATGAACAGGGGCATGAGGTTGTAGAGCTGGATGTAGAGGAACCAGAACATGCTCAGGACGAGGATGAGGAAGAGGAACTTGAGGTTCCCGAGGACCACGAAGATGCCCGTCAGGGCCTGGCGCAGCGTCCTCTTCTGGACCTTCTGGCCGTCCTTGATGCCGTCGCTGACGTATTGCGGCTCCTTGTAGACGAAGAGCGTGATGACCAGGCCGACCAGGGCGAAGGCGGTCGCGGCGTAGGTGAAGATGGCCGGGATGCCCAGGCTCGTCCGGATGAAGTAGGAGACGCTGCGGCCCGTGATCGACCCGATGTTGATGACCATGTAGAAGATGCCGAAGGCCAGGGTGGCCCTTGTCCCGGCTGTCTTCTGGACGGTGCCGGCGATGCAGGGCTTGACGATCGAACCGCCGAGGCCGATGAGAACGATGCCCAGGACGACGGGCACGGTGAAGTCAACGGCCTCGGCCGTGCCGTTGCCGATGAGACCGGGCCAGAGACGCTGCAGGTTGCCCATGACGAAGTAGCCCAGCGAGATGAAAACGAACGAAACCGAGAGGGAGCGCTTGAAGCCGAACTTGTCGGCCAGCGTCCCCGAGAGGATGGGCATGAAGTAGATGATCCCCCAGAGGAGGGAGCCGTTGAGGAACGTCGCGAAACTGGGGGTCATTCCGAGAGACTCCTTCAGGTAGATGACCATGAAGGAGGCCATGGAATAATAGGCGGCCCGCTCGAAGAGCTCGATCGTGTTGGCCGTCCAGAACGTGGCCGGGAACTTCGGCTTGGCGGTCGGTTCGTCGGTCATGGTCGGTGTCCTCCCGGATCAAATTGTGTATCGAGGCGGGAAATCCCTAAAAAAGGGCGAGCGCCCGTTCTTCCGCCCGGCGGGCGAGCTCGTCGCAGCTTTTCCTGTCCGGCGCCTCCAAAACGATGATGAGGACGGACCGGGCCAGGACGGCCGCGGCGTGATCTCCGGTTTCTAGCTTTTCGAGCGTCCGCGGGCTCTTCCCATCGAACTTCTTCGAAAAGAAGTCCTTGCCGAACTTCTCGTAGATGCGCCGGGCCTCCTCGTCCGAAGGATAGGCGACGACGAGAAGGAGGGCCACTCCCGGGTCCGTCCGGTACCGGGCGAAGACGGCTTCCGTCTTTTCGCCGAGTCCCAGGACGGTCTCGTCGGCCAGGTAATAGTGGGCGTCGAGGGACGCCTGATCGCGCAAGACGACGACGCTCGACTTGTCCAGGCCCTCGGCCGGCAGGACGTCGCGGAGACGGCCCCTTTCCGGAACCTGGCCCGGCGCGACAAGAGAGGAAAAGAGGAGGGCGGCGAGAACGAAAAACAAGCAGGCTCTTCGCATGGTTTACACCAGGTACTTGTCGACGAGGTTTACTAGGAAATAGGCCACTCCGGCCGCTAGGGCGGCGCCGGGGATGGTGAAGACCCAGGCCCAGACGATCTTGAGCGTGACCCCCCAGCGGACGGCGGAGAGCCGCTTGGCCGCCCCCACTCCCGAGATGGCGCCGGTGATGACGTGGGTCGTGCTGACCGGGACGCCGGCATGGGTGGCGAGGAAGATGCTGATGGCGCTGGACGTCTCGGCGCAGAAGCCGTCGATCGGGCGGAGCTTGGTGATCTTCTGGCCCATGGTCTTGACGATCCGCCAGCCCCCAGTGAGCGTGCCCATGGCGATTGCGGCGTGGGCGGAGAGGACGATCCAGAGAGGGATGTGGAACGTCTTGGTCCAGCCGGCTGCGTAGATCAGGCTGGCGATGATGCCCATCGTCTTCTGGGCGTCGTTGCCGCCGTGCCCCAAGCTGTAGAGAGCCGCCGACAGGAGCTGGAGACGGCGGGCCGCCTTGTTGATCCGCGCCGGGCTTTTCTTGCGGACGATCCAGGTCGTGGCCGTGATGAAGACCAGGCCGAGGACCAGGCCGAGGATGGGCGCGATGAAGATGAACATGACCGTCTTGACCCAGCCGGCGGCGATGATGACGCCGGGGCCCGCCTTGAGGATGGCCGCTCCCGCGTACCCGCCGATCAGGGCGTGGGACGAGCTCGTGGGCAGGCCGAGGATCCAGGTGAAGAGGTTCCAACCGATGGCCCCCAAGAGGGCGGCGAAGATGACCTGAGGCGTGACGATTCTGATGTCGATCATCCCCGCGCCGATCGTGTGGGCGACGCCCGTGCCGAAGACGAGGAAAGCGACGAAGTTGAAGAAAGCGGCCCAGATGACAGCCTGCCGGGGCGTCAGCACGCGGGTGGAGACGACGGTGGCGATGGAGTTCGCGGCGTCGTGCAGGCCGTTGGTGAAATCGAAGGCCAGGGCGACGAGGATGATGAAGACGACGAAGAGGAAGCCGGCGCTAGGCATGAAACTCAGGTGGATTTGACGATGATGCCCTCGATGACGTTGGCCACATCCTCGCAGCGGTCGGCCGCGACCTCGAGCCGGGAGTAGATCTCCTTGAGCTTGATGAGGTCCTTGATGTCCTCGACCTTCTGGGTCTTCTCGAAAAGGTCGGCGATGGCCTCGCGGCAGACGACGTCGGCCTCATACTCGAGGATGTTGATCTGCTTGCAGAAGGCGTGGACGTGCCCCAGGGACTCCAGGTTGTCGATGGCCTCGAAGATCTGCTGGACGGCCTTGCTGATGATGTCGACGAGCTTCTTCACCTCGGGTGTCGGCCGGGCGATCTTGAAATAGAACATCCGGCTGGCCACGCCCTCGATGCAGTCGAGGACGTCGTCCAGGCCGCTGGCCAGATCGTGGATGTCCTCCCGCTCGAGGGGTGTGATGAAGGTCTCGCGGAGCTTGGTGAAGATCTCGTGGGTGATGTTGTCGCCCTGGTGCTCGATCCTCTTGATCTTCTCGTATTTCCCTCCGACGTCTTCGTAGCGGTCGACGAGGTCGCGCAGGGCCAGCGCGCCCTCACGGAGGTTGGCGGCGTCCTGGCGGAACAATTCAAAAAACTTTTGCTCCTTGGGAAACAGGTGGAAGTTCATGGCGTTTTTCTCGAGTCTCCGTGTTCCGGAAATCCCATCCTAACGAAGCCCGGGAATATTGTCAACCGAGCCGGCGCGGCCCTCTTCGGCCCTCCTTTTGGCCAGGGCTAGGGAGATGGACACCGCCGCCGGCGCCGAGAATACGACAGACGCCGGGCCGAATGGGCTTGTCAGGATTTTTCCCCTTGTTTCTCTTGAGCGGCGAGGACGCCCCGGACGTAGCCGACGGATTCGGCCAGCCCCGGCAGGGGGTCCCGGCCGTCCTTCTCGTATTCGAAAGCGGCCGTCCCCCGGTAATCCATCGCGGCGAGCGTCCGCAGGAAGCGGGGGAGGTCGATGACGCCCCGGCCGGCTTCGACCGGCCCGCCGTCTTTCGTCGGAGCCGTGACGTCCTTGAGATGGACGTCGAGGAGGCGCGCGCCGCAGGCGACCGCGGCTTCCGATGGGTCGAGCCCCGAGCGTTGGCAATGGCCGATGTCCAGGCAGACCCCGATGCGCGGGTCCAGGTTCTTGACCCTGTCCAGGATGCTCGCCGGCGTCGGGTAGAGGAGGTCGCCCGGTCCATGGTTGTGGACGGCGAGCTGGATGCCTGTCTCGCGGACCTTCCATTCGGCGCGGCCGAGGAGCTCATGGCCGGGGACGCCGATGATGACCTCCATGCCGCCGGTCCGGGCATAGGCGAAGGCCTGTTCGACCTCGGCTTCGGTGGTCATGGTGACGACGCCGCAGCCGTAGGGGACGAGGCCGGCCGCCCTGATCTTCGCGGCCGCGGCCCGGACTTCCGCCTCGGAGCTTTCGAGCGGGAGGTGGACGCTCTTCAGGGCGATCCGGGCGAGGCCGACCCGCCCGGCCATGGCCAGGGCCGAGTCGAGGTCGAATTCCCGGAAGGTGTAGGAGGCGAGGCCGAGTTCGAACCGCCCGACGGACGCCGGGGACAAGGAGCGCCGTAGGGCGCGTTCGTCCAAGCTTGTCCGGCCCGCGCCGAATCCGGGCCGCCCCATGATCATCGCGCCCGCCAACGCGCCCATGGAACCATGGACAAAGGCCCGCCGCGTGAATTTTTTCATGTGGTCCTACTATACCGGGTTTTTCCGCCGGCGGTCAATTTCGATCAGCCGCCCGCGCGTCCGGCGGCACCCGCGGGCTTCTCGCGCATCCTTGACAGCGGCCGGGGCCGGGCCTCCCACCGGCTTTGCAGTGCCGGTGCTGGAAACCCGTGGATATAAATCACGGGTGAGTGGCGAGCCGAAGGCTCGTCCCTTGACATGCGCTCTCACCGTGAACTAGCATCTGGGACAGCGAGAGAGATAGCGCGAATCCGCGGAGAGGAAGGAGACCGGTCCAGTGAAAAAACAACAGGGATCGACGGGTTGTCCGGCCTGCCCCCTGAGCCGCCGCCGTTTTCTGGCCGCGGCCTCGGCGGGGGCCTTGGGCGCCCTGGCGCCGAAAGGGCTTTTTCCGGCGGGTGGGCGGGGAGAAAAGACACGCATCCGGGTCATCTACGCCCTCCACGCCGTCACCCAGCCCGGGCCGGACTGGCCGAACGTCGGCTTCAACTTCCAACCCGTCATGGACAAGATCATGATGTCCCTGGCCAAGAGCTTTCCCGGGTGCGAGCTCGTCGGCACCATGGCCAAGGGCCCGGAAGAGGCCCGGAAGATCCTGGCCGCGGACGCGGCGTCCCCCGTCGACGGCTACGTCGTCTGCCAGCTCAACTGCTGGAACCAGGTCGTCCAGACGATCGCCGGTTCCGGCAAACCCACCCTCTACGTCGATTTTAAGTACGGCGGGAGTGGCGGGTTCCTCGTCTACACAGCCGCCTTCCTGCGCAAGAAAACGCCCAACCTCGGTTTCGTCGCCTCGTCGCGCATGGAGGACCTCCTCGCTGCCTTCCGCGCCTTCGAACAGGCGAAGAAGGCCGCTCCGGGGAGCGATTTCGGGGTCCTGGTCGCCGCCTCGAGGCGGACGCGGACTCCCGGGCCCGCCGCCTTGGCCGTGACGGCCGACAACCTGTCCGTCCTCTCCGCCGGCGATTGCCTGCGTAAAATGAAGGAGTCGAAGATCCTGGCCGTCGGCGGCGACTGGCCCGGCATCGCCCCGGCGGTCAAGGAGGGGATGGGCATCGAAGTGGTCAACGTGCCCTTCGCCGAGGTCAACGAAGCCTGGGCCGCGGCCGATAAGGAGGATGCCAAAGCCATCGCCGACCGGTGGCAGAAAACGGCGGCCAAGGTCGAGGGCGTCAGCCGGCAAACGCTCGAGACCTCCGCGGCCATGTACCTCGCCCAGAAGGCCGTCCTCCGCAAGCACGGCGCCAACGCCATCACCATCAACTGCCTCGGCGGCTTCTACGGCGGCCATATCCACGCCTACCCCTGCCTCGGGTTCCACGAGCTCCTGAACGAGGGGTTCATCGGCGCCTGCGAATGCGACGTCCGGTCGACGGCGACAATGGTCACGATGACAGCCCTGACCAAGGGCCGGCCGGGCTACATCTCCGACCCCGTCATCGATACGGCCTCGCGCCAGATCATCTACGCCCATTGCGTCGCCTCGAACAGGGCCTTCGGCCCCGGCGGTCCGGCCAACCCCATCGAAATTCTGACTCATTCGGAGGACCGCCAGGGCGCCTCGGTCCGGTCGCTCCTCCCCCTGGGCTACATGACCTCGACGCTCGAGTTCTCGCCGGAACGCAAGACCATCCTCTTCCACCAGGGCAAGACCGTCGCCAACTCCCTCGACGACCGCGCCTGCCGGACGAAGTTGGCCGTCGAGCCCGTCGGCGATATCGAGAAGCTCTTCGCCGAATGGGACGAGTGGGGCTGGCACCGGGTCACGGTCTACGGCGACCTCAAGGAGCCCGTCAACGACCTGGCCGACGCCCTCGGCTGGCGCGTCCTCGAAGAGGCCTAAGACCGCGGCGGCCCGCCCGTCCCGGCCGCCGATACATTCGCGGCGCCAACCCCGATTATAAACTCGGGGATAAAAGCGCCGCTCATTATTGACCCTGAGCGTACCCCGGCCTTGCCAGGACCGGGGAGGCGAATGGGTCGATTCCTATTGAACGTGCCCCGACATTGAGGTAGTATGAGGGTGGAATCGACGCGAAAAGAAAGGACACCGCCATGGCCGAGCCGTTCATCGAAGAAAAAACGAGAAAGATCGCCCTCCTCATCGACGGCGACAACGCCCAGCCCTCGCTCATCGGCCAGATCCTAACCGAGGCGGGGAAATACGGGCTCGTGACTATCCGCCGGATCTACGGCGACTGGACGACCGTCAACATGTCCGGCTGGAAGAACGCCCTCCACGACAGCGCCATCCAGCCCATCCAGCAGTTCCGCTATACGATCGGCAAGAACGCCACGGACAGCGCCATGATCATCGACGCCATGGACATCCTCCACGGCCACCTCGTCGACGGCTTCTGCAT
>Ga0214473_10008750_pt1 | contig 11964 bp, 14 predicted proteins | sample RVTome_7_FD_203509 | JGI IMG/M metagenome (GOLD analysis project Ga0214473, IMG submission 203509) | Soil microbial communities from uranium-contaminated site in the Upper Colorado River Basin, Wyoming, United States - RVT98D197 | ecosystem: Environmental > Terrestrial > Soil > Contaminated >...
GGTTATCTAACATTTCTATCGAGTTCCTCGAACAATTCATAATGGCATTTCGCTGGATTTGTGCATTAACCCCCGCTGTCCTGAGGACAAATATTCCCTGAGCCATGGTCTTCGTTGGAACATCGTTAGCCAAATCAATGTCGTTACCGTCGATAATTAGGTTTCCAGTGATGGCATTTGGGATATGCTTCCTGCTCTCTCTCGGTTGAGCGAAAACTGGTGAACAGAAAATCCTTTGCTGATAATTCAACCCCGGTTTACCCAATATTGGTAGGTCCATCAATTTCCGAGGCTTCGGCAGGCAGGGGGAGGAAAGTTTTTTAGACAATTGGATGCCCCGCAGATCTCCTGCGGCGTACTTTGTTTCTGCATGAGTCCTGAATTGGGCCTGTGTGATCTCCAAGATCTTTCTGAGCTGCTTCCATGAGAGCCAGCCTATCCGCAAGGTTGGGGGCAGGGGGATAGGAAGGAATTTCCCTCTGTCCGGCATTCTGACGGTCTTTTTTGCCTTTCCCCGGTCCATCCTCCCCTTTTACTCCACTTCTGCAGGTAAGTTTCTAGACGTAAGAAGAATGTTCATGTGACGGAACCTCTTCTAATAAAAGGACTTTTCTGAGTGGAGCCAAGAGGGCTAACCTCAGAGGGTTGTTTTGGCATGTTCGTTGCAATTCAACACGCTACCCCCATGCCCAACAAGGGCACCACGAAAGATGAAATAAGCACCCCCTCCCCGACCCTCCCCTTTCAGAAGGGGGGTGAAGGTGGGGGGCTTCGGAGCATGAGATGCAAACAACCCGGAAAGTTTCTTCCCTCACCGCCTTTCAACTTCAGGACACGGCCTTTCACTCCATCGTCAATAATCTGAGCAATATTCAGACGCCAGGCTTCAAGAAAGATTTCGCCGTCTTCCATTCCATGGTAAGCCAAAGCGCGGAGGGGCTTAAAAGGTTTATCTCGAACGAAACCAAAACCTCCTTTCAACAAGGAGACCTTCAAAGGACCGGCAATGATTTTGATCTGGCCATCGAAGGGGAGGGCTTCTTCAAAGTCAGAACGCCTCATGGCTTTCGCTATACCCGAGCCGGAAACTTCAGATTGAACAAAGAGAAGGTGTTGACGAGCGGGGATGGTTTTCCTGTGATGGGAACTCGCGGTGAATTGGTGTTGAATGGTCAAAAGATCGTCGTCGAAAAGGACGGGACCCTGAAGATGGACGGCAGCGAGGTCGACCGGATCGCCCGTGTCACCTTTCCTGATTTGCAATCATTGAAAAAGGAGGGACAGGGCCTTTTCCGGGTGGAGACTTTTCAGGAGGAGCAGGAGAACCCTGAAGGTGAGATCACCCAGGGGCAGTTGGAGGCTTCCAATATCAATTCAGTGGAGGAGATGGTGAAGCTAATCGATGCCCTACGAACTTATGAGTCCTGTCTTAAGATGATCCAATCTCAGGATGAGATCGATTCGAAAGCCGCCAACGAGTTGGGAAGAGTTTAGAGGAGGAAAAGGCTTATGATGAGGGGACTTTATACGGCAGCGACCGGGATGACGTGTCAACAGACTAATATCGACGTCATCGCGAATAATTTGGCCAATATCAACACAAGCGGCTTCAAGAAGAGCCGCATCAACTTTCAGGACTTGATGTATCAGAATATGCGGACAGCCGGGGCCTCCACGGCTTCCGGCGGCCAATTGCCTTCAGGAATCCAGGTTGGGATGGGCGCCAAGGTCGTTTCCGTGGAGAAGCTTTTTTCCCAGGGAGACTTCGCCCAGACGAAGAACCCGATGGACCTTGCCATCGAGGGCAAGGGATTTTTCAAACTGATGCAGAATGGCCGGGAGGTCTTTACGCGCTCAGGATCCTTCAAGGTCGACAAGGACGGCTACGTTTCCGACCCCCATGGAAACCGCCTCCAGCCCGAATTCTCGGTTCCGGCCAAGACCGTCTCCGTCACCGCGGAATCCGGAGGCAAACTGGTTGCCTCTGACGGCAGCGGAAAGGAGCTGGGAAGTGTCCAGATTCAGCTCTTCCACTTTCCCAACCCGGCAGGTCTCCAGAGTGTCGGTCAGAACCTTTTTCTGATGACAGATGCCTCGGGGGATCCAGTCCAGGGAAATCCCGGATCGGATGAATTGGGGACGATCCTTCAGGGATACCTCGAGATGTCGAATGTCGATGTTGTCGAAGAGATGATCAACATGATTATGGCCCAGAGGGCCTATGAGATCGGATCGAAAGCCATTCAGGCTGGAGACGACATGCTTCAGATGGCCAGCAACCTGAAGAGATAGGGGATAGCTTAATGAACCCACAGCAGCCTTCCAAGTGTTTTCTGATCTGCCTCCTCCTCTGCCTCGTTCCCTTTGTGGCCGCGGCATTCCAGGACGAGAAGCTCTTGGAACAAGCGGAACTCGTCAGGCTCCTTGAAAACCATCTTCAAAAGATGATCCAGGACCCCAAAAAGCGGGTCGAATTGAAGGACTTTCGAGGGGGCGAGAATATCCTCCTCCCGAAGGGGGTTCTCTCCTATGAAGTCAGCTTTCCCGATCAGGCCTACCGGGGGGGCCATTTCACCGCATCGATTCTCTTCTCCGTCAACGGCCGTGAGGCGAAGAAGGTGAGGGTCAGTGGACGTATCGATCTTTATGCCGACGTGGTCGTCGCAAGACAATTGCTCAGAAAACATCATGAGATTCAAGAAAGGGACGTTCACCTCGCAACCAGGAATATTTCGCTTCTCCCCCAGGATGTGGTGACAGAGGTTGAGACCGTTTTAGGGCAACGGACAACGATGACCATCAATGGGCAGGAAGTGATCCGCAGAAGTATGGTGGAGGTGCCGCCCCTGGTCAGGAAAGGGGATCGGGTCCTCATGGCCATTAATGACAGCCAGTTCAAGATTACCACCTGGGGTGAGGTCAAAGAGGAAGGACGAAGGGGCGATCGCGTGAAATTGATTAATCTCTCGAGCAAGCGAGAAGTCTATGGGAAGGTTCTGGATTCCAATACGGTCCAGATCGAATTCTGAGAGATCCGAAAAAAACTGCTTTCCGATCTCTTGATTACACAGATTTCAAAAAATGATTACGCAGATTCTCGGAGATTTCCGGATCTTTTCGGAAGTCTCATTCCGGCGAGAGCAAAAAAGATGGAGGCGTTGAAGGGAATGAGAAGGCTCTTCTGGTTTGGATGGATCATTCTAGTGCTGGCGGGGTGTGCTCCTCCTGCGACGCTGATGAGAACGAAGGATTTCGATAAGCAGATGTCGTCTCTCGGCAGGGAAGAGAAGCAACCCTCTTCTGAGGAGGGATCTCTCTGGCCTTCCGGTGTTCCTCAGAACCTTTACTCCGATGTGAAAGCCAGAAGGGTGGGGGATGTTGTGACGATCAACATCGTCGAATCGGCCAAGGCCTCGAAGAATGCAACAACAAAGACCGAAAGGGAGTCCGGGGTGGAGGCAAGCTGGAACGGGATCTTTGATGCCGTTGCCGGGGCCTGGACCATCAATGGTCAAAAGGTGGGAACGAGTCATAAGGTTGCCCTCGGAAATAACTTCGACGGAAAAGGGGAGACCACGCGTTCCTCCTATATGAATGCTTTTATCACCGCCCGTGTGGTCCACGTCCTTCCAAATGGGAATCTGGTCATTCGGGGAACAAGGCAGGTTAAAGTCAACCAGGAGAACCAGTACATCTTTATCCAGGGCATCATCCGGACTGAAGATATCTCCTCGACGAATATCGTCTTGTCAACCTTTGTATCCGATGCGGTGATCGAGATGGGGGGACAGGGGGCGGTCAGCGATAAGCAGAGACCGGGATGGTTGGCACGGGTCATCGACTGGGGGTGGCCTTTTTAGACCCCTCATCCCATTCCTCTCTCCGATGAGACTGTGTTGCAAAAGGGAAAAGGTGAAGAATGTCATGCTGAATTCCGCCGATGGCGGGACATCTAACAGAATCAGACACTTACGAGACCCTGAAATGAATTCAGGGTGACAAAACAATTATGACGATACAATCTCGGTGGGGGAGGGGAAGGGTGAGAGACGTGGAGCATAAGGTGAAGATACGGGCAAGGTGTTTCATCGGATTTATTAGTCTCCTTCTTTTCGCTTCTCCGGCATGGGCGGTCCGACTGAAAGATATCAGTGCCTTTAAAGGGATTCGAGGCAATCCATTGATCGGCTATGGGCTGGTCGCGGGCCTCAATGGCACAGGAGATGGCTCCAATACGGAGTTCACCATCCGGTCGGTTTCAAATCTGTTGGAACGGATGGGCATTCATATCGACAGCGAGAAGATCGGGCAGGTCAAATTGAAAAATATCGCTGCCGTCATGGTTACCGCCAATTTCCCTCCCTTTGCAAGGGGTGGCAGTCGGATCGATGTCACCGTGTCCTCCATCGGGGATGCAAAGAGCCTCCAGGGCGGGACGCTCCTGATAACGCCTCTTTCGGGTGCTGATCAAAAGGTCTATGCCTTGGCCCAGGGACCTGTTGTCACGGGGGGATTTGCCGTTTCCGGGGCCTCAGGAGCAGGAGTTCAGAAGAATCACCCCAGCGTGGGGACCATTTCAAAAGGGGCGATCGTTGAGAAGGAAATCCCTGTTTTGCTAGATGGGAAGAAAGAGCTGACCCTCTATCTCTTCAACCCCGACTTCACGACGGCCGAAAGGGTAAAGGAGACAATTAACCGTTTTGCAGGAGGATCTTATGCGAAGTGTGTGGACTCCGGGACAATAAGAATTCCGGTCCCGGCAGCTTACGAGGCTAATGTGACGGAGTGGATCTCGGCCCTGGAGAAGTTGGATGTCTCTCCGGATTCGGTAGCGAAGGTCATCCTGAACGAGAAGACCGGTACGATCGTTCTCGGAGAGAATGTGCGTATCTCCACGGTTGCAGTCTCCCATGGGAACCTCAGTATACAGGTGAGGGAGAAGTTAAATGTCTCCCAACCCAATTCCTTCGCCCCGCCTCCGCCACCGAAGGCGGGGCCATTGGCCGTTCCCTCTGATTCTGGAACAGTGGTCGTTCCCGGGGGAGCAACGGTCGTTACGCCTGAATCGGAGGTCTCCGTCAAGGAAGAAGGATCTCAGATCGTCATCGTCCCCGGGGGGGCGAACCTCGGTGATCTCGTTCGTGCTTTGAATGCCATGGGCGTGACCCCTCGAGACCTGATCTCGATTCTTCAAAGCATCAAGGCCACGGGGGCTCTCCAGGCTGACCTCGAAATCATGTGAAGACGGATAACCCCCCTTTATCCCCCCTTAAATTAAGGGGGGATAAAGGGGGGTTAAGGTTAAGGAGAAAGATGCCGATGAATCTTAAGGAGATTGCATCCCTTCCATCAGGAGAGCCGAGAGAGGAGAAACCCTTAAGGATGAACCAGGACAGGCTGAAGCAGGCCTGTGCGGACTTCGAATCGATCTTCATTCGCCAGATCCTCCAGTCCATGCGGCAGACCCTCCCTGAGGGAGGGTTCACCAAGGGAGGACCTGAAAAGGAGATTTTTCAGTCTCTCTTCGATGAGGAGTTGAGCAAAAAGATCGCGGGAGGCCGCGGGTGGGGTTTGGGAAAAATGCTTTATAAACAGCTTCTAGAAAGGAGACGGATGGGAAATGAGCAATGAGGTGCGTGATCGGGAAGCTGGGTTGAACAGGCTCAGTGACCTTCTCGAAGAAGAGATTACGAATTATGATCGATTGATCCGAGAGATGAAGAGGGAATCAGACTGTCTTAGGAAGGGGTCTACAGAATCCCTGATGGAATCGATAAGGGTCCTCGACGATTATCAAGCGGCCATTCTGGCATCGGAGGAGAAGATTAAAGGATCGATTGAGCAGATCCTCAAAAGTCTGGGAGGAGAGCCGAGGGAGCCCACCCTCTGCCATGTCCTGAACATACTGCCCAAGGGGGACCAGAGGAAGATCAAGGCCCATCAGCAGACCCTCCGGACCCTCAAGAACTGGGCCGGAAAGATCAACGAACAGAATAAATCGTTCATTCAAGAGTATCTGGCCTACCTGGACGATCTTCTCTCTTTTGTCATCGGCCCGAGGGTTGAAGCCCCAGGCTACCTTCAAAAGGGACGGGGGAGATCGCTGACTCCTCTTCCTCGTGCTCTGAACAGGGAGGTATAACCCGTGTCGGGTATCAATAGCGTTCTCAATATTGCTAAAGGCGCCTTATTGGCTCAGCAGAAGGCGATGACCGTGACCAGTCACAATATCGCCAATGTGAACACCTTAGGCTACACGCGGCAAAAGGTCCTACTGGAAGCGAATGTCTCACTTTCTTCAGACCGTATCAAATTGGGAACCGGAGTGAGGGTTGGCTCGGTCATCCAGCTTGTTGACCAGTATACGAACCGGGCCATTCAAGGGAAGGCATCTTCTTTCCAAGAGTATGACTCCAAGGCGTTCATCCTCACCCATCTGGAGGCCATCTTTAATGAGGCCACCAATCAGGGGCTCTCCGAGGCCATGAATCAATTCTGGAACGCCTGGAATGATCTGGCCAATCGTCCAGGAGGCATCCCGGAGCGGGCCGCCCTGCTGGGCAAGGCGGAGATCCTCGCGGGCAAATTCAATTCGATGCGTGATGATCTCTCTCAGATCGAGAACCAGATGAACCTTAACCTCAAGGTTTCCCTCGAGGATGTAAACCGCACCACGAAACAGATCGCTGAGTTAAACGAAAGAATCGTTTCCACGGAGTCCACCCGTACCCCCGCCAACGATTTGCGGGACAAGAGGGCCAGCCTGGTCGAATCCCTGTCGGAATTGGTAGGCGTCAGCGTCTCAGAGGACGAGAATGGGGGACTTAAGGTTTGGACTTCCACGGGAATCCTCCTGGTGGATAATATCCAACATTGGAAATTCGACCAGGAAGGGGGTAAGATCTACTGGAACAATATTGAGACGGACATCAGCAAGAAGTTTTCGGGAGGAAAGATCGGGGCCTGGCTCGATCTCAGGGATGAGATTCTTCCTGAGTATAAGGCCAACCTGGATGAATTGGCTGGAACCCTCATGCGCGAGGTCAACGGACTTCACCGACAGGGCTATACCCTTGCCGGAGAGACCGGGAAGGCCTTCTTCGAGGACTTCAAGACACCTCCGGATATTCCAAACGCAGGTGACTTTGCTGGAGCGGCTGCCTATATCAAGCTCAGCAGTGATGTGAAGGGGACGCCGGCCAATATCGCCGTGGGAGGAACCTCTGGAGATCCCGGAGACAATGAGAACGGAATCCGGATCCTTTCCCTCCAGACTGATGAGACGATCCAGGTGAAGAAGTGGAGTTACAAGGACCGTAGCGGAGGATTCATTTCCAGTTCTCTTCAGACCGGAACAATGGAAGACTACTACCGGTCCTTATCGGGTGAGGTTGGCATGCTCGTCGATGAGGTTTCCCAGAACAAGGACTTTGATCGGGCGATGATCGATCAACTCACCGAGCTGAAAGATTCGGTCTCGGGAGTTAATCTGGATGAGGAGATGGCGGAGTTGATTAAGATCCAGCAGGCTCACGAGGCAGCTGCCAAACTGGTCACCTTTGCCGATGAGATGCTGCAATCGATCCTCCAAATGAGATGAGGGGCTAGATGAGAGTTGCGACGAGGTCGCTTTATCGTACGATGCAAGATACCATTATCCAGCTTTCAAGTGAGCTGAAGAAGGTGAATGAGAAGGTTTCGTCCGGGAAAACGATCAGGCGGCCATCCGATGATCCCAGTGCCTTCATTGACATTCAGGGACTTAGGAATAATCTCTCCCGGGTGGACCAGTATGCTCGAAATCTGGAAACCGGACGAACCTGGCTTCAGATGAGCGAGTCGGCGATGCAACAGGTTCTGGGCGTGGTGGACAGGGTAAAGGAGATAACGATCCAGATGGCCAATGATGATCAGAATGCCGAGACCCGGGCAAAGGCTGCGATCGAGGTGGGTCAACTCCTTGACCAGGCCGTGAGCCTTGGAAACACGATGGTGGGAGACTCTTATCTCTTTGCCGGTTATAAGACCCGCACGACCCCCTTTGTCAAATCGGATGTCGGAGGGGTGGAGACCGTTCAGTATCTCGGAGATGCCGGGGACTTCCAGATTGCCATCGGGAAGAATGAGTTGATGACAGCGGGAAGAGACGGACAGAGCGTCTTCATGGATTCGAATCTCTTTCAAACCCTCGGAAATCTGAAGAGGGCCCTCGAAGTCGATGATGCCAACGCGGTGAGAGAGCAGTTGGATCTTTTGGATGAGGCGGCGAGTCACTTCAACAATCAGATTGCGGATGTGGGAATCTCAGGGAGCCGTTTGGATGGCAAACAGGAGGTCCTATCCAATCTGAGCCTTACCCTCCAGGAACGGCTTTCGAATGTGGAGGATGCGGACTACGCCAGCGCGATCATCGAGTTGAAGGAGAAGGAGATGGCCTACCAGGCCGCACTGCTGTCTGCGTCCCGGTTGGGGCAGTTGAGCCTGATGAACTATCTATAGGCTTCTGAAAAACGCCCATCCCTGTTTTCACAGGGACAAGTTCTGTCCCGCGCTTGCGCGCCGAAGCGCTTCAGCGCGCAGGCGCGAGACGCGGGATTCCCCTCGTCCTTCCCCGTGTCAAGCACGGGGCAGGCCTGTTGCGGCGGACCCCTGTAGGGAACGGTTTGAAACCGTTCCCTACGGAGAATTTCGGGGGCCCCCGCAAGTGAAACGGGATTTCGCAAAACTCAACTTGCATCTGCCTGCCTGCCGAAGCCTCGGCGCAGGCAGGGGCATTTTTGAGCAGCCTGAAGAGAATTGATAAGAGGCTGAAAAACGGTTCACAGCGGTTTTTGCCAGGGAGGGTGAAAATGCTGATTCTGACCAGAAAGGTTGACGAAGGCATTACCATTGGAGATGAGATCAAGGTTTATGTGCTTGAAATCAAGGGCAGGCAGGTGAGATTAGGGATTGAGGCACCCCCGGGGACACAGGTCCACCGCGAGGAGATCTACCAAAGGATCGTGGAGGAAAACAGGCTGGCTGCCCGGATTGAACTGACCTCTTTGAACCGCCTCACCGAGCGAAAGGTCTCTGACCTGGAAGGTCTCCGACCTGGAAGGAGTGATCGTTGAGTTTGCAGCTTTCGACCAGTCGGTTTGGGATGATCGATGCCGAGGAGGATCAGGTCATCACTTTACCCAGCGGATTGATCGGGTTTCCCGAGCAGAAGCGGTATATCCTGAAAGAACATAAGGAAGGGTCATCCTTCTTGTGGCTTCAATCTGTGGATGATGGTTGTCTTGCTTTTGTGGTCATCGATCCAGGGCTTTTTGAGCCGGCTTACAAAATCGAGCTGGGCCCGGAAGATCGTGCGGCTTTGGCGCTGAATAATGGAGGAGCCGCCGACGAGGTTCGGACCTTTGCGATCGTCAACCTCTCCGGCAGACCGCCTGCGGAAATTACGGCAAACCTTCTGGGTCCCATTGTGATCAATGTCAATAAGCGATTGGCAAAACAGATCGTCCTCTACGGGAGTCCGTGGTCCCACCGCCATCCCATTCCTATGGCTGAAGAAAAGACAAAAGCCCTGTAAGATACGCCTGAGGTATCTTACAGGGCCTTCGGAGCTATTCCTACCTGATCCCCCATGGCCGCGTGATGAAACACGGCACTTCGGTGTGCAGGCGCGAACCATACTTTTACCGTTAGACGAAACTTATTTTCTAATTAGAGTCTGTTTATAAACTGCCGCTTTAGTCAGAATCGTCATTCCGGCGAAAGCCGGAATCCAGTCCTTTCACGACCTTCTGGATGCCGGATCAAGTCCGGCATGACGGAAAGGCTATTTACAAACAGACTCCAACTAATCGATAGGTCTTACACGATCAAATCGAGAACCGATTCCCGGATCATCTTTTCGGCAAGTCCGTCGTTATCGATCTTGTACTCGCCCGCTTGGATCAACTTCTTCAGGGAGGCGACCTTTTCGGTTCTCACATCTGGAGCCGCCTGGAGGACTTCGTGGACCTTCTGCATCTCCCGGGAGCGACTGGAAATCTCTACGGTGTCCCCCGAGAGTCTTCCATCTGTCCTCTCTCGGACTGGCGATTTTTCCGGTGGGTCAGATGCCTTTGACTGATTCACGGACAGGGCATCCTTTTGCGGATGGAGCTGGGAAATCTTCATGCCTCTTCCCCCTTATCTTACTTGCTCATATACGAAAGACTGGGTGATATCGTACAGCCTCTTTCTCAAATGTTCATTGACTGCCGGCGAGAGACGTTCCGGGACTCCCTCTCCAGTCTCGTTCACGACCTTAAAGGAAACGACCTCTCCAGGATCGGTCTCCACATCCAGGGGTTGTCCATATTCCTGGCTCAGTCTTTTCAGGATTTGCTGGGCCGTCTCGTTTCGCTCGGGAAGGGCTGCCAATTGACTGACGAACGCGTGGGTGATCTTGTCGATCATGATCCTCTTTTTGCTCTCCGAGGAGAGGGTGACCTCGTCTTTCTGGCCATTGTTTCCGTGGATCTTCTCTCTTGAGATGCGGGACCTCACTGACAACTGCTGGCTGTAGGTCTTTAAGACATGCTGGACTTGGTAGCCGGTAATGATCATGGGTCCTATCCCTTCATCTATTTTATCGGCAAGCCCTGAGAAAACTTTAGGAAAAACTTTGGACCTTTGTCTTATCTTCGCCGATTCAAGGATCGGGTGGAATCAAACGGGGAATTGTTCCATTTTGGCACAGATTTTGTTACCAGAAAGTAAGCCTTTCGGGCGATTTAGGAAATCTTCTGATTAGACCAGGCAAATCTTTCAGCTTTAGTTTTTCCATTAGGAAATTCTTGCCCACGTCTTTTCCACGATAAACAAAATAGCCTGGAATCACTAAAGATTTTTCATCCCTTCCCTCTGGCATATCCCTTGCAGAAGTTGAAGTGAAAGTTAAAGTTCAAGAGATTCGCTCCGATAAGTGTTCATAGAACGATTTGTATCTGGAAAGGAAAGTTATGGAAAGGGCAAACCGACTCTTTACGATTTCTGAGGCAAGTCAAAAACTGAAGGTCCCAAGGTATACCCTGCGATTCTGGGAGAAGGAGTTTGGCAGCTTCTTGGTTCCCCAGAAGACTGCCGGCGGCCAAAGACGTTACAGCCTCGAGGACCTCGCGGTGATTGAAGGAGTGAAGAAATTAAGAAATCGGGGAATGAGTCTCTCCGATATTAAGAGAGAGCTCGATACGGGCAGCAAACAGGAGCACTCCGATTCAAGTGGAATCGATCTCCTGGCAAATCGAGTGGCTGAGGTCGTGAAAAAAGAAGTCTATCATTTCTTCAGAGAGGAGTAACTGGATCAATGGCACTTCACGTTCTGATTACAGGGGGAGCCGGATACTTAGGGTCGGTTTTGTGTGAGCACCTGGTTGCTGCGGGATATCAAGTCACCGTCGTCGACAATCTGATGTATGGTCAACACAGTCTCTTCCATCTCTGCAATCATCCTCATTTTGAATTCATTTCTGGTGATGTTCGGGATGAAGCATTGATCCGGGGTCTTGTGAAAGAAGCGGATGTACTCATTCCCCTTGCGGCCATTGTAGGGGCGCCTGCTTGTGACCGGGACCCCCTCCTGGCGCGATCGGTCAATCTTGAGGCGGTGAGGATGCTGAATCGTCTCCGCAGCCCGGACCAACTTGTCCTCTTTCCCACCACCAATAGCGGTTACGGGACTCAATCCGGAGAGGTATTCTGTACGGAAGATACCCCTTTAGACCCGATTTCACTATATGGACAGACTAAAGTGCAGGCTGAGGCGAATCTGCTCGGGTCGCCAAACGTGGCGAGTCTCCGTCTGGCTACGGTGTTTGGAATATCACCCCGTCCGAGGTTGGACCTGCTGGTCAACCATTTCGTTTATGCCGCAGTCACTGACGGCTACCTTGTCATCTTTGAAAAGGATTTCAAGCGAAACTACGTTCATAT
>Ga0214473_10008751_pt1 | contig 11964 bp, 10 predicted proteins | sample RVTome_7_FD_203509 | JGI IMG/M metagenome (GOLD analysis project Ga0214473, IMG submission 203509) | Soil microbial communities from uranium-contaminated site in the Upper Colorado River Basin, Wyoming, United States - RVT98D197 | ecosystem: Environmental > Terrestrial > Soil > Contaminated >...
TCCTTGAATTCCATCCAGGAAACCCAGCTTTAGAAAATACATTTTTACAAAAACTACTACAGGCCGAAGTAAAATATCAAGAATAGAAAATGATTTACCATTTTTCGCCAATTCTTCTGCTGCAAGTGTTGTATAGCTGTTAAACTTTTGGAAATAGTGCTGAATATTTGGATCAGTGTAATGCTCAAGATCGGAATTAAGTTCTCCCGTTTCGCCCTTAACAAGTAGATATTCATGCACATCATTTTCGCTAAATTTAACTACGTGCTTATTAAAAAGTCTTGTGACTCTCCCGGGATACCAGCCGCTGTGCTTTATCCATCTTCCTAAAAAAATTGCCATCCGCGGAATTGAATAAGCCGTAAAAACAGGTGATAACATTTTGAATGTATTTAATTCTTCTGCTAATTCTTTCGTAATTACTTCGTCCGCATCAATCCATAAAATCCAATTATTTGAACAGAGTGAAATTCCATACTGCTTTGTTTTTACGTAACCCATCCATTTTACAATTTCACATTTTACATTAAGGTACGATTTAACAATGTTTAACGTTTTATCCGACGACTCCTCATCAACAAGAATAACTATTTCATCAACACAAGCTCGCAAACTATTAATGCATCTTGCAATGCTAGCCTCTTCGTTTTTTGCTATGGTAATAGAGGAAATTTTCACTGGTTCAAAAACCTCTTCAACTTGTAAACATTGTGGGTACCTACAAGCTTTCTTTTTATGTACGACAGCGGGGTTTTCCAATAATATATTTGCTTCTCTATTCCATGCGGATCAATCTGCGAATTTATTTTTACGACTGCATGTTCAATTTCATCAAGCTCTTTGAGGTATGGCTTATAAAAATATTCTTTGGCGCTTTCTGGAATAATTCTTGGGCCTAATTGCACTTTACCATTTGTGTAGTACTTCAAATAATGAAAGTGATAAAATACTACATCGAACTTATTACGTGTTCTTTTTTCAATTCCGTAAAATTTTTCTTTATCCTTAAAGAAATTGTACTGAGAAATGTTCCAGCCTGCTAATCCGCCCCCGGGATGCTGCATCACATGAACATTTTTAAATCGGGTGGTCCAATCATTTAAATACATTTGGTCACCGAATTTTCCATCCTCAACTCGATTATAGCACCAAATTATGCACTGTTCTTTCCACCAGGTTAGAGCCTCCAAACCATATTTGTCGTTTCGGAATGTGATAAACTGAACGCAGTATTTACCGCTGAGTTTTTCTTCTTTAATATATTCAGGCGAGTAACGATGCTCGGTAATTAAAATTGAGTTGTCACCAAATTCATCAAAGATTATTTGCGGAGATAAATAGAAATAAACATCAGCATCAACGTAAGTGCAGCATTCAACCTTAAACTTCTGCATCACATAATAAATTGTAGAGGGGGTCGTCGTCCAGCAATACTCTGCAATTGTTCTAGTGGGTTTCACTCGAAGTAGTTCTTCATCCTCAAGCTGATTTAGTGAAATTATGGTGGCATGGATTAATTTTAGTTTATTAAGTATTTCGTAAGTCTGATCATCAAAAGCAAAAATGTAAATATGAAAATCATGACATACTTTTTCTAAGGCATAGTATAGTGCCAACCCACGGGATAAATATTTAGTATTAAACAGTGTACAAAAATTATACATGGGCTATATTTGGGTTGATTTCATAAGTTTTTTAATGATGTCCATAAATTCCGGGGCGCGATGTTCATAAAGATGAGAAGAAAAAACTCGCTGTTGCCCGGCTAATGCAATTTTTTTCCTTTCCTCATCGTGACCCAATAACCATTTAGCTTTTTCCACACATTCTTGTTCTGATCGGAAAGTGACGACTTCAGTATCTTCCCTAAAAAGTTCATTAATATTTACTTTCCAATCCGTCAGCAGACAACTGCCAACCCCAGTCGTTTCAAACAATCTCATGTTTGATGCGTACAATGGTGATGAATCGGCATGAATATTCAAAACAACTTTAGTGTTTCTTATAACGTCATACATGTTTTTACCGTAAACTGTAGGACATAACGATCCTTTCAATTTCAATGAATACGGAAAGAATGGATACTTTTTTGCTTTTGCCAACTTCGGCTCATACTCATCGGAAAATTGTTTTAACACAAAATAAAAAGGTAGAAGTAAAGTCAAAGCCGATTTTTTTACGAAGTGATAGAGAAAATCGGAAAGTCCTAATTCGTAAGCCGAAGAAAAGATTTTTAGCTCTACATTTTTAACTATTTCTTTAAGCATTTTATCCCGATTCATGTGAAAGCCGATTGCGCGATAAATCTGTCCGACAAAAATCATATCATATTTACCGGGAAACGAATTTTCAGTACTGAGCAATTGTTTGTTAAATGCATGATTCAGATGTTCGGCAGTTTTGCCTTGCTGTCGAAAGGTTTTCACTGCTTCAGGGGCACAAGATAATACCAGATCAACATGATTAAATATATTGGAGTTGACAACTGCACTACCTGTCCAAAGTATTACTCTTTTAATAGAGGTAACTTTATTTTTTATTAGATGTAAAAGTTCGAGATTATAATTATCATATAATAAAATATCCGGCTTAAATTTATTGAGAATATCAAGTAGTATTTGATTACTTCCAAGTGCAGATGAATTGTTCTCTTTTTGCCAACTTTTTAAGAATAAGGACAGGTTAACCGGAATACCAAGCACTTCGATATTATGTTTCAATAATGCATCTTCCCAGCCGGAAGCCCAAATAGAAGCATTGTTGTCAATTATTTCTTTTTGCTCTTGAAAGCTTTTTTCGTTTAGATGGGGGAATGTTTCATACAAATACTTAACTGTTGCTTCATACAATTCTGTTAAGATTGCAATTTTCATTTGGTATTTATCGGACAATTAAATTTCAAGACAATTGTTCTTTCTGTAAAAGACAGTCGTTGATTTAGTGTGAAAAGATCCCGGAGCTATGCCACAGAAAATGATTTGCTTAAATCCTTTTTCTAATAAAATCTTAATTCCCCCTGAATATTCTTCACGGTCAGAGTCATCTAAAATGATTACTCCGTCTTCCGTAAGATTATCGAGGCTCTGTTTAATGCAATTAACCCTATCCTCTGCATCAATAATCACAATATGAAATTTTGTATCGTTGGTTTTTATAACCCGACAATAGTCTCCGTCTACATTAATTTCTTTAAAGATAATTTCTGCATTATTATCTAATCGATTCTTTATTTTATCATGCCACACTTTGTTATGTTCAACAGCAACCACTCTTTTTACCCTTTGAGAATAATAAATAGTAGAATTGCCGCAGCCGTACTCGAATAACAGCATATTATTATTTAATCTTTCAGACAAAAAGGAAATAAACGGATATGAAAGCCACGGAATTGGTTTCCCATTCTTATCCAATGGTTCCTTAGAAAGAAAAGATTTGTCCCAGCCGGAATCTACTAAATATCCATTGTGCCTCGAAAAAAGTAATGCCCTTAATAGACTTGGTTCAAAAATAAGTCTCAATAGGGTTTTTATTTTATCTATCAGGGTCATTATTATTTTTCAAGTAATCAAAAATTGAAATTAAAAAAAGAGATTTAACCATCATTACCACCTGCTGCTGTGTATTCTTCCAGAAAATTAAGGAAAATGTTGCAAGTGAATATGAAATAAGCGTGGCAATGGCAGAACCAATTATTCCCATTTGAGGAATTAGCACTAAATATAAAATTACGTTGCTAATCATTCCTATGAGGGTTCGATAAAAAGATATTTTTGTGAAGTTTTCAGCAATTAAAAATTGACTGCTTGCAACACCTAAAAAAGTAGCAACGGCCGACCAAATATATATTTTAAGAACCGGCACCGCAGAAATAAATTTTTCTCCATAAAGCAGGGTGATAATTTGCGATGCAAAAATTGTAAGCGGCAGGGCAATTCCAATTGAAATCCATGCAATCATATTGTAAAGCTGCTGCAATCTAAGTTTATAAAACTCAGCGCCCTTTTTCTTGGCGTTTATTATTGCCGGAAATATCGAGTTTGTTAGAACCATTGGTATAAAATAAAACGCTTCACAAATTTTTACTGCAGAAGCATAAAAACCAAGCTCACTATCATTAATTATTTTTTTAATCATTATCTGGTCAATTTTCATATAAACCGCAATCACCAAACCGCTCAATAATAATGGGTATGAATCCACAATCAATTTTTTTGAAAGATCGTAACTGAACTTCCAATTTAATTTACCGATATTTATTTTTTTATATGTTAAATAGAATCCCGCTGCCAAAAGCAGGGATTCAAATGTGATGATGATTGCGAAGTATATTAAATCCGCCTTGTAATAAATAAGAAGGACTTTGACGAACGAAGAGATAATAAAACTAATAAATTGAGAATAAACCACATACTTCGACTGCACCTTTGCCTGGAAATAATAATCGATTACATTAAAACACTGAAAAATTACAGAAAGCGAGATTGCAAATATTAGAATTACGGTAAGCAAATCTTCTTTGGTTACAAACACAGCAATTACAATTAAAACGATTGTAGCCGAAGATGCAATCATCCTCAAGTAAAAACCGGTTCCAAGTAATTGATTTTCTTTGTTAGTATTCGCAACCAATTCTCTGACGAGAATGTTGTCCAACCCCAATGATGCTAAACCCGAAAAAATGCTGAAATAGCTTATTGCGTAACTAAAAAGCCCAAAGTTCTTCGGGCCTAAATATCTAATCAGATAAATTGTAATTAAGAAATTAATACTTACTCGAATTATTCTCTCACTCAAGAGCCAAAGTGTGTTCCCCGTGTACCGGTTAGCGCTCAGAGTTGAAAGGCTTGAAAATATTTTTTTGAACAATATCAATTGGATTTTGGATTAGTTAGTTATCTAAGGAATTAAGTTATGACATTTTCTATTTATTTTAGCTTAACTAATTTAATTAAAGAAATATTCATCTTTTAGATTTTTTACTATCTAAATGAAATATATCGTTGTTACCAACACATTTGTTCGTCATGTTTACTTGGTTGAAAGAAGCCTTAGAGCATCTCTAAATCAGAAAATTCCTCCGCTTCAAGTGATTTTAATTGATCAAAATAAATTCCCGATTGAACTTCCTAAAGACATAACGGAAAATTCTTTATTTCAAGTGCAAAAAGTCGATTATACCTCTGTTTCAGCGGCTCGGAACAGCTTGAAAATTCCATCAGAAACAGATTGGATATTTTTTTGCGATGATGATGGTTATCCTTGTGAAGACTACAGCGAGAGGTTACAAAAAATTATCTTAGCAAATGAAAGCTTAGAAATACTTGCGGGCAGCATTATTCGTGATGATAATGATGAGCTCTACACTTTAAGACATAAAAAAGGGGGAAGCTTAAAACATTTCCGAAATTCAAAAAATTTGATGGGCTCAAATTTTGTTATCAAGGCTAAGGTCTTTGAGAGATTAGGAAAATTCGACGAAAGATTTGGCGTTGGTTCTTACTGGGGAAGCAGTGAAGAAACAGATTTTTGCTGGAACGCTTATTTTAAGAATGTTGGGATGGAATATTTTCCTCAGCTTAAAGTTTATCATGTGCCGCCGTTCAACGAATCCCTAAAGGGGGGATTCAAAAAAGCATTTCATTATGGAATTGGGAAGGGTGCCCTGGTTTACAAATGGCTTGTGAAGAAGAGAAAATTAAAGGTGGTTTTTGAGCTTATTGAAATGTTTTTTGTACCGGTTCTTCAATCCATACGCGCCATTTTAATATTTAAACCTCAACTTATTGTAACCAACATTGCAGCAGTTTTGGGAAGGATTTATGGATTTATCAAGGCTATTTTTGTGATGAGATAATCATGCATGATGCTTGCGTTTCTTAAGCTTAAGCAACAAATCATTTTGGCCGGATACACCAAGAAATTTCCTTCCGAGAAAAAGTAAATAACGTTGAACATACCCAAAGAAATTTTTGACGTTTAATGAATCATTTACTCTCAGGATAGTAAAGCATTCATGCAATGCTTTGGCCTCATTGGCTGTAGATATTCCCGTTCCTTTCATTTCTACAGGAAAACCTGCCTTTTCATAATATCCTTTAAAATTTGCTTTTTCAAGTCTTACTATAAAGTCGAAATCCATTGCAATTTTATAATTAGAATTGAACAACCCAATTCTCTCAAAAACATTTTTTCTTACAATCATAGTTGGGTGCAGATATGGCATCCCACGGCCAAGGTTACTAAATGTAGGTCTCATAAATAAATCTGCTCCAAGAGTGTTGGCCAAAATCAAATTAGAGTGAACAAAATCAATATCTATGCTGTCGAAAAACTCACAAGCTTTCTTTAAATAGTTGGAATTTATAAGAAGGTCGCCGCTGTTAAGGAACATTATAAAATCGCCCGAAGCTATTTTTATCCCCTTATTGAAGGCATCCGCAATTCCATTATCTTTTTCGGTTATTGATTTGCCTTTATAAGATTTCAAAAATTCTTTAGTCGCGGGGCAATCTCCACCATTAATAACTACGGATTCTACAAAATCATATTCAGGGATTGAATCTAGTGTTTTCTTTAATTCAGAATAATTATTATAAGTAATCGTAACTATTGATAAAATCATACCTTAAAAATTATATATTTCTGAATAATTAAATTTATATCTGGACTTATTCACCGAGATAAAAGTTTGTCTCAAGCTGATTACTCACCGGAAATTCTATGAACTGTTTATTGTATGATTTGACCTTTTTAAGAAGCAGGAAAATACTCCACGCCGCATTTGGAAAAATATTAGCCATCGGTTTTGCTAAAAATGCCGGCAGCGGATAAAAATTACTTCCGCCGAACAACTGCAGTTCAAACCCTTCGGGAAAACATGAATTCAGTAAGCCTAATATATCTTTCTTTGTGTAACCACGAACATGTGCGCTGTTGTTTTGAATTGTGGAGGGCTGCTGACCAAAAAGTAGCAACAACCTGTTATGAAAGGAGGCAAGATTTGGTACACCTATCATTAGGCTTCCCCCTATTTTCAATGTTCTCGAAATTTCATGCAGCACCCAAAATACTTCTTTTACATGTTCCATTATTTGATTTGCAATAATCACATCAACGGATTGATTCGAGAATGGTAATTTATCCTTCTCAATGTTCAATGAATAAACGGTAACTCCAATTTTACGAAGCTCATTTGAATAAGGTTCATAGATTTCTATCCCATGTAATTCAGTTTTTTCATTATTTTTTTTTGCAATAAGCAGATCATCGCCGTGCCCTGCTCCAACATCTAATACAATTTGAAAATCATTCTTTTTAATTTCAAAAAAGAATTTTTCAATTTGATGCCTTCCATAGTTCAGGGAACGGTCAATGGTGTTATTAAATCGAAGTTTTTTCAAATTACAGTTTGTTAGAAGTAGTTAATCAATAGACAAAAATAAGTGATTAAATATAAAGATTTATGGGCTTAGTAGTTTGAGTGTGTACCTTAATAATAAAAAACATATTTTTACGTTGTTTAATAACGTTAAAAATGAAAACTGCAATAGTACACGATTGGCTCACAACTTATGCCGGTTCTGAAAGGTGTATGGAATCCTTTACGAACATTTGGAATGATGCTGACATTTTTTCTCTGGTAGATTTCCTGGATGATGGAGATAGGCAAATAATTCTCAAAGGAAAATTAGCAAAAACCTCTTTTGTGCAGAAATTGCCCTTAGCCCATAGGTATCACCGGCATTATTTCCCAATTTTCCCGCTTGCGATAGAACAGTTCGATTTGTCCCGATATGACTTGGTTATTTCAAGCTCACATGCATTCGCAAAGGGGGCATTAACCAATTCAAATCAGCTTCATATTTGTTACTGCCATACACCGATTAGGTATGCCTGGGATCTTACAAATCAATATTTTGATAAAAGAAGCCTGATCAGCCGAATTCAAAAGGTAGTTTTGCAGCCGGTTCTGCATAATATAAGAACATGGGATGTCGCTTCATCGAATAGGGTCGATTACTTCATTGCAAACTCAAACTACATTGCCAAAAGAATAAAAAAGGTATACAGAAGAGATGCCGAAGTAATTTATCCTCCTGTTGATACCGAAAAATTCAGTTGTAAATCAAGTAAGGAAAATTTTTATTTAACCGCATCCAGATTTGTTCCTTACAAAAAAATTGATCTTATCGCCGAAGCATTCTCTAAGATGCCAAATAAAAAATTGATTATCATTGGAGAGGGCCCAGATGAACAAAAAATTAGGGCAAAATGCGGAAAGAATGTTGAAATGCTCGATTATAAAAAAGCGGACGAGCTCGCAGAATATATGCAACGAGCACAGGCGTTTGTATTTGCTGCTGAAGAAGATTTTGGAATATCAATTATCGAGGCATTAAGCTGCGGAACCCCTGTTATAGCATTAAATAAAGGCGGAACAGCAGAGACTATCATTGATGGTAAGATTGGGATTCATTATTCGGAGCAATCTCCCGAAGATATTATTAATGCAGTTAATAGATTTGAAAAGAGCAGAAACTCCTTTGACCCACAAATTCTCAGCAATTATGCAAAACAATTCGATCGAAGTGTTTTCGAAGAAAAGATAAAATCGTTTGTAAAAACTAAGTGCGATGAGTTTTTTAAGAAATGATTGTTAATCAAAAATCGAACTATTATTTGCGGCTTTTCTTAGATCTTTTATTATTAAACTTAATTTTTATAGTATCGGCCATTCTCGCTCAATCATTCCAAACATTGGTGACGAGAAATTACATTTTTATTCTTCTGGCCGGGTTAATTTCTCTCTGGTACTTTACTTCTAATGTAAATGGCTTTTACGAGGATAATAACCTCCGTTCATTCTCCTATCAATTCGGGAATATTCTTAAAAACGCCTTTGTACAAATTATAGCCGCCGTTCTATTTATCTTTATTGCCAAAGAAGATCTTTTCACAAGAAATTTTATTCTCATTTATGCTTTTCTACTTATTGTTGCTATCGGCACAAGGATTCAGCTTTTCAAATTATTTGCGGGGAAATTTAACATACGAGGTAAAAAAATACAGAATATTGTAATTGTTGGTTCCGGGGAAGTTGCCAGAAATTTTTGTAATTCTACCATTAAGAAGCAGCAATATGGTTACAATTTTACCGGCTATTTGGATGATGCATTAGTTGAATCAAATCAAACAGAGTTGATAGGTAGAATAGACGATTTGGAAAGAATAATCGAATCAAGGAATATTAACGAGGTTATTGTTGCGCTTCCAATTCAAGAATTTGCACGTTTAGAACAGGTAATCAAGGTTTGCAATCGCCATGCAGTCAGAGTTCATATAATCCCTGACTATTTCAGGTTTGTCTCAAAAAAATTCCGCATCAGCATGTTTGAGAATTTTCCAATAATTACGATCCGCAACGAACCGCTTGCTGAGATACATTGGAGATTTATCAAACGATCATTTGATATTTTATTTTCATTGTTGATAATCATTTTTTTCCTTAGCTGGGTTATTCCTTTAATGGCAATATTAATACTAATATTTTCCCGTGGTCAGGTATTCTTCGTTCAGAATAGAATTGGAATGAATAATAAAACATTTAAATTCTACAAGTTTAGAACACTGATCACAAATGAGAAGGTAGAAAGTGAATTGTACTCACCGGTAACCGAGGGAGATCTAAGAATCACAAAAATTGGCAGCATCCTAAGAAAAACCAACCTGGACGAACTTCCTCAATTCTTTAATATACTTAAAGGTGATATGTCGGTTGTTGGACCAAGACCCCACTTTATTCCTTACAACAAAGTTTATTCTGAAATAGTGGATGAAATAAAACTCAGAAGCAGGGTTAGACCTGGATTAACTGGCTGGGCTCAAGTCCATGGACTAAGAGGCGACTCACCAGATGCAGATGAAAACGAACGAAGAACTCGAAAGAGAATTGAATATGATATTTGGTACATTGAGAATTGGTCAATTTGGCTCGACCTTCAAATTATTACCCTCACAATCTGGCAAATGATTAAAGGTAACACTAAAGCGATCTAGTTTTGTGGAGCTTCTTTCAACTCATTAAATTTAATTTTACTTTTTCCAAATAGTATCAAGACAGATAGTTAGTCTATCTTAATGTTGATTATATCATATGTGCACATCAATTAGGGGTCAATAGTCTCAAAGTTTTTATTCAGTACCTCGTGCCTTTCGACAATCCGCAACCAAAGCAAACCGCAAAAATTTACGTAAAAACTCGGTAAATCTTACTTTTTAAAAAAATAAATCACAAAATGAGACAAAAAAGCGTTTCTAATTTTAGGTATAGAAGTTGAATAAATTTGGTGATTGACGGATAACTACATCTTCTAATTGAACTGAAAAAAAAATGCTCCTGCAAATAACTATTAATAATTATCTGGATTAAAATTATGTCACTTTCATCCTTCAAAAAGAATTTATCAGGCATATTACTTTTGCTTATTTTCTCACTCATTCTCAACAGCTGTAAATCAGACACGCAGGTTATCGGCGGCGGGGATGAGACGCAAACTGAGCTAACAGTGAAAATAAGCGGACAAGTTATAAGTAAATTAACAGGTGTACCAATTGACAGTGCACAGGTAATAATTAACGGTCTAAGCGGGCAGCTCATCTTTTATACAGATAACCAGGGAAAATTCAACCGGGATATTACTGTTACATCAAGTGTAAACTTGACGCTCGTTGTAGCCAAAGCTGGTTATGTTACTGACAGCGTTAATGCTTATGTAAGTGGAAATTCAGATGTAACTGTTCCGATAATTGAATTGGAATTCAAAAGCAGTAGTACGGTGCCTTCAGGTGATCCTGTAAGTATCTTCTTATTATCTCAAAGTGTAACAAGTATTGGGGTTAAAGAGAGCGGCGCAGAAGAAACTGCAAGAATTGTCTTTGTAGTTCAAGATTCAGCAGGTGTCTCCATTGATCTCGCACATTCTGTTGATGTGATCTTTAAATTTGGCGCAGGTCCCGGAGGCGGTGAGGTGCTCAGCCCTGCAGTTGTCAAAACAAATAACAATGGTCAAGCTGCTGTAAATCTTACTAGTGGAACTAAAGCGGGAGTTGTTCAAATAATAGCGGAAATTACTTTGGGTTCAAAAAAAATAACTTCATTACCAGTAGCAATATCAATTCATGGCGGATTACCTGATTTTGATCATTTTAGTATTGCACCTGAAAAAGTAAACTTTCCAGGATATAATATCTTTGGATTGCAAGATCCAATCACAGCGTATGTGGGTGATAAATACGCAAATCCTGTAAGACCCCTTACTTCAGTTTACTTTACTACAACTGGAGGCATAATTGAAGGCTCGATTCAAACAAATCCGCTTGGAATTGGAACTGCAAGTTTAATTTCAGCTCTTCCCAGACCAGAGCATCTGGCATTTGGAAAAGGTTTTGCAACAGTAACAGCTACCACAGCTGATCAAAATTCGCTAAATATTAGTCGAGAAGTGCTGGTACTTTTCTCTGGAGTTCCTCAAATGTCCGCTTTACCGACATCCTTCTCAATCGGCGAAGGTGGTATTCAAGCATTCACTTATACATTATCAGATCAGAATTTAAATCCATTGGCAGGTGGTACTTCAATAAAGGTAACTGTTGATGGTGAAGATGCTAAATCTCAAGGTGATATTGATATTATTCTTCCTGACACTCAAAGCAGAAGTTGGACTCAATTTAGTTTTGTGGTTTGGGATGCATTGGTAGATACCTTAAACGTTTTAACGCCTGTTGTTATATCAATTAAATCTGATGGACCAAACGGAAAAGCTCAGGTAACTCTCTCAGGAACAAAAAATTAAACTTAATTTGAACCGCTTAATGGCTGCCTCAAAGGGGTGGCCATTTTTATTTTAAAGTCATCAGTAAACTTTTTGAAACTTTTCTAGGTCTTTTTCATCTTACCATGAATAT
>Ga0214473_10008752_pt1 | contig 11964 bp, 7 predicted proteins | sample RVTome_7_FD_203509 | JGI IMG/M metagenome (GOLD analysis project Ga0214473, IMG submission 203509) | Soil microbial communities from uranium-contaminated site in the Upper Colorado River Basin, Wyoming, United States - RVT98D197 | ecosystem: Environmental > Terrestrial > Soil > Contaminated >...
GCCGCCCGGCTGAGTTCCCCCAAGAGACGGCGCCGGTACTTGAAGAAGATCCGCAGCGTCTTGGGGATCGTCAACACCACCTGGCGATGCGGTACGTCGAGGAGCAGGGTTTACTCAACCCCTTGTTCACGCCATAGCTGCAAAAGGGGAAGTGGCCGGGCGGCAACGACGGGGGCATTTGCCAAGAGCGTGACGCCCCCAGCACAAGGCCGCTGAGTGCGGTGATGACAATGCCGGCCGCGGCTGACCAGCGGAAAGTCGCTGCAAGGATGGGCGTCCCTATTTCTCGTTTTCGCGCAGAATTGGCAAATAATCAGCCACTCATGGGCATTTCCCAAACCTTATCCGGAACTCCGTCATTCGGCCTTGCCGGTGCTGTAGACGATTCGCCCGCCGACAATGGTCTTTAGAACGCGAACCGACAACAACTCTGCAGGCAGTACCTGGGTGATATCCTTGGAGATCACCGTCAGGTCCGCCAGCTTACCGGCGGCGATGGTGCCTTTCACCTGCTCTTCGAACCCGGCGTAAGCTGCTTCCAGCGTGTAACCGCGCAGGGCTTCCGTTATGGTCAAGCGTTGTTGGGGATACCAACCGCCGGCCGGGTTACCCTGGGGGTCCTGGCGGGTCACGGCCGCATAGATTTCAGCGAACGGGTTGAGCGTCTCGCCTGGGAAATCCGAGTTGAGGGTCACGTGAGCGCCCGTGCTGATCACGGAACGCCAGGCGTAAGCACCCTTGATCCGCTGTGACCCGAGGCGCTGCTCGGCCCAAGGCATGTCCGACGTGGCGTGGGCCGGCTGCATCGATACAACAACACCCAGCTTGACGAAACGCGGCAGATCAGCCAGCGCGAGCACTTGGGCGTGCTCGACGCGCAAGCGGGGATACTTAGCCTGGGGCACCTGGCTCATGGCGTGCTCATAGGCGTCCAGCACGAAACGGTTGGCGGCATCGCCGATGGCGTGGGTGGCGACTTGGAAGCCTCTTTCCAAGGCTCGCTGGGTGAGGTCCTCGATGGCAGGCCCGGAAGAGGTGATCACTCCGGTAGTCTGGGGCGCATCGCTGTATGGCTCAAGGAGGACCGCACCCCTCGAGCCAAGAGCCCCGTCGGCAAATATTTTAAAGCAGCGGACCGTCAACTGGTGTTGTTTGGTGTCGATCTCCGGCCCCTTGGCCAGCCATTCGGCGACGAGGTCTTTGTAGACCGCATCGAGCATGACATACACTCGCAACGGCATTTTGCCTTCCCGGATAAGCTCCCGCAGCGCCTGGAGCATAACGGGAGTAACCCCAGCTTCATGGACTGAGGTGAGACCATTGCGGACACACTCGGCTGCCGCGAGGGCCAGGGCGTCTTTCACCTGGGGCAGCGACAGCGGCGGGACGTGACGGGCCACCAGCTCCTGGGCGCTATTGGTGAGGATACCAGTCAGGTCGCCGGTCTTTTCGTCGTGCAGGATTGCCCCACCCGTTGGGTCCTTCGTCTGCCGGTCGACCCCGGCGATCGCCAAGGCCGCTTGGTTGACCCAGGCGGCAAATCCATGAAGTCCCGTCAGGAAAACCGGGTTTTTCGGGGCCACTTGGTTCAAGGCTTTGTTGGTTGGATAATGGGAGGCCCATTTACCTTCATCCCAGCCCCAGCCGAGGATCCATTCTCCGGGGGGGATGACCGCGGCGCGCCGGCACACTTGTTCAACCACCTCGGTTTCGCTGTTTACGTCTTTGAGGTTGAGCTTCAGGAAGCTCTCCCCCAGCCTCATCAGGTGGGTATGAGCGTCGATCATCCCGGGTAAAATCACCGCCCCCGTAAGGTCCAGTGTTTTACTCGGCTTGGGGAAAATCCGTTTCGCTTCCGCCACGCTGCCCACCCAGGCGATCCGCCCATCACTGACCGCCACCGCTTCCGCTGAAGGTTGCCGTGGGTCCAGGGTGATCACTGCGGCGTTGAGCAGCAGCAGATCAGCTTTGCGCGGCTGCAGTTGGTGGGAATTACAACAATTCAAAAAGATGGCACTCACACCAAAGGCCAACAAAAAGCACATCATGGGGTCGTTCACGTCCTTAATAAAATTTTGTTCCTAAGGTTTTGCCCACAGTCATTCTTATGCAAAGGCACAATATATGGCGGCTACGGGAGTCAAGTGCATACCCCTAAAAGATTTTTCTAGTTTTTAATGACGTTAATGTAGTAGAGATCGGTAGCCACTTCAAAATCTTCCTTCTTCACTCCCGATTTCATTGTTTTCCATTCTGTCGTAGGCTGGATGATCTGCCAATGATCTCTTCTTCCGACTTTCACAGGCATCACAAACTCGTTTAGATCGGCTTTCCAGCGATACGAAACGCTGCCTTCGTTCTCTTGAAACCGCAATTCGAGCGTCGGAATGTTAGTGTGCCGGAGGTATTGGTCGAACATTGGAGTGAGGTTCCTTCCGGATTTCTCGTTAAAGAACTTCACGACATCCTCCGTCGCTATATTCTTGTACTTAAAGTGGCCATAAAAATCACGCACGAGCTTCCACCAGTGAGCGTCGTTGTCGATCACGCTCCGCAGAGTATTGAGGAAGAGCGCGCCTTTGAAGTACATGTCTCCCGGAGCCCTGTAGTTCACGCCAGCCGGCCCGATAATTGGCTTTTCGTTTTTGACCTTTGGCTTGTATCCGTTGACATATTTTATGGCATCTTCGCGGCCGAATATATATTCTACGTACACGACTTCTGCGTACGTGCCCCATCCCTCATGGATCCACCAATCGCAGACGTCAGCTGCTGTGATGCTATTGCCGAACCATTCGTGCGCGCTCTCGTGAATGATGATGAAATCGAATTTTAAACTGATGCCCACGCCGGTCCAATCACCCTCAAGGAACCCATTTGCAAAACGGTTCCCGTAGGTAACGGCGCTTTGATGCTCCATTCCGGCATAAGGGACTTCGATCAGCTTGTAGCCATCCTCTTTAAAGGGGTACTCGCCGAAGAATTTCTGAAAGCACTGAAGCATCGACTTCGCTTGGGCGAACTGTCGTTTAGCCTTTTCAAGATTCTCCGGCAGGCAATAGAAATCTAATGTCAGATCATTTAGGGCGTCGCTAAAGTGCACGTAATTGCCGATATTCAACGAGACGCAATAGTTGTTGATGGGGTAGTGGATGACCCAGTCCCAACGTGTATATCCGTCACCGAGGTCGGTCTTGCCCAGAAGCCGCCCGTTTGATACGTCAACAAGGTCTGTGGGGATGGCGACGCTAAGCCGCATGTTCTCCACCTCATCGCGTTGTTGTTCCTTGTTCGGCCACCAGACCATGGCGCCGGGCCCCTGGCAGGCCGTCGTGATCAAAGGACGGCCCGAGGGATCCCTCTGGAACTTCATGCCGCCGAACCATGTAGCGGACCATTTAGTTTCTTTGGGATTGCCGGAGTAATAGAAATCGACCGCGTTCACGGAGTTTTTCTTTAGCGGTTCGGGAAAATCTACGAACACAGCGTCGAATTCCCGCACGTACTTCAGTTCCCTCGAGCCGAACAGGATTTTGTCGATGTTCAAATTTGATATCAGGTCGAGTTGGATGCGGGAGTCATCCTTAAGCATCTTGAAGCGGATCGTGTTTTTCCCGCTGATGAATTTCTTCTCGGGGTCGACGCGGATGGTGAGGTCATAGGAAAGGAGGTCGTTGTTGGCTCGATAGGATCCATAGGCTCCGCGTAGAATGTCGGCTCGAGTGGGTGTCTCTTGAGGCGCTTGAGCGGCGACGAATGCGGTTAGGGAAAGCAAAGAAAATAAAGTCAACTTCGGTAATAGCTTTTTAGGCATAAATCCTCCTCCTTCTCAGCGATTGAACTTCGCCGCTGCATTCGTAGAAACATGCTTATTCCCTGCCGAACGTCATTCCGATTCACTCCCGTCCCGGAAAGAGAAACCCCTTCCCGGGACGGGGCCAGGTTCTTAGAACTGGAATTTTAGGCCGATCATCCCTCCAAAAGGCGCTTGGTACATTGTGGCTTTGCCGTAGTATGGATTGTCGGGTTGGGGAGCGGGAACCCAAGGGGCGGGAATCCCCTGTCCATAATCACCATAGTAGGTATTGCGTGCGTAGATCATGTCTTCGGCTGTCTTGATCTTGGTGTTGAGAACATTAAAAATGTCTGCATAAAAAGATAAACTATATCTTCCCTTCAGTCGGATATCCTTCTCTAAATGTAGGTCGAGTTGATGGAACGTTGGTAGCCGGCCGCTCGTTCCTCTTGGCTCTAAAAAAACCATGGGGCCATAATAGAGGTTCGTCCCGATTTTAGATAAAGGCTCCCCTGTGTACAGGCTAAATGAGCCCCCGACCTGAAAGCCGAATGGCAAAGAATAGATCCCATTGAATTTAAATTGATGCCGCCTGTCACCGGGGAGATAGCCGTCGGAGTTGAACATGAAATCGGGCATGTCGAAGGCACACGAAATGTTTGGATTGTTCTGTCCAGCCTCTGGAAATACCAGCCCGGCGTAATTGCCCTTAAGAAGGGAGAGCGTATAGGAGGCATTGAAGGAAATTCTCTCCGAGCTCCCATTCAGGACCCCTTCGAGGGCCATGTAATTACGTTTACAAGCCGGGAAGCCCATCGGATCGGTATCAAAACTCCCTTTATAATGGATACCGGGATTGAAGACGAACCACGTCTCACCGCCGTTGAAAGATCCATCTTCAATGATCATCCCAATCCTCCTGTAGAGCCCGCGGACGCTGAGGGATATGCCGGCGGTGATAGCTCGCTCGAAGCCTAGGATTAATTCCTCAACATAGGGGGCCTTCATCTTTTCGGCGCCAGGAATCGCGTCAGCAAAATCTGTGCCACCGCCCATGTAAACAAAGCCCGTGATATAGTCGCCCGTGGAAAGATTATAAATATCTGTCGTGGAATCTATGTAGCCGAAGGTGTATACGTTGATGTCTAGGGGAATCATCTCATAGAACCGCCCGTATGAGGCAAAGATCTTGGATTTCCCATCGCCTCGAGGATCATATGTGAATCCGATGCGAGGTGAAATCATCTGACCCGGGGTGAAATGGAGAATCGTCTCATGCGGTTCGAAGAATCGGGAGGGATCGGTAGCGTGAAGTTTCTGGTCCTCTATTCTTAAGCCCAGATTTAGTTGGAAATTATTGGACAGTTCCCATGAATCCTGAATAAAGAAGGAAAGAACCTCTGTGAAAGCATTCCCCTTGGTGGCCCACTTCTTATCATGCAACTCATTACTATCGGCATAGTATTGATAATACCTCCCTCCAGAGTCATGCTCGTTCCTTTCGCCGCTATATCGGAGATATTGGATGCCGCCCTTGATCATGTGACGTCCCCAGTATTTCGCGATGTCTCCATTAAGCGTCCATCTTTCGCGGGGGTTGGGTGTCCAGGCTCGACCAAAGCCTCCTGTCTGCCAACCACTTGGATAGCCAAGATAGTTCTCAAAGTAATAATTAACGGGCTCGTCCATATTCCCGTTGAGAGGCCTGACTTCAGGATTCGAGTGATACCTGCCGACCAGGAAGTGGACAAGCAAGTCTGAACCGAACGTGCCATCGTATTTTCCGGCGATGTTCGTGGAGCCGCTCTTGGCCAAAGGCTTCCAATTACTGTTCCAGTCGATGAGACCGCCCGGGTTTCCGCCCTCTGTTCTCCCCGGGTCGCCAAAATAGCTGACTGTCAACGTATGAAACTGATTCGGGATGAACGAAAGCTTCCCAGAGAACGTGTGAGCCTGCGTTATAGCCTTAAAATCGCCCATTTGATGAGTATAGAGGTTGGTGGGATTATAGGTTGTTGTCCTGATGGACGGCGAATAAGCGGCGAAGAACCAAAGCTTGTCCTTGAGGATATATCCTCCTAATGCGGCAGAAAGGTCGGAGTAGTTGAACTTATCGATGGCGCCGCCACCGAAGAATCCAATCTTGGGCTTACCGGATAATTTGTCCGATTGGTAGTTCAGACGGACGGACCCATGGAATTCGTTACCGCCGCTCCTTGTGATTACATTAATGACCCCGCCCAGAGCTCCGCCATATTCCGCCTCATAGCCTCCAGTCTTGACCTGGACTTCTTCGACGAACTCATAGACGATGTTAGGGATATTGTCACTACCCCTCATTACGCCCGTTGTATTGAGTCCATCGATGATGAACTGATTTTCTGCTCCTGTGCTGCCCGCGATTCCTATTCCCTTGACGTATTCGCCGCTCGCCGCGTCCGTATAGGTGGTTGTGACTACACTAGGAGCTATGTAGACCATAGATTGAAAGTCTCTTCCCTTCGGCAGGGTGTCGAAGAATTCCTTCCGAATGTTCGTTGAGAGCGTCGATGAAACAGGATCAACCGTTTTTTCTGCTGTAACCGTTACTTCCAAGTCAATCTTCCCTGCTTTCATCAGGATATTTACGGAGATTGTCGCCTCTAGGGCAAGCTTAATGTTCTCTACTTTTTTCGTCTCGAAACCATCTAGTTTTGCGATGAGCATGTATGAACCCGGCGGGAGCCTAACGAAAATATAGCTACCCTTCTCATCGCTGACTACGCTTCGAGTCCCGATTAGATTGTTACTTAGAACTGTGACCGAGACCCCGGGTAACGGCGTCCCGTTTTCTTCTGTGATCTTTCCCCGGATAGTTCCTGTGGTCCCTTGGGAAAATAGAAGGGAAGAGCCAAGAACAATCATAAAGAGCAGAAACGAAAATCGCATTTTCATTTTAACGCCCTCCTCTAAATATCAGCTAAAAGCTGATGCACACAAGAACAAAATGTCAAGCTTTTTATTAGGTTTTTCAAAGAATTCTTTATATCAATAGTGGGAGCTATAGCTTCAACCATAACCTCTTTTGTAAGTGACGCCTGGGCCATCTTTGAATCAATAGTTAAGGTCATATTGGCATGAAGATTGATCCCCTCTTTAACCAGCGTATTAAATCCTGACATTTCCGCCGTGATTTTATACTTCCCAATTGATAACGAGGGATATTTATAAAATCCCTTCACGTCAGTTACGCGAGAATGGGCGCCACCAATAAGATTCGGACTTTCAATAGTTACAGTAAATCCAGGAAGAGGTAACCCCTCCATATCCGTCACATTCCCCTGGATGACCCCGCTTTCTCTAATCTGAGAATAAGCAAAGACATTCAATATTAAAACCCAAATACAACTAAAACCGATTTAAATTTGGTGTCCATTTTCCATCCTTTTTGCTCTTTCCCTTTACCTACGCTTAGGTTGATCTGGTTCTTTCTTTATAATCCGCTTTTCTCTCGCCTCCTTCGCTTGTTTTTATATACATTCTATTATTTTGTATACAAGTTTATTGTTCGCAAGTCAAGCTTTTTTTAATTTTTTTTCTGCTCCGTTTGAGTTAATTACGGAAGCAAGATATGTAGAAGCATACCAAAAACATTCTTTGAAATGGTCGATTAGCTATGGGATCCATCCGTATCCCTTAATTATGTCTACGCACCATCTGCTTATCGTAAAAGGCATCAGCCCGGGAGATTTTCCAATGAACATCTTTAAGATAACTTTCCAGCTTCTTTTTCTCCCCCTTTTCGAGCAACATAACAATATGCCGGTGCTCATCATTGCTTTGTTTTAAGACTTCGTACAGTTCATCGTGGATCCCAAAGACAAGATGAACCTGCGTAATATAGCGTTCCTTTAAAGAGGAAACTAAATCATACAGCTTCTTGTTCCCGCTGGCTCTAACTATAATATTGTGAAACTCCAATTGAAGAGAGTAATATCCAGGATAGTCCTTCTTATCTATCGATTCCTCTATCTTTTTGACAATCTTTTTCAATAAATCAAAATCTTCCCGTGAGAGCTTATAAGAAGCCGATGCAGCGGCATGGCCTTCAAGACAGCCTATTATGGAATAGACATCCTTTAGCTCGTCCAAGTCGATCCTCCTCAGCCAAAAACCTCTATTAGGCTTCCTTTCGAATAAGCCCTCCTTCATGAGTTCAATGAGAGCTTCTCTAACGGGCGTACGGCTTAAATTCAGTTGTTGGCTGATTTTTTCCTGTGGGATCTTGTCATCGGCTTTAAGCCGCCCACTCAGGATTTCTGAATAGATGTAATTGTACACACGCTCTTTGGTTGATTCTTGTCTCATGACCACACTGTCTCCTTCCGTTATCAAAGGCGATCCCCTTATTTTGAACAAAAACAATTAGTATTTATAAATACTATGTATATATAATATATTTATTGTATGCATTACTATCTTGCTTCTGTCAAGGATCCACTCTCATCTTGTCCCGCCACACACATCCGATCTTTCCCCAAAAATCGCAGCTATGCCGAAAAGGGTGACAAAAGATCAGACTAGGAGGTGCGTCATGGAGTATAAAAAGCGGAAGGTCTACGAACAGGAGTTCAAGAGGGCCGCAGTACGGCCGGCATTGGAAGAGGACCGCGAAGTTCGGGGAGTATGCCGGGAGCTGGGGATTCACGAAAATCTTATTCATCGCTGGAAGAGCGAGTATATAGTTTAAAAGACAAAAGCAAGGAAATATCTAATAAATAGGGGGTTTGATCTTACTAGGATCGAACTGGCGACCTCTTGAATGCCATTCAAGCGCTCTCCCAACTGAGCTACAGCCCCACGAGGTGAACCCCATATTACAAAAAGAACCTCCGCGCGTCAAGGGAGAGACGGTGTCTGGCCGGCCGCGAGTGGCCCCGGAAGCCCATATCCGGCTGATCCGGCTTGACTTATCCCCCCGTACGGTGTATTGATTATAGCCAAAAACAGGCTGAGTGATTCAAGGAACGGCGATCATCAGATGTCCAAGAGGTGGATGCGAAAATCCCTGCCCGCGCTCGCCGACCTCGTAATCGCCGCGACTACGGTCCTGCCCGCGCTCGGCTCGTCGGAGCCGGGGCCTCCCCTTGCCCTGAGCTTCTCCTTCGTTCCCGAAGCAACCACGCCCCGGGCGGCCTCGGGACAGGATACCGAGACCCCGCCGGCAACCCCGCCCGCCGTTCAAGCCAGAAAGGGCCGCGCCGCGTTCGAGATGGTGACCCTGATGGCCTATTCCCAGACCCGATACTTGGCTGAACTATGCGAAGTTCATCGAGGACTGGCAATTCCATCTCAGCTGGAAGGACCAGCGAAGGCGCTTCTTCAGCTTCAAGGCCTGGAAGTTCGACTCCAACGCCTTCAGCCTGAATTGGACCCATTCGTTCGCCGGCGTGCTCTAACCAGTTCGGGCGGACGAACGGCCTGAGCTGGCCCCGTTCGTTCCTCTTTTCCCTGGGGGGATCCCTCTGGTGGGAATACGTGGCGGAATGGCGCGAGATCATCTCCCTGAACGACAACATCATGACCGCGCTCGGAGGATTCGCCGCCGGCGAGGCCTGGTTCCAGCTGGGGAAGTTCTTCATCGGCCGGAAGGGCTTCGTCAACCGCGTCCTGAGCTTCGCGGTCAACCCGGTCTTGAAATTCAACCACTGGCTCGACCTGAGGCAGGGGAAGAACCGCTCGCTCGGCCCGGAGCCCGGCTGGCACGATTTCCAGCTCTTCCTCGGCCGGAAAAAGATGCCGACCTCATCGGGGACCGGGCCGGAAAGCACCATGTTCCTCGGCTTCCACACGCGGATCGTCCACGCCCCGGAATACGGCAGGCCCGAGCGGAGCGGCCGGAAGGTCGTGGACACCCTCGCGAGCGACCTGGACGTCGATTTCGCCTTGCGGCACGGCAGGATCGAGGAGTTCAACTTCTCGACGCGCGTCGCCGGCCTGGGCTATTTTCGTCAGGAGATCGGCCCCGATGCCAGGGGCTACGCTTATTACGTCGGCTTAGGCTCGGCCTTTTCCCTCTTCAAGAAGAAGTCCGTCTCGATCTACGACTCCAGCATCATCACCGTCAAGCAGGGCGATGACCTGAACCTCGATGAGCCGCGCCGGTTCACCGATAAGATGGCCGCCGTCCACATCGCCGGGCCCGTGTTCGATTATACGGCGTTCACCCCCGAGTCCCGTCTGCGCCTCGTCCTCGACGCTTACCTTGATTTCGGCCTCATCAACTCCTTCGCCCTCAACCCGTACTCGGAAGCGGCGGACATCCGTGGCGTCAAGACGACGCTCCTCTATTACGGGTATTATTACGGGATCGGGACGACGTTCGCCTCGGACGTGACGTATCGGTACAGGGCCCTCCGATTCGGCGGCCGTCTCGGTTATTCGGCCTACGGCTCGATCGAGGGGCTCGACCGTTTCCAGGACGAGGTCACGGACGACTTCCATCTCAAGGACAAGCGTTTCGCGTGCCGGTTCGAAGCCGCAGTCCTGCTCCCCTGGGCTCCGGTCGAGCTCCTGGCGACTTACGAGGGGATCGGCCGCCGCGGGATCATCAAGGACGTCCGCCGCCGCGATTTCGATCACCGTTACTCGTTCTGCGTCGCCTACAAGTTCTGAGCGAAATCCCCCCTGACCCCCCTTTAGAAAAGGGGGGAAGCGATCCGCGAACCAAAGCTTGAACTTCCGCGGGCCGAGGTAAGAGCCACCTCGAGCTAAGTTCGGAGCTATCCCATACTGAAGCTAGAATTAGCGCGAACCGAAGCTAAGATTTCCGCGATCCGAGGTCGGAGTCAGCACGAGCTAAGTTCAGAACTATCCCGAACTGGAGTTGGAACAAACGCGAACCAAAACTCGGGCCGGCGCGAGCTGAAGCCAGGACTTCCCCCCTTTGGAAAAGGGGGGCGCGGGGGGATTTATGTTCCTATTTCTTGTCCGAGGCGCCGGGCTTGACGAGGGGCGTGGCGGCCTCGCAGAGCGGGCACTCCTCCGGCTCGAACGCCTCCACCTGGAGGGCGAGCAGGCTCCCGACGGGCCGCCCTTCGATGAGGACCGAGCCGGCGCTCCGATCGACGAGGACGTAAACCCCGGCGACCTCGACCTGCTTCTCTCTCAAGCAGGCCAGGACCTCCAGGATGGAGCCGCCGGTGGTCAGGATGTCCTCGACGACGATGGCCCGCGAGCCGTCGAGGCCGCTGAATCCGGAACGGAACGACATCTTGCCGTCGACGCGCTGGCTGAAGGCGAATTTCTTGCCGAGCTTGAGGGCCGCCAGGAACCCGATGGCGATGGCCCCGTAGGCGGGGGAAACCACATAATCGAAGTCCAATCCGACGGCCTTGATCCGGGCGACGAGCAGGTCGACGATCTTCTCGAGGACATCGGGCTTCTGGATGAGGCGGATCTTCTTGAAATACCATTCGGAATGCTTGCCGGAGGTCAGCTTGAAATGCCCCCGGAGCAAGGCGTCGCTTTCCTTGAACAGGGCGAGGACCTTTTCGGTGTCATCAATAGCCATGGCGATCTCCTTTGGACTCGGTCAGGGCCTCATGGATGGGCCCGACCCACGCTTCCTTATCGATATCATAGAGGACGAAATCCGAATCGAACTGCCAATAAGCCCAGCTCCAGCTTAGGCTCTCCGCGGCCCGGGCGATGGCCGCCGTATACCGGGCCCGCGAGGCCATTGCGGCGCCCTCGTAGGCGCCGAACTCCCCGAGGAGGATGGGCCTGTTCTCCGCTTCGGCCCACTTTTGGGCGGCGGCGAAATCCTCCCGGATGGCCCCGAGCTCGGCGTCCGTGCCGAGCCATTCGACGCCCGAGAGGTCCTTGAATTCCGGCGTCCAATCGGCGCCTTGATGGGTGAACCGCATGGGAAGGTAATAATGGACCGTGACGATGATGTTCCGGTCTTCCGGAGGCAGGCGGAGGGAGCCCAGGGCAAAGAGGCTGTTCCAGCTCGCGGGCCCGATAACGACCGTCCTCCCGGGGTTCGTCTCCCGGATGATGGCCAGGGCCTCCGGAAAATAGGCGTTCCAGAGAGGCGCCGTGAACTTCTCCGCCGGCTCGTTCATGATCTCGAACAGAACCGACGAGGGCGCGTCCTTGTAGCGCGGAGCGAGCTGGCTCCAGAA
>Ga0214473_10008755_pt1 | contig 11962 bp, 11 predicted proteins | sample RVTome_7_FD_203509 | JGI IMG/M metagenome (GOLD analysis project Ga0214473, IMG submission 203509) | Soil microbial communities from uranium-contaminated site in the Upper Colorado River Basin, Wyoming, United States - RVT98D197 | ecosystem: Environmental > Terrestrial > Soil > Contaminated >...
CGCGCTGCAGCTCAAGGCCGTGACCTCCTCGATCCAGGCCATCGCCGGGGCCCGCGAAGTCGGCCAGGGGAGCCTCGCCGGCATCGACGACGTCGGCCTGGCGCTCGGCGTCGCGGCCGGCATGGCGCTCTTCACCATCCTCTTCGGCACCCGCAACGTCGACGCCAAGGAGCAGCATCACGGGGTCGTGGCCGCCATCGCCTTCGAGGCGGTGGTCAAGCTCGCCGCCCTCCTCGCCGTCGGCTTTTTCGTGGTCTACGCCGGGGGCGGGTTCGAAGCCATCTTCTCGCGCGCCGAAGCGGCCGGCATCGACATCTATTCGACCCGCAACTTCGACGACCGCTGGCTGGCGATGACCGTCCTTTCCATCGCCGCTATCCTCTGCCTGCCGCGGCAATTCCAGATCACCGTCGTCGAGAACTCCGACGAAAACCACCTGCGCACCGCGGGCTGGGCCTTCCCCGCTTATCTCCTGCTGATGAGCCTTTTCACCCTACCCATCGCGCTCTACGGGCTCACCGTCATGCCGGCCGGCTCGAACCCCGACATGTTCGTTTTGACCCTGCCGCTCGCGGCCGGTCAGGAGGGCCTTGCGCTCTTCGCCTTCATCGGCGGCTTCTCCTCGGCCACCTCGATGATCATCGTCGAATCCATCGCGCTCTCGATCATGGTCTCCAACCACATCGTCATGCCGATCATGCTGCGGGCCACCCAGGGCCAGGGCGTAGGCAACGGCCAGGGTGTAAGCCGGCTGCTGCTCAATTCGCGGCGCTTCTCGATCGGGCTCATCCTCTTCCTCGGTTTCTTCTACTTCTACATGACCCGCGATTCCGATGCGCTCGCCCCCATCGGGCTGATCTCGTTTGCCGGCGTGGCGCAGTTCCTGCCCGCCATCATCGCGGCCCTGTTCTGGAAGGATGCTTCGCTCAAGGCGGCGACCAGCGCGGTGGCCATCGGCTTCGTCGTCTGGGCCTGGTCGAGTTTTTTGCCCTCGTTCGAATCGTCCTCCCCGCTGGTGGCGCAGCTCATGGCCGAGGGCCCGTGGGGAATTTCGTGGCTGCGCCCCGAGGCGCTGTTCGGGCTCGATGGCATGGACCCGCTGGTGCACGCGGTGTTCTGGAGCCTCTTCCTCAATACCGCCACCCTGGTGGTGGTCTCGCTCTTCACCACCCAGTCGGCGCTCGAGCGCATCCAGGCGACGCTCTTCACCAATCTCTTCCGCCCCGGCGCCGGCGAGCGCCAGTTCATCCGCAGCTCGGCCACCTCCAACGATCTGTTCTTCGTCGCCCAGCGCGTGCTGGGGGCCGAGCGCGCCCTTGCCCTGTTCGAAGGCGCCGCCCAGGAGGCGGGCGTGGCGCGCTCCGCGCTGCAGCCGACCCCGCAATTCATCGACCGGCTGGAGCGCGAGCTCGCCGGTTCGATCGGCGCCGCTTCGGCGCATGTGATGCTCTCCAAGGTAGTTTCCGGCGATACCGTCAGCCTCGAGGAAGTGCTGCAGATGGCCGACGAGACCCAGCAGGTCATCGAGTACTCGCAGGAACTCGAGCGCACCTCCGCCGAGCTGCGCTCGACCGCGCAAAAACTCGAAGATGCCAACACCCAGCTGCGCGAACTCGACAGCCAGAAGGACGATTTCCTCTCCCAGGTGAGCCACGAAGTGCGCACCCCGATGACCTCGATCCGCTCGTTCTCCGAAATCCTGCTCGAGGAAGACAAGCTCAAGTCCGGCGAGCGGCAGCGCTTCATCTCCACCATCCACAACGAGAGCCTGCGGCTCACCAAGCTGCTCGACCAGATCCTCGACCTCTCGGCCATGGAGCGCGGCGAGCGCGGCTGGGACAACGTGCCCATCGATCCGGAGGCCGCGCTCGACCAGGCCATCGAAGTCTGCACCGCCCTGGCGCGGCAGCGTCACATGGACGTGGTGATCGGGAACCGGGCCCGGGCCGCCCGCGTCAGCGCCGAGTCGGACCGGCTCTGCCAGGTGCTGATCAACCTGATCTCCAACGCCATCACCTACAACGACGCCGACCGCCCGGTGGTCGAAGTGCGCTCGGCCGTCAGGCGGGGCAAATACCTCGTCGAGATCGCCGACAACGGCCCCGGCATCGCCAAGGCCGAGCGCCAGGTGATCTTCGAAAAATTCTCCCGCGGCCAGCATGGCGCCGCCACCACCCAGTCGGGGGCCGGGCTCGGCCTCGCCATCTCACGCCAGATCATCGCCAAGATGCACGGCACCCTAGAACTGGTCCCCGCCGCCCGCCCCGGCGCCTGCTTCCGCGTCACCCTGCCGCTGCTGCAGCCCGCCGATCAGCCGGCGTGAACAGGGCCGGATACCAGCCGAAGATCGCCATGCCCCTCTGGTGGGGCAGGCTATCGTCTTCCCTGCCTTTCCCGGAGGGGGCGTCATTGCTGCTATGCCTCGATCGGCAGGCCCGCCGCGATCCACTCTGGCATCCCGCCTTCCAGCCGCCGTGCGGCAAGACCTTTCTCCCTGAGCCTGGCGACGGCTTCAAATGACAGGACGCAATAGGCACCCCGGCAATAGGCGACCATTTCCTGCCCAGCTGCCAGCGCGTCGAGGCGCGCCTCGAGTTCGGCGACCGGCACGTTGAGCGCCCCGGGGATATGCCCCAGGGCAAACTCGTCGGCGGGTCGCACGTCCAGAACCGTCACCAGTCCATCCTTCATGCGGGCCCGCAGTTCGTCCCGCGATACCGGCTCGAGGCTGTCGCGCTCCCGCAAATATCCCCGCACGATCCGCTCCACCTCGGCCAGGCCCGCCTCGGCGACCTTCTGCAGGGCGGCGACAGCCTCCAGCACCGAAGCGTCGGCAAGGCGGTAGACGATGAACTTTCCCCGCCTGTCGGCCGCAACCAGGCCGGCCCGCCGCATGTTCTGCAGGTGCTGCGAGACATTGGCGATCGGCAGGCCGAGTTTGTCCGCCAGCAGGTCGACGCTGCGCGGCCCCTGTCCCAACTGCTCGATCACTTCGAGCCGCTGCGGGTGGCCCAGCGCCTTGGCGACCAGCGCAAACTGGGTAAACAGGGCCTGTTTGGGAGTGGGACTTGACATTCTGCAAACGTTCAATCATTCAACATAATTATTGAATAATACCTATTGGCCGGGAGCGCAAGCTTTTCCGACCGCGAACATGGAGTCTGAACCGTGATCCTGCGTCAATTCCTCCACTTCGAGCCGGTCGCCGCATCATACCTGCTCGGATGCGGCGGCAAGTCAGCCGGCGCCGTCGTCGACCCGGTGGGTGATATCCAGCCATACCTCGATGCTGCCGCGACGACGGGCATGCGCATCCTCTACGTCATCGACACCCACCTCCACGCCGATCACGTCTCCAGCGGCCGGGAGCTGGCCGAGGCCGCTGGCGCCCAGTACGTGCTGTTCGAGGGGGCCGAAGCCGGCTTCGCCTTCCACGGCGTCGCCGATGGCGCGATGCTCGAGCTGGGCAATGTGCGCCTCGAGGTCCTGCACACCCCCGGTCATACGCCCGAGCATATCTCACTCCTGGTCACCGACCGGACGCGGTCGGACGAGCCCTGGTTGGTCTTGACCGGGCATGGCCTGATGGTGGGCGATATGGGGCGCACCGAGCTGGCGAGCAGCGCCGAGGACGGCGCCCGCGCCCTGTTCCGGAGCGCCGAGCGCCTCAGGTCCCTGCCCGATTATCTCGAAGTGCTACCGGGGGCGTTTTCCGGCTCCGTCTGCGGCCGCAGCCTGAGCGGCAAGCCCAGTTCGACCATCGGGTTCGAGAAGCGCTTCAACGAGGCCTTCCGCATCCTGGACAGCGCCGAGTTCGTCGCCAAAATGGTTGCGGAAATTCCCCCGCCGCCGCCGGAAGCCGCCGCCACCCGCGCCCGCAACGCCGGGCGCGCCGCATGAGCACTGGGATCGCCGCCGGGGCGGGACGTCGCATCGTTCTGGGCCTGCGCGAGAACTGGCGTCAGTTCGCGCTGCTGGTCTTGATCAACGCCTTCGTCGGCGGCATGGTCGGCATCGAGCGGACCGTGGTGCCGCTGATCGGCGCGGAGGAGTTCGGCATCGCCTCCACCACGCTGATCGTCTCCTTCATCGTAAGCTTCGGCGTGGTCAAGGCCTTCGCCAACCTGATCTCCGGGCATCTGGCTGATCTCTGGGGCCGCAAGCGGGTCCTCGTCCTGGGCTGGGCCCTGGGGCTGCCGGTGCCCTTCCTGCTGCTCTGGGCGCCGGATTGGAACTGGATCGTCGCCGCCAACGCCCTGCTCGGGGTCAGCCAGGGCTTCGCCTGGTCCATGACCGTGATCATGAAGGTCGATCTGGTAGGCCCCAAAAGCCGCGGCCTCGCGGTCGGACTCAACGAGTTCGCCGGCTACATGTCGGTCGGCCTCACCGCTCTGGCCACCGGCTACCTGGCCGCCGCCTACGGCTTGCGGCCTATCCCTATCTATCTCGGCGTCGGTTACGCCGTCCTCGGCACCATCCTCTCGGTCCTGCTGGTCCGCGATACCCGCGGCCACGTCGGACTTGAACTCAAGCAGGCCTCCGTCAAGGGCGAGGCCATCGGCTTCAGGGAAGTCTTCGCCCTCACCAGCTTCAAGGATCGCAACCTGTTCGCGGCCTCGCAGGCGGGGCTGGTCAACAACCTCAACGACGGCATGAGCTGGGGCATCTTTCCGCTCTTCTTCGCTTCCTTCGGCCTGGGCGTGGAGCGCATCGGCATCCTCAAGGCCGTCTACCCGGCGTTCTGGGGGCTGTTCCAGATCGCCACCGGCCCGCTGAGCGACCGCTGGGGCCGCAAGGGCCTGATCGTCGCCGGCATGTGGCTGCAGGCCGCCGCGCTGTTCCTCACCGCCATGACCGGCGACTTCGCCTGGTGGCTCCTGGGCAGCGTGCTGCTGGGGCTGGGCACCGCCATGGTCTATCCCAGCCTGATCGCCGCCGTGTCCGACGCGTCGAACCCTGCCTGGCGGGCGCGGTCCCTCAGCGTTTACCGCTTCTGGCGCGATCTCGGATACGCCATCGGCGCGCTCTCGGCCGGGCTGATTGCGGACGCCTTTGGCTTTCAGGCAGCCATCGTGGCCATCGCCGCGCTGACGTTCCTGTCGGGCAGTGTCGTCGCGGCAATCATGAACCCCCAGCGGTAGTCGGTTCCCGCTGGCACGGCACGATCGGGGACTGGGGCCAACCTCCTCAGTTGCCCGCGCCGCTCCTCCCTTACGCCGCCTTTGCCTCCGCCTTCGGCGTTGCGGTGAACACGAACACCTCGTCCACGATGCCGATGGAGATCTCCATGTCGGTCATCCGCGCCAGGATGCCCGTATAGAACGGCTGGATGCCCCGCGCATCGACGCCGCCTTCGGGTGCGCCCGAGAGCAGTTCTTCGGCGCCCGCCGGCATCAGCGTCCGCTGCCGCTTCTCCGGGTCGCTCCTGGCGGTGAAACGGAAGCTCTCATTGCCGGCCGGGCCTTCCACCGTGGCGGTCACCACCCCGCCGCGCGGCACTGCCTGGGCAGCGATCAGCAGCATGTTCATCAACAGCTTGGCCTTGTGCTTGGGCAGAAGGATCAGCGGCACCTGCCAGTCGAGATCGGCCTTTTCGATCTCGAACAGCAGCTGGGCGACGCGTTCGCACTCCCGCGTGTCGAAATCGGTGCCTGCGGTGGAGGAGGCGCCATAGGCGAGGCGGGCGAATTCGAGCTTGGCCCGCGCATGCTTGGCCGAATTGGCGATCAGTTCCTGCGCCCCGTCGGCCATCGCCCCCTGAGTGGGGTCGGCAAGCACTTCCAGCCCATTGCCGATCGCGCCCACCGGGTTGATGAGATCGTGGCAGACGCGCGAACACAGCATTGCCGCAAGGTCCGTCGCCTTGAGCTCGATGATTTCCGCCATGGGAACAGTCTCCGAAAAATTGAGAATCATTTGAGGGAAAGATACCGCTTTGGGCGCCGCCGCCCTAGGGGCTCGCCGCCGGCTCGTTCGGCGGGCCCGAAAGCTCCTTGGCCAGGTCCTGCCAGTTGAGCGCCGCGTTCGCCAGCGCTTCCTCCTTGCCGATCAGGAACGCCTCGCGGTTGGACGTCGAATAGAACAGATAGAGCTTCATCCTTTCGATGGCATAGAGCCCCGGCTTGCCGTCCGAGAGGTAGCCGCGCGCCAGACTCATCGCACAATGGCCGCCATACTGGGGCGCATAGACCTCCGGCGCCCGCATGAATACGTCGCGATTGGCCGCCGAGACGAAATACCAGGGCACCCCGCCCCAGGAGTACTCGTAGTCGGGGGATCCCGACTGCGGTTCGGTCTCGGTGAAATAGGTGATCGGGTCGTAGCCGTCGATCGCCACCCCGGTCAGAGGGTCCGAGACGATCGTCGTCACCAGCGAGGCCGCACTCGCCGGCGCGCCGGAAAGTCCGCAAATCGCGAGCCCCACGCCGAGCATGGTTAAGATTTGTTTACAGATTTGCCGCATCATCGCCGTCATGACCGCCTAGATTCCTGGGCTGGCGAACCAGACCGAAGCCTAGCCCAACTATGGTGTGCGCTTCGTAAATGGCCGCATCCCGCGGAACCGCCCCATCCTTTCGGAGTGCCGGAATGCTCAAACGTGCCATCTTCAGTCTCGTGCTGCTGCTCGGGCTCGCCATCGCGCCGCAGGCGGCGCAGGCCCAGGGTTCGGTAAGCGACACCTATTCGAGCGATGAACTGGTGCAGACGGGCGGCGAGTTCTTCGGCTCGGTGGCCCAGGGCCTCGCCTCGCTGGTCGAGCGCGCCGTCAGCCAGTTCGGCCTCCCCAACGCCTATATCCTGGGCGAGGAAGCCGGCGGCGCCATCTTCGCCGGCGCCCGCTACGGCGAGGGCACCATGTACACCCGCAACCAGGGCGAACACCCCCTGTTCTGGCAGGGCCCGACGGTCGGCCTCGATTTCGGCGGCGATGGCTCCAAGGTGATGATGCTGATCTACAACCTGCAATCGACCGGAGAGGTCTATGGCCGCTATCCCGGCGTCGATGGCTCCGCCTATATCGTGGGCGGGCTGGGCATGACCGTGATCAAGTACGGCGATGTGGTGATGGTGCCGATCCGCTCCGGCGTTGGCCTGCGCGCCGGGCTCAACGTCGGCTACCTCAAATTCACCCAGGAGCCGACCTGGAACCCGTTCTGAGGTCATCGGCGCCCTTATGGCGTAAGTCTGCCGTTCATAATCCATTCATCCTTGCGGCGAAATGGTGTCTTTCGCGCCGCTTCGTCTCGTGACCGCGGCCAGCGTTTCCGGTAAGGTTAATCATTGGCAAAGATGGTCGCATATGGCCGTTGCTGTCATGCTCAGGTCGTGCAGTTGCGTGATTGACCTGCGGCCGGGTTCGGCGGAGTTGTGCCATGGTCATTGAAAACATTATGTATTTCGTACTCGGCCTGTTGTCTGCCGGGCTTGTTGCGTTGATCGTGATGCCAGCAGTGTGGAAGCGCGCGGTGCGCCTGACCAAGAAGCGCATCGAGGCCGCCACCCCTATCACCATGGCCGAATTCCGCGCCGACAAGGACCAGCTCCGCGCCGAATTCGCCTTGTCCACCAGACGCTTAGAGATGAACGTCGAGGCCCTCCGCCGCCGCCTCGCCGATCAGCTGCGCGACATCAACCGCAAGAAATCCGAGCTCGGCGGCATCAAGGGCGAGCGCGACAGCCACCACCAGATCGTCCGCGAACTCGAAGAGCGCGAAGCCGAATTGCGCAGGAGAATCCTCGAGTTAGAGAAGGACGGCGTCGATCTCGCGCAGCGCCTGCGCATGCGCGATCGCGAATTCGTCGACAAGGTTGGCCAGCTCGAAGCGGCCCGCGAGACCATCCGCGGCAACGCCCCGCGCGGCTTCGACGTCGATGGCAAGACCCTCTCGGGCGACTACAACACCGACGTCGATGAACTACTGCAAAAGCTTGAAATAGAACGCAAAAGGGCGGCGTTCCTCGAAACCCAGAACCGCACGCTGATCGCTCAGCTCGAATCCTCCGACCGCCGCTCCGTCGAGGCCGCCGCAGCAGCCGCACAGCTTCGGGAAAAGCTGGCGCGGGATGACGATGCCGAGACCGACGCCAGCAATGACCTGATCGCCGCCGAGGCGCGCATCGCCGACGCCGAAAGCCGCGTCAACGCCCTGCTCGAAGAGACCACAAAGGTCGTCGAGGACGGCGAACAGAAGCAAAATCAATTACTTGCCGAAAAACTGTCGCTCGAGGACGAGCTCGAGACGTTGCGCACCAAGGTGATGACAGTCGAGGCGACGGTGATGGCCGATTGGGACACCGACCGTATCGAGCAATCCCATCTGCGCGAACGCCTCAACGACATCGCCTCAGACGTCAGCCGGCTGGTCTACGCCGTCGAAGGCAATGGCCTTCCCGACAGCGAAGAGAGCCTCTTCGACCGTGTGCAGCGCTTCGCCGACGACGGCATGAAAGTCGAGGAATTCCCGGTGCGTAGCGCCCTTCAGGCCAAGCAATCGGCTATGTCCGACGGCCAGCCCGGTCGCCCCGTCTCCGATCGGCTGGCCGCCCTCAAGGAAATCCACGATGGCAACTAGCTACTCGCTGACCACCGGTATTTCGCGGATCATTTCGCCGGTCTTGCCATCGAAGATGCGCACGCTGGTCATCGGCCCCGCCTTGTAGGTCACCGTGAGCTGCCCGCCGGCTGCCACCGCCGAAATCACTTCGGCGCCGGCCGGGATCTTCAGCGAAGCAATGATGTAGTCGGCGCCCGACGGTGATCCATTCCCCTGCGATGCGCGGTAGACAAGCACCCCGCCGATCGCGATAAAGCCCACCAGCAGAAGCCCGATCGAAAACAGGAACGATTTGCGCGCCCGGCCGATCAGCGCCTTCGCATCGGGCGAGAGTTCCTGGGTTTCAGCAGTATTTTGAGGATCGCTCATGCAGGACTTTTCCGGTGAGGACATCGAATGGGAGATCGCCGTTGACGCCGAAACGGCGGGCGGGCGCCTCGATGCCGTGCTCGCCCGGGCGGTTCCCGTCTTTTCCCGCAACCGCATCAAGGACCTGATACTGGCCGGCGCCGTGGCGATCAATGGTCAAACGCTGGAAGAGCCCAAATACAAGGTCAAGGCTGGTGAAACCATCACACTCTCGGCGCCTGAGCCGGTCGAGGCCGAGCCTATCCCCGAGAACATCCCGCTCGATATCCTCCACGAGGACAAGCACCTGATCGTCGTCAACAAGCCCGTGGGCATGGTGGTCCATCCCGCTCCCGGCAGTCCCAGCGGCACTCTAGTCAACGCCCTGCTCTTCCATTGCGGCGACAGCCTCGCCGGCATCGGCGGCGTCAAGCGCCCGGGCATCGTCCACCGCCTCGACAAGGACACCTCCGGCGTGATGGTTGCGGCCAAGACCGACCAGGCCCACAATCACCTCTCCGCCCAGTTCGCCGACCACGGCCGCACCGGCCCGCTGCACCGTGCCTACATCGCCTACGTCTGGGGTCACACCCAGCAGGCCCGCGGCACGGTCGATGCGCCGCTTGGCCGTGACGCCAACACCCGACTCAAGCAGGCGGTACGGCGGGACGGCCGCGAGGCGATCACCCACTACACCGTAGAGGCCCGCTTCGGCGGCGAAGGCTGGGACATCACCCGTCTCAAATGCGAACTCGAAACCGGGCGCACTCATCAAATTCGCGTGCACATGGCCCACATCGGTCATCCGCTTGTAGCCGACTCCGTTTACGCCTCAGGCTTCGCCACCAAGGCAAACCGCTTGCCGGAAGGCCCGAAATTAGCGATTTTGGCGCTTGGCCGACAAGCGCTTCATGCGGCGGAACTGGGCTTCGAACACCCCGCGACCGGGGAGGAAATGCTGTTCGAGGCACCTTTGCCGCCAGATCTGGCGGAACTCGAAGCCGCCCTCGCGCCTTATGATCGTGCACGGGGAGGTCCCCGCGCATGAACCTGATCCCGTCGCGCACTACCCGCGCGAGGGGTGGGTCTTATCAACGCCTGATTCTGACCTATATAATTCGAGCCCTGCCCTGTGCCGCATGGATGGGGAAAGGGGTGTCCGCCCGCTTTTGCGGGGGAACGAAGGGGGTGCTTCATGGCCCAATCAAATCTGCCTATTCTGTCCGCCGAAGGTGGGCTCTCTCGCTATCTGCAGGAAATCCGCAAGTTCCCGATGCTGGAACCGGATGAAGAATTCATGCTCGCCAAGCGTTACAAGGAACATGCAGATCCTGGCGCGGCGCAAAAGCTCATCACCTCGCACCTGCGTCTGGTCGCCAAGATCGCCATGGGCTATCGCGGCTACGGCCTGCCGATCTCCGAAGTGATCTCGGAAGGCAATGTCGGCCTGATGCACGCGGTCAAGCGCTTCGAGCCCGACAAGGGCTTCCGCCTGGCCACCTATGCGATGTGGTGGATCAGAGCGGCTATCCAGGAATATGTCCTGCGCTCGTGGTCGCTGGTCAAGATCGGCACCACCGCAGCGCAGAAGCGGCTGTTCTTCAACCTGCGCAAGATCAAGGGGCAGATCGCCGCGCTCGACGAGGGCAATCTGCATCCCGACCAGATCAAGCAGATCGCGACCACCCTATCGGTCACCGAGGCGGACGTCGTCTCGATGAACCAGCGGTTGACCGGCGATGCTTCGCTCAACGCGCCGATGCGCGCTGACGAGGGCGCCTCCGAATGGCAGGACTGGCTGGTCGACGATACGCCGGACCAAGAAACCACGCTGGGCAATTCCGAGGAATACAACGAGCGCATGGCGCTCCTCGGCAATGCCATGGAAGATCTCAACGACCGCGAAAAGGCCATCTTCCAGGCCCGGCGTCTCCGCGACAGTCCGGCGACCCTCGAGGAGCTGGCACAGGAATATAACGTCAGCCGCGAACGCATCCGCCAGATCGAGGTCCGCGCCTTCGAAAAGGTCCAGGACGCCGTCCGGCAGGCCGCCCGCGCCAAATCCCGGGAAGAGGCCTAACCTCTTCCCTATACCGACAGTTCCGTCCGGTCCTTCTCCCGCGTCACTGTCCATTTCCGCTCGGTGCGGTCGTGGCACTTGAAGCATTCGTCCACCGCGGTGACCTCGAATTTCTCCTCGGTCCAGGTGACGGTGCGGTTGACCGCGGCGTCGATCTTGGTCGCCGGCTTGACCTGCTCGACCTTCCTGCGCTGCTCGGACGAGAGCAATTGCTCGGACCGGGAAACCTCGCGGATCCCGAATGCCGTACCGCATTTCTTGCAGACGGCCTTGGCCACCTCGGAGTTGTAGCGCCAGCGATAGGTGAAGTAGCCCACCGCTGGTCCGAGAATGATCGCGACCAGCCAGCGGACCAGCTCGCCCGCACTTGCCAGCAGCCAGAATGCCAGCAGCGCCACGACGATCCCCGCAACAGCGCCCCAGATGATGGCGCTGGTGGTGATCTTTCCCTTCAGCGCCTGCTGTTCCGGCGACAACCCATCCATGCTGGGCTCCTCTCTAGCTTTTCCTCAGCGCCTCGATCAGCGCCATCAAATGCCCCCGCTCGATAATGAGTAGATAGGGCGCGTGGACACCCTCTTCCGGAACGATGGCGAACGGCCCTTCCATCGCTTCGTTCGATGTTCCCGTTCGTACCCCCGGTTCCAGCGTGACCGCATCGAGCGGATATTTGAGCCCCGCGGACCGCCAGAAGGTGATTGCCGCAAGCGGGTGGATCGACACCCGCTCGCCGAACGCCACCTTGAACGAAAACGCTTCGGTGAGCCCAACGGCGATATCGTGCTCGTCGACGAGGATGATCTTGCGCTTGTGCGCATAACGCGCCACCGCGTCGAGTGCCGCAAGCGTATGGTCGAAGCGCTTGCCGGTCATCCCCAGCGCCACCGTGACCGGCGCACGGGTCGAATAGAGCGCCTTCTCGAAATCGGTGGTTTCCTGCTCGGAAATCTGCATCAGCCGGGTCTTGCCCAACCACTTG
>Ga0214473_10008756_pt1 | contig 11961 bp, 11 predicted proteins | sample RVTome_7_FD_203509 | JGI IMG/M metagenome (GOLD analysis project Ga0214473, IMG submission 203509) | Soil microbial communities from uranium-contaminated site in the Upper Colorado River Basin, Wyoming, United States - RVT98D197 | ecosystem: Environmental > Terrestrial > Soil > Contaminated >...
AAGATCGGGGGCTTCTTCAATATCAACTACCACATCACCTCCGATCTGGACGAGGTCCGCTCCAAGAACTTCTTCTCTCTAATGGCTGCCGTCGATTGGCGCTTCAAGCCGACCGTGGCGGCGGTGCTTCAGTACGATCAATTCCAGCCTTTCTTGGAAAGCGAGATCAAGGTCTTGCGGCAGAGCGCCCGTCAGATCATTGTGGGGCTCCGCTGGCGCCGATCGGACCGATTCCAGTTCGAGTGGCGCTTTGCCGAGGACCTCTCCACCACTTCGCCCGACTTCACTCTTGGATTCCAGATCCTCTATCACTGGAAACGCCGGCAGCCGGCTCCGCCTGCGAACTGATGCTCACTCCGGCTCGAGAAGCGCCGCGGCCAGGAGAGGGATCATGATCTCGTGGTGGCCCACCAACTCGTAGCCGCGGCCGGATCTATCTGAAAAGAAAAGTTTTATCCAAGATGTCCACAGAAAGAGCTTGTCCCTTAGTAATGGACATGCTAGATTAGTGGACATGAACCCCCAAAACGACGAAAAAGAGGCCCTCCTCCATCGTCTGAGACAGCTTCCGTTCGTGCGTCATGCCGAGTTCGTCGCCGGTGCGCCCCAACCAAATCTCCTTTCCGGAGACTTTGGTCCCCTAGTTCGGCTCCGCACGCCTGCGGGTGATTTTGAGTTGGTCACCGAGACAAAGCGCTCCTACCTGGATCTATCCATCACAAATGCCCTTATCGCGGTTGCCAAGCGCGTCAAGCAAGAAGAAAACAAGCCCTTTCTGCTCTTCGCGCGTTATGTCCCGAGGCCTACGGGCGAAAGGCTAATCGACGCGGAAGTCAACTTCGTGGATTTGGCAGGCAACATCCACCTCAATCTGGAACCTCACTACCACTGGACGTTGCTCGGCAGGCTTGAACCGTCAAGGAATCAGAAGACCGCCCGCCCGACGCCTGCCACTCTGCAGGTGATGTTCACACTCGCTGCCCACCCGGAAGCGGCCCAGTGGAGCGTCCGACAACTCGCTGTCGTCGCAGGTGTCAGCAAAAGCAAAGCAGCTACTGCCCGGCATCAGATCGTAAGTGAGGGAGTGTTCCGAAAACACGAATACAAGTACTGGCCAACTAACCCTGGAACGCTGAACGAGAGACTCCTGGCGGGCTACCGACAGGTTCTGCGACCTCACTTATTGATCGGGCGGTTCCGGTCTCCGGATCACACCGTACAAGGGTTTCTTAAACGGCTTCGATCAATCTCCAAGCAAGCTGGCGTGCGGTACTCCCTCACCGGCGGTCCGGCGGCTTTCGCGTTACAGCGCTTCTACACTGGGCCTCATACCCCAACCTTTATCGACACAGTGGAACCTGACCTTCTAAGGAGGCTTCGCTTGCTGCCAGACGAAAACGGTCCGGTGACCCTCCTGCGTGCCTTCGGAGACTTGGTATTCTGGCGACGAGATCAAGGTGTACCGCTCGCCGATCCCTGGTTGATCTATGCAGAGCTCATGAGCGATCCGCTACCTCGAGCCCACGAGGCAGCCGAATATCTGCGGAAGGAGTTTCTTCAGCCGTGAACCTCGCCAGTCGCGGCGCGAGTGGTGATATCCGATCGCTACAAAGCGTGTGCGACGATCTTGGCATCGAGCTGGTCGTCATCGGTGCGATGGCATATCAGGCCTTGATCCCGGATTCGGACAGGCCTACCGAAGACTTGGACGTAGCAGTCGCTCTCGATCTGGATGTGTTTGCGATTTTCAAGAAAAACTTGGTTGAGGCTGGCTGGAAGCAGGATCCGTCTGAAGAGCAGCGCTGGCGGGGTCCGAACGGCAGCCTCGTGGACATTCTCCCAGCTGGGCCCAAAGCACGCATGACTGGCCATATCATTTGGCCAGAAAGCGAGATGCGGATGAGCCTCATTGGGTTCGACCACGTTTTTGCCAAGGCTGTCGAAATGAAAGTCGCACCAGAATTGCGTCTAAAAGTGATCCCTCTTCAAGTGCTGTTCTTGCTGAAAATAGCCGCGTTCTTGGATGACGAGCAACGTCGACTGAAAGACTTGGGAGACGTTCACAGCTTACTGAAAGTGTACGAAAGCAATAGTGAGCGTGTATATTCGGACGAGGTCTTCGACGCGGACCTCTCTGATATTCAATTTGCGCCGGCTCTGCTTCTAGGTCGGGACCTGGCCAGCCTTTGCAAGCCTAACGAAAGGAAACTGATCGGCTCCTTCTTGGCGAGAGCGAAAGACGTTCAGCTATTCTGGAAACTCCTAGAGTACGAAGGAACAACGGAAGCTGCAGAGGAGACACTTCGGTTGAGACTGAAATCATTTGAGCAGGGTTTCAACCAGGATGAGAACGATGGCCCGGCTCCCCCTCCGAACTGATACTCACTCCGGCTCGAGAAGCGCCGCGGCCAGGAGAGGGATCATGATCTCGTGGTGGCCCACCAACTCGTAGCCGCGGCCGGCTCCGGTGACCGGGCGCTCCACCACGTTCTTCCGCGGCCGGTAATGGCGCATGAAATCGAAGCTGGCCGTCGAGAAATTGGAAAGTGGATGACCGAGGTTGCGCACCACACTGACCGCCTTCAGAAAGACTTCCGGCAGCACCACCGCCGAGCCCACGTTGAGATAGACGCCACCGTCATCGAGCTTCTGCACCAGGGCGGCCAAAAGCCGGAAGTCCTGGAGGCTTCCTTTCCCCAGCCGCTCACCAGAAGCCTGGGGGTGCATGTGGATGATGTCGGTACCGATCGCCACGTGGACCGTCACCGGGATGGAAAGACGATAGCCAGCCCAGATCAAGCTGAGGTGCATGAATTGAGGCTTGTGTTGATCCAGGAAGGCGCCGATGGCCTCGCCGATTCCCATCCCCTTCTCCACTCCTCCTTCGATGGCCCGATTCAAGAGCGAGCCGGTCTCCTCGGCCATGCCAAACTCGCCGGACCCCAGCCCTTCCTCCACATCCTCGGAAGTCTGTCCGACCAAGGCCATCTCGAAATCATGGATGATTCCCGCGCCGTTCAACGCCAGACCGCTGACGTAGCCTTGCTCCATCAGGTGGATCACGAGAGGGGAGAGGCCTACCTTGACGACGTGTGCGCCCAACCCCCACAGGATCGCGCGGCCTCGATCTCGGGCCTTCTTGATGGAGCGGACGAGATCCTTTAGATCGCGAGCCGCCAAGACTCCCGGCAGGCTCTCCCAGAACTGTCGAAAGGTCTCTCCGGCCTGAGGCACCCCTCCCAGGTCGTCCAAGCCGACCTTGCTCTTGCGGGACTTGAGCGGATAGGTGCGGAGTCCGGATAGGTCGAGGGGATCGACGGGATACTTCGGCATCAAGCCTAGCCGGCTGACCCGGCCTCCCGTGGAAAGAGCTCTTCCTCGATGGCTTGGCAGAGCAAGTGCACGATCATGGAATGCACTTCCTGGATGCGGGAGGTCACCCGGTGGGGAACAGTGAGGCAGAGGTCCACCTGGCCGGCCAAGGCACCTCCGTCTCGCCCGGCGAGGCCAATCGATTTCACTTTCCTTTCCCGGCAAGCTGCCACCGCCTCGAGAACATTAGGGGAGTTTCCGCTGGTGCTGATAGCGAGCGCCACATCGCCTGGCGAGCCCAGTGCCTCCACTTGACGGCGAAAGACCATGCGAAAATCACTGTCGTTCGCGATACTCGTCAGGACTGAGGTATCCGTGGTGAGCGAGATGGCGGGTAGGGCGGGACGATCAAAACCGAATCGGTTGACCAGCTCGCCCGTGAAGTGTTGGGCGTCGGCGGCGCTTCCGCCATTTCCGAAAGCGAGGATCTTGCTTCCGGCGCGAAGAGCCTCCACCATGATGTGTCCGGCCTCCAGCACTTGGACTCCGGCTTTCCCGAAGAAATCTTGCTTGAGAGCAAGGCTCTCGGCGACGATGGATCGCAGTTCATCGGCGTTCACGGCGCGATTATGAACCGAGGCAACGCCTCCCCACAACCGCGTCGCCGGGTAGCGGCTGTCCTTACTCCTTGGATGAGAGTGGATAAAGGAGCATGCAGTCGCCATAGCTGTAGAATCGATATCGCTCCCGGACGGCTTCTCGATAGGCATGCTTCACTGGTTCGACGCCACCAAAGGCCGAGACCAGCAGCAACAGAGAGCTTCGGGGCAAATGGAAGTTGGTCAGCAAGGCATCGACCACCTGAAATCGAAATCCGGGAAAGATGTAGAGCTCGGTGACTCCCGAGCCCGGGCGCGCCCTGCCCGGTTCCACGGCTGCCGACTCCAAGGCGCGAACCGTGGTGGTGCCGACCGCTACCACCCGCCCCCGGTTGCCTCGAGCGCGCGCGATAGCGGCGGCGGTCTCCTCCGGGATCGTATAACGTTCGGCGCCCATGCGGTGCTCTTCGACCGTTTTCGTGCGGATGGGCTGAAAGGTGCCGTAGCCGACGTGAAGCGTGAGCTCCACCACTTCGATACCACGGTCTCCCAGCGACTGAAGGAGCGCGCGCGTGAAGTGGAGCCCGGCAGTGGGAGCAGCCACCGAGCCGCGCTCGCTTGCATAGACGGTTTGATAGCGCTCCCGATCCTCCGCATCTCTGAGACTATGGCGGTCCTGGCGCTTGATGTAGGGCGGGAGAGGGGCGCGGCCGACTCGCTCCAGCACCGGATAAAGCTCTCCTTGGTAAGCGAGCTCCACGATTCGCTTACCTAACTCCCCGACTCCGGTCACTCGCGCCCGGAGCTCGCCTTCACCGAAGACGATCATCGTCCCCACCCGCAGCTTCTTCGCCGGGCGCGTCAAGACCTCCCAGCAATCGTTGCCCTCCGGCCGCTCAGACCTCAAAGGCTGGACGAGCAGAAGCTCCACGACGTTTCCCGAGTCGGTCCGTCCGCGGATCTTGGCTGGAAAGACCCGGGTGTTGTTGACGATCAACAGATCTCCGGGGCACAGCAGCTCGGGGAGCTCTTGGAATCGGTGGTGGTGGAGGGCCCGGGTGCCAAGCTCCAGATGAAGGAGCCGGGAGAGGTCCCTCCTCTCGAGCGGCTCCTGGGCGATGAGCTCGGAGGGAAGCTGATAGTCGAACTCGGAGAGGAACAGAGTTAGAAGAGACGTTTTTGCGGACTGGGGCGGAGCAGTCCGAAATGGCGGTAAGCGCGCTCGGTCGCCACCCGACCGCGCGGTGTACGATCGAGGAAGCCGATCTGCATGAGGAAAGGCTCGTAGATGTCCTCGATGGTATCCCGCTCCTCGCTGATCACGGCGGCGATGGTACCCAGACCCACCGGCCCGCCGTCGAACTTCTCGATGAGAGTCAACAGGATCTTGCGATCCATCTCGTCGAACCCGTGCTCGTCGACTTCCAATAGACCCAAGGCCTCCAGCGCCACCGGCTCGGTGACTTTTCCATCCGCTCTGACTTGAGCAAAGTCCCTCACCCGCCGAAGCAGTCGGTTGGCGATGCGAGGCGTTCCACGAGAACGCCGAGCGAGGGCGGAGGCCGCCCCCTCATCGATGACCACCCCCAAAATGGTCGCCGATCGCTTCACTACCGCGATGAGCTCCGCCTGGTCGTAGAAGTCCAACCGGTGCACGATTCCGAAGCGACCACGCAGGGGGGACGTCAAGAGGCCAGCCCGGGTGGTTGCACCGATCAGAGTGAACTTGGATAAGGGGATTCTGACCGACTTGGCGGAAGGCCCCTGGCCGATGATGATGTCCAGCCGATAGTCTTCCATCGCCGGATAGAGCACCTCTTCAATGGATGGATGTAAACGATGAACTTCGTCGATGAAGAGGACGTCACGCGTCTCCAGATTCGTCAGGAGGGCGACCAAGTCGCCGGATTTTTCGATGAGCGGGCCGGCACTGGGCTTGATATGGACGCCGAGCTCGTTGGCGACCACGTGGGCGAGAGTCGTCTTGCCGAGACCGGGCGGTCCATAGAGGAGAAGATGATCCATGGCCTCTCCACGCTGGCGAGCGGCCTGAACGGCAATCTGAAGCTGGGCGGTGACTTTCTTCTGACCGATATACTCGGAGAAGCTCCTGGGGCGGAGGCTGGTATCGAGTGAGACGTCCTCCTCCGACCGCTTGGCGGAGACCAATCGGCTGTTCATGGTCGTCGAGATTAAATCATACCTCGAGACCCACCGCACGCATGAGGGCCAGGGCGTTGCTCTTCCGTACCACCCCCGGTTGCATCCGATAGCCGAAGGTCATCTTCCCGTCTTCCAGATGATCCTCGAAATGAACGTTGGCGGCTCGAGGAGCCAAGGCATCGGCGATCTTCGCAAGCGCCAGATCGTGGGTGGTGATGAGGCCGATCGCTCCTCGGTCTAGCAGACCGCGCACCAACCCGTCCGCCCCGATCCGCCGATCATGGGAGTTGGTCCCTTGCAGGATCTCGTCCAGCAGAAAAAGCAGCGGCAGCTCCCCCTGGGTTATTTCCATGATCCGGCGCAGGTGGGTGATTTCGGCATAGAAGCGAGAGATGCCTTCCTGGAGGGAGTCCTGAATGCGAATGGAGGCGCCCACGGCGAGGGGGGACAAGCGGAGCCGGCGGGCGCGCACCGGCGATCCGGCCAGGGCGAGCACCGTATTCACGCCAACCGTCCGCAGGAGAGTGCTCTTGCCCGACATGTTCGACCCGCTGACCACCAACAGTCGCAACTCGTCTCCCAAACGGAGGTCGTTCCGGACCAGTTGATCCTCGGCAATGAGGGGGTGGCCGATGGCTTCCCCATCGAAGAGGGGGCCTCGATCGACGAGAGTGGGAAACGGATCTCCTGGATGCTCGTAGGCGTACCCCGCCAAAGACAGGAGCGCCTCGAGCTCGCCGGTGGTAGCGAGCCATCGCTCCACCGAGACGCCGGAACGAGCACGCCAGGACTCGATGGCGAAGGCAAACTGCGTCGCCCACAGCATGAGAGCTGCCAAAGGGGCGAACAGCTGATTGCGCCGTCCGTCGAGGAAATCGATGAGACGGCGGAGTCGTTTCACTTCTTGCGAAGCGGGGATTCCCTCCCTGGCGAGGGCCTGCTGCAGACCCGTCAGTGGTGCGGAGGAGAAGGACTCCCGCTCGAGAAGCGTTAGCAGTTTCGAAAGCACAGCCAGATCTTGCGCGGGTTTCTCTACCGCGGCGAGAACCTCGTGCACCCGGGCCCTCAACGCGAAGGCAAATGTTGCTTCGATGAGAAGAACGAGGAGCACCGGCAACCGGCCGGTCAGTGAAGCAAGCCACAGGGCGACGCTGGTCACCGACACCACCGCCATCACCACCGCCAGGTAGCGCCTCCAGTCAGACACCAGCACCGGCGGAGCCGAAGCCCATCGAGTCAGAGCCTCGGGATCGACGCTGGTCGAGCCAGGCGGGTCACCGTCTTCCAGAGTCGCGACCTCCTCCCGCAGATCGAGCCGGGGACGGAGCTCTTCGATGGCCGTCTGCCGGGCGCGAACCTCGTCGGGAGAGGCGGGAGACAGAAGCCAGTCGGCCAGCGTTTTCGATCCCCAGCTGGTGGTGGCGGTGGAGAGGAGCTCGAAGAGGGAGCCCCTCCCGAACAGATCCAAGTCGCGGGCGTAGGGGTGTGAGTCGGGTAGAAAACGCTCACCGGAATCGCCTCGGCCCGCCCAACGGTTCTCCAAACGAGCCATTCCCCGGTCATAGAAAGAAGCGGCGCTGGCCGCCCGCCGCCAGCGTCGCAGGACGCCGTCGTGAACCAGGGCCAGGACCAAGAACACGAGGACGGGAAGGCTCATCCACCACGGGGACAGAATCGGCGTTCCCCAGATGAACCATGCCATCACGCTTCCCACCCCGAAGACCGCCAAACGACCGTTGGATATCCAATCCGCTCTTTGGTGGTGGCGCTCCGCCTCCTCGCCCCGCACTCGCCTTAGATCCAGGTAAGCGGTTCGCGGTGTGGCGGTCTCGATGGGCTCCTTCTCTCTCACGAGTCGATGTCGACACTCAGCTCGAGACGCGACGCAGGGCGCCTTTGAGTGCCTTCTCGAAGGATGGGCTGGTATCGTTCCTGAGGATCTCGAGCACGGCCTGATCTGCTTGGCTTCTCTGGTACCCGAGATTCACCAGGGCGGAAACCAGATCGTCCCGCAGCGCGATCTCGGGAGAGGCGGCTTCGGTCCGGGAGATCGGCTCTCCCACGCGAGCCAGCACCTCCGGCATTTTTTCCCTGAGCTCCACCACCAATCTCTCCGCCGTCTTCTTGCCCACACCAGGGATGGAAGCGAGTCGTCGCAGGTCACCGTGGCGGATGGCGTCGACCAGGTCGGATGGCTCCAATCCGGATAGCACCTTCAGGGCCAGAGCCGGTCCCACTCCGGCCACCGAGATCAATCGTTGGAAGAGAATCTCTTCGATCTCGGTCAAAAACCCGAAGAGCGCGATCACGTCTTCCCGCACGTGGGTGTGAACGCGAACCGACACCGTGGCACCTTCCCCGTCCAACTCGTAGTAGGTGGACAAAGGGATGAGGACCTTGTAACCGACCCCTCCCACCTCCAGGATCACTTGTCCCGGTTTCTTATCCAGGAGGGTTCCACGAAGGTGCGCGATCATGCCGCTGGTTGCCCGATCAGCGCCCGGCCACACGCTGGGCGAAGCGAAGCCGATGCGCGTCGCAGAGAGCCACCGCCAGAGCATCGGCCGCGTCATGAGGCTCAGGGAGCTCGTCGAGATGCAGGAGGAGCATGACCATCTTTTGAACTTGCTCCTTGTCGGCGCGACCGTAGCCGACCACCGCCTGCTTGACTTCCAGGGGGCTGTACTCGAAGACCGGCAACCCGCGCGAAACCCCTGCCAGTAAAGTCACGCCCCGCACATGGCCGAGCCGCAGGGCAGTCTTGACGTTGGCGGCAAAGAAGAGGTTCTCCACGACCAGACGCTCGGGACGGCAGCGCTCGATGACCTTCAGGAGCTCGGTGTGAATGAAATGAAGTCTCTCGGCGAAGGCGACGCGGGGGCTTCGAATGGCTCCGTATTCGACGAGCGCGTGGGTCTCGCCATCCGAGTCGATTGCTCCGTAGCCGGTGGCGGCAGTGCCCGGGTCGATACCGAAGATTCTCAAAATACCCGCCGGGGCTCGATTTCAGTTGGACGCCAGGGCGGCTTCCATCTCTTTTTCCTCGATGTCGAAGTTGGCCCAGACGTTCTGCAAATCTTCGTGGTCCTCCAGGACCTCCATGAGCCGTAGCATCTGCACCGCGCTTTTCCCCTCGAGCTTCACGTTGCTCTGAGGGATCATGCTCAGTTGCTCGACGGCAAGTGGAATCTTCCTTGACTCCAGCGCCTGGCGAACGGTTTCGAAGGCTTCCGGGGGCGTGAGGATCTCCCAGTTTCCGTCGTCTTCGTTGACGTCCTCGGCTCCGGCTTCCAGCGCGATCTCGAGCAGCTGTTCTTCACCGATCTTGTCGCGCCCGACGACCAGGTAGCCTTTCTTCTGGAACACCCAGGCCACCGAGCCCGCCTCACTGAGGTTGCCTCCGTATTTCGAGAAAAGATGTCGGAGCTCGGATACCGTGCGGTTACGGTTATCGGTGGTCGCTTCGATAAGAACGGCCACACCCCCTGGCCCGTAGCCCTCGTAGGTGACCTCTTCCAAGTTGTAACCTTCCAACTCGCCGGTACCCTTCTTGATCGCCCGATCGATGTTCTCCTTGGGCATATTGAGGGACTTCGCTTTGTCCACCACCAGTCGGAGACGGGGGTTGAAGTTCGGGTCGCCTCCCCCCAGTCGCGCCGCCACTGTGATCTCTTTGATCACCTGGGTAAAGGCCTTGCCGCGCTTGGCATCGGCCGCCGCCTTCTTGTGCTTGATGGAGTGCCACTTGGAATGTCCAGACATACGGCACCGTTTTCCAGAGGTCCCGATGTTAGCAGATGGCCCGTCTCGGTTCAATCCCCTGCGGGAAGAGAAATAGAGAACCGTGTCAGTCGTCGAAAACGAAGGTAGGCTCTTGATAGTACCGCACCTTCCTTTCGGCAACCCTCTCATTGATGGCTTCCTGCAACCAATGCCGCTTTTCGTCCAAGGGAAGGTGGGATTTCAGCAGGGCGAGCTGAAGGTTCAAACCCAGGACGCGCCGGGGCACCAAGATCCGGGTGACTCCCGAGGGGAGGCGATCGTCGGCTTCCGCTAGTCGGCGGATATCTGCCTTGGTCAAGTTGGGGAATAGGATCAACGCTCCGAAGTGAGTGTGGTGCTGCCGAACGGATGGGAAGTCGGCATGGTTTATCCGATCCATCCGGCCCGGACCTCGGTAGTAGGTTTGGGTGAGCTCTCGCAGGCGGCTCACCCGTTGGTGCAGCTCCAGGTCGGTTCGCAGCCGAAGCACTCTCGATTCGTCGAGAGCAATCGCGCATAGATAATCGGGTGCGGCCTCGTCCACCTCATCTTCCAGCTCCCCCTCCTCGACCCGAATCCCCGGCATGGAAGTCGCTTTCTCCAAGAGGATCCCGGCCTCGATGTCGCGGACCACGTGATTCCAATGGGACACCACCAGCTCCTTCTCCTGGTAGGGCTCGACCTGGACAATGAGATGTGGTACCTCGAGGTTGCGGAGCGCCGACACGCGGTTCGCACCGTCCAGCAAAATATAGCGATCGCTCCCCTGCAGGCTGGCGGCAATGGGAGGATTCTTCAGAACTCCGTCCGCGGAGAGACGGTCGATCAGCCGAGCGACTCTTTCCAGATCTTCTTCTTCATGAAAGAGAAGGTCGTCCTGCGCGACGACGCGGAGATCGGGAAACCCGCCTCTATGGTGTCGAACAGGATTCGTCACCGTCGTCGCCCATCGGCGAGGCCGGGGATGTCGACCCCCACCAGACGGAGGTGCCGGTAGCGATCGCCGAAGTGCTGAATATCATCAAGAACCTCTGGCACGGCGCTCTGCTCCCCTTCTCCCCTCTGGACCTATTATAGATCCAAGGCTGGAGCACCGCTTTCCCTCGACGCTGGACCATGGCATGGGCAAACCTGCGCGTGGTCAAGGAGGGACAGAATCGAGACCTGGCGACCGACGCGTCGATCCGTGCGGGATTGTTTGGAACTCTGAGGTGCTCTTCGGGCCCGCTAGGACTCGCCTATCCAGTCCGTGATGTAGACGTACTTGCCGCCCTCGGCCCTCATGAGCCGCACGGCGTTGAAGCCGTGATGGCTTTCCGCGCTGAACCGGATGGCCCGTCCTAGAAAGTTATCCGCGCTACTCTGAAAGTTCTCGAGGGTATAGATGAGCCTCACCCGGGTTAGCTCCGGACCGGCCTGACGTATGCCTTCCGCGAGAACCTCGGCCCAACTCATACCCATGAGCGTATAAGCTCCGTAAGGCACGTCCGGTGCGTAGCGGCTCATGATCTCCCGAGCCCGAACGGCGGCAGGTTCATTCGAATTGGGGTCCGGCACGCCGGTAGCGACAACCGCTCCTTCCCAGGCTTCACCCACCAGCTCGAACATGACCGGATCGGAGAGAACCTGGCTGGCGAGGAGCTTGGGCTGGTACTCCAACTTCGCGAACTCTGAGATGAGGGCTGCCGCCTTCGGAGGAGTGGACCAAAAAATGACCGCGTCGACCTCGGCGTCCTTGAACTGTTGGGCGTGAGTCGAAAGATCTTCATCGTTTAGCGAATAGGGCACGGCTACTTCCAACCCCCGACGAACATCACCGAGGCCCAGGGTCACCCCCTCCTGCCCCTCATGACCGAATGAGTCATCCTGGTAAAAGAGCCCCACCTTCTCGGCGCCAAGCTCATCCAAGGCATGACGCGCGAGAATACGGCCTTCCGTCACGTAAGACGGAAAAGTGGAAAAAATGGTGCCTTGCGTCGGCACGGTAAACACCCGGGAGCCCGATCCAGGATTCACCCAGGGAACGAAACGGTTGGCCAGGTAATCTTTGACCGCCAGAGAATTTGCGGTGCCAATTCCACCGCAAATGGCGAACACCTCGTCCTCTTCGACCAGCTGTCTGACC
>Ga0214473_10008757_pt1 | contig 11960 bp, 7 predicted proteins | sample RVTome_7_FD_203509 | JGI IMG/M metagenome (GOLD analysis project Ga0214473, IMG submission 203509) | Soil microbial communities from uranium-contaminated site in the Upper Colorado River Basin, Wyoming, United States - RVT98D197 | ecosystem: Environmental > Terrestrial > Soil > Contaminated >...
CGGGAGCCACCGAGAAACAGATCGGCAAGTTCGAGCTGGCGCACAAGGGCACGATCTTCCTGGACGAAGTGGGGGACATGAGCCTCAAGACCCAGGCCAAGGTGCTGCGGGTGCTCCAGGAGGGCGAGGTGGAGCGGATCGGGTCCCAGAAGACGATCCAGGTCGACGTGCGTGTGATCGCCGCGACCAACAAGAACCTCGAAGAGCTGATCGCGAAGAGCGGGTTCCGCGAAGACCTGTACTTCCGCCTCTCGGTGGTCCCGATCCGGGTGCCGCCGCTGCGCGAGCGCGCCGACGACATCGAAGCCCTGGTGCGCCACTTCGCCAACCAGTTCTGTGCCGAGAACAACTTCCGTCCGAAGAGCTTCACGCGGCAGGGGCTCGAGGCGATGCGCCGTCACCCCTGGCGCGGAAACGTCCGCGAGCTCAGGAACACCGTGGAGCGGGCGTTGATCATGGCCGACGGCGACGAGATCGGCCCGGAGCAGCTCGCCGACAGCCTGGTCCGCCCAGCGGAGGGGGGCGCCGTCCCGGAGGCCGCCGGCTCGCTCCGGGACTTCAAGGAGTCGGCGGAGCGCATCTTCCTCGTCCAGAAGCTACGCGAGAACCGCTGGAACATTTCCGCCACCGCCAACGCCATCGGCACGCCGCGCTCCAACCTGTATAAGAAGCTGGAGCAGTACGGCATCAGCCAGGAGAAGGACGGCTGATTCGCTGCGCATCCAGGGCCGTCCGCACTTGGGTTGCGGGCCTGCTCTTCGGCGCATCGCTGCTGGCCTGCCAGCCTGCCGCGCCGCTCGCGCTCTCGTACGATCTCGCGGCCATGGCAGCCGTGGCGGACCGCGAAGGTCCCTGGCAGACAGTCCTGCTCGGAACGCCCGAGGCGGCCCGCGATGTCGGATCGGGCTTCCTGCAGCCGATGGCGCGGCCCGGCGCCGACCCGTTCGCATGGGCTCAGCGCACGGTCGAGATCGTGCTGCGCTGGCCGGGCGCCACGCCGCGACAGGCGGTGGTGGACCTCGAGCCGTACGCCGGCCTCGCGCGTCAGGCGGCCGCCGTCTTTCTCAACGGCAAGCCGGTCGGCCGCGTTGTACTCGGGCCCGGCCGGCGCCGCTACCTCGTGGATCTGCCGGGCGAGACGCAGTGGTCCGCCGGCGGCGAGAACCGTCTGCGCTTCGAGTTCGAGGCCGGTTCCGAGGTAGCGGCGTACGGCCGGCCGCTGGCCGCGGCATTCTACGCGCTCGCGGTCGGGCCTTCAGGATCGGGTGTCGCCGACCTGGGAGCGGAGGGTGCCCTGGCGCCGGTCTCGGTGAGCCTGTCCGAGGGCGCGCCGGGCTTGTTGCAGGCCGGACCGAGCGCGCTGCGATTCGCGGTGCGCCTGCCCGGTCGTGCGGAGTTGCGCTTCACGCCGGCAGCGCCGCCGGGCGCCGTCACCGCAGCCGGAGTGCGCATCACGCTCGACAGCGGAGAGGGCGAGCGCGAGATCTGGAAGGGCGGGACGGGCGGCACGCAGGAAGTCGCCCTACCGCTTGTCGGTTCCGTCGGGACGCTCGCGCGGATCGGACTTCACGTGGATGCGCCCTCGGGTCGGGCGGCCTGGGCGCTCTGGCGGGCCCCTCGGCTGATGGGCGACCGGCCGGCGACCGCGGTTCCGCCGGCGGAACCGCTCCCGAAGGACGACGGGCGCGTGTCGCGCCTGCGCCAGGCATTGGCCTCGGCGAATGTGCTGGTGCTGGTGCTCGATGCGGCGAGTGCCAAGCATTTCGGCTGTTACGGCTACTCTCGCCGCACCACGCCGGAGATCGATCGAATCGCCGCCGAAGGCGTCGTCTTCGAAGAGGCGTTCACCCCCGCCGTCTACACGCTGGCGGCGATGGCCTCGCTCTGGACCTCGCAACACCCCGACAAGCACCAGAACCTGGATCCGCGGCGGCCCACGTACCGGCTGGCCCGGCTGGGGCTGCCCGACGTGCTGTCGGCCAACGGCATCCACACCGCGGGCTTCGTGGCCAACAGCATGGCAGGTCCCGCCTTCGGCTTCGACCGCGGCTTTGCCGAGTTCAAAGAGGTCTACGCGGAGCAGGGACGGCGCGCGGCGGCGTTCCGGGAGCTGTTGCCCGGATGGCTCGAGGCCAACAGGGGCCGGCGCTTCTTCGCCTACGTGCACTATCGCGAGCCGCACTTCCCCTACGATCCCGAGCCGCCGTTCGACACGCTGTTCGGCCCCGACGGCCCGATCCCGCCGGAGCTCCGCCGCGACCGCAACTGGTTCGGCGCCGTCGACAATCGGAGGATCCGCGTCTCGCCCGAGGAGGTGGCCCACGCGGAGCGTCTCTACGACGGCAACCTGGCCTACGTGGATCGGGAGGTCGGCTTCCTGCGCCGAACGCTGGAGGAGAAGGGGCTCTGGAACCGCACGGTGCTCATCGTTACGTCCGACCACGGTGAAGCCTTCTGGGAGCACGAGCACATCGGCCACTCCGTGCAGCTCTACGAGCCGATCCTGCGCATCCCGTTGATCCTGCGCTTTCCCTCCGGACAGGGTCCGTCGGGGGTGCGCGTCCGCGGCCTCGTCGACCTGCTGGATCTCGCGCCCACGATCACAGACGTCTTCGGCCTGCTGGGCAAGGGCGACTCGGACAGAGCCTTCGAGGGTCACACCCTGCTGCCGATGGTGCTGGGAGGGCCGGGCCGGCCCGCGCTGTTGTCGCGGACGGTGCCGCACGCCAGCTTCCACTCGCTGCGCGACGAGCGTTACAAGCTGATCTACGGCGCGCGGCCGGGCCAGGACGAGCTCTACGACCTCCAGCAGGACCCGCAGGAGAAGCGCAACCTCGCTGAGTTGGAGCCGATCCGTGCCGCGCTCTACCGCCAGGCCCTCCACCGCGCGATCCTCGATCTGACCCGCGAGACCGCGGCCAGCGCCGACGGCGCCAAGCTGACGCGCAAGCAGCTCGAGAACCTGCGCGCCCTGGGCTACGTGCAGTGAGGCGCGCCTGCGGCCTCAGCGTAGCGTTCCTGCTCCTTGGCGTTGCGGCGTGCCGGCGCGCCGCGCCTGCCGGGTTGGCCTTTGACTTCGCGCAGGCCGCTGCTGCGGCGGATCGCGAGGGTCCTCGGCAGGTGATCCTGTTCGGGACGCCGGGCGCGATGCCCCACCAGGTCGAGGGCTTCGTGCTCCCGGCGGAGCCCCAGTTCGCGGAGCGCTTTGCCTGGGGCCGGCGGCAAGTGGATGTGCGTATCGATTGGGCCTCGGCGATGCCGCGACGAGCCCTCGTCGATCTGGCGCCGTATCCCGGAATCGAGGGCCAGGCTGCCGAGGTGTTCCTGAACGAGTCACGCGTTGGTCGCGTCGAAGTGGGCCGCGCACGGCGCCGCCACCTGCTCGACCTGCCGGCTGCCGCTCAGCGGCGCGAGAACACGCTGCGCTTCGTGTTCGGCGAGCGCTCCGAGCGCGTGGAGGGCTATGGACGGCGGCTCGCTGCTGCCTTCCATAACCTCATCATCGCCGAGGCCGGTGACACGGCACTGCTCGCTCTGGCGGACGCCGGAGCGCCGCCGCCGCTGTCGGTGCGCGTGGCCGAGGGCGTGCCCAGCCTGATCCAGGGCGGTCCCGGTGCGCTTGGTTATGTGCTGAGGCTGCCTTCGCGTGCCGAGCTGCGCTTCTCTCCGGGTGCGCACGTGTCGTCGGCCCGTGCGACGCTTCGCATCGTGCTCCAGGCTGGGGCACAAGCGCCTGTCGAGCTGTGGCGAGGCGAGTTTGGTCCGGGCGAGAGCGGCGCACCAGTGAGCCTGCCCGTGCCGGGTAGCCCGGGGAGCCTGGCGCGCCTCACGTTCCGCGTCGAAGCCGAAGCGGGGACCGCGCCGGTGTGGGGTGTCTGGGACGCGCCGCGCCTGCTGGGCGACACGCCGACGGCCGCGCTGCCCGCGCCTGTGCCTCGCGCTCAAGACGACAGAGCGGCGGACGGCCTGCGCCAGGAGCTGGCCGGCTCGAACGTCCTGCTCGTGATCTTCGACGCCGCGGGTGCGAAGCACTTCGGCTGCTACGGTTACCCGCGCGCGACCACCCCGGAGACCGATCGCATCGCCGCCGACGCCGTGCTGTTCGAGCGCGCCTACTCGCCCGCGGTCTATACGCTGGCCGCGATGTCCTCGCTCTGGACCTCGCAGTACGCCGACGAGCACCAGAACGTAGACCTGCGCAACGCCAGCCTCGACCGCGTGCGCCTGACGCTCGCCGAGCTGCTCAGCGCGCGCGGCGTCGACACGGCGGGCTTCGTGGCCAACGGCATGGCCGGGCCGGGGTTCAGCTTCGATCGTGGCTTCTCGGAGTTCCAGGAAGTCTACGGTGCTGCCGGCTCGCGCGCCGAGAGCTTTCGGCCGGTGCTGCCGGCATGGCTGGGCGCGCGAAAGCAGCGACGCTTCTTCGCCTACGTCCACTACCGCGAGCCGCACGCGCCGTACGATCCGCCAGCGCCGTTCGACACCCTGTTCGGGCCCGACGCACCGCTGCCGCGCGAGCTCCGCTCGGACACGCGCCGGTTGATGGCGCTGCACAACGAGGGCGAGCTGAGCCCGGCCGCCCTCGAGCACGTGGTGCGCCTCTACGACGGAAACCTGGCCTACGCCGACCGCGAGCTGGGGTTCCTGCGGCGCGCTCTCGAGGCCGATGGCCTCTGGGACAGGACGCTACTGATCGTCGCCGCGGACCACGGGGAGGCTCTGCTCGAGCACGGCTGGATCGGTCACAACGCCCAGCTCTACGAGGAGAGCGTGCGCATCCCGCTGATCATGCGGCTGCCATCCGGCAAGGGGCCGCGCGGGGTACGGGTGGCCGGCCTCGTGGACCTCGTCGACATGGCCCCGACGATCGCAGACATCTTCGGCCTGCGGGGCACGGGCGGCTCGGACCGCGAGTTCCGGGGTCGCAGCCTGCTGTCGCTCGTCGTCGGTGGCGCGGGCAAGAGCGCCGTGACGATGCGCAGCTCGGGGGAGCGGCCGCGCTACGCCCTGCGAGACGAGCGCTTCAAGCTGATCCACGACTCGGCCACGGGCCGTGACGAGCTCTACGACCTGCTGGCGGACCCGGAGGAACGCAACGACCGTGCCGCCGCGGATCCGCTACGCACGGCCTTCTACCGGCAGTCGCTCCACGCCTGGCTGCTCTCGATCGAGCGCACGGCGGCCGGAGTCGAGGGGACGACGCTCTCTGCGAAGCAGCTCGAGAACCTCCGCGCCCTCGGTTACATCCAGTAGTCCGCCGAATGTCTGGGTGGCTCCGCGGCCGTGCTACAGTTGAGCTGTCCGTAGAGCTGGTCGGGCGATCGCTGCGGCTCGACGCGAGCCGGAGAGGAAAGTCCGGACTCCCAGGGCAGTGTGCTGGCTAACGGCCAGCGAGGGTGACCTCAGGGAAAGTGCCACAGAAAACACACCGCCGAACTCTCGAGCCGGTGTTCTCGGAAACGAGGACGCCGATGAGGGTGGCAAGGGTGAAAAGGTGCGGTAAGAGCGCACCGCCGGCGTGGTGACACGACGGGCAGGGAAAACCCCACACGGAGCAAGACCAAATAGGGGGGCGTTCGAGGCTGGCCCGGCCGAAGCCCCCGGGTAGGTCGCTGGACCCCGCGGGCAACCTCGGGGCTAGAGGAATGATCGCCAGCCGACGCCGTCCGCAAGGGCGGCGTCGGTCACAGGATCCGGCTTATAGACCGGCTCTGCGGACACTTCGGCTGTCGCTCGGCCGATCGCACCTGGCGAAACGTCCTGGGGGGACCCTGAAACGATGCGCATTCTCGTGACCGGCGGCGCCGGCTTCATCGGAAGTCACCTGGCCGAGGCGCTGGTGAAGCGCGGCCACCGTGTCCGCGTCCTGGACAACTTCTCCTCGGGCCACCGCCGCAATCTCAGCGCGGTCAAAGACGACGTGGAGGTACTTGCCGGAGACTGCGCGGATCCGGCCGTGGCCCGGCGCGCGATCCGGGGCGTCGAGGTCGTCTATCACGAGGCGGCGATTCCGAGCGTGACCCGCTCCGTCAAAGACCCGGCCCTCTCCCACAGGACCAACGTCAGCGCGACGCTGACGACGCTGCTCGGCGCCCGCGACGCGGGCGTGCGCCGCGTGGTCTTCGCCGGCTCGTCGTCGGTCTATGGTGACGCGCCCGGGCGCTCGAAGAGCGAGAGCTGCCAGACGCAGCCGCTCTCGCCGTACGCCGTTGCCAAGCTCTCGAGCGAGCACTATCTGCGCGTGTTCGCAGGCCTGTACGGCATGGAGACGCTGACGCTGCGCTACTTCAACGTCTTCGGGCCGCGCCAGGATCCGAGCTCGCCCTACTCCGGCGTGATCAGCCTGTTCGCGACCGCGCTGCTGTCGGGGCGCGAACCCGTCATCTACGGCGACGGTCGTCAGAGTCGTGACTTCACGTACGTGGCCAACGTCGTCGAGGGGAACCTGCGGGCGCTCACGGCGAAGGGCCTGCGCGGCCAGGCCGTGAACCTGGCCACCGGGCGGCGCGTGACGCTCAACCAGCTGCTCCGAACACTGGCACGCCAGGTGGGAACCCGGCCGCGGGCCAGGCACCAGCCGGCTCGGCCCGGAGACATCCGCCACAGCCTGGCCGACATCCGCCTCGCACGGAAGCTGCTCGGCTACAGGCCGACCGTGGACTTCGAGACCGGCCTAGAGCGCACGGTCGAGTGGTATCGCGAGCAGCAGCGTTAGGCCCGCAGTAGCGTCCCGTCTGCGAGCGCCCAGCCCCGGCGAACCCAGAGCCCGATCGGGCGCCTTACGCGGCCGAGAGAGCCCTCACGAGGCGATCGATATCGTCATTCGTGTTGAAGACGGAGACAGACACGCGCAGGCGCTTTTCCGCAGCGATGATCGTGGCGGCGATGTTCGCCGCCGCAAGCTGCTTCGCCGTCTCGGCCGGGTCCTTCAGCTGGAACGCGAGGATCGGCGTGTCGTTCTCTCGCGGCGTGAGTGAGGGATAGCCGTTTGCAGGCAGCTCCTGCTGCACGCGATCGGTCAGCCGTTTCGCGTGCGCCCGGATGTTCGACAGGCCAAGGCGCTCGATGTACTTCAGGGACTCGTACGCGCACAAGGCCAGCGCGTTCGGGAACGTGCCCGTTTCGTACCGCGCCGCACCGGGCAAGGGCTCCCACGTCAGACCCACCCGATCGAAGCTCGCCAACTGGCGGTGCCCGTAGCGCGTCGTCGGCACGACCGATTCCTGCAGGTCCTCGCGCACGTACAGGAACCCGAAGCCCCGCTCGCCCATCAGCCACTTGTAGGTGGCGGTCGCGGCGCAGTCGATGCCCATCGCGCGCACGTCGACGGGCACCGCGCCCGCCGCCTGAACGATGTCGGCGTACACGTAGGCGCCGTGCGCGTGCGCCAGATCGCCGATCGCCTTCGCGTCGTGGAGGTAGCCATTGACGTTGGACACCAGGGCCAGCGACACGAGCCGCGTGTTCCGGTCGATCGCCCGCTCCATGTCGCGGATGTCGATCGCCCAGTTGCGATGCTTGACGACGCGCAGCTCGAGACCCTTCGCCTCGAGCGACTTGTACATGTAGAGCGACGTCGTGAAGTGCAGCTCGTCCAGCACGACGTTGCCGCCGCGCTTTGCGAGGTCCATACCCATCACGACGATGTTCTCGCCGTCGGAGGTGTTCTGGACGAAGGCGATCTCCGTCGGCTTGGCGTTGATCAACTGCGCGAAGCGGCGCTTGAGGTCCGCTTGTTGCTCCGCGCCGAAGTCCGAACGGCCGTCGCCGGGCCCGTGCTGCCGGAAGGCCAGGTACCGCTCGACCGCCCGTGCGACGTGCGTGCCCATCGGATGAATGGCCGCCGAGTCGAGATACGTCTGTGTGGAGGCCAGGGGGAAGTCCGCGCGGACCGAGGACGGCAGCAGCGAGTCGGCTGGCGCCTCAGCGGAAAACGCCGTCCTTGCCGCTGCCGCGAGTGAGGCGGCGCTGATGAGGAATTGACGACGGTCGAGTGACATCGGACCTCCGTTGAGAGTTGCGACCGGGCTTTCAGAGCCCGCCCGAGCTGGTCAAGTACTCCTCCCAGCTCGTCTGGAACTCGGGGTAGCTGAGCGCGAGGGCCACGGGCAGCGCCTCCTCGGAGGGCAGCCGGTCTCCCAGAGCGTTGATCAGGCGCACCACGCCGGCCTCGCCGCGGCGCCGGATGATGTGCGCCACGGCCGAGAGGCTCTGCGCATAAGCCAGGGTGGCGTCGGCCTCCGACAGCGACTGGAACGGCCCCTCGAGGCTCAACAGCGGAAGCAGGCGCCTATGCCGGGCTGCGGCCGAGACGGCGGCATCCTCGCGGGCGAGGTCGCCGCCCTCGAGCCATTGCGACACGCCCTCTTGCAGCCAGGTGGGGCAGTTGCCGCCCGTGCGCCAGGCCAAGAAGGAGTGCGCCAGCTCGTGGCGCAGGACCTTGAGCAGCCGAGGTGTGGGACGCTCCAGGCCCCGGACCGGCACGCGGATCATCCCGTCGTTCACGCCCTCGGCCCAGTAGGGGACTCGGCCGTCGCGGAAGTCGGCCTCGGCTTGAAGCACGACCGTGATGGGCTCGTCGGGGCCGAAGCCCAGGCGCTTGACGAACTCCGCGCGCGCCTCGGTCAGCGCCTCGAGCACGGCCACGCCCAGCGGCTCGTTGGTGCCGCCGTCGTAACGGATGCGGAACTGGGGCCCGTGCGTCGGAGGCGCGGCGAGCGGGGCGACCTCGGCCAGCTTGCGCTCGACCTGCGGATCGGGTCGCAGCTCGAGGCTCCGGTGATAGTGGGTCTGGGCTCCGGCGCGGTCGCCCAGGGCGGCCAGCGCGTCGCCGAGCAGGGCGTGCGAGAGCGCGCCGCGCTCGTCGAGGCGCACCGCACGCGACGCGGCCTCCTGGGCGCTCCAGTTGTCGCGCAGCGCCAGGCAAGCCCGGGCGGCGATCTGGTGCGCCAGTACCGAGAGCGGATCGCGCGAGAGCGCCTGCCGCGCCAGGCGCAGCGCGTCCTGGGAGTCGCCGGCGTCGAGGCGTGCTGTCGCCAGGGCGATGGCGGGATCGACCGGCTCCGAGCGCTGCTCGAGACGCTGCACCAGACCTCGCGGCAGGCCGAAGCGACCCCCGTTCTTCTCGTAGCGCACCTGGCCCCCTTCGTACCAGGCGCGGTCGGCGTCGATCACGCTGCCGTTCGTGAGGAAGATGCGGTCGGCGCCGGCCGTGGCCGGCACGCTCGCGAGAACGATCAGCGCGTAGGCGAAGCGCCGGGTAGACCGTTGCGACAGCTTCAGGGGAGCAGGCCCGAGGTGGGCACCACGCGCGGCGGGGAGCCCCCCTTGCGGAAATAGTCGGGAACCGAGCGAACGCCGGAGTCGGCGCGCTCCTCGCTCTCGTACAAGCCCCAACAGACTCGGTAACACGGGCGTCCCTTGTAGTTCACCGGCAAAATGTACAGGTCTGGGGCTGACACGCTGGCGAGGGCCTTCGCCACCGTCTCGTCGGAGCAGGCGACGAGTAGCTGAATGCTGAAGCTGCCCGCCGGACTCTGGCGCAGCGTCGAAGCGAAACCCTGGGCCGCCTCCGGCAGGCGGCCCTGCCGCAGCAGGTTGCGAGCGTCGGCGATCGTGGGGGCCGCGCCCGCAGCTGCGGTCGGCGGCTGAGGCGCCGGCTGGGTGATCGGCGGGGCGGCGGTCGGGGCCGCTGCAGTCGATGGCGGAGGTGCGATCAGCGGGCTCGAGGTGTCCGACGGCGCGAGCGTTGGCGGCACGCCCGCCGCGTCGGTCGGCGTCGAGGGTGTCGACGGCGAAGCCTCAGACGGCGGCGGAAGTGCGGCCGCCAGGGTCGTGGGGGCGCTCGGAGCCGGCCGTGACGCCGTGGGGCTCACAGGGCCGGCGGTTCGCGCTTTGCCCAGGCCGAGGTAGTACCAGGCGCCGACGGAGCCGGCCAGCAGCAGCACCAGAACCGCCGCGATCAAGGGCAACCGCAGGCCAGCGCGATCGCGGCGTGCGGCGCGCCCGGAAGGCTGGCCGAAGCGCGGCTCCCAGGCCTGCGCCGGCTTCTCGATGGGGGCGAGTGGTCCTTCGACGCTGCGCGAGTGCAGCAGCGCGTCGAGTGCCGCGAGGTCGTCCTTGCTGGGCCGTGGCCCCGGGGGGAGAGGCGCCTCGGCCTCGACCCGGCGTGGCGTCGGCGGCCGCACTGACGGCGGCGCTGGCCGCTGGGAAGCGGGTCCGGTAGTCGGCTGCGCCGCGCGTGGCGGCGGCGTCAGCGCGGGCGGCGCGGGGCGTGGCCGCGGGGCGGCGATCGACGGCGCCTCCGGCCGGATCATCGTGGGGGCTTCGTCGAACGCGGGCGGTGGCTCCGCATCGATCACGATCGGCTCCGAGTCGGCGGCCGGGAAACCGACCGACGGCTCTGCGAACGAGAACCCGGTCTCCGTGGGCGGGGCCTGCCGCTGTGCCGGGAACGAGTCCATGATCACGGTCGACGGCTGCGAGGGCATCACGACCGTGGCTGGCTCGTGGTCGAACGCAAGGCGCGCGGTCTGGCCCAGGTCGAGCTCGGGCTCGACGCCGGCGACCGCAGCAGCGGGCTCGACCAGGCCGAGGAACAGCAGCGCGCAAGCGATCTTCCCGGCTTCGAACTCGTCGAGACGGGAGCGCGCAGCCGCCTCCTTCAGCGACCGCTGGCCATCGAGGGCTGCAGGCAGGCCGGCGGTCTCGGCCCGGATCTCCGGCAGCACCGCTGCCAACGCGCCCGTCGGAGCGAGCACGCCTTCGAGGCCGCTCAGGTGCCTGAGCACGAAGTTGCGGTCGCTGATGCGCCGCACCGCGGCCAGGACCAGCCGCTCGGTCGAGAGCTTCAGGTCGACGGCGCCCTTGGGCAGCACGCCGTCCTCGAACTCGAAGGAGCCGGACTCGTAGGCGATGACGTCGGACAGGATCCGTTCGACCTTGGTGCGGGCCGCCTCGCCCAGCTCGCGCTGGCTCACGAAACCGCTGTCGGCCAGGACCTTGGCCAGCGGGTTGCCCGAGCCGACCTTGGCGTTCACCTCCTCGAGCTGCTCGGGAGTGATCCTGCCGCTTTCGATCAGGATCGCGCCGAGCTGGTCGCGGGGGTCGTTCGATGAGCCGAAGAGGACCCGCCCGCCACGGAAGTAGAGCGCCTTCTGGTAGGACGGGCCATCCACCTTCAGGGAGCCGGTGGCGCCCTGCCGGTGCAGGTCCATCAGGAGAAAGGGAAAGGCCTTGGAGTCGATGCTGCCGCTGATGGGAAACGTCTCGGCCACGGCTCCTCCCGGCGGCCCTCAGTCCCCGATGCCGAGGGGCGGATCGCCCTTAATTTCAACATGATACCATGCTGCACCATGCGTTGACAGCGCGTCGTTGCGGCCGCTAGACTCGGCCTCCACCTTCCGGAGGGCCCTGTGCCAGACAACGACCGGACGCGCGAGGACGAGTGGTTCCTGAAGAACGAGCAGCAGCTTCTGGAGGCCGCCCGGCTTGCGCGCGAGAAGCGTGAGCGAGAAAGAGCCGCCCGGGAGCGGGAGGAAGAGCGCACGCGCCTCAAGGAGCTTCACTTCATGAAGTGCCCCAAGTGCGGCCATGACATGAAGGAAGAGCCGGTCGATGAGGTCTTGATCGACCGTTGCACGTTCTGTGAGGGCGTCTACCTCGATCCCGGAGAGCTCGACAAGCTCTTTCTCCAGAGGGCTGGCGAGGGCAAGGGCTTCCTGCGCAAGGTGCTGGGAATTTGATCCCGAGGCCGGCCTGGCCCCGAGGTCGCACGCGCTTCAGCCCATGCCTTACCTGATCGACGGGAACAACCTGCTCGGCTCCTGGGGAGGGCCCCGCGGTGAGGACGACCGCCGCGGCGAGGTCGTGCGTCGCGTCGCGGCCTTCTGTCGCGCGCACCGCGTCCGCGCGACGCTCGTCTTCGACGGACAACCGCTGCGGCCCGAGCTGGCCGCCCA
>Ga0214473_10008758_pt1 | contig 11959 bp, 11 predicted proteins | sample RVTome_7_FD_203509 | JGI IMG/M metagenome (GOLD analysis project Ga0214473, IMG submission 203509) | Soil microbial communities from uranium-contaminated site in the Upper Colorado River Basin, Wyoming, United States - RVT98D197 | ecosystem: Environmental > Terrestrial > Soil > Contaminated >...
TTCAGCCATGGACCCCGACCGGGAGCCGAAGATCTGTACGGACAGCGGGCCCTCCTCCGGACGGGTCTGTAAAAGCCTTTCGGTGGCCCTCCGATTGTGCAGGAGACCCTCGGCGCTGATCATCTCCGTACAGACCAGGGCGCACCCCTGTTCTTTGGCCAAAAGCCGGAAGGGGAGGTCGGAAATCCCGGAGAGAGGGGCTAAGAGGAGGGGATTGGCCAGCTCGAGGGAGCCGATCTTCAGCGTCCGGAGTTGATCAGCGATCAAGGAAAATTTTACCCTCCCGATAGACGGGGACAAGTTTGGAAGAGTCGATCTGAGCGCAGATGCGCAAGTCTTTCCCCAACCCGACGCTCGCCAGATATTGACCCCAGTCGCACCCGGCAAGCATCCCGTAGATGTCGCCTTCGTAGTACTCGTACAACACTTTGGCGGCCATGGCCGCATCACTTATGGAGAGGGAAACGCCTTCCTGCTCGAGGCGATCGATGATGGCCCCGGCGCAAACCGTGTCCTCCAGGCAGAAGAGGCCCTTTTCCCCCGAGCAGGCGATGATCACATCCCGGCCCGCTTCTTCGAGGCGCCGGGATAAAGCGGAGAGATTCAGAAAGGCGCCAATAAAGACTTCCGCAGCCTTCCGGGTCGTTAACAGGGCTTGGGTGCCGTTGGTGGTGGTCAGCACGACAACCTTCCCGCGAACCTTCTCCGGACGGTAGTCCCGGGGAGAATTTCCCAGATGGAATCCTTCCAGGGGCATGGCGTTGCGCTCCCCCCCCAAGAGAAGATCGGGATCTTTCTTCAAAGAAGCCAGTTGCATCGCTTCCTCGACTGTTGAGACCGGAATGAAGCCCGAGCATCCGTTCGCAAAGGCCACGATCATGGTGGACGTCGCCCTCAACGCATCGATGACGACCACCGTTTTTCCCCGTAAGTCTTTCTTCTCGAGTTCGAAGGGCGCAAAGGCCAAGTCGATCTTCAACATAGAATCACACCTGGATTAAGAAATCGCAAGTCGCAAGTCGTGAGGGCGCAAGGGGGAATGAAGGTGGCCTTTGCCTCTCTCGCTCTTACGCCTCGCGCTCTCGCGACTTGCGGTATTTTAATGGGCTTCGGCCCAGTTTTTTCCCATGCCGATGTCTACTTTCAAAGGGATATAAAGCTTCACGACCCCTTCCATCTCCTCTTGGACCAGCGCTTTTATAGGGTTGAGCTCCTTTTCCGGAACCTCAAAGACCAGCTCATCGTGGATTTGCAAGATGAGTTTGGTCTTTCTTTTCTCCTGGGTCAACCGGCGATGAATGTTGATCATGGCCACCTTGATCAGGTCGGCCGCCGACCCCTGAATCGGGGCGTTGATGGCGATGCGCTCGCCGAACTGACGCACGCTGCGATTACTGCTGGCAATATCCGGCAGATATCGCCGCCGATTCATAATCGTGGTCACGTATCCACGCTCCCTCGCCAATTCCAGGGATTTCTCGATGTAATCGCGTACCCCGTGATATTTCTGAAAATAGTTGGCGATGTACGCCTGGGCCACGCTGGGCGGAATGGCCAGCTCCTTGGAAAGGCCAAAGGCGCTCATGCCGTAGATAATCCCGAAGTTGATCACCTTGGCCAGGCGACGCATTTCCGAGGTTACCTGCCCCGGCGGGACATGGAAGATCTCCGCTGCCGTGGCTGCATGAATGTCTTCGTCCCTTTTGAAGGTCTCGATCAAAGATCCATCGCAGGAGAGGTGGGCGAGGATTCGCAGTTCCACCTGGGAGTAATCCGCCGATAGGATCCAGGATCCTTCCTCGGGCACAAAGGCCTCCCGGATCCTCCGCCCCTCCGCAGACCGGATGGGAATATTCTGTAGGTTGGGATCGCTGCTGGAGAGTCGTCCCGTGGCCGTTACCGTCTGGTTGAAAGAGGTATGCACCCTTCCCGTTTCGGGATTGATAAGCTGGGGCAGAGCGTCCACGTACGTGGATTTGAGCTTGGAAAGGCTCCGGTATTCCAGGACCTTGGCCGGAAGCGGGAAATCCTTGGCCAGTTCGTTGAGGACATCCACATCCGTCGAATATCCGGTCTTGGTGCGCTTGGCCCCGGGAAGCTTGAGCTTCTCGAAGAGGATTTTTCCCAACTGCTGAGGGGAATTGATGTTGAATTCCTCTCCGGCGAGTTCATAGATTTCCCGCGAGATCCTTTGAAGTTGCTCCTCAAATTCCCTGGACATGAGGTTCAGCAGAGCGACGTCGAGCCTCACTCCATTCATCTCCATGACGGCCAACACTTCCACCAGCGGGATTTCCACCCGATGAAAGAGGTCCCCGAACCCATCCGCTTCAATCTCGGGCATAAGGAGGTTGGCCAAAAGCAAGGTCAGGTCTGCATCCTCGCAGGAATAATGACAAGCCTTTTCCACATCCACCCGATCAAAACGGATGGCTTTGGCACCGGTCCCGGCTACGTCTGCAAAAGTGGTTACCTGATAGTCCAGGTGCTCGCGGGCCAGCTCTTCCAGGCTATGGCTGTGTTTGGAAGGGTTCAGAAGATACGAAGCGATCATGGTATCCCCGGCAATTCCCTGAAGATGGATCCCCGATTTCAACAGCAAAATATAGTCGTATTTGATGTTCTGTCCGTATTTCTTCAAAGCCGGGTCTTCCAGCAATGGCTTGAGAGCTTTCAAGACCTCCCCTTGATCCAGCTGCTTCGGCGCTCCCGGGTAGGTGTGCCCGACAGGAATGTAAAACGCCTGGTGGGGCTTGAAGGAAAAGGAAAGGCCGACGATCTCGGCCCGGATGGGGTCGATGGAGGTGGACTCCAAATCCAGGGCAAAGATCCCCCCCTCTTTTAAGTTCTCAATGAATTCGAGAAAATCCTTTTTTGCAGTGACCAGATGATAGTCTTTTCCCGACGGCTCCGGCTGAACGGTAAATTCCTTGAGGAGCTTGGAGAATTCCATCTCTTTGAAGATTTTATGCAGCCTCTCCCGGTCCGGATCTGCCGCTTTCAATTCCTCCAGTCCCCAGGCCAAGGGGGCGTGAGTATCCAGGGTGGCCAGCTCCCGGCTGAGGCGGGCCTGCTCGGCATAATGAGCCAAGTTGCCGCGTATCGTTGCGTTCTTGACTTTGTCCAGGTTTTTCAGCAGTTCTTCGATGGAGCCGAATTGCTCGATGAGCCTGGCGGCTGTCTTCTCCCCGATGCCTGGAACCCCTGGGATATTATCGGAAGTGTCCCCGCTCAGACCCATGACCTCGACCACTTTCTCCGGGGGTACGCCAAAGCGCTCTGTCACTTCAGGGATCTTGTAGGTTTTATCCTTCATGGGGTCATACATGGTTACCTGAGGGGTGACGAGCTGCATGAGGTCTTTGTCCCCGGAGACGATTACCGTATCCACCCCCTCACCCTCCAACTTTTTGGCGATGGATCCAATCAGGTCATCGGCTTCGTAACCCGCCTCTTCCAGTATGGGGATTCCCAGGGCGGCCACAATTTCTTTGATAAAGGGAATCTGGGGCCGAAGGTTTTCCGGCATGGAGGGACGGTTGGCCTTGTATTCACCGAAGACTTCATGGCGGAAGGTCGGACCGGGGGCATCAAAGACAATGGCCAAAAACTCAGGCTTTTCTTCCCGCATGACTTTGAGGATCATGTTGGTAAAACCATAGGTGGCATTGGTGGGAAATCCCTTGGAGTTAGACAGGTGCCGGATCGCAAAAAAAGCCCGATAAATATAGGAACTGCCATCAATCAGGAATACCCGCGGTTTCCCCTCAGCCATAGGATGAGTATGCCATAACACCAGGCGAAAGGCAAAGGCCAATGGCGAAGGGAAAAAGGAGAAAAGGGGAAAGGAGAAAGGGGAAAAAGAACATAAAGTTACGAGTTGCGAGGTACGGGTTCCGGGTTTTGAATTATAGGATACGGGCCGGAAGTCACAACATGCAGAAGGGAGCCCAAGCTGAAGGCTGATCGCTGAAAGCGGATCGCTGCAGATCATTCAAAATTAAAATCCACGGCAATTTTAAAGGTCTTCGAAGCCGGGAGGTTAAGAATTTCCTTGACGCCGGTCTTGCGGGAGATTTCGGCCAGAATCTGATTGATCTTTTTCCTGGAGGGGGCAATGAGCGTGAACCAGATGTTGTAATCCCCTTCCCTCTCGTAGTTATGGGTCACCCCCGGGTAGGTGTTGACCACGGCCACAAATTTATCGATTTTTTGCCCGCGAACTCTGGCCGCACAAAGGGTAGAAGTGAACCCCACGGCCCGTGCGCTGAAGCTGGCCCCGATGCGGCGAATGATTCCTACATCCTTCAAATTCCGTACCCGCCCGATGATCTCTTTTTCGCTGAGCTTTAATCTCCGGGCGAGGGCTAGAAAGGGACGATGGGTGATGGGGAAATTCCTTTGGATCTCATTGAGAATCAAACGATCCCTTTGATCCAGGGAATATTTTGGGGATCTTTTTCTATGCGACGGAAGTCGCGGATTATCGTCTACCAAGTAATACCGACCCTCAAACTAATGGAAGGGACTTCGATATAATCGACCTGCCCCGTTACCGTGAAAAGCGCCACCTGCAGCCTGGCCCCGGCAAAAACCTGGGTCTTGGAAAAATTCTCTTCATTCAAGTTCAAACCAGACGTTAGGTTCTTGGGTTTGCTCGAAAACCAATACTGTCCAACGCCCCCGTAGGGAATGATCTTTACTCCCGCGCCAAAACCCTTACTGACAGAGAGATCCAGGCCGTAGGTTTTAAGGTCAAGTTGATCAACCCCAATAGTTTGGGAATAAGAACCCCGCACCGCCAAAGCGGGCTGGAGCGCCCCTCCCTTCAGGATGGCATACCTCACCTCGCCACCGGCATAGGTGATATTGGGGTCCAGGACTTGGCCGACGGCCAACCCAATGTCAAAACCAAAGGGCAGGCCTGTTTGGACATGGAGCTTGGGGGAGACCAGATAAGCAGAAGGGTTCTGATCTGTTACGGACTTCTTCCAGTAATCCTTATTTTCATTAATTTTTGTGGCAGTGGTTTCCACGCCTATGTCAAAGCCTGTCAGCCCGAGGGGCTCAGCAGGTCCAATGGCCCGGTAGATGATCGAAGCCCCGGCCTCCTGGCTGAAGTCCCTGAACATTTGCTGAGTCATGGTCCGATCAAATTGGATATCGGAAGCCATTGCCGGAGTAATCCAGAGGAGAAACAAAACGGCGAATACCTTTTTCATCCAAGACCTCCTGATTCTTGGAATGTATTTCGTCCTTATTAAAGAATTCTTTAATAATCAAGCGGAAATTCACCCGGGAGGCTTATTCCGATTCGCCCCTTATCTCTCCACTCCACAATCTTCCAGGCCATCGCTTCTTGTTCTTTCCACCAGCCATCCAGCTTCTTTTTTTGTTCCCAATTTTTAAGTTCATTTTTTGTCTCGGGGTCCAGCTTGGAAGGTTCCTTCTGGAAAAGGGGCGTCCCCGGCAGCGGCATAAAGGTGTGCGCGTGGATTTTGGCCCCGTTTTCTCGGATCATGGTTTCCATCATTTGCAGAGAAAGTTTTCGATCCTCCAGCGTTTCCCCGGGGAAACCGAAGACAAAATCCACATGAGGGGTGAACCCGGCTTCCCGGATCCAGCGGGCCGCGGTCAGGCCCTGCTGCGCCGTATGCCCCCGGTTGAGCCGGGCAAGCAAAGAATCGCTGCCGGACTGGGCCCCGAGGACGACGGTTTTATTCCGGCAGTATTTCTTCACCAGGTGCAAAATTTCCGGATGAACCCAATCTGGACGGACCTCGGACGGGAAACACCCGAAATGAATGTCGGCGATCCCGGCTTGCCGGCAGGCGTTTAAGAGCTCTTCGATGGCCGGTAGATTGGCCCCTTGAGAGCCCGTTGAGCCGTAGGAGAAGGCGTTGGGCGAAATGAACGCGCTGCGGCGGAATCCATAGGAGCTGGCGGTCTTCAAATGCGCGGCAATGATCCCCGCACTGCGATGGCGGAGGGAGCGGCCAAATATCCGGGGGGTCTGGCAGAAGGAACAATTGTAAACACATCCCCGGGTTATCTCCACGGGCGAGAAATAACGCTGCTCGAGAGAATGCGGTGGGCAAGAGGAAAAGAGGCAGGAATCTTTTTCGCCGGAAAGGATGCGGGTCTCCGGGGGTTTCCCGGCGAGGAATTGCCGGAGGAAGACCGGGAAGGTCCGCTCGGCTTCCCCGACAAAAGCAAAATCAAAACCCAGCCGCAACGTGCCTTGAGGGTCGCCCGTTGCATGGGGACCGCCGGCGAGGAAGACCGCTTCTTTGCCCAGGGCCGTTTTGAATTTTTCCACTTCCTGTTTGACCTGCCAGAGCTGGGGGGTCATAAAAGAAAAACCCGCAATGGCTTTCGCGCCAGACGCTTCTCCGGGGATCTGCTCTGCGGAGCCGGCAAGGAGGATGCGAAAGCTCCTGTTCAAGCCTTCTCCTTCCAGGCACCCGAGAATTACAGGAAGGGTGAACCGGTTTCCCCGGGTCTTCCAGAAAATTAAAAAGGGACGCTCGTCTCTTCCGACAGCCATATTTTTTTATATTCCTTCCTCCCCGGTTCTGTCAAAGGAAAGTTTCGCGCTGCCCCCGGCGAATTTAAATTTAATAGGACGCAGATTTTCGCAGATGGACACAGATAATCATTTTCTTTCGCCGATCCTGATCATCCGAATTCATCCGGCCCAAAAAGCAATTTCCTATACGATCGAGTTAAAGATCCCCAAACCTGAACCTTGCAACCCGAAACCCACAACTTCTTTTAGACCGCTCTTGAAAGTCCATTCCTTTTCTGCTATATATTTTTGGTCTTAATCGGCAGAGAAAGATTTCATCAAATGCCCCAAAGGAGGAGCAAACCATGATGCTCGAGGGGAAAGGTGCGGTGGTAACGGGGGCTGGAAGGGGAATCTGGGCATGCACCTAGAACCCCTGGAGACTTCCGGGCAGGTTTTCAGCTACGATCCTTTGGTGTAATTCATTGAAGCTGTGAAAAATCCCCCTCAACCTGCCCTCTCCCGCTCGGGGAGAGGGGAAACATAATGAAATAAAAAAAGAAGTTCCCTCCCCCTTGAGAGACTGTGTCATAATTCGTCATGCCCGCCCTGCACCAGTCCCGCTCGGAGCGGGGTACAGGGCCCGCGCAGGCGGGCATCCAGGAAGATGGAATTATTCAATCCCGCTCAGAGCGGGACTGGATTCCGGCCTTCGCCGGAATGACGGCTCTTTTCCCCAATTACGACACAGTCTCTGAGGGGGGAGGGGAAGGGTGGGGGTGATTTGGGGGGATTTTTTCACAGCTTCAGGGGAAAACGGAACCAACCTATTCTGGAGGCGGGCATTCTTCCTGTTTTGGCTCTGACATCTATGGCTCTGCTCTTCGGGCTCTCCTTCGTGGCCACCAAATATGCCCTCAGGTCCATTCCCCCTTTTACGCTTATCTTCCTGCGCTTTTGCATCGCTTCCCTCTTCCTGGGAATTCTTTTCATGAGAAAGCGGCCTAAGAAGGTGGAACGCGGGGACCGGTGGCGGATTATCCTCACCTCCCTGATCGTCCCGGGCTTATATTTTCTGGCCGAAACATACGGGCTGAAACTCTCGTCAGCCACCAGCGTTTCTCTTCTGGTCGCAACCATACCCATCTTCGCGGCCATCTTCGCCCTGCTCCTGCTCAAAGAGAGAATCGGCATCTGGCGCGGGATGGGTATTGCCCTCTCGGTAATCGGAGTGGGAACCATTCTCACATCCGTACCCGGACAGACCGCTGGCTGGAAGATGGTCCAAGCGGGAAATCTTTTGGGGCTGGGAGCGGCGCTCTGTGCCGGCCTGTACATGGCCCTGGGACGCGACCTTTTAAGCAGATATTCACCGTTAACCATTACAACCTTTCAGGCCCTGGCCGCAGTCTTGATTTTTTTCCCGCTGGCAGGTCTGGAGCTCTTCACCCATCAGTGGGGGGAAACAAACACCTTTACATTTGCGGCGGTGATCTATCTAGCCCTCTTCTGCTCGGTCCTGGCCTTCTTCCTCTGGAACTACGGAATTTCCCTGCTGGAGGCCAGTAGGGCCGCAGTATTCACCAACCTGGTTCCAGTCTTCACGGTCTTTGGGGCCTATTTCTTTTTGGGCGAGAAGATCTATGCCGGGCAGATGATCGGCGGCGCGCTGGTCATCGGCGGAGTCACCCTGGCCAGCGCGGCGAAGGAACCATTATAAAGATTGATGATTTCGTAAAAAGTCTGAAAAGACGCATTTTCGCCATTCCGGCGAACACCCGCCAACAATGAAAATCCCCCCTCGCCCCCCTTTAGTAAAGGGGGGTTGGGGGGATTTGAAAGTTATTTTCTAACGAAATACTTAAAAATTCTCTGGACTCCGGTTTCCACCGGAGTGACGACTTTTTACGAGAACATCAAGATTGCAGATTGCGGATGCAAGAATTCGGATGGCCCGTGACGGAATGAAAAACCAACCATCCGAAATCTGCAATCTGAAATCCGCAATTTGAAGAACCCTTTTTCGAAAGGAGAATCGTCATGACAACCGTTATGCCCGAAGGGGGCAACCTACGCAAGGCATTGCAATGGGTATCCAAGATGCGCGAGGAAGGAGCGAAAGAGTCCCTGGCCGTCCTGGTTGATCAGGCCTCAGTTCGCTTTAATCTGTCACCCAAGGACTCCGAGTTCCTAACTCGGTTCTTCAACGAGCAACAGGCGGCGGAGAGCAAAAAAAAGTGAGGCTCTAAAAAGCCTTTCTCCTTCCTTCTTTCTCGTCTACCGTAAGAAGGATCAGACCGCCGCCGATGAAGAAGATGACCAGGGCCACGATGCTCAGGCGGCTGGACCCGGTCATCTGGCCCACCAGTCCAAAGACCAGAGGCCCGATGATTCCGGCAAACTTGGAGCTCACGTCGTAGAAGGAATAGAACTCGGCGGACCGGCTTTTGGGGATCAAGGTGCCGAATAGAGAACGGCTCAGGGCTTGTGTCCCGCCCTGGACGAAGCCGACCAGGATCGCCAGAAGCCAGAAATGGAGGGCGGTCTGGATGAAATAACCCCCGATGGCGATGCCCGAATAAATCCCCAGACCCAGAAGGATTGCCCTCTTGGGGCCGATCTTCCCGGCCAGGTGTCCAAAGAGAATGGAGAAGGGAATGCCGACGAATTGCACGGCCAGGATCGCCCCGATGAGGTGTTCCTGGGCAATGTTGATCTCCGCCCCGAAGATGACCGCCATGCTGATGATCGTGCCGATGCCGTCGTTATAAAGCCAGAAGGCCGCCAGGAATTTGAAAGCCTCCCGGTATTTCCGGAGGTTGTGGAAGGTCAGGGAAAGGCGCTGAAGGCTGGCCCGGAGGGGATGGGAACTCTCCCCGGCGATGGGCACGATTGGAGGCTCGCTCACGTTTTTCAGGATGGGGATGGAAAAGACGGCCCACCAGATGGCTACCGTGACGAAAGAATACCGGGCCCCCCACTCCGCATCCGGGATCCCAAAGAACCCGGGCTTCATGATCATGGCCAGGTTAAAGATTAGGAGTAATCCACCTCCCAAATAGCCCATGGCGTAACCGTAAGAGGAGATGCGGTCGATATCCTCGTCGCCGGCCACATGGGGCAACAGTGAGTCGTAAAAATTATTCCCCCCCGAGAATCCCACCATTCCAAGAATGTAAAAGGTAGAAGCCAGAAACCATTCCCCCCGGCCGACGGACACGAGAGAGACCGTCGAGGCAATGCCCAGGGCGGCGAATCCGGCCAGGAATTTCTTCTTCATACCCATGTGGTCGGCCAACGCTCCCAGAATGGGGGCGGAAAAGGCCACGATGAGCATGGCGATGGTGTTGGTATATCCCCAGTAGCTGCTGGCCGTAGTCTTGGAAAGGCTTGCTCCTGCCACAGAGCTGTAGAAAAAAGGGAGCACCGCGGCCATGATGGTGGCGGCAAAGGCCGAATTGGCCCAGTCGTACATGCACCAGCTAAGGATTATTTTGCGACGGCTTCTTTCCATGGACTTCTTTTACCATTTTTTCTATAAGGAAAAAATAGAATTCCAAGCTGCCTGCCACCGCCTGATGTCATATTCCATCATGGAGACTTGAAGATCCGACCCCGATGGGACAGGACGGTTGCCTTTTCAAAAATAAGAATTATATTTCTATTAAAGGAAGATGAGGAGGTGACCTGATTATGACCTCAAAGATATTGGCATTGTTTGCGGCGCTAATTTTAGTCTGGGGGTCAACTGGGTTAGCGATGGCCCCGGCGGCGGAAAAGGAAGTTCCAGTGATTGGGCAATCTTTCGCCTCCAAGGAAATGAGGCCGGGCGATGTTTGGAAGGTGTATTTGAAAGCTTCTGACCCGGGGGGGAAGATGAGATATATCTTCGCCACCGTATTCCAGCCTGGAGTGGGGTTCTTCCCTCCAAGCATCATCAGAATCCAGGGCGAGAATCGAAAAGAACTATCCGGCTACATCTACCTGAACACTGCCCCGGCCACGTCATCCCAGCTATTTAACCATACTATGACGCTGACCGTTAACATACAAGGTGAAGGAGGCGTATTCAGCCAGCCGGCAGTGTTCAACTTGTACTTTCATCCGCGCCCTAAAGGCGAAGCCCCCGCAGAGGGAGCCTTCAAGGAGCAAGACCTGGGGCCGATAATGACTACCCTCAAGGGGCTGTAGGGCGAATGAAAAAAGGGGGGTAAGCGTGATCTTCCCCCTCCCGATGGGGAGAGGGAAGGAGCGAGTGGATTTAATTACTTGTTGTAGGTATACTCGTCCCCCGGGTTCATCATGATCACTTCAATGCCGGGTGCTTCTCGCCTGGCGATTTCAACGAATCCCTTCTGGTCCTGGACCAGGATGGGGAAAGTTTTGAAGTGCATGGGAATGACTTTTTTGGGGGAGATCATTTTCACCGCCCGGGCAGCCTGGAATGGGTCCATCGTAAAGACGCTTCCGATGGGCAACATGGCCACGTCGATCTTGTATAATTCTCCGAAGGTCTTCATGGAATCAAAGATCCCCGTATCGCCCGCGTGATAAATGGTCGTGCCGTCCTCCAGCTTGATGATGTACCCGCAGGGTGCACCCGAGAGTGTGGAATGGAAGGCCTGGGTCATGGTTACCGTGATCCCTTCATAGACGAGATTGCCCCCGATGTTCATCCCGTAGCCGAAGTAGCACACTTTTTCCGCCGGGATGTGAGATTCACTCTGTAATCGGCGGGCCGTCTCCACATTGGCCACGAGCAGTCCACCGGTCTTCTTGACGATCTCCGGGGCCTGCCCGACATGGTCAAAATGGTCATGGGTCACCAGGACCAACGTCGCCCCTTTGACGTCATCAATGCCGAAAGAAGAGATCGGGTTGTCCAGCCAGGGATCGATGTAAATAATCTTTCCAGTTCCCGAAGTAATCTGGAACCCTGCATGGGATAACCATTTGATTGTTGTCTTAGCCATCTAAAACCCTCCTTTTCCCAGAATGAAGTGCCTAAAATGCCTAAAGTTGATGTTCTCGTAAAAAGTCGTCACTCCGGTGGAAACCGGAGTCCAGACGTCGTCCCGACGAAAGTCGGGAGCCATCTCAAAGACTGGATCCCGGTTTTCACCGGGAACCCTGCATTCCGGCGCCTGCCCCGGACCCGATCCGGGGTTCGCCGGAATGACGGAAATACCTCTTTCCAGACTTTTTACGAGATCATCAAAGTTGAAAACAGAAAATCCCCACACTCTCTTAGTCTTCCTTCTGTTTTACCTTTGGCCTATTGCCCATAGCCTCTTGCCTATCGCCTTTTGCCTTATGCTTTTTGCCTTTTGCCTTTTGCCTCCTGCCTATTGCTCCCTTCCCAAGTGTTTTTCAAAAACAGAGCTCAATATTTCCAGGTGGTTCTTTTCCTGTTCTGCCAGTACTCGAAACGAATTCTTTGCTTTTTCATCC
>Ga0214473_10008759_pt1 | contig 11959 bp, 11 predicted proteins | sample RVTome_7_FD_203509 | JGI IMG/M metagenome (GOLD analysis project Ga0214473, IMG submission 203509) | Soil microbial communities from uranium-contaminated site in the Upper Colorado River Basin, Wyoming, United States - RVT98D197 | ecosystem: Environmental > Terrestrial > Soil > Contaminated >...
TTATGCAGTTCCATAGCATATTCGAACGATAATTGATAAATCTCCAGGTCTCTAAAACTTCTTATTGCCATTTCACTTTTCTCGTTTTACGTTGCTCGCTGGTTTCTTGAACTTGTCCTTAACCAGCAACCAGTATCCAGAATCCAGCAACCAGGACTTAGGCGGAGGGGGAATTGAACCACCCGCATCCCGGACGTAGACCGGGCACTCTACCACTGAGTTATCCGCCTGTAAATACAATTCTGAATGATGAATTGTGAATTGTGAATTATAAACAAGGCTCAGTCTTGTCCAAAATAGTTTTTTCACCACAGAGGCACAGAGGGCTCAGAGAGAACAGATTTTTGTTTGTCGGGAGATACCGACAAACAAACCATTTCAGCCCCAGAGGGGCATTCATTGCCGAAGGCATGAGGCTTATGGAGAATCGGTATCTCCCCGATTCTCCATGTATATATATCTTCCTCTATCATCTCTGTGGTCCCCGCGATCTCTGCGTGAGACATCTTTTTATTTGGTTGCGGCTATGCCGTGCTCTGTCTCTGGGGTGAACCCGGATTTAGACGGAGTCATTTCGAATCCACAAGTTCAATAAAATCAATATCGCCACCCAACACTTTCGCTTTTCTTGGACAACAATGAACAAGGATAATAAAAACAGGACAAATCAATTTGTGATTTCATTTATTGGAAAGTTGCCCCGGCAACGACTCCAGCCGTCGTTCCGATAAGATTGAATAATACATCATTTAAAGAAAAATATCTTCCAGGAATGATGATTTGATAACATTCTGTCAGAATTCCGAAAAGCAGGGTAATTAATATGCTCAACCCTAACATCTGCTTCACCCCGCATGTTCCATGACAAAAACATCGAAACCAGAGGAATGCAAGAAGTGCAAATACGGGAATATGGAGGAGATCCTGAAGTTTCGGATCGATTTTCATGACGAATTCAATTCCCTTGATTTCTCTGTCCATGGGAATCGAGGAGGAAATGAAGATAAGGATCATATAACCAATAGGTATCAAAAATCTTCTGTTTTCTTGTTTCAATCCAACACCCCCGTGTCATGGTCTAATGAGGGTCCGTAGACAGCTTCTCAAATGGATGTAAGCGCCCATTCCCCTGGAGAAAAGATAACGGAAACCAATCGGGTGACGCAGGTAATACATATCGAGCCTCTCGAAGGCGAACGGATCGCTTCCCGGCTTAACGAATCCAAGTGCTGTGGAGCAACTGAGTGAAAAATGGGATTGTGCGAGATGTTTGACCGTATCATTATAAGTCCCGCATGGATATGCAAACGTATCCACAGAGCGGTCGAGGGCATCCTCAATCGTTCTTTTCGAGGCAACCAGCTCCTCCTCGATTTGGCGGGGGGAAAGCGTCCTCAGGTCAGGATGCGTCCGTGTATGGCTCCCGAAGGTAATCCCGGCCTTACTCATTTCCCGGACTTCTGCCCATTCGAGAAGAGGGCGGGGTTTAACCCAGTGAGGTTGGCCCGGCCAGTCATTCGTCTTCCCACAATAGTCAGTCACAAGAAAGACGGTGGCTGGAAAGCCGAAGCGATGAAGAACTGGAAAGCCGTGCTCGTACACATTCCTGAAACCATCATCAAACGTAATGGCAACCAGAGGGTTGGAAGGGATAGTACCCCCGAGAGTATCTCGGATCGTCCCGAGGGGAACAACACTCGCGTCCAGTTCGTGAAGGATTCGCATTTGTTCGGCGAATGCACGCGGTGGGGTCGAGAGTACTGAACCGCTGTCATCGAGGGAGTGGTATGTGAGAATTGCCACAGGTTGGAATTTTGCCATAAGGGGAATCTTCCCGAGAAGCGCCCTGCCCCCGCCAAAAAGCCTTTCTCTCGCAGAGGTCACAGAGTTCACAGAGGGATAGCGGTTTTTCGGACTGATTTTATGAGGTTCTCAAAAATCAGGCCGAGGATTAAGGTCTTCTCTGCGTCCTCTGTGTCCTCGAACGAAGCGGGCGAGAGACCAATAGCTTTTCTCTCACAGAGGTCGCAGCGAGAGATCACCATGGTTTTCCTTCACCGGGTTGGAGGGGGCATCACATATTTGAACGTTGCGGATTCCTCAACAACCCCTTGGTTGACAAACCAGTCACGGATCATACAGAGAGCCTGATCCAGACTGACCCGTGGCGAATAGCCCGTAAGAGCTGTCAACTTGGTAATGTCAGGGACACGCCGTTCCATGTCTTCGAAACCCTTTTCGTATGCGTCTTCATAAGGAATGTACTCGACCCCGACCTTGGAGCCGGTCAGGGCAATGATCCGATGGGCCAGCTCCGCGATGCTGACCTCTTCGCTATTGCCCAGGTTGAAAACTTCCCCGGTTGCCTTGTCACTCGCGGCCAGCAGCAGGAGCCACTCCACAACATCCGAAACATAGGTGAAACAGCGGGACTGTCGGCCATTGCCGTAGACCGTCAGGTTCTGCTCACGGAGGGCCTGCGACATGAATCGCGGCACCACCATGCCGTAATGCCCGGTCTGCCTGGGGCCAATCGTATTGAAGAGGCGTGCCACCACAGTTGGAACCCTGAACTCCCGCCAGTAGGCGAGAGCGAGAAACTCATCGACCACCTTGCTCGACGCATAACTCCAGCGTGATTTGCTCGAAGGGCCAAAGACCAGGTCGCCATTCTCACAGAAGGGGATCGTTGTACTCTTTCCGTAGACTTCAGAGGTAGAAGCGAGGATCACTTTTTTTTTCTTCTTAGAAGCTGCCTTGAGCACTGCCTCGGTACCGCCGATGTTGTTCACAATGGTCCTGACCGGGCTCTCAATGATGTTGAACACACCAACGGTTGCAGCGAGATGAAAGATCACATCCGCCACGTCCACCAATTCGGCAAGAACCCCGAGTGCGCTCACACTTTCCGGCACGAACTGGAATCGGGGGTCAGAACGCAGGTGCGAGATATTCCTGACGCTTCCGGAAGAAAGGTCATCAAGTACAGCCACATGCTGACCGCGACTCAGCAATGCTTCGGCCAGGTGAGAGCCAATGAATCCTGCTCCTCCTGTAATCAAAAAATGTGTCATAGCATTTACTCCTTTTTGGAGTACTGGAATATTGGAATGCTGGAATATTGCAGAAAACACTCCACTACTTTATTTCATTCAATTCTTCTATCTCATATCTTACCATTATTCCATTATTCCATTCTTCCACTATTCCATAATTCCGATTGATCTGTGCCTTCTTCTCTCTCCCATGGCACATCACCATACTTCTTGAGGGCGGCATTTCGAAGGAAACCGACATAGAGCTTAAGATGGGCTTCCCTCGACCACATCCGATCAAAGGCACAATAACCTTTTTCGCCAAGCTCGTTTCTCAGTACCGGCGATGTGGCGATGTCGTGTATCGCATCAAGCAATTCCTCATCCGTCCGGTAAACGAATCCACCCCCGCTGTCATGGACCACTTCGGGCAATGCCCCTAAATCGCGCACAATGACCGGCGTCTTCCGCGCGAAGGCTTCGATGATGATCATCCCGAAAGTCTCATAGGTGATCGAGGGTACAATGCACGCCAGGGCATGAAAATACAGAGCCCCCAGCTCGCGCTGTGGCAGTGCACCCAGGAATTTGATGCGGGGGTTAGAAGCCGCCTGGTTGCGTAATTGATTCTCATAATTTCCGGTCCCTGCAACCAAAAGGTCGAAGTCGGGTACCCTCTTCCACAACTCGATCAGGGTCTGGAGCCCTTTAATGACCTCCAGCCTGCCCACAAAGAGAAAGTAAGCGTTTTTCTGGGGGCGCGGACTGGGGCTGCTCCAGTCCGAATCCTTCCGATCGATGAAGTAAGGAAGATGGGCCACAGGCATTTGGAAACCCCGTTTCGCATGCATTCCTGCGGTAAAACGGCTGGGGGAAACAAACTGGTCAACATGCCGGCTCGCATTTGGAAGCAGACGGGTATACCGCCAGATCTGGGGAGGGCGCTTCGCTTTCAGCATGCACCGAAAACAATCGGGCTTCTCACAAGGACTGCTGTTGAACCTCCAGAGCACATGGGTGGGACAGATGAGCCAGTGCTCGTGGGTGGTATACATCTTGACGCTGCGGCCTCCGTTGAGTCCAAAGGTCAAAATTTCAGGCCCCAACAGCGATATGTTATGGTAGTGGATTACGTCGTACCGCTTACTTTCGAGCATTTCGTGAATAGTCTTTTTTTTGAGGCAGGCTCGGCCCGTCTGCTGGGTAAGCAGGGGGGAAAGCCAACCGTATCTGCTGCGCAGACCATGGGTGATGACATTTGGATGGTCGGCGAAATTGACTTCGGGTTCTTCCGGATGGAGCAAATGATAGGAATCGATACAGTGGATGACATCCACATGGTGACCTGCATCTGCGAGCGCGTGGGATAGGCGATAGATATACATGGCATCGCCACCGAAACTATAGGGAGGGTAGAAGGTCGTCAGATGCAGGAAATTGAGTGGACGGGTCATTACACCATCACCTTTTGGAACTTCTGTCCAAGATAACTTTTCACCACGGAGGCACGGAGAGCACAGAGATGGAAGTTTTTTGTTTGGCGGGTCGAAGATTCCGGTGAGCGTTTGGACCGGAAGCGGTACCCGCCAAACCAAAAGTCCTCTACTCAGTTAGAACTGCGAATCCTGTCCTGTTTGAAGCTACGAAACAATGCCGTACCTCCATCCCAAAAACTGCGGGTTTATGATCCGATCGCCGTCTCCCGATTGGATCATAAGACATCCCCCTCTGTGGCCCCTGTGTCTCTGTGGTGAACCTATTATGCAAATTCTGTGAAAATTCAGTCATTTCGGACGGCAATCACCTTTTGGATGAGGCTCATCATCTGCCGGGCAGCCGCGTCCCAGGTAAGCATCCCGGCCGCCCTCAAACCGGCCTCACGCATCTCGCAACGCAAACTTTCCGATTCCAGGATACGAATGAGTGCCGCCTCCAACTCCTCTGGTTTGCTAGGATTGATATAAAGGCCCCCGTCCCCCAGGAGCGTCGGTAATGGGCTGCAGGTGGTGGCAATCACCGGGCACCCGCAGGCGGCGGCTTCAATGGCCGGAAGGCCGAAACCTTCCATCAACGAAGGCAACACGAGTACCGTTGAAAGATTCAGCAGAACAACCAGCTCTTCATCCGGGAGGTAGCCGGTGAAGAGGCTGCGCCCAGCCATTCCAAGCTCTTCGACCTGTGTTTTGATGGTTCCAAAATAGCTATGAAAGACTTCCCTTCTGTATTCACCCACCATGATCAAGCGTACGTCTGAGAAAGCATTCCGGGAGGCAAGCTTTGAAAATGCCGCAACCAGGGCTTCTAAATTCTTATGCGGGCCGAATCCGCCCACGTAGATAACCTTGCGACCGTTACCCGTGATACCCAACGATTCAAGAAGCGGCGTGGGCGATGGGCGATCAAGTGGGCAAAACAGAGGATCGCTGGCCTCGCCCACAACAGAGACGCGCTCGGGCGTAATCTTGAAAAGTTTCAAGATCTCTTGCCGGGAATAGTCCGAAACCGTAGCAATCGCATCTGCCTGCCATCTTCCGAAGGCGACCTTGGCCTTCCAGAATAGCCGCGCCGTATAGGTGGGCAGGGTGAGATGACCGTAATTTTCAGCGATGACGTCATGGATCATCACAATTTTCTTTGCCCGGCTGAATACAGGAACGTAGGTATAAACCGTTGGGAAAAGCAGCAGATCAAAATCCCGCCTGGACATGGCACAGCTCATCTGCATCATGTCACGGGCAGAACGATGGCTGTTCGATGAAGCTGCAACCGCGGCGGGAGCCGAGGTGCCAACCCGTCGTACTTCTGCTCCAGGCGGCAGGGACTCTGCATTCTCCGCCGAATCCATAAAAAAAGTGTAATTGTTCTCCCGATCCAGCCGGACGAGGGCGCGCAGAAGACCCCGCCCCTGTCTTCCGTAGCCACGGGTGTTTGTCCAGCAGGTGGCATCCACGCCAATGCGCAGTGAAGATTTTGGATGGGTCACTTTCTGCCTATAATTTGCAGGAAGGGTCCGAAGATCTGAAAGAGGAACGAGAAGACAGGAAGCTGGCGCAGCCAATGATAAAGCCTGATCAGGTTCTGTTCAAAACGAGAGGCTCGCGCCTGTTCACTCTCGGTGATGCGAGGAGGTGAGATCGACCAGCTTCGAAAGGCCGATTCTGAGAGCATCCTTTTCAGTTCGAATCGGGAAGGCAGCCGAATATGCCTATAGCGTATTCCTTTTTTCCAATAAACATACCGGTCTGTCAAGAATCTTGGGAGAAAACCGACCCCCCAAACGCCTACGTGAGGTTCCGATCGGATGCTAAACCGATTGGGAGTCGTTAGAAATAGAACTCCGTCGTTATTTAATACGCGGCGACATTCTCGGAGCGCGGCCTCTTGGTCTTTCACGTGGGCTAACACGTTGTCTGCTGCAATCACGTCGTAACTGCCATCCTTAAAAGGAAGAGATTCGGCGCAGCCACAGACCAAGGGTAAGCTCACTCCTAACTCGTTCAACCTCTTTTTCGCGATCACCAACCACCGAAAGGCGATATCAATGCCTATGACATCCTGAAATCTATCTTTCGCTGCAACCAGGAATCCCCCTGTTCCGCAACCTAATTCGAGGATCGAATGAAATCGTCCCTCGTGTCGGTCCAGTCTCTCGATCTCTTTGAGCCTTTCAGCCCCCTTTTCAACTAAAGTAAAGACATGCCTCATGAAGTGTTCCGCCCGGTCTTCAGAAACTTCTGGTGTGATTTTCCAATAAAGTCGAACCAATTCTTGGAAATTTAATCGGTCGGCTTGTTGGGCTAACCATTGTCCCTTCTTGTGGTCAGCTTCAATGCTAATGTAAGGATCGGGAAAAACCCGGAAGTCAGCGATACCCAGTACGACAGGATATTTTTTGATGCATGATGGGCACGAGTACGACTTCCCGTCAAAATCCAGCGCCCCTTTACATAATGGGCAACAGAAGGAGAGAGGCATTGTGAACATGACCTTTTATTTCCATTGGGTAGGACTATTCCCTTCCCCATACACGTAGCCGATGAACTCACCATATGACCAACTGGTCATCAACAATAAGAGGTAGGGAAGGGTTAAGCATGATTCTCTTACAAACCTCCGTTTACGAAGAGGTCTCAAGAGAGTTCGTGCGGAAAGGTATACGGGTAGTATCAGTGACCCGACTGCCAGAGCGAGACGTCTCCAGGATTGGGCCTTGGACACTCTCTTGCCGCCAAAGGATCGGCCGTGATGGTAGCATTGGATAAGGGTCTTTTTGATCCCGTACTTTTTATCGTGATAAACGGTGGCCGACGGTACCTGATATAAAAGGTACCCTTGATTTTTTAGTTCCTGATGAACAAATGTCTCAAAAAAACCCTTTCGGAAGCTTTTTTCAATTCTTTCCAAAATGCATCTTTTATACGAAACATTATTCCCCGGTAAAGAATCGACGACCCCAGCCCGGTTAGGAAGCATATATTTCCCGTATTCATAAAGATAGACGGCCCAATCCAATAATTTTTCCAGGCTGGCGTTTTCGACGGAACCTCCAATCACTGAATAAGGTAAACCATGAGCCTGCTTTATTTCCAAACACCATCGCTCGTCAAAAAAGCAATGATCCTCCGTGAGCGCCACGATCTCTCCGCGGGACAAGAAGATTCCATGGGTTCGTAGCTCCGGCACCGTCGTGTTTTCAGCCACGGTGACGATTTTGAATTGAGGGAACTCCTTAACAATCTCCATGGGAGTCCCGCCATTGTAATTGCATACGACGATGACTTCCGTATCCTCTGCTTCCCCCTGAGGTATCAGAGAGGCGAGACATTTTTCCAGGGCCGAAAGGCCATGCGAGGCAGCGATCACCACTGAAAGTTTCAACTCTTCCAAAACGGGTTCACCACGGAGACACGGAGGACACAGAGGGAAGTGTTATTTTTTGAGAATCGGGAGACGGCGATTCTCAAAAAAGACCTCGCCGGTTCGGCCATAAACAGTTTCAACGGAATTTAACAACACAACAGACAAGGGACAATAGATTCTTATTGTTCACCACGGAGGCACGGAGAACACAGAGCAGCATAACCGCAACCCAAAAAGATCTATCTCACCACAGAGACACAGAGGCCACAGAGAAAAAGATGGATTTTTTGTCTGGCGGGGAGACGACCGCCAGACAAAAAGCCTCGGCCTCTTCGAGGCAACAGCACATTGCATGCAAGTCATTTTTCTGAAGGGAGTAGCCTTTTGATCCAATCGTCCCGCCAAAGGCGGGATTGGATCAAAAAGAAACTTCCCTCCGTGCCCTCTGTGCCTCTGTGGTGAATCCGTGGCCGTCAATTGGCTATCCGCTTTATCCCGTCTCTCAATACGGACACATTAAAGTTAATGAGCAAGCCGATTTTGACACCGGTGAGCTTGAGATACGTAAGAAGCTGGGCTTCGTGGATCGGCTGCACACTTTCACAGGCTTTCAACTCAAGAATCAGCCTGCTTTCCACAACCATATCTAATCGATAGCCACAATCCAGCTTGACACCCTTGTATTTTTGTTTTGCCGGTACCTCCCGGCAAAACAAAAAAAGCCCTTCTTTCTCCGTGCTCTCTGTGTCTCCGTGGTGAACCAAAGACTTTCCAGGAGACGACGATTGGATCATAAACCCTGCCTTCAGTAATGAATCCATCTGCCCCTCGGGAGCATGCTCTGATTCGACATAGGCAAGATATTCACTTTTTCGAAGGGGGCCAAGGCTTTTTGGTTTGTCGGCACCTCCCGACAAACAAAAAAAACAACCCTCCTTCTCCGTGACCCCTGTGCCTCTGTGGTGAAAATTTATCCTGGACAAGAGTGGCACTCATTCCACCTTTGATAGGCTCTCGCCCGGACCGGCCAGGTATCCCCAAAACTCTCCGAAAGCATAGCTAACCATAAACATGGCCAAAAGCGGCAGGGATAACACAAATTCTTTTTGGTGTCTCTTCTTATGAAAAACCTGCTGCCCCATCCGCCAGATCATCAAGAGTGGAAGGAGGGGAGAAGAGGCCAGATAGCAAAATCGACGGGCCAGAGAGACTCGGGTCTTCCTCATGGCGGCGAAGGACCGGGAATAATGGAACCTTTGTGATAAAAAATAAAGGAAAGAAAAGCTCTTCTTATGGAAGACAACCATCGTCGGCACAGAGAAAAATTTTACCCCGCCTTTCTTCATTTCTTCATGGATGAAGAACTCCCAGTAATTCTTCTTGAGGGATTCATCGAGCGCGGTCAGGACCTCACGCCGGTAGGCTGCATTGTTTCCCGCGATCCCTCCCACTTCTCCGGAAGGGATCGGCCTCATCAATGGGCTGTACTCGCAAAGGTATACTGCCCAATCTACCAGCCGGCTGACACTTGCGTTCTCTACCGCTCCCCCCACGGCTGGATAACCCAGCTCATGGGCCTTAAGAATTTCCCGGAACCAATCTTCCGCGGCCAGACAGTGATCTTCCGTAATGGCGATGATTTCGCCGCGCGCCTGGGCCATGCCCATGGCGCGAAGTTCCGGAATGCCCAACCGTTCCGCAAGATGAAGGAGGCGAACATCAGGGTACTTCCTGCGGATGAGATCGGCGGTCCCATCCTGGCAGCAATTGACCACGATGATTTCCGCCGCCACGTCACCCTGCTGTTTTCTCAGGGCATCCAGGCATTCTGCAATGGACGGCAGCCCATTGACACAAGCAATGACGACAGAAATTTGCGGTAGGGTCGTCGGTCCTGACATCGGAACTCTCAAAAACAAGGTTCACCACAGAGACACAGGGAGCACAGCGCGGCATAGCCGCAACCAAAAAAAGATCTATCTCACCACGGAGACACAGAGGCCACAGAGAAAAAAATGAATTTTTTGTCTGGCGGGGAGACGACCGCCAGACAAAAAGCCTCGGCCTCTTCGAGGCAACAGCACATTGCGTGCAAGTCATTTTTTAGAAGGGAATAGCCTTTTGATCCAATCCCGCGAAGCGCGGGACGATTGGATCATAAACTCCTACCCTTCGGGAATAGGGGTACGACATCGTTTCATAGGCCCAGCACATGAGCGGCTCGCTGTTCCACCTGAATAGAGGCCTTTTTATTTGGCGGGTACCTCTTCCGGTCCAAACGCTCACCGGAATCTTCGACCCGTCAAACAAAAAAATTCCCTCTCTGTGCCCTCCGTGGCTCTGTGGTGAAAATTTATCTTGGACAAAAGTGGATCAGTATATATGGGCGCAACTGTTGCCGGTTCCGGCCAGGTAGCCCCAGAATTCTCCGATGGACCAGAGAAGGACGGCAAGAATGGAAATGGGTAAGGAAAAGATAAATTCCTTTCGATACCTCTTCTTGGGCAGTACCGCCCGGAAGATCCGCACCGTAAAGAGGAAGGGCAAAATGGCAGAGCCCAGGGTATAGGTAATCCGCGAGATCAGAGAAGCCCGGGCCATACGCATCCCCGCAAAGCACCTGCCATGATGAAATCTTCGAACCAGGAAAGGGACGAGACGGTACGATTTGTGGCAGGAGACGACGATGGAAGGCCAGGCCATGAGATCGATCCCCTCCTCTTGCAGCTTGCGGCACCAGTATGTCTTCCAGAACCCATTCTGGACAAATTCTTGTCCTTTCTCTAAAGCCCACCGTTTAAACGACACATTGTTCCCCGGAAGTTCATTGGCCGCCCCTTCCCGCAGGGGGAGCATAAATTGTCCGTATTCACAGAAGTAGGCCGCCCAGTCTACCCAATGCAGCAGACCGGCTGCCTCGACCGCTCCTCCGATCACCGGGTGGGGGGATTCATGGGCCTCCAAAACTGCCTGGACCCAGCGCTTGTCTGGAATACAAGCGGACTCGGTAAGAGCGATGATTTCTCCGGTTGAGCAAGCGATCCCTTTCCCCCACAAATTTGGAAGGGTCGTTTTTCCGGAGGGGCGAACCAAGATGATCTCTGGATGCTTCTCCTTGAGCCCTTCCATCCTTCCGTTCGCGCAGCCATGGGAAACAATGATTTCAACTTCTTTCCCTCGCCTCTGCGGACAAAGCGCATCCAGAAAATTGCTTACTTCGCCGACCGGCTGGAGAGAGGCCACAATGATCGACAGTTGTGGCGAATCCTTGGGATCGGTGGTTTCCTCTGATGGGTTCATATTTTTTGTCTGGATGGCCATAGGTAACCGCTGCACTCTCCCAGGGACCAGCTACCGAGAAACAAAAGAAGGATGGGCAGGGAAAAGAAGAACTGTTTCAGGTGCTTTCTCTTGGACCCGATCTCCTGGATGATCCGGGATAAGTAGGCGCCGGGGATCAGAGGAGAAAGAATGACATGAACCATTCTCCCAGATTTGGTAAGATTCGCTGACCGGCCGCTGCCGAATTGTCTTCCATGCCAGAACCGTTGCTGCAGAAAACGGAATAGACCAAATGATTTCTTGTGGGTCACAACAATGGCCGGGGTCCGCCAGATCTTTTGCCCTGCCCTGCGCAGCTCGGCATGGACAACGGGTTCCCAAAACCCATTCCGCCGGACTCCCTGGCAGCAATCCAAAAATTTCCTCTTGTACGAGGCATTATCGGCGGCGATCTCAGCAACGATCTCAGGAAGAAAAGGAAGCATGTGCCGGCTGTAGCGCAAGAAATAGATAGCCCATTCAACGATCCCGCCAGAACCATCATTCTCAATCGCTCCGCCAATACCGGCGTAAGGATTTTTGTGAGCTTTATGGATCTGGCCAATCCAATCCTTTTGTGGCACACAATGGGCCGTCGTTAGGGCGATCACCTCTCCGCAGCTCTGCTGGATGCCCTCTTCCCACAACTGGGGGATCCATCGGGCATGTGAAGAAACCAGTTTGAGGCTGGGAAATTTTCCGCGGACCAGCTCCGGGGTTCCATCCCCGGAGTTATCGACGAC
>Ga0214473_10008760_pt1 | contig 11959 bp, 11 predicted proteins | sample RVTome_7_FD_203509 | JGI IMG/M metagenome (GOLD analysis project Ga0214473, IMG submission 203509) | Soil microbial communities from uranium-contaminated site in the Upper Colorado River Basin, Wyoming, United States - RVT98D197 | ecosystem: Environmental > Terrestrial > Soil > Contaminated >...
CTCACGATATAGCCTCGTCCTCACAAAAGCCTTTGCCTGGACCGAAAATTGATTTCCTGAAAAAGATACCATTGGGGGACGCGGTTGGCGACACGAAGCCGTGGATTACCAATCTAGCCATCGTCGACCTCGACAAGGATGGGCTTAAAGACGTGGTAGCCTGCGACGCAAAACTCAACCAAGTCTGCTGGATCAGGCAAGGACCAGCAGGGACATATACCGAAACGAAGATTGGCTCGCAGGTTCGTGCACCTGCTCACGTGACCCCCTGCGACATGGACGGCGACGGCGACCTGGACCTTCTGATCGCAAGTATGGGCATGATATTTCCCAACAACGATAAGATCGGGTCAGTCGTCGCCCTCGAAAACATGGGAGGAGGGCAGTTTAAGAACCGTGTCCTTGTAGAGAACATAGCGCGGGTCACCGACGTTGAACCGGGTGATTTCAACCGCGATGGGTTAATCGACCTGGCGGTGGGACAATTCGGCTACGACGACGGCGAGATCCGCTGGATGGAGAACAAGGGGAACTGGCGATTCGAAAGCCATATCCTTATGAGGATTTCCGGCACCATTAACACCTTGGTGGCCGACATTGATGGAGATGGCGACTTGGATATTGTGGCTCTGGTTTCCCAGGAGTGGGAAGAAATTTATGTTTTTGAAAATGATGGGCGTGGAAATTTTGGGCCCCGTAAGATATACGGCTCTACAAACGAGGATTTCGGCAGCAGCGGGATTTCACTGGTTGACTTGGATAAGGATGGTGATCTCGACATCCTTTATACGAATGGTGACGCCTTCGATTATATCCCGCCAGGACCGCGTCCATGGCATGGCGTCCAATGGCTCGAAAACAAAGGTAACCTGAAGTTTGAATATCACCGAATCGGTGACTTTGCGGGCGCCTATTCGGCCAGGGCTGTGGATGTCGACCACGATGGCGACCTGGACGTTGTTGTGGTGAGTTGTTTTAATAAATGGGACGATCCCAAAGCCCAGTCGATGATCTGGTTTGAGAACGATGGTCGAATGAATTTCACACACCATGAAATCACTTCAAACCCGTCCCATCTCCTTGTCTTGGAATGCGCAGATATGGATGGTGATGGATGGGTAGATTTGGTAACCGGCGGCATGTACACTTATCCACCGTATGACCGCATGAACCGGGTGACTCTATGGAAAAACCTCTGGTCCGACCGCAAGATCGTCGAGTAGTTTGCATTATTTGCTCATAAAGAGGGGGTTCCCGCGCATTTGGTTGAAGCCAAAAAAACTGCAATGAAAAAACAGAAGAAAAAAGGAATGTTACCCGCAAGAATACCACGTAGAGGTAAACATTTTTGGTTCGTTGCAGGACTAGTCATGTTGGCGATGTGCCTCGCCCTAGGCACCTCGATTTTCATCAGGCATGCCCATCGTAGTTCGGCGTTGGCTCGCCTGCCTGAGGTACCGGACCTGACTCGCAATACAAAGGCACTCAAGGAAAAAGTAATTGGTGCTGACCGGGTTGTTCGAGAAACCCTTCAAACGAGCGGCCCTGATGCGCAATTCGGGCGGAAGACCGGAGACCTCGGAAAGCTTTATCAGGGTAATTACTACTATGACCAGGCCTTACTCTGCTACAAATTGGCCATGGAACTTGACTCGAAAAACCCTAACTGGCCCTATTTGCTGGCATCTGTACTGCAGGAGAGAGGTGAAAATGAATCCGCGCGGGGACTGCTTGAGCGCACGATTGATCTTGCGCCGGACTACTCACCTGCATGGCTCAAACTGGCCGATAGCTATTTCAAAACAGGAAATACAGAGAAGGCAAGGGCCTATTATGAGAGCCGCCTGACTCTATCGCCTGGAGATCCTTATGCTCTGCTGGGCCTTGCACGTATTGCCCTTGAAAGATCTGAGTGGGAAACCGCGCAGGCATACCTTCAAAGAGCGATCGAAAAGGACCCGAGTTTTGGTGACGCCTATCGGCTGCTTGCCACAGTGCACGAGCATTTTGGTCGCCTTGAGGAGCTGAATCTTGCCCTCGATCGGGCTGCCCATTGCCCACCTTTCCGTCAAGCCCCAGATCCTTGGACAGACGCTTTGGCGGACCTGTGCTACGAAACGGAACAGCTACTAGTCCTCGGATCCAAGGCACTCACAAGAGTTGATATGGACGCTGCCCTTAATAAATTCTATCGCCGAGCCATGGAACTTGATCCCAAGAATCCGAAAGTTCACCTGGCAACGGGCAAGGCTATGTTAATGATCGGCCAGACAAAAGACGCCCGTGGATTTTTCCAGAAGACAATAGAACTCGATCCGAAATCCGATGAAGCCTATTTTCTATGGGGAGTTGTTCTTCAGATTGAAAAAAAATTGGAAGAAGCCGAGCAGATGTTTCTGAAGGCGTTGGATCTCCAGCCAGAAAATGCAAATGTCTTAAATAATCTCGGAGTTGCCCTGCTTGAACAGAAAAGGTTCCAAGAAGCCATCAAATACCTGAACAAGGCGCTTGATATTGACCCAGAACACATCAGCGCCCGCTACAATCTGGGGATGTCCTTTTGGGGCATGGGTAGGACCCGGGATGCGATCGAGCAATACAGACATGTGCTCCGATTGAAGCCTGAATGGGCCACAGCCGCAAGCTCTCTGGCCTGGATCCTGGCAACTGATAAGAACGAGGACAACCGGAACGGGGAAGAGGCTGTGCGCTGGGCTCGCGTTGCTTGCGCAGGTGAGGGCAGGAATAACCCTGAATACCTTGATACGCTTGCTGCCGGCTACGCCGAGGCGGGAGATTTTGTAAAAGCAGTCACGACTGCCGAGCAATCCTTGACTCTGGCTCAAGCCAAAGGCGATAGATCTCTATCAAATGATGTCCTCCAAAGACTTCAATTGTACAGGTCTGGCAAAGCATTTCGTAATTGAGATCAAACTGGATGCCGAATAGGAAGCAGGCCTGGTTCCACCGCTATGGGAAGACGGCCATGACGAGTAACCACGAGAACTGGGCCTCAGAGTCAGTCAAGCCCTGCTATACTAGGAGTTCACTGTGTCGGAGGTGGAGTTGAAAGTTCTCTTGCAAATCTCAATCACTTTGCCTCTTCCCAGCCATAAGACATTTTGGACGCATTCCGGTATTTCGTCTTCTCGGTGAGTGATCATGATCACGCTTGAATTAGTATTGTTCCCTATGAAATTAATCAGTTTCAGGACTGTCCCTCTATTGCGGTAATCAAGACCGTCACAAGGTTCGTCTAGAATCAGGAACACTGGATTCTTGACCATCGCTCTTACGATTAAGAGGAGCTGTCTCTGTCCGTAAGAAAGCTGGTCGAATCTCTTGCTGGCTAAAGCGTCAAGTCTCGTGAGTTTCAACCAACCACTTGCCGCCTTTTTTTCCAGTTCACTACACTGTCGATAAAGCCCCACAGAGTCATAAAATCCGGAACCTATTTGCTATTGTGGCTTCGCCTCGCTCCTGCAAGCTGCGAAGCGGAAAGCGCAATGATCGTGTGTAAACATAATGGGTCGATGAAAGAAGAACGTGATGAGATGCTTGCAGGGGCTCTTGCCAAAGGCCAGAAAGCCCAGAGCGAATTTGAATCCAAGAGATTCCTGTCTCAATATGGTATTCCGGTGAACCGGGAATTTTTGTGCACTCTGTTGAAGAAGCAACAGCTGCGGCCAAGAAGATCGGTTATCCTGTTGCTCTAAAAGCGTCCGGGCCGGCTCTCAGCCACAAAGGCGAGTTGGGGGCGTTAGCCTTAAACGTAAAAGGCGCGAGGGAAGTGAAAAAGGAATGTGCTCGCCCGCTCAAAGTGAAGGGATGCGACGGATTGCTGGTGCAGGAGATGGTCAGAGGGGACCGTGAGCTTATGGTGGGCCTCACCAGGGATTTCCGTTTTGGACCTTGCATCCTGTTCGGTGTTGGAGGAGTGTTAGCAGAGGTTCTCAAAGACGTCATTTTCCGTGTAGCGCCGCTGACCTCTGTTGACGTCCAAGAAATGCTAGAGGAGATACGAGCAAAGAAAATGTTGGAGGCTTTTAGAGGCCAGGCACCAGCGGAGGTCGAGGGAATCATTCAAATCGTCATGGCCCTCAGTGAAATTGCACTCAGGCATGAGGAGGTGCTCCAAGTTGACATCAACCCTCCTGAAGATCCATCCTAAGGAACCTGGTTGCTGTGGACGCGCTGATTGTGCTTTCAGATCCATGGAGCGGGGAAACTGCTCCATCTGATCCCATGGGGCAGGGGAGTCGTGGACCGCGCGGTCCAAAGTCAAAGGAAGACTGGGCCCACTTCTTCGAGCCAAAGAGCGTCGCCATCATTGGCACAGGCATATCCGAAAACGGCTTCCATGACCTTGTCTTCTCGGGGCCGGTAAATTCCCTTGCCTATAATCATCGCAAGTTCCGCCTCAAAGTCCACTTTCCTAAGGCTTGCTGACCACAGGTGCAAAACGAATTTTGTCAACCGGCATCGATCTGCCGCTTGGTTTGTCCCGCTTCCCTTGCTCTATGAAATCCATCATAGACCCTTCGAATTCCAGAGGCACAAGAGATTCCCCTTCAATAATGCCCAATCGAACTTGTTCATGATCATAGTACTGAGCGATTTTCATAGATGAACAATCCTCCAAAACATAAGATTTCTGTGAAGAGAGATTGCAAAGGAGAAGAACAGGGGAAGCCTTCAGGTGGCGGTCGTCTTTATTAGCTGCATTTTTGAGGTTTCGCTATAGTTCTTTGTCTAACTTGTACAATCTGCGGGAAAGAACGTGAACCAAATCGGACCATCGTCCTTCTCGTCGGATCTTTTCACTATTCTGACGATGGGTTTTCATGGTTCGATCAATGTCCTCTGTCTCGATTTCGATGGTCACAAGGTATTGCCGTTTTCCCTCCCCGGACATCAACTGATATCTGCGGCAGGTCAGAAACTCAGGACACCCTCCCATGACATCCGGAATGTGAATTTCATCATACCAGGTGTTAAATTCTTTTTCACGATGAGAATCCAAACAAATGGTTTCGACATAAAACAACCACAAACCCATCTCATTCACCTCTCTTAGCCGATACGGGCCTAAATGGTTTCGCAGTCAGGAGTTCTTATCTCTGGCGAATCTTCTCTACCATGATGAGGAATTCTTCTTCTGTAATGTTCGCCTTCTTCAGTCTTCCAACATTCTTAATTTCCTGGGTTAAATCATCCACCTCGTCTTTTTTCAGGTTCTTCCCATGCTTCTCAAGATAGTGTTGAATGTTGGCTTTTCCGGCTCCCTTTCCTAGGACAATATTCTGTGGCCGCGCTCCAACCGTGTCTGGGAGAAAATTCCCAAAATAGCACTGAACCCCAAGTCCTCTGAACTTCATGATAATGTCAACAACGAGTCCGGATTCCACTTCAAAGATCCTATCTCCAACAATCGGCTTATTGGGTGCAACTTTTACTTTACTGATCTCCTGAACTAACAGGGATACCCTCTTTAGGGCTGAGAGCTTTACGCCTGTTTTTATCCCGTACAGCAGTTCCAAAGCGGTTACGATTTCTTCTGTCGGGGTGTTGCCCGTTCGTTCCCCCAAACCGTTGAATGAACAATGAACGCAGTCGGCTCCGCCCAGGACGGCTGCCAAAGACGAGCCGGTCGAAAACCCAAAATCATTGTGGGTATGGAACTCAAAAGATGTCTCAGGAAACCATTCTTTGAGCTTCCTGAACAAGAACAGGACAGCCATGGGTGTTACGTCCCCAAAGGTGTCATACACCGTAATCGCGTCGGGTCGTGCCTCTTTGATAATACGTGAATAGGCCCGGCGCAAATAATCCAGGGTCGTGCGCCCCGAGTCCCAACCATGGAAATTGGTCTTCATTCCGTTCTGTCGAGCATAATCGATGGTTTTTACGATGCGTTCCAAAGCAGCTTCAAAGGTCATATCCATGGCATAGCGCAGCACATACGGGTTCAGACAAATCTCGATGCCGATACTCTTAACACCACAATCGAGACAGATATTGATATCGTCAAAGTGAGCACGCGCCAAGGGCTCGATCTCCGCTTTAAGGGACATGGAAGTCAACCTCTTGGTAGCGCGCCTAATGTCTTCAGAAATAATCGGCATACCCACTTCAATTCGAGGTATCCCAATTTCGTCTAGGGCTTGAGCTAGAAATACACGTTCATCTTCTTTCCAGGCCACGCCGGGCGTTTGCTCTCCATCACGAAGGGTGACGTCGTGGACAGCTACTCTTCGATTGGCCAAATGTTTTCCTGTTACTTCCTCCATGAAGTTCAAGGGGGAAAGCCATCTGTCCTGTCCAAAATAAGGTACATCCTTTATTGGTATCCCTTCCGTTTCTTCGAACATGATTTTAGACACCTTCCAACCCTCCTGTTTTCAGATAATGATTTTGTCGCCTTGCGTTTGTCTTTCCCGAGGAACCGTTTAGCACATGTTCGTCGACATAGAAACTGTCTCTGGGGTAAAACTGCAAGAGCTTTTGAACCTCCTATTGATCTTCCAAGGTTCGGTTGCCGTATGTTGGTTCTTCGTCACTTCTGCTGCAGCATACCTCTTACCGAGACGGGTTACCCTCCCATAAGACTCTTTGCCAAAGTCACTGCATCCCCCGCATTCGGAGCATATCCATCCGCGCCGATATCTTGTGCAAACTTGGCGTTCACGGGCGCGCCACCAATGATTATTTTCAGCTTATCTCTGCAACCACTTTTTTCGAGTGCATGGATGACTTTTCTCATTTCCGGCATGGTCGTCGTCAATAGGGCACTGAGACCTAGAATGTCTGGTTTCGTTTCTTCAACCATCTTGACAAAGCTTTCCGTTGGGACACTGATCCCTAGGTCCGTAACATCAAACCCTACGCCTCTCAGCATGGTGATGACGATGTTCTTGCCTATATCATGGAAGTCACCATGCACCGTCCCAATCAGGATTTTCCCATTGGCATCCTTTCTATCGGGTCCAAGGTACGGCTCCAAAAACAGAACACCTTCATTCATGGCCCGCGCTGCGAGCAGGACTTCAGGGATAAAAACATCCCCGCTCCTGAACTTTCTTCCAATCACTTCCATTGCCGCGAGCATGCCTGCTCTGAGAATGATCAAAGGGTCATATCCAAGATCGAGGAGCGCACCTATGTCGTCTTTTATCTCCTCTACACGGCCAGCCATCACATCCTTTTGGATTTTATGGAGCTTCTCATCCTGATCTTCAGGGAGCTTTTGCAGGCCATCTTGCTTGTTGACATACACCTGGCGAAGAGGCTGGGCTTTCATTGTTCTCAAGGGGAGTTGACCTTCTTGCAAAACGCGATCTGCGATCCTTTGAAGTCGATCAAAAACCGCATGGGGTGGAACACAGTCCGCGATACTGAGGATGAACCGTGAGCCTGGAGCGACGGATTTGAAGACTTCGTCTAGATAGGATTCGAACTCTGCATCTGTAGCGGATTCGGCCAGAAGAAGATTTGAGGGAATTCCCCCCCAGATGGTCAGCTTTCGACTCCATCGACGGTAGTATTCTTCCAGCTTCACTTTGGTCATAGGAAAAGGGCAAATGGCCTCCGCCACATGAATTCCGGCAGAGGCTATGAGATCCATAAGACCGAAGTTTTCACCATCGCAGTGCGAAAGAAGTAACTTCCCTCTATTCTCCAAGACCTCTGATACTCTTCTCAGCCAGGGTAGAAACTCCTTCTCAAAGTAGGAAGGATAGGTAATCATGTCATCGAAATTAGCACCCCAGAGAATGACATCGGCGGGACCATCGGCCACGATTTTCAGCGCCTGTTCATAGAAGTTTTCCAGGCTCTCTTTTAGCCTCAACATTTCTCGTGGATAATCATTGTAATGAAAGTAGAAGGCAGTGGCGTCCAGAAATTCCCTTTGGATATGGTGCATGGGTGAGGCGGCTAACCCTGCCATGGCTACTGCCACACCATCATTTCCCACATCGTTGCTCCACCGCAGGTAGTCATCGTAAGCGGAAATCAGGGTTAGGTTCTCGAAAATATAGCCTAAGACCTTGTAGTCTGAGGGACCTTTTATCGCATGCTCATCAATCCAGGCGAGAGAAGTTCCCGCTTTCCTCATCTCCTCAGTGAAAATGGTAGCCGTACTAATGCTACCCAGAGGAGTATGATAGGTAATACGCGTTTTCTCCCCGTTGGCTTCTATCTCAATGCCAATGTCGTGAGAGAACTGGTATTCAAACACCATCTCTTTGAGAGCGTAAACACCTAGCCCACGGTGGATCGTATCTTCAGGTCTCCGAACATGCAGAAAATCAGGCGAAATCTTATGTAGAGCCCAGCCTTCTGCCCTTGATATCTCGTCCTGCGTCCGGTCTATATGTCTGGGTGGGAGAGTCCCAGCCGCTCGATTGGCGTTATACCAAAGGTCGATCCGAGGTGTGTACGGTATCAAGTCGGGCATCTCGCCGCGAAGAGCAAGTAGGATTCTCTCTTTGTGAGTCATTGCTTTGAGCCTCCTGTTCAAATTCCATTAACTCCTCCGCCCCCAGGGATAGGGTAAACCTGATCGCCATGGAAGGCATCTGAATGCCGTATCGAAAAGCTGAAGCCCAGGCAATCTTTTTCATCCACCTAGCATTTTGGAAGGCAACCAGAGCGACAGTCCGGGGAAAATAATGGTCAGAACTAACGCCAGAAAGGTAAGCCAAAGATACGGCATAACGGATTTATAGATGTCAACGGTGGTAATTCCAGCTGGTGTCACACTCTTCAATATGAATACGGAAGGTCCAAACGGTGGAGACAGATAACCGATATGCATGTTCATGCAGTAAACCACGCCAAACCAAAGAGGACTTAGTCCCATATCGAGAATGATTGGAAGAAACAAGGGTATCGTAAGAAAAAGGATACCTATCCAGTCCAAAAACATTCCTAGGAAAATCCAAATCAACTGCATGCCGATGATCGCACCCCATTTGCCATAGGGGAGAGAAGTAATCGCGCTCCTTACGAAATCGTCACCGCCAGCCAAGGTATAGACGCCGATAAGAGCCTGAGCCCCAAAGAAAAGCCATGCGATAAAGCAGCTCACCAAGACCGTTTGGAAAAGCGAGTCAACGATCAATTTCCAGGTCAGACGCCGGTTGATGGCAGCACTGAGGGTAGCGCCAATACACCCTAACGCTCCGGCTTCGGTCGGAGTGGCAACTCCTGTATAAATGGATCCTAGAACCCCTGCGGCTAGGAGGGCGGGAAGAATCAATTCTCGCAGCATCCACACTTTGCGGCTGAGAGGAATATTTCTTTCTGCGAGGGGTGCAGGGGGTGCCCATTCGGGTTTTATTAGGGCAGCCAGAAAAATATAGGCAGTGAAAAGCGCAGCCAGAACCAACCCGGGGAGTACTCCCGCAATAAAAAGTTCCCCTATCGATGTATTTGTGAGCATTCCATAGACGATGAATGTCGTACTGGGAGGAATCAGTGTTGCCATACCCCCTCCCGCACAGACACTCCCGAGTGCCAACCTCTTGTCGTACCCGCGCTTTAGCATTTCCGGAACGGCAAGAAGCCCGAATGTGATAATCTCAGCCCCGACAACTCCAACCATCGCAGCCATAAGAGTACAGGAGACAATGGTTCCGATTGCAAGCCCTCCCCTCAACCTGCCTGACCAAACGTGAACGGTATGAAAGAGTTGCTGGGTCACGCCAGAGTGCTGGAGGATGGCGGCCATCAATACGAAGAGAGGAATAGCCAACAATGTGTAACTCATCATGATGGATGAAAACATCCGACCTACGAAAACGATGAGAGTGGTGGGCGCAAAGAGAAACAAGGTAAAGATGACGGAAGTTGCCCCCATGGCCCAAGCAAGCGGCAATCCCATCATGAGCAGAAGTAAGAACGTAAGGCCAATGAGCAACGTGAGGAGTTCGATACTCATATCTTGTGCGAACCTAAGTTGTGGTTAAAACGCCGAAGGGCGGTGCAAGTGAGTTGCAGGATGCATCTTCCTTTTGACATGGCGAGAACCTTCGTTCTTCAGCTCTCTAACCTCTTTCCATAGAAAGCAAAATAGAGATCTCGAATAAATTTCGCCACTCCCTGGACAAAAAGCAGACCAACGCCCACCATAAACGCTGCCTTGATCGGATAAACAGGTGGATTCCATGCGGATCCTGTCCGTTCCATGACGGCTATCGAATCCCGCGCATACATGCCAGTGGCCCACAGCATGGCGATGAGATAGATCGCGAAGAATATGAAGGTAAAAACATCCAAGACGGCCTTTGCCCTATCGGAGAGTTTATCGTAAAGAAAATCAACTTTTACGTGTTGGCCCATGAGAAGTGTCCAGGCGCCTGCAATGACGTAAACAAGGGCGCCACAGAAAACAGCCGACTCTGTGACCCATTGCGTAGGGATGTTGACCACATATCGCAACACAATCTCACAAAGGATCGCAAAGACCATGAAGGCACACAGAACGCTGGTCGCTTTTCCGGACCATGACGAAACAATGTCAATCACCATTAAGATTCGCTTCACGGTTTGCATCCCTGATTGAAGAGGAAGGGGGGCTTGGAAGCCATTAAGCTTTTACCCCCCCGGGATTTTCTACGAGTTATTCAACGCGGCCCAAGATCTTAAGCCAGCTCATATAAGCTTCATAGACCTTTTTGGCCATAGGGCTTTTCTGAGCTTCTTCTTCCCAGCATTCTCTGGCAAGTTTTCTGACTTTTACTAGATCTTCCTCGCTCCATTGTTGAACCGTGACACCCATTTTCTTGATTTGAGGAAGGACCTTCACATCCTGGAGGTTAGTTATCTCCGCGGAATCCAGAGCAAATTCCCTCCACGCGGTTCTGACTATCTGCTTAATGTCGTTGGGTAATTTTTCCCATGCCTTAGCATTCACGACAAAATCGAGTGTGGGCAGTGAATGCCAACCGGGATAAACGGTATATTTGGCCACAGGATAAATTCCGAAATCCTTGTTGAGTGAGAGGGTGCTCAAATCGCCGCCGTCGACAAGACCCTTATCCATCGATGTGTAAAGCTCGGAGGCTGGCAACACAACGACCGATGCGCCCAGCTTGGCAAACAGCCTGGATGCCATTCCCTCTGGAGCCCTCAACTTGAGTCCCTTCAAATCCGTCAATTTCCCGAAAGGTTTGGTTGATATCAGCGACTCATTTCGCCCATAGAATGAAACACCCACACAATAAACCCCATACTTGCTATACAGTTCATTGAGAAGGTCTAATCCGCCCCCTTCGTAGAAGAAAGAATCTACCTCCCAGGCTTCACTCCATGCTCCCGGAAGATCACCAAGCAGGGCGAAAGCAGGCTCCCTGCCCGCCCAAATCGCAGCGAACATATACATCGCCTGAATAGTATCATACTTCAATGCATCCAAGGCCTCTGTGTTGGGGACTATCGCCCCAGCCGGATAGGGCTTTATTTGAAGTCCTCCTTTTGTCATCACGCCAACATTGTTGCAGAACTTCTCGAAAGCTTTGTAGAGTGAATTTGCAGGAGGCCACATGGCATGTGCCTTCCATTGGATACCTTGCTCTGCAGATGCGAAACCGCCAGAAAGCGTGCAGAAACCTATAAGTGCAATCAGTATGAATAGTCTTTTCAAAAGCTTTTCTTTCAGCATAAAAACCCTCCTTTCCGTAAAAAGAAGCAATCCGGTTAATGAATCGGCCCACATGTTTCGTTGATCTTTTCACCTCCTTTCTAAATGGGTGCGCGCTGAAGGCGCCCATGCACTCGAAACCCCAATCACGTTTCCCCGATCATCTCATCCATGATAGCGCCACGATCAGCAGAGGATACCAACCTCGCGTAGCGTTTCAGCAACCCCTGGGCTATGGTTTTTCTTGGAGGGGTCCATTTGCTCCTACGATATTCCAGTTCTTTGCTAGGCACCTCGATGTTCAGGCTATGATTG
>Ga0214473_10008762_pt1 | contig 11958 bp, 11 predicted proteins | sample RVTome_7_FD_203509 | JGI IMG/M metagenome (GOLD analysis project Ga0214473, IMG submission 203509) | Soil microbial communities from uranium-contaminated site in the Upper Colorado River Basin, Wyoming, United States - RVT98D197 | ecosystem: Environmental > Terrestrial > Soil > Contaminated >...
GTCCTGGACATGATGATGCCCCGCATGGACGGATGGACCTTCCTCGCCAGGATCCGGGCGGACCCGAAGTTCCACGATCTACCGGTGGTGGTTGCGAGCGCGGTGGCCACCGAGTGCCCCGCCGGCGCTGACGCGTGGCTTCAGAAGCCGTTCGATCTCACTGACCTGGATCGCGAAGTGGCTCGCCTGTGCGCACACTGACCGAGCCCCGCGCCCCCTGAGCCGCAATTCGTCGCGCGGCTCGACCATTCTCGGAGGGCAGCGGGGCAGGGCCGCAGACCCGTCCGCCCCCCTCCTGCCCCCGCCTGGCCCATACATCAGCGCGGGAGGATCCCGTTCTTCGTGCACCAGAGCGCGAAGGCTTCGTCCATGCTCTTGATGTGATCCAAGAGCCACGTCTTCAGATCGGCGATGGTCGCGAGCGCGCTTTTCTGATCGCTGGCTTCGACCCGCCGCCGGATCTCCTCGACCTGCACCGCGAGGCGGGCATGCTCCATCTTGTGAGCGTCGCGCTGCGGATAGGCATAGAGCCGCATCATCAGCTCTTCGGAGAGGAAGTGGACGTTCGTGAAGTCCACCAGCTGTGCGACGGTCTTGGCGACCAGCCCAGCGTCCATGCCTCGGCCGATGAGCTCGTCGAGCGCGTTGACGAGGCTCACTTGAAGGCGGTGCTCCGTGTCCATCGAGTCGACGCCGGTCTCGATGCCTGCATCCCACGCGCTCGGGGTCATCCTTCCTCCGAAGGAGGCGAGTCTATTCGAAGTCGCCTTACCGGCGGTCTCGCACGAATCATGAAGTCCGTTGCTTGTCGACGCGCCGCGAATCGACGTCTGGACGGAAGCGCCTGGAAGCGAGGAACCGGCCGAGCGGGAGGTCGTTCACCTGGATGTGGAACTTGATCCACTCGGGCACCCGGGCCGTGATCCACTGCAGCACGGGCACGCTAAGGCCCGTCGCGTCGAGCTCGTGCGCGAGCTGCGCGAAGTCCTGCATGAAGAGGTCGTGCGCCGATTTGTGGCGACTGCGTTCGGGATAGCTGGCCGCCGCCATGAACGACTCCTCCGCGGCGAAGTGCGCGATGAGGTAATCGCCGAGCCCCTGAAACATCTGCTTCGTCGCGGCGAGGTCGTCGGACTTCACGGCTTCCAGCACGCCGTCGAGGCGCTGGAAGAGCACGCGGTGCTGGCCGTCGATCTCCTCGAATCCGCTCATGAGCTCGGAAGTCAGTTTGAACGTCATCGCTCCCGTCCCCTCTTGAGATCGCTGCACCACAGCAGAACGAGGTGAGTCGCACAAGCCCGCAATTCGCTGCCCTGCTGGGGCTCCCCGAATGGGCCTCCCTCGAGTAAGGGAGCTCCACCGTGGCCAGAGCTCGAATTCCTCAGTGGAGATACGGCTCGAGGCGCTCGGCGTGACGTCAGGCCCTGAATGGGTCCTCCTCCCACGGTTCATCAAACGGGCATAGTCCGGTCTCCAGCTGCGACGTCAAGAAGCGCGATTTCCGAGAACGGCCCCACGAGTGGCCGAGATGGGTACACCATGACCACGGAACTGCAGCGAGCGATGGCCCAATACGAGGAAGCTCGCGCTCAATACAGGAAGGCCGTGCTCGCCTCACTCGGCGGCGCATCCAACGGCGGCGCGATCAGACGCGCGATCCAGGACTTCCAGGGCGCGAGCTCGGCGCTGAAGCGGCTCAGCGCCGCGCCCCCGACGGCGCCGAGCAAGACGCAGGATGAGTCGGAGCCGTTCCCGGGGTGGGGCTTCATGCGCCGGTTGCTCAAGACCGGATAGACCGTCTCCGCTCGCGCCGTGTGGAGACGAGCAGCCGTGACCGCGGCGGGGAACAAGGCCCCGCCCTACGAGAATCGACGAGACACCCTGCGACTGTGGCGGGGGACAAGCCCCCGCCCTACGAAACTCCGGCGACAGGGGACGAGGCCTTGTCGCCGTTCCGGGCACTCAGGCGTCCTGCGTCTGCTGGGGTCCGTCGCTCGCGTCGGCGCCTTGCTCCTGCGACGGCTCACCGCCGCTCTCGACTCCGCGGCCGCCGCCCTGGCTCGCCATCTGGCTGAAGAATTCCTCGCCCGCCTTTCGCAGCTCCTCCTCGCTCATGTCCTTCACGTGCGTGGCGACTCCCCACGGAACGCCGAACGGGTCGAGGAGCATGCCCATGCGATCGCCCCAGAACGCATCCATCATCGGCATGCCTATCGTCGCGCCCGCCTTGACCGCCCGCTCGAAGACCGCGTCGGCGTCGGGCACGTACAGCCAGACGTAGGTGGTCGCGGGACTCTCCCTCGAGGGCGCGGGCCGATCCATCGCGTCGCTCATGTAGACGATCGAGTCGCCGATGCGCATCTCGGCGTGCAAGGTGTGCTGCCCGTCGGGCGTCATCATGCGCATCAGCTCCTTCGCGCCGAACGCCTCCTTGTAGAAGCCGAGCGCCTTGACGCAATCGGAGAGGACGAGGTTCGGGGTGACGGTGTGCACCCCGGCTGGAATGGGCGAGACCTGCTTCGGTTTCGCCGCCGCTCTCTTCGCCTTTGAGGGGATGCGCTGTCGCACGGTGCGCTTTGCCGCCGAGGCGCCACGCGCCGTCTTCTTCGCCGGTCTCGCGACGGCCTTGACCGGCCTCCGGCTCTTCTTAGCCTTCTTCGCCATGATGCCCTCCGTCAATAAGTGTACCCAATGAGATACCCAACGCGACATCCGACGCGTCTTGAAAGGTGCGGCTCGGCGCCACGCGTACCACACCCGCGCGCAACCGCCGACCGTGCCGGACCCGCTCCAGCGACGCGTGGTTCATCGTAGCTCCGCCCCCGCGCGGTGGTGCGACCATGGCGGGGCCCAGGATCGGGCGATCGCACCGCCGAGGGTCCGGGATCGATCCTGGTCAGCCCCTCCTGGTCCCGCGGATCGACCAGTCCAGGATCTCGATGGGATGAGCCGCTCGCAGCCGCACTCCGCGATCGCGCAACATGCGCTGGATATGGAGCGTGCAACCGGGGTTGGCGCTGGCGAGGAGCTCGGCCGCCGTGGAGAGCACGCCGTCCGCCTTGCGGCGACCGATCTCGGACGCGCTCTCGACCTCGAACAGGTTGTAGACGCCGCCGCTGCCGCAGCACTGTTCCGCGTCCGGCACCTCGACGAGCTGGAGGGCGGGGATGGCTCGCAGGAGCGACCGCGGCTCCTCCCGGAGTCGCTGGGCGTGGCCGAGGTGACATGATGAGTGATAGGCGACCCGCGCCGGGAAGGCATGGCGCTGCGCGTGCGGCGGAAGCGCGGTGAGGATCTCCGTCACGTCTCGCGCCTTCGCCGCGACGGCGGCGGCGCGGCCCGCCCACGCCGGATCGTCGGCGAAGAGCCGTCCGTACTCCTTCATGTGGGCGCCGCAGCCGGCGGCGTTGACGGCGATCACGCCGACGCGCGCCTCCTCGAAGCGCGCGATGAGCTCCTTCGCCATGCGCTTCGCCTCCTGGTCGCGGCCGGAGTGCAGCGAGAGCGCCCCGCAGCAGCCCTGATGCGGTGGCACCACCACCTCGCAGCCCTCCGCCGAGAGGACGCGGACGGTGGCCGCATTCACGCCTGGGAAGAAGACGCGCTGCACGCACCCCGCGAGGAGTCCGGCGCGCAGGCGGCGTTCGCCCTGGGCCGCCGTGAGGGGAGAGAGCCGCGCGGTGAGGTGCCGGGCGGTGACGTCGGGTGCGAGCGCCTCCAGCTGGGCCAGGCGTGGCGAGAGGCGCCGCAGGAGTCCTGTCCTGCGCAGGATCCACTGCAGCCCGGTCACGCGGAGCAGGAGGAGGAAGAAGGCCGCCGCGCGAAGCCGGGCCGGGTGGGGGAAGAGCGCGAAGACGAGGCCGCGGTGGAGCCTGTCCGCCAGCGACCGGCAGTGGACGCGCTCGAGCTGGGCGCGCGCATCCTCGATGATCACGTCGTAGCGTACACCCGAGGGGCACGCCGTCATGCAGCCCATGCAGCCGACGCAGCGGTCGAAGTGGCGCGCCACGCCCTCGTCGAGGGCGAGCCGCCCGTCGCCGACCGCGCGGAAGAGCTCGATGCGCCCGCGCGGCGAGTCCATCTCCTCGCCCCAGGAGACATAGGTAGGGCAATGCGGCAGGCAGAATCCGCAATGGACGCAGTCGTCGGCGGGTGAGCGAGTGCCCCGGAGGGCCAGCGCCTCTCCCCCTGTGGACCCCGTGGGGGTCATATGCCTCCCACGAAGCGGCCGGGTGCGAGGCGGTGATCGGGATCGAGCTGATCCTTCACGTGGCGCATGACCGCGATGGACGGTGGGGGTGCGCCCCAGACGCTGGCGATCTCGCGCACCGCGGCCGGCGCGGCCGCGAGGACGAGCGTGCCGCCGAGAGGCGCGAGCGCCGCGCGCGCTTCTGCGACCACGCGAGAGACGCGATCAGGCGCGGTCGGGTCTCCCGAGGCGAACGCGATCCCGAGCGTGGGGTAGAACACCGCCGCCCCGCCACGCAGCGCCTCGAGGAGCGGGCGGAGCGCTACCTTGTCGACCTCCGCCAGCGCCGCCGGTGGCGCCGCGATCTTGGCACGCAGCGAGCCGCCGGAGCGGAAGGAGTCGTGGCGCGCCCAGAAGGCACGGGCCGCGCCGACGTCGAGCTGCTCGCCCCCCAGGCGAAGGCTCACCGCGAGCGCGAGCAAGCGCTGGAGCTGCTCGGTGACGCCCGGCGCGAAACCCTCGAAGCGGAAGGCGACCTCGAGGCGCCCGCCCTCCGTGAGCGCGGCGGCCGAGGAAGGCTCGAGCTGCGCCGCCTGCACGGAGGCCACGAGCGCGCGCACCTGCACCGCCTCGAGGTCCTCGAAGAGCACGCTCTCCACGGCTTCCGGCAGCGGGTGGAGCCGCACTGTCACGGTCGCCACCAAGGCCAGGGTGCCGAGCGATCCGACGAGCAGCCGCGGGATGTCGAACCCGGCCACGTTCTTCACCACCTTGCCGCCGCCCTTGGCGAGCGTTCCGTCGGCGCGGACGAAGCTCATCCCGACCACGAGGTCGCGCGCGGCGCCGAAGCGATGCCGCCTGGGACCGAAGGCGTTCGCGGAGATCACGCCGCCAACCGTGGCGAGCTCCGCCTTCGGGGGGTCGAGGGCGAGCCGCTGGCGATGCGGCGCGAGGCGGCGCTGCAGCTCGGCCAGAGGCATGCCCGCCTCGACGGTCGCGATCTGATCCGAAGGCGCGTGCTCGACGAGGCGCGCGAGCCCCCCGGTCCGCACGACCGCGTCGAGCCCCTCCGGCGGGGTCCCCAGCTCGAGCTCGGTGCCGCCGCCGACGAACGCCACGCGCATGCGGTCGCGCGCGAGCGCGCGGAGCGCCTCCACCGCCTCGGCGACCGAGGCCGGCTCGAGCACCAGGCGCGGCACGACGCCCAGGACGCCGTCGCCGGGCCTGCCCTCGCGCGCGCCCGCTACCATCGCTCCGCCTCGCCGGAGAGCTCGAGCGGGTGCGCCACATGGGGTCCAGGGCGCTCGCCGCACAGCCGCGGCGTGGGGAAGACCTTGCCCGGGTTGAAGCGACCCGCGACGTCGAAGGCGCAGCGCACGCGCGACATGGTGTCGAGATCCGCCTCCGTGAACATGTCGGCCATGGCGTCGGTCTTCTCGGCGCCCACGCCGTGCTCGCCGGTGATCGACCCTCCGTAGCGCACGCACAGTCGGAGGATCTCGCGGCCGACCGAGGCCGCGCGCTCCTCCTGGCCGGGCACGCGCGCGTCGTAGAGCACGAGCGGGTGCAGGTTGCCGTCACCGGCGTGGAAGACGTTCGCCACCCGCAGCCCCGCCTCGCGAGCCAGCGCCTCGATGTCCCGCAGCACGCGGGCGATCTCGGAGCGCGGGATGACGCCGTCCTCGACCATGTAGTTGGGGCTGATGCGGCCCATGGCGGCGAAGGCGGACTTGCGCCCCTTCCACATGAGCTGGCGCTCCGCCTCGTCGCGCGGGATCCGGATCTCCAGTGCGCCCGCGGCGCGCGCGATCTCCACGGCGCGGCTCGCGATGTGCTCGACCTCCGCCAGCGGCCCGTCCGCGTCCATGAGGAGCGCCGCCCCCACGTCGGGCCAGTCGAGCCCGGTGGCCGCCTTGGCCGCCGCGATGGCGAGCCGGTCCATCATCTCGATGGCAGCCGGCAAGATGCCCGCGGCGATGATCCCCGACACCGTCGCGCCGGCCTCGTCGGTGGAAGGGAAGGTGGCGAAGAAGGTTCGCGTGGCCTCGGGTTTGCGCAAGAGCCGCAGCGTCACCTCGGTCACGATGCCGAGCATGCCCTCGCTCCCGACGAGCACGGCGAGCAGGTCGTAGCCGGGCGTGTCGAGCGCCGGGCCGCCCAGGTCCACCACCTCGCCCCCGTCGAGCACGACGCGCGCCCCGAGCACGTGGTTCACGGTGAACCCGTACTTGAGGCAGTGCGCACCGCCCGAGTTCTCCGCGACGTTGCCACCGATGGTGCAGACGCTCTGCGACGAGGGGTCCGGCGCGTAGTAGTGACCATCGGCCGCGGTCGCGCGCGACACGTCGAGGTTGATGACGCCCGGCTGCGCGCGGATGGTGCCGTTCTCGAGGTCCACCGCCAGGATGCGCTTCATGCGCGCGAGCCCGACCACGATGCAGCCGGGGACCGGCCGCGCGCCGCCGGAGAGGCCGGTCCCCGCGCCGCGCGGGACGATGGGCAGGCCGGCGTCGCGGGCGAGCCTCACCACCTGCACCACCTCCTCGGTCGAACCAGGGAGGACGACCAGGCCGGGGCGCGTGCGGCCGTGCGTGAGACCGTCGCACTCGTAGACGAGCAGATCGGCCGGGTCCGAGATGCAGTTCTTCGCCCCGACCACCGCCGCCATGCGGCGGACGTAGTCGTCTCCAAGTCCTACCGAGGACGAGGACATCGTTCGCCTCCGCGCTCAGCCTCCGCGCTGGCCACGCCCGCGACAGCGCGCGTCCACCGACCAGTGCCTACCCGTCGGAGGTGACCAGCGGAGGCCTCAAGAGGGGCTGACTCGCCTTTCGCCGTCCTTTTGCGCGACGAACGCGCTCGCCTGCGGGCTGTTCCTGTAGCCCGTGGCCTGTAGCCCGTGGCCCAGAAACCGCGGAGTCCGTGGTCACCGGGAGGACGAGCGAGCGGGCGCGAGCCGGACCTGCAGCTTCACCAGCGTGTCCTCTCGACACCGTGTCACGGCGCGAGCGCTCTCCGCACCGCGGACGAGACGCACCACGATCTCGTCGCCGGGACGGCAGTCCACGGTGGTGAGGAGGGGAGCCGTGCCCATCTCCTCGCCGTTCACGATCACCCGTGCGCCTGCGGGTTCGCTGTCGATCTGCAAGCCGAAGCCCTGGAACGGCGCGACGCGCTCGCCGGTCGCCCGATCCACGCGATCGCCCCGCGGCGCGAAGGTCTGGCTGTCCACCCAGCTCTTCTGCAAGGCAGCCAGCTCCTCGGGCGAGACAGCCCGCTTCTCGGGCTCCTGGTCGCGCGGCGTGCCCGGCAGCCCCTCGAGCAGCGGCGAGGCCGCCCTGCGCGCCGCGCCCACCCGACCGAGTACGCCCCGGACCGCGAAGGCGGAGAGAGTCAGGAAGCCGACGAGCACCACCGCTGCCAGCACCAGCCGCCGGATGGCGCGGCCGTGAGGGTTCTCGCTCTTGACCCAGAGCGAAGGATCGGGCAAGGCGGCGCGATCGACGTGCCGCTCCCGGCCTCCCGCACGCGGTCCCGTGCTCGCGCTCATGCCCTCGCCCTCGCGGTGTCCGCAGGAGCCCCGAACCCAGCGGACGACGCGAGCGGAGCTCCATGGCGGTCGGGGAAGCGGAACGCTGGCCGGCTCGAGTCGAGGATCATGGGTTCATCGAAGCCAGGCGCCCAACGCGGCGGGGATGGCGGGGACGAAGAGGGTGAGGCGAGGTCGGACGAGCGGTAGCCACACGGCGACCACGCAGACGGTGCCCACGCCCACGATGCACCACGCCGCGCGGCGGCGTTCGCGCGCGACCGCCCGGCGCTTCTCCGAGGTGCGCCGCGCGGCGATCCCGGGGCCGTTGGGCCGCGTCGCCGCCAGGCGGAGCAGGAGCGCTCCACCTGCCAGCGCGACGCCGAGGAAGTTCCCCATCACGGCCTCCGCGAGGCCCTTGCCCACGCCGGCGCCCACCTCGATCAATCCGGGCGCCGCGACCGCGAACGGGCCCGTGCGCCGTGCCGCCGCCGCGCGCCGTGCCCGCCGCTCCAGCGCCCGGACGCGTGCGCCGCAGATGGCGAGGCGCAACAGGACCGCCAGGAGGAAGTAGAGGGCGTAGCGCGCCTCGACGGGCGGCGGGCACGGCAGCGCGGCCAGCACGGCGGGGAGCCGAAGCTGGTGCAGGAAGGCCGCGCCGAGACCGAGGACCAGGAACCACACGCGAGGTACTCTCCCTCTGTGCCACGCGAAGGGAGGATGAGCCTAGCGCACGCCGCGCCGTCTGGCATCGGGGGCGATGTCGGCTGACCGGCGCCACCGGATGCACATGCCCGCCGCGGCGCAAGTTCTGTCCGGAGTCCACGCCCCTGCGCGGGAGGCCGCAAAGGCGTAGAATACATACGTGACCCCCAAGCATACGGCGAACAACCCGAAGAGCTCGGTAGCCCCCGTCAGCGTCGTGACCCGGTTCCAGGTCGGTCAGCACGTGCTGCGAGTGTCCAAGGTGATGGAAGGCCGCTGGGCCATCGCTGTCGACGAAGCAGCCTTGCCGAGCACCTTCAGGACCCAGGCCGACGCGTGGGAGGCCGGCGTACGCGAAGCGGATCGCATCGACAAGCTCGCCCAGCGCTGACGGTTCACGGCCGGCCAGGCTTCTCGGCGCTCCGACGCGCCACGGGCGGCCACCCGATCTCGACGTTCGCCTTCATCCCTGCGATCCTGACCCAGGAGCGAGCGGTCGTCAGCGCGCTCCGAACTTCCTCATCCCGCGCTCCAGCGCGTCGATGAGGTAGGGGCGCAAGTCCTTGGCCGGGATGATCCTGTCGAGCGAGCCCACCTTCAGCGCGCGCTCCACGGAGTGGATCTTATCGAACTCGTCGCCCACTTCGCCCAGCTTGTCGGAGCGCGCTTCGGCGATGGCCTCCGCGAGGCGCGCGCGGGCAGAAGCACCGCCTGCCGCCGCCGCCTTCTCGGCCTCCAGCACGCGCGGATCCTTTCGGGTGCGCGTCTCGACCTCGCGCGCGAACACCACCGCGGCCGCCGGCGCGCCGCCGATCACCGATGCGCGGGCGCCCTCCACCGCGACGATCTCGATGCTGTCGGTCAGCGTCTTCGCGAAGACGACGAACGCACCGCCGTGGTAGCGCGACACGACGCAGAAGACGATGGGCCCGTCGAAGTTCACCACCGCACGGCCGATCTCGGCGCCGTACTCGAGCTGGAGGCGCCGCATCGACTCGGGCGAGCCGTCGAAGCCGGAGAGGTTCGCGAGCACCACGACCGGCCGGTTGCCGCTCGCCGAGTTGATGGCCCGCGCGATCTTCTTCGATGACTGCGGGAAGAGGGTCCCGGCCGACCAGAACTCCGGCCCGTCCGCTGGCACGAACTCGAGTCGCGGCAGGGGGCGCGACTGGATGCCGATGAGGCACACCGGCCAGCCTCCCAGGTGAGCGTCCCACACGACACCGGTGTCGGCGCCGCGCATGTCGCGCCAGCGCTCCAGCGGCGGGTGATCCTGATCGATGGCGGCTGCCATCACGTGCCGGATCTCGAACGGTTTCTTGCGGTCGGGGTTGCGCTCGCGGCTGAAGATGTCGCCGACGGTGCGGAACCCCGCGCCCCCTTCGGGGCCGTGAGGGAAGGAGCGCACGTCGCGCCCGATCGGATCGGAGGTCGGTGCCCGGCGCGGGAAGCGCTCGCCGGGCGCCAGGTAGCAGTGATCGTAGTGGCGCAGGAGAGTCTGGATCGCCTCCGCGAGGCTCCCGACGTGATACTGGGCCTGGCCGTTCGGGCCCATGATCCGGTCATACCCGCCGATGCCCTCGTTGTCCTCGGCGGAGACACTCCCCGAGTACTCCAGCGCCTGTTTCCCGGTGAGCACCATCGACGAGCCCGGCACCATCACCAGGATACCCTTCGTGTGCATGAGCATGGTGGCCTCGGCGTTCCAGTACGGCTGCGCGCCGACGGTGATGCCCAGCACCACCACGTTGATCTCCCGCCCACGTTGCGTGAACTCGATGAGCCGGCGCAGGACGGTCGAGACCCAGTCCATGTTCTCGGTGCCGGTCGTCATCGAGATCTTCGCGCCCGCGCACACCTCGAACCACTCGAGGGGCACGCCCAGTTCCTCCGCCAGGGCGAGCGCGGCCTCGATGCGCCTGCACTCGGGCTCGGCGACCGATCCCATCTCGCGGCCGGGGTCGCCGAGGAGCACCACCCGCCGCATGCCCTCTGGATGACGGGTTGTGAAGTTGCGCACGACACCCACGACGATGTTGGCGGTGTTGCTGCCCGGTGGGCGCTGAACCGGGACGAGCGCGTTCGACGCGTCGAGGTCGTACTCCACGAAGTCGCCCGGCGGCACGCCGGCCTGGCCCTCGTCGGCCGCTGGTGCGAGCATCTTGACGATCTCGAAGGGGTGCGTGAGCCCGCGACGCCGGAGCTGGACCACCTTCTGCTGGTACACGGCCATCGGCTCCAGCGGGAGATCGGTGGGCGCGTCCCAGCGGATCCTGAGACCTTGACCCTGCGGGATCACCCGCACGAGCGTCTCGCGCAGCCCGCCCGCGGCGGGGTCCGGCACCCGGGCGGTCACGAGCATCATCTCCAGACCCAGGCCCTCGGTGGCCGGCATGAGCCGCTCGGCCACCCCGCGGATCTCCTCGCGCGACAGCTCGAGCGGCGGCGTCACGGTGAGCAGCACGCGGTTCCACTCCAGCCGCTGGTTGGGCGCGCGGCGCGCCTGGAAGATCCGCATTCCGGCAAGCGCCTCGTGGAACATGCGCTCGAGCTCCGGGACCTGCACCACGCGCCCGGAGGCATCGCGCACCGGCGTGAGGTCGCGCACCTCGGCCATCGCGAAGAGCCGCTCGTCCTTGGGATTGCCCTGCGCCACGCCGCGGTAGAGGTAGACGTCCTCCACCGAGGGGAGCCGCTCCAGGTCGAACTTGGAGAGTCGCTCGAGGTGCAGGCGCTCGAAGAGCATCGGGTGGATGCCGCGGTACCGCCGGTCCTCGGTGAAGCCGTCCTGCGCGCTCCGGAAGGTGAAGTGCATCTGGCCGTGGGTGCCGAGACCGTGACCCAGCGTGACCAGGACCACCGAGGCCCGGCGCAGGGGGCGCGGGAACGCAGCCCGGGCCAGCGCCGATCGCAGCGACTCGGCGACCTCGTCGGGTTTCGCCGCAGCGTCGCGCTGCCAGAGGTACATCTCGACGACCAGATCGCGCCCTGAAGGCACGTCGGCAGCGAGCCTGGCCAGCTGGCGCGCGGCCTGAGCCGCGTCGGGCGCCGGCGCGATGCAGGCCACGGCCCGGAAGCGCTCGCCACCCCTGCTGTACTCCGCCCACGCGCAGGGAAGGCCGTCGAGATCGAGCGCGGATGTGGACTCGAGCGGGCGGAAGCGGTAGTAGCGCCGCAAGAGCGTCTCCGCGAACCGCGGGTGCAGCGCCACGGTCTCGGCGCCGGCCATCCGGGAGAAGAGCAGCGTCACCAGGGGCTGTGGGCACTCGACGAGCCGCTCGATGATCGCCTCGCGCTCCTGCGCGGGTACCACCGCCAGGCGCGCCACGTCCTTCTCGGCCTGCGTGTACACCTCGGCGCGGACGCGCTCGAAGGCCGGTTGGTCGAAGCCGCGATAGCGCACCTCCCGCGCCAGGTCGGCCAGCGGAGGGAAGCGTTCCTCCCCGAGCTCGGCGAGCCGATCGAGCACCTCGCGCCACGCCCGTTCGGAGTCGGCGGGGAGGCGCCCCCTCGCGAGGCGCCGCTCCAGGATGGC
>Ga0214473_10008763_pt1 | contig 11957 bp, 12 predicted proteins | sample RVTome_7_FD_203509 | JGI IMG/M metagenome (GOLD analysis project Ga0214473, IMG submission 203509) | Soil microbial communities from uranium-contaminated site in the Upper Colorado River Basin, Wyoming, United States - RVT98D197 | ecosystem: Environmental > Terrestrial > Soil > Contaminated >...
GCGTAAAACGTAACACGGAACGATTACGTTTCACGTTTTACGATTTACGTCTTACGTTCTGGGAGAGGGAAATGTCCATCACGCCGATCATCGAGCAGTGCCGGGCGCGGCTCGAGGATACCGAGTTCGGCAGCGTTCGCCAGTGGAAGGCGCAGCACCCCGGGGGCAAGGCGGTTGGCTGCTTTCCCGTCTACACCCCTGTCGAGATCATCCACGCGGCCGGGATGCTGCCCGTGGGACTCTTCGGCGGCGGGACCACCATCGAGCTGGCAAACGCCGACGCCCGGTTCCAGTCCTTCGTCTGCTCCATCGCCAAGACCACGCTGGAGATGGGGTTCCAGGCCCGCCTGAAGCCGCTGGACGGCCTCGTCTTCTCCTCCATTTGCGACGTGGCCCGCAACCTGTCCAGCGTGGTGGCGCGTAACTTTCCCGAGTTCCAGGTCGAGTATATCCATCACGCCCAGAACATGACCTCGCCCGCGGCGGCGGATTACCTGGAGAGCGAGTTTCGGCGGGTCCAGCGCAACATGGAGAAGCTTTCGGGACGCGCCATCGGCCAGGACGCCCTGGCCGCAAGCCTCCGACTGTATAACCGGGTCCGGGGGTTGCTGCGGCGGCTGTACGAGATCCGGAGGGAGTCACCCCAGCTCATCTCCACGGTGGAGCTGTACGTCCTCGTCCGATCCGGGACCCTGGTGCCCCCCGAAGAACACCTGCGGGAGCTGGAGCAGGTGCTGGACCTGTTGCCGGCACGCCAGGGCCGGCCCAAGGACCGGGTCCGGGTCGTGATCGAAAGCGCCTTCTGCGAGCAACCCCCCCTGGACCTGCTGCAGGTCGTGGAGGACGCGGGCTGCTACATCGTGGATGACGACCTCCTGACCGGCTGGCGCTGGTTCGTCGAGGACGTGCCCGAGGACCTCTCGCCCCTCCGCGCCCTGGCGGAAAGCTACATCCGGCGGAGCGTCTATTCTTCGGTGCGGCACGACGGCCCCCGGCCCCGGACGGCCGGTCTGGTGGAAAAAGTGCGCCGGGCCGGGGCGCAGGCGGTGATCTTCATGCCGGCCAAGTTCTGCGAGCCGGCCCTCTTCGACTACCCGCTGTTCCGCGTGGCGCTGGAGGAGGCGGGCATCCCGCATCTCGTCGTCGAGTTCGAGGAGAAGATGTGGACCTTCGAGCGAACGCGGAATGAGCTGGAGACGTTTGTGGAATCCATGCTCTTCGAGTGAGTACACTTCAGAAATTAACCGCCAAGACGCCAAGGACACACAGGGTGACCCTGGGCGTCGGGAGGAGAAGCGGAAAATCTGACCCCTTTTTCTACCAAGTTCGTGCTTCGTGAATGAGGGAAGGATCCCTTGGCGTGCTTGGCGCCTTGGCGGTTCGTAATAGGAGGAGAAGGGAATGGCCACGGCCGGAAAGGTGGACAAGGATCGCAAATACCAGAGCGAGGTCAACGACCACTCGAAGCGCATCATGACGGAGTACTACGACCAGCTGGGCGCGGCGGCAAAGAGCGGGGCGCCGGCGGGGTTTCTCATGATTTCGGGAAACTGCGTGGAGATCCTGCGGGCCTTCGACATGCACCCGGTCTTTCCCGAGGTGAACGCCCTGCAGCTCGCCATCCGCAAGCAATCCCTCCCCATGATCCTCAAGGCCGAGCAGATGGGGTACAGCAGCGACAACTGCGCCTACGTCAAGGCGGATATCGGGATGCTCATGAGCGGCGGCTATGGTCCGAACGGATCCATTCCCCATCCGAGCTTGGTCGTGTGCAACTACGTCGGCTGCAACGTCTACGTGAAGTGGTTCGAGCACATCGCGGAATTCTGCAAGGCGCCCCTCTTCATGCTGGACGTCCCATTCCTCCGTGAGGGAGACCGACCCAGCCAGGACGACATCACCTACGTGGTCCGCCAGCTGGAGGAGCTGATTGCGACCTGCAGCCGGATCACGGGCAGGCCCTTCGACATGGACAGGCTGCGGGAGGTGCTGGCCTTCTCCGCCCAGGCGGAAGAGGGGTGGTCGCGGGCCAAGGCGTTGTGCAAGCACCGGCCTGCGCCCTTCGACGCCTACTTCGATAGCATCAACATGATGGGTCCCATCAACGTCCTGCGGGGGACGCGCCAGGCGGCCGAGTTCTTCGACGTCGCCGTCGAGGCCTTCGAGGCCCTGGTGGCCCAGGCGACGGGACCCCTCCCGGCGGAGCGGTTTCGGACCATCGTCGAGGGGCCGCCGCCCTATCCGTATTACCGGAACTTCCGCAACCTGTTCGCGGCCTGGGGAGCCGTCGCGGTCAACTCCACCTACTCCACCGTGGGGGGCCTGTGGGAGTTCGGCTTCCGCCACGACCCCAGCCGCCCGCTGGAAAGCATCGCGGAGCAGATGATTGTCGAGAACCTGACGAACCGGAGTCTCACCGCCCGCTACCAGCAGATCCGGCGATACGTCGAGGGGTGGGAGGCGGACGCGCTGGTGATTCACTCCGTCAAGAGTTGCCGCCTCTTTTCCGCCGGCCAGGGGGACATGCGGGAGTATTTCACCCGGGAACTGGGCGTCCCGACCCTCTTGGTCGAGTCCGACCTGGAGGATCCCCGGTACTACTCCGAGGCGCAGATGAAGAACCGGATCGATGCCTTTTTCGAGGCGCTGGAGCACAAGAAGTTCCTGCAGCAGGCATAGTGCTTGATTTCATAAGTCCGTATCAGGTTTCACCCGATACGGATTGCCCCTTCCCAAGGGCGTTTCGTGTAGGATTGGCTGGGGCCAACCCTACACGAACTTATGAAATCAAGTACATAGGGGAGAGACTCATGCTCTACGGCGGGGGCGTGGATGTCGGCTCCACGCAGACGAAAGCGATCCTCGTGAACGACCGGCACGCGATCGTCGGACGGGCCCTGATCGGGACCGGCGCCAACGTCATCAAGGCGGCGGAGCAGGCCTTCCTGAAAGCCCTGGAGGATGGCGGACTCGCCCGGGAGGCCGTGGACTACGTGGTGGGCACCGGCTACGGCCGTTACAAGGTGACCTTCGGCGACGCCCAGATCACCGAGATCACCTGCCATGCCAAGGGGGCCCAGTTCCTCTTCCCTGGAACGCGGACGGTGATTGACATGGGTGGCCAGGACACCAAGGCCATCAAGGTCGGATCCACGGGTGAGGTGCTGGACTTCTGCATGAACGATAAATGTGCGGCGGGGACGGGGCGGTTTCTGAGCGCGGCGGCGGAATGCATGGGGCTGTCCCTGGACGAGATCGGGCCGATCTCCATGCAGGGGCGGAACCCCGTCCGCATGACGTCGGTGTGCACGGTCTTCGTGGAATCCGACATTCTGTCCTATGCGGCCCAGCGGAAGCGGCCGGAGGACATCCTGGCGGGCGTGCACAAGGCCATTGCCACCCGGACCATTTCCCTGGTCCGTCGCGTGGGGATCGAGGAGGAGATTACCTTCACGGGCGGGGTGGCCCGGAACGTCGGGATGGTGGACGCCATCCAGGCCGTCTTGGCCCGGCGGGTGAACGTGAGCCCCGATGCCCACTTCAACGGCGCCCTGGGGGCGGCCTTCTTCGCCTTGGAGCGGGCGCAACGGCTGGCTGCGGGGCAGGCCGCGGCAACGTCCGGGGGGCCGTCCATGGCTCCCGGCGCGGGCGGGGCACAGCCAGGGGGAGGAACCCGATGAGCCTGGTGGCAGGGATTGACCTCGGCTCTGGCCGGACCAAGGTGGTGCTCGTTGACGAGACCGGGACGATCCACGGGCGGGGTGTCGGCCGGACGAAGGGCGACTTCGAGGCCGTGGCCAATGAAGCGCTGGAAGCCGCCCTCGCCGAGGGGAGAACCTCCCGGGCGGAGTTACGCTACGCGGCCACGACAGGTCTCGGCCGCTACAGCATCTCCTTCCGCGACATCCAGATCACGGATATCACGTGCGGGGCCAAAGGGGCGGCCTTCCTGTTCCCGTCCAGCGAGTTCGTGCTGGACATGGGGGCCCAGAGCACCCGGGCGATCCGGCTGCGTGCGAACGGCAAGGTCAAGGAATTCCACATGAACGAGAAGTGCGCGGCCGGCTCCGGCGGCTTCCTGGAGCGGGCGGCGAAGTACCTGGAGGTGGAGGTGGAGGCGATCGGACGCCGCTCCCTGGAGAGCACCGCACCCCAGACCATCAGCAGCGTCTGCGCCGTCCTGGCAGAATCTGAGATCATCAATCACATCTCCGAGGGGCGCTCGGTGGAAGACATTCTCGCCGGAATCCATCAATCGTTGGCCGAGCGGTCCCTGATGCAGCTCAGGCGGGTGGGGATGAAGGGAGGAGAGGTCACGTTCATCGGCGGGGTGGCGCTTCAGCTGGGGATGGTCAAGGCCTGCGAGGCGAAGTGGGGGTTCACGATTCACGTCCCGGCCGAGCCGCAGTACACGACCGCCCTGGGCGCCGCCCTGCTGGGCTGGCAGCGGGTGAAGAAGCTGCAGCCAGACGCTCCCACGGCCCAGACCGTCCGTGCGGCCTGAGAAGGAGCGGTGTGCGGGATGCCTGAAGGCTTCCGGTTCTCGTGTCCGATCCGGGTCCGCTACAGCGAGATTGACAGGCAGGGAATCGTCTACAACTCCCGCTACCTGGAATACGTGGATGTGGCCCTGACGGAGTACTTCCGTGCCCTGGGGGTGCCGTATCAGGAGATGATAGCGCGGCATGGCTTCGACCCGTCCCTGGTCAAGGCCACGCTCGAGTTCAAGCGCGCGGCCCGCCTGGATGAAGACCTTCGGGTCTACGGTCGTATCACCTCCATCGGACGGAGCAGCTTCGGCATGGAGTTCCGGATCGTCCGGGAAGAGGGTGGGGACCTGGTCACCGGCGCGGAGATCGTGTACGTGAACTTCGATACGGCCACCCAATCCTCCCGCCCGGTCCCGGAGGAGATTCGGCGCCGCATCGAGGAGTTCGAGCGGACCGCTTTCCCTGCGGCCCAGTAGCCCGCCATCGCGCTGCTCTCGGCTGGATGTCGCCCAAAGGGTAGAAAAGAGGGGAAAACAGGTTGACTTCATCCCCTGCCCAGGTTACGTTTCCCGCCGAGGCGCCCGGGTGCCTGCCTCCTGGGACCCGATGAGCGTCTGCTCCTGGCAAGAGAGATTTCCCGCTTGGAAGCGGGTGTGAGCGAAATGACGGCAGGGTCGCAGGCTGCGTACATCGTTGCGGGGGTGGCAAATTTCAAGCCCCCTCCAGCCTGGGAGCGGGCGAGTGCCGGCGGCGGCAAGAGCCTCGAGGAGTTCTGGGAATCCGGGAAGCTGAAGGAGCTGTACGGCGAGGAACTCCTGTGGACTGGTTTCGACCGGCTGGTGGGAGAGGCTCGCCGCCAGGGCATCGACATTTCTCGGACGACGACCATCAGCGTCGCCGTTTCGTACCCCCACGAGCTCGCCCAGATGACCGAGGACGAGGTGGCCGAGGACTTCCGTCGTCGTCTGGCCCAGAGCGAACACGGGCACCTCTTTCGCCAGAAGCCGCGGATCCGGTGCACGCCGACGCATGCGGCCTCCGCATCCGGCATTGTCCCCTACAACGAGGCCCTGGCGGATCTGCTGGAGCGCGGGGAAGAAATGTCCATGCTGGTCGCCGGGGGCAACACCAAGGGGACCAACCGAAACCGCGCCCGCATCAGCCCGGCGGAAACGACCGCGATCTTCGCCAGCCTCGTCTCGTCCTTCGACCAAAAATACGCCAAGGCCAACATGCTGAAGCTCGGAGCGGCGGCGCTCGGCCGGGCCTATCAGCACGATTTCGATCTCATCAAGGCGTTAGAGCGGTTTGTGTATCAGCAGCGGCTCTTCACCCATGAGATGGCGCGGCAGGGCCACTCCACCGCGCATGTGACGACGCACCCTGACGAGATCGAGGACCGGACCATCTTCACCCCGCTGAAGCTCGGCTGCACCGGACCGCAGAGCCTGGGGTATGCCGGTCTGATCCTCTCCCGCCAGCCGCCGCCGGGGGGGCGGGCGGTTCGCATTGTCGGCATTGGCTGCGGGGTGGACGCCTCCAGCATCCGGGACCGGGAGTCGCACCTGTTTTCCAAGGCCATGGCGTCGGCGGTGACTACCGCCCTGGGGCAGGCGAGGATTCCCGCGTTGTCGGGACTGAAAATCCTCGAACATCATAACCCGTATCCGGCCGTCCCCCTGACCGAGCTGCGCGTCCTCCTGGAGGCCCTGGGCTATCGGGGGGGTGTGACCCAGGCCCTGCTGAAAAACGACGTGGGGGTTCATGGGACATTGATCAAGGCGGGCCGCTCCGGGGGCGCGCAGGCAGGCCACGCAATCACCCCCACGTTCATCCGATTGGTGTGGGAGACCGCCAAACAGCTTCAGGGCGTCGGGGGGTATCCCCCCTTGGACCTGGGGGAGGGTGAAGTCGCCTACGCGGGCGTGAGCAGTGTGGGCGGGCACCACACCTTTGACGGGTACACGTTCCTGGCGTGTGGACAACCCGGGGATCTTGCGAGGGCGCCTTCCCACGTCGCCCCCTTCGACCACGATGGCTTCAACGTCAAGGCGGAACGCGACCTGGAGACCCAGGATGCTCTGTCAACGGTGGAGGTCCCGGCTGGCATGACGGTTGCCTTCATCAGTTACCAGGATACCAAGGGTGGCCGCGAATACTTCGGCCTGGCCCGCACGCCGGACGGCCGGGACTACCCCTTTGCGGGTTCCCCCGAGCTGTTTGCTCGGCTCCTCGGGACCGCGTACATTGGAACGCCCATCCGGCTGTCCGGGACACTCCAGGCTCTTGGGGGGTGACGCGGATCTCCGGAAGCCGACTTCGCTTTGCAGACCGTGTGGCGACCGTCCCCCCTTTCAACCTCGAACAGGAGGGCGCCCGTGAATCCGGTACTCGACATGTTCACCAGCTTGACCCTGTACCCCGCCCTGTACTCCCAGGCGGCGCTCCTGCGGGCCTTCCAGTGGCAGCGGGAGCAGGTGGAAGCCTTCACCAAGCTCATGGCATCCTTCACGGGGCAGGAATATTTCGGCAATGGCGCCGTCCAGCGCCAACCCAGGGACGCCGACCTGTTCGTCGGGAAATCGATCTCCCACACCAAGACCTTTACGGACATGCATACGGTATTTTTCGGCCTGCTCTCCCTGGATTTCAATCCGCTGCATTTCAACGAGTCGATGTCGCAGCACACCCGGTTCAAGGGGCGGATTGCCCACGGATTCCATACCGCCAGCATGTTCTCTGGTGTCCTCGCCGAGCTGACGCCGTGGTGTGTCTATCTCCGGCAGGATATGGAGTTCACTGCCCCGGTACGTCCCGGAGACGTCATTACCGCGACGGGAGTCATCGAGGAGATCGACCCCAAGGGCGTGATGCAGGTGGGGCTCTCCTGCACCAATCAGCGGAACGAGATCGTGGTGCGTGGGAGGGCGGTCGTGAAGAAGCTGAAGGAGATCTACAATCCGGAGGGGGCCACGGCCTGATCCTTGACGAGATCCCAGCGCAGCCACGGGCCGGCTCGTTTCGTGAACCGGCCCGTGGCATTTTCATGGCAGCCCCGAATCCATATTGACTCGCCAGTCCCGTTCGATGTACAAATCAGCCCTTTCCCGGTCCGCAGAGACCCGTTTCATCCGGGGGGGAGGGGTGTCATGAACAAGCCATTTGTCCTGAATAGGCACGGTCGCATCGTTTTTCCCTTTAACTTCCTCCCCGAGCTGGACTTCACGATCTTTGACACGCTAGAGCAGTTTTCGGCCGTCATCAGGCGGGACTTCGAGGAGAAGGCCCCGACCGAGACGGACATCGTCGCCCGGTTGCGAGATGCCAAATACGCCAGCCGGTACGAACTCCTGCGCGACCTGGGGCTGGATCTCTTCTGGGTGAATCGCTACGCTCTCACCATGTACGAGAAGCGCCCCATGCGGGTGTTTGCCCCCGGATTTGGTGCCGGCGCCGTGGGCGGCTACGTGGTGATGCGGGTGGACCCGGCGGTGGTTGTGTAGGGGAAAGGAGTCCCCATGCTCGAATGGAACTTCCCCGTGTCCGGTGAGTTCACGAAGCAGGTGCAGGACGAAACGGTCAAGAATGTCCAGAGGTTCGCGAAGGGGATGGAGCTGGTCTACCGTCCCAGGGAGCCGCGGGTCGGGCAGACCCCGAGGGAACTGGTCTACAAGAGGAACAAGTCCATCCTGTACCGGTACGGCCCCACCTCCGAGCGGCGGCATGCGACCCCGGTCCTGATGGTGCCCAACCTGGGGATCAGCCGCCCGTACATCTTCGACCTGTACCCCGGCAGCAGCTTTGTCGAGCACATGGTCCAGCAGGGGTTCGATTTCTACCTGCTGGACTGGGGGGTCTTCGGTGATGAGGACAACGGGCTGACCGTGGACGAGTGCGTCACCCGGATCCTGCCGGTGATGGTGCGCAAGGCGTTGAAGCGCTCCGGCACCCATTCCCTCACTCTCCTCGGCTACTGCATGGGCGCCCCCCTCAGCGCCTGCTATGCCGCCCAGAATCCGGAGCCGGTGAAGAACCTGATCAACATGGCCGGGCCGATCGACTACAAGTACACGGGGTTATTCACCACCTGGCTGGACAAACGGTACTTCGACGTGGACAAGCTGGTGGACACCTTTGGCAGCATGCCCGCGGACATGGTCCGGCTCGGGTTCAAGATGCTGAAGCCGACCATGGACCTGACGACCTTTACCAACCTCTGGTGGAACTTGTGGGACGACCGGTACGTGGATGGGTTCCTGGCGCTGAACAAGTGGGCGAACGAGTATGTCCCCTTCCCCGGCGAGTTCTTCCGGCAGTGGGTGAAGGAGTTCTACCAGGAGAACAAGCTGATCCGGAACGAGCTGAGCCTCGGGGGGAGACCGGTGCACCTGTCCAACATCCACGCTCCGCTGCTGGTGGTGGGGGCCAAGCAGGACTATATCTGCCCGCCCGAATGCGCCCGGGCCCTCATGGATGCCGTCTCCAGCACCGAGAAGGAATACTTCGAACTCCCCGGCGGGCATATCTCCCTCATTGCCGGACGGGGGGCAGCACGCCACGTTTGGCCAAAGGTGAGCGCCTGGATCGCGCGGCGGTCCCAGGCGGCGTGAGTGGCCGGCGGGTGGGAGAGGAAGGATCTGCCATGAGCGACGAACGGACGACTCAGGACATGTTCTCGATGTGGAAGCGCTCCATGGACCAGGGAATGGATGCCTGGCGGACGCTGGTGGGGCAGCCCCAGCCACCGGATGTCTTCCAGTTCTGGAGACCGATGTTCGGCCAGGCGATGGACGTGTGGACCCAGATGCTCCAGAAGGGCGCCGGCGGCCCCGACGGTCTGGCGCAGTGGAAGAAGTTCATGGATGACTCGGTCGAGGCCTGGTCCAAGGTCCTTGGGCAGGCCATGCAGACCGAGGGGTTTGCCGCCGCCATGGGGAAGTTCATGGAGCAGTACCTGAATACCGTCGGCCCCATGCGGAAGGCGTTGCACGCCTCCAGCGAGGATTTCCTGCGGAGCATGAACCTCCCCTCCCGCAAGCAGGTCACGGACCTGGCCGGCCAGTTCATCTCACTGGAGACCCGGACGGAGGCCCTGGAGGAGCAGATCGAAAAGCTTGTGGAGGGTCTGCCCCCGGATCCGCCCAGCAAGAAGCAGGTCTCGGAGCTGGCCAGCCAGATCGTCTCCCTGGAGGTCCGCCTCCGGGCCCTGGCGCAGCGAATCGAGGAGCTTGTGGGCAGCACCGCCCGAGTCGAGGCGCTCGTGAAGCGGGTGGGAGCACCCCAGTCGACCCCGTCCTCCTAATGGCGTAGCGGGCAGAGATGCCCGGGTGATCGCGCCGAAAGGGGCATGCCAATGGAACGCAAGGGTGAGGAGTTTCTGAACTTCGCCAAACAGGCTTTTCAGACCACCCTGGATGCCGCCTCGAAGGTGCAACAGCAGACGCAGAAGCTGATCGAGGAGCTGGTCCGGCAGGGGGCGGGGGCCCATGAAGGGGGGAAGGGACTGCTCGCGGACTGGGTCGAGCAGTCCAGGAAACACATGGAGGAGTTCCAGCGGGCTGCGGCGGAGGGGTATCGGAAGTGGGAGGGCGAGGTTACCAAGCGTCTCGCCTCCATCAATCCTGCGACGAAGCAAGAGGTGGAAGCATTGCGCAAGCGGGTAGATGATCTGGCAAGAAAGCTCAAGACCCCAGGCAAGACCAAAGCTCCCAAGCGGAGGAAGGCTCCCAAACGACGCTGAGTGGTCCCTCTCTCCGTTGGCCTCAGGGCCCTCTTCTACAAGGCGAAGGGCCCGGCGCCTGATTTCTGTGCCGAGGCCGGGCCCTCCTGTCGACCGATCCCATCCAGCCCCTCACATGTACAGTCCCCCGTTGATCCCGTAGATCTGCCCGGTGATGTAGGCGGAGTCCTCCTGCGCCAGGAAGACCACGACCCGGGAGATCTCGTGGGGGTCGGCAAACCGGCGCATGGGGATTTGATCCAGGATCTTGTTGATGATCTCGGCCGGAATCTTGTCCGTCATCTCCGTCTTCACGAACCCGGGCGCCACGGCATTCACCGTGATCCCCTTGCGGGCCGTCTCCAGGGCCAACGTCTTGGTGAAGCCGAAGAGGCCGGCCTTGGCCGAGGCGTAGTTCGCCTGGCCGATGTTGCCGGAGAGGCCGATCACCGAGCTGATGTTGATGATGCGCCCGTAGTTGTACTTCAGCATGTGCGGGAGAACCGCCTTGCAGATGTAGAAGCAACTGGACAGGTTGGTCCGGAGCACCTTGTGCCAGTCTGCGACCTCCATCTTGAGCACGGTCTTGTCACTGGTGATGCCGGCATTGTTCACCAGGATGTCGAGCCTCCCCAAGTCCTTGACCACCCGCTCCACCATGGCGCCGATCTGGTCGGGCTCCGTGATGTCGCACTGATACACATCCCCCTGGTAGCCCTTCTCCGAGAATTCTCGCTTGAAGCCGTCGGCCGCCTGCTGGTCGTGCCCATACCCACAGGCAACCTGGGCTCCGTGTTCCGCCAGGTGCATGCAGATGGCCCGGCCGATGCCCTTGGTCCCCCCGGTGACCAGGGCGACCCGATCCTTGAAGAGTATCCTGTCCATGATGATCCCCCCGAGCCTCTCCCATCGCTTTATCAGGTTCAGTGGCGTACAGGGTTCGTCGGTGCGTGCCGAACGCTTCGGCGGTCCCCGGGCCTCCCAATGGACGCTCCTGATCACCCATGCAGGAGGGCAGACCCGTGTGCCCCTCGCGCTGTTCGACCAGTCGAATCGTGTTGACGGATACCGACACGTCGAAGAGGCAGCGATCATGAGGCACCGCTGGAAGGAGTTGCCACGATCCGTCGGGTACAGGTCATCGCCTATGCACGGAAGGTGCCGGCCGGCCACGAATCCGACCCGGAGGGTGCGCTTGCTCTGGAGAAGGTATGCCGGAGGGGGGCCCGGTGTCAAGGCACGGGTGCCCTGAGTCGGTCAACGTCAGGATTTAGCGCATACCGGACGCCCGCAATCCGTGGTGAATGTCTAAAGGTTCGGCGGATAGGACCACTTGGATGGATTGTTGCCGTACCGGTGGCGACAGCATATATTCTCAGTGGGTCGGAGATCCGCACCCCCGTGCGAGCCATTCTGCCGGGCAACGATGTGGGATCGCGACCGGCATGGAGGTTCACCGAATCGACAGCACGGATCGTCGCTGGGAGCCTTTCATCGAAGTCAGCATGTCAGTCCACTGTCGCCACGACGGATGAAAACCTTCCCCCACCCCAGCCCTCCCCCCTGTGGAGTATGGACCGCGACTCCACAGGGGAGGGGATGGTGGGGGGATTTTCGTAGCAGAGAGTGGGGGCGAGGCCATGATTCCGGGATGGAGAGAAGAGGTCGTAGGGGAGTATGTCGAGGTCCTCAAGTCGCATGGGAAGGTCACCCCGGCCGAGGTGGCAGCTCGGCTCGGCATCTCTGAA
>Ga0214473_10008764_pt1 | contig 11956 bp, 7 predicted proteins | sample RVTome_7_FD_203509 | JGI IMG/M metagenome (GOLD analysis project Ga0214473, IMG submission 203509) | Soil microbial communities from uranium-contaminated site in the Upper Colorado River Basin, Wyoming, United States - RVT98D197 | ecosystem: Environmental > Terrestrial > Soil > Contaminated >...
GTGTTTCTGCTTGCTGCAGGGAAATTGAATCGCTGTTGCGTAGTGCCCGTGCGGTACTTTTTGAAAAATTCGCTCATCGCGTCGGTAATTTCCTTACGTCTCACATCGCTGCCGCCGGTCGAGTTTGGCCCTGCGGGAAGTCTGGCGTGAATATCGAGATTTGTCGCCAGCAGCTTGCTCCGCAAAGCTGCCAGAATTTGCGAATGCAGCAGATTTGTGTTATAGAAACGCACTTCGATTTTTGTAGGGTGCACATTCACGTCGTAATCTTCGAAAGGCATCTGGATGAACATAAAAACAACAGGAAATCGGTCCGGTTCGAGATTACCCCTGTAGGCCTCCCGTATCGCGTGTGAAATAAATTTATCGCGGATGTATCGGCCGTTTAAAAATATATATTGATAATTGTTATTTGCTTTCGAAATATCGGGTTTGCCTAAAAGGGCCAAAATCCGCAATCCCTTTTCGTCTGTCTCCGTTTCAATTAAATTTTCCGCAATCTCAGCGGAGAATAATTCACTTATTCGCTGGCGCAGCCCTTCGTTGCCGTTTACGCGGCAAATTTCCCTGCCGTTGTGAGTCAGTGTCATGTCGAGGCTGCTGTTCGGTAGGGCAATTCGTATGAATTGCTCGATGATATGGCCAATCTCGGTGTTGGCGGTCTTGAGAAATTTGCGCCTCGCCGGCAGTTTGTAGAAAATATCCCTTACCTGGATTGTCGTACCGAAATCGCCGCTGCATGGATTAACATCGCCCTTGCTGCCGCAGTCGATTTCGAGACAATTTGCTGCGAGCGAATCTTTCGTTCTGCTTATTGCCTTGACCTGTGCTACCGAAGCGATGCTTGCCAATGCCTCGCCCCGAAATCCGAGCGTGGAAATTGTATGCAGGTCGGCGTTTGTCTTGATTTTGCTGGTGGCGTGCGATTCGAACGCCATCGCAAGGTCTCCTGCGTCCATCCCGCTGCCGTTGTCGCTTACGCAAATCAGTTTCCTGCCGCCGTCCTCGACTGCGACGTCGATTTTTGTCGCCCCCGCGTCGATGCTGTTTTCCATAAGCTCCTTGACAACACTGGCGGGCCGCTCTATGACTTCGCCTGCGGCTATCATATTAATCATGTTCTGGTCAAGACTTACAATCTGACCCATATCGTCTCCCATCCCAGGTCGAAAAAATCTTTCTGCGCAATTCAGGCTTTCTTACCGGGAATTTTTCGTGTGGTAATGATACATCAACAGCACAGGCTATGCCACTGATTTTACCTCTATTTGTGGTGCTCAAGCTGAAATATCGCGACCTGGTTGGTCAGAAACTGCGGCACAAAAACCAGATTTCTTTTTCGGTCAAGGCCGATATCAGCAGGAGATTTCAAAGTGGCAAGTGTGTAAACTGTTTTTCTATCCGGACCGACCGCCGAGATTTTATTGCCGTTGAAATCAGAAACTATAAAGGTGCCGTCATCGAGAATCTCGATACCGTCGAGAGTCGTAAAATGTTCCGCCAGTCCGAACGGTTTCGGCTCATCTTTGCCATTGCCGTCCAGTTCGTATATTTCGTGCAGCTTCCAGCTTACACCGAACATCTTGCCTTTGAAAAATGTCAGTCCGTTGATGCTCGTGGGCGCACTCGTTACCGCGAAACTTTTGTTCGGGTCTTCAGGGTCAATCATACGATAAATCTTGGCGCCAATAGTATCCGAGATGTAAATAGTTTTCCCGTCCTCGGCCACATCATTCAGATTATTCGCATCGGGGATGGTTACCACCTGTGGAGGCTTATCCGGTGAAAATATCCATAGTTTTGTGATGTCTGCAACGTACAGTTTCCCTTTAAATACGCACATGCCTTTAGGGGCGCCGAGTTTTTCCGTATCGCCGCTTTGCCAGCGAAGATTGATTATCTGACCGTTTGGGTCGAGCTTGGAAATAAAACCCTTATTGTCATAGACCCAGTAGCCTGCATCTTTGGTTTCAATATTTGAAACATAGACCACGTCGGTGGCCGGGTCGTACAGCGTGCATTCAGGGACATCGAAACCGTCGATGGTTTTAATCAATGTAAGATGCCAGTTGGATTGCGTTTCATTTGCAAAACAGACATTTACAAAGGAAAGCATAAGAACGAAAGCACAGCCTACAAATGATTTCATTTTGCACCTCCCGTAACTAATGAAAATATATTATGTTTTGTCCCAGTCCGGCCCGCCTAAGAACCCTTCATGGAAAAAGACCGGTTTGTAGCCGTGCTCGGTGAGCCAGCGTATGGCGGCATCGAGTCTTTGGGCATGGTCGGGAATATAATGCGAGTAGAACGGCCAGAAGTACTGCTCATGCGTAAAGCAGTCCATAATCTCCGCCTGCCGCAGGTCTTTCGCCATTGATTCGAGCAGCGGCGCCATCTGGTCAACAGGGACCTTATTGCAGGTGATGTCCGCCTTTGAAAAGATAATTCCGCTGTCGAAATCCATCAGGCCGTCGCTTCGTGACGCATATTCACTTCGCGCATCATCGAGATGATAGGCGCCGTCCCATTCACCGAATCTGTACACAAATCCGCCGCTTAATACCCTGACGCCTTTCTGATAAAGCGGTTTCAGTGCTTCCGGTATTACCGATGCCCAGTGTACGACGGTAGGCGGGCTGTAGGTGTCAGGCCCGGCGAAGCGATGAATCTGTTCGGCCACTAAATCGAAATCCGCCATCAGCTTTTCAACAGGGGCATATTGGTAGGGTCTGTCAGGGTCGTTCGCGTAGGCGTGGAAGGCAAGTTTTAGCCACTCGCAGTTGTCTTTCCACTGGCCTTTATATTTGTCCGGAAATTGCGTCAGGTTGAAATCGTCGCCGGTTGTGTAATAAATGTTAAGCACAAATTTCGTTCCGTATTTGCGGTTCAAATCCTGCAGCATCTTTAGATAAAAGCAGTCAAACAGCGATTTGTAATTTTTCTGTGTTATGTCACGCAAAAAGAAACTGTTGTCGTCGATGCCGAATCGGTATCTGCGGAACGAATGTTTGTCCCAGACGACCTTTATACTGTGCTGCTGACTGCCGAAACTTCCCTGCGACACCGCCGTAATTTCGTTGATTTTCTTATCAAGAATAATGTCGGCTGAAAAATTTGCACCTGCCCTGATAGTTGGCTGCCCGTTGACCGTAACCGTGTCGCGTAGTGCCGCTTCGCCGCAGACTTTTATCTTCAGACCGTCGCTTGTTTTTTCCGCAAGTCTCTCGTGCAAAATTGCCCCGTGAAACGGCTCGTCGATTTTCAAAAGGTCCGGTAACGAAGCATAAGTTCGCCTTGAGCCGGCAAGAAAAATCGCAGCGGTAGCGCCTGCGGCGGTCGTTTGAAGAAAATCCCGCCTTGTAAGCTTTTGATTTTTCATAAAATTAGCTTTCACGTAATGTTTATTTTTGAATCAGGCTTTTGCCTGTCATTTCCTCCGGCTGGGGGACTCCCATCATTTCAAGCAGCGTCGGGCCGACATCGGCAAGTCTTCCGCCTTCGCGGAGTTTGGCGCTCTTATACTGTTCGTCGAACACAATGAGCGGCACATCGCCTACGGTGTGCGCCGTATGAGGCTGGTTGCCTTCCGTATCCCACATTTTTTCGAAGTTGCCGTGGTCGGCAGTAACAATTGCGGCACCACCCATACTTTTGACTTTGCTTAAGATTTTTCCGACGCATTCGTCCACAGTCTCCGCCGCCTTGACTGCCGCCGCGAGGACCCCGGTGTGCCCGACCATATCAGGGTTGGCGAAATTAATTACCATCACATCGTATTTATTGCTGTCGAGTCGTTCGAGGACCACATCAGCAACTTCGTATGCGCTCATTTCAGGTTTGAGGTCATAAGTTCTGACTCGCGGTGAAGGCACGATTTGCCGGTCCTCGCCTTCGAAAGGCGCTTCGTTGTAGTCGTTGAAGAAGAAAGTGACGTGGGCGTATTTTTCCGTTTCGGCGCAGCGGAACTGCTTCAGACCCAGCGAACCCCAGTACTCGCCGAGAATGTTTTTCATTTTTGGTGGTTTTGGAAACGCCACAGGCGCCGGAATTGCCGCGCCATATTCAGTCATGCAGACGTAATAGATATTCGGCTTTGTCTTTCGCATGAAGTCTTTGAAGTCCGGCTCGACGAAAGCGCGGGTGATTTCACGAGGTCTGTCGCCTCGGAAATTAAAGAACACAACACCATCGCCGTCATCAACTGTCGCGATGGGCATATTTTCCTCATTGACGATGCACGCCGGTTCGATGAATTCGTCGGTGACATTTCTTTCGTAACTTTTCGTGATAGCTTCTGCGGCGCTGTGTACCTTGATGCCTTTACCCAGGCGCATGCAATCGTAGGCCTTTTGCACGCGGTCCCATCTGCTGTCGCGGTCCATCGCGTAGAACCTGCCCATAACGGTCGCGATTTTGCCGACTCCGATTTCCTGCGCCTTTTTCTCGATTTGCGCGATGTAGCCGGTGCCGCTGTCGGGTGGGGAGTCGCGCCCGTCCGTGAACGCGTGTATGAAAACATTTTTTATGCCGTTTCTTTTCGCAAGTTCCAGCAGACCGTAAAGGTGGTCGAGAAGCGAATGAACGCCGATATTGCTGCACAGGCCCATCAGGTGCATCTTGCCGTTGTTGGTTTTTATAAAGTTGATTAAATTTTTAAATTCCTTGTTCTCGAAAAATGAGCCGTCGCGGATGGCCATACTCAGCCTTACCGATTCCTGCGGTACGATTCTGCCGGCGCCGATGTTCTGGTGCCCGACTTCGCTGTTGCCCATTGTGCCTTCCGGCAGCCCAACGTCCAAAGCGCTGGTATGAATAATGCAGTTCGGGTATTCGGCCATCAGCATATCATTAAAGGGGGTATTGGCACATTTTATCGCATTAAATTCATTCTCAGCGGGATTAGGGTTATAACCCCATCCATCCCGAATTATCAACACAAAGGGTCTGCGCTTCAAAATTATCTTCGTCATATCAACCTTTCCGGGCCGAAAAGAAAAACACTATATTATCGGTCTTTGCGACTAAGTATCGGCTCGGCCCAAAGACGAGTTGTCTGTCAAATAGCCAATTATGATATAGTCGGATTGTCTGTATGTCAAATGTTTAGAGGATAACAAGCAGGTAAAAATTGCGGCAAAAGCCAAAAGTTTTTGACAGAAGTCGTTATGGTGTTATAATTTCTGGCACTTAGATATTGGAAATTACGTTGAAGTTTTCGTACAAAATGAACATAGTACCATCCAGGGCAGAAAGGAGAGCGTGCATGTCTATTTGCATGGATGCCCGCCTGACGTGGCCGGTTTGTTTGATATGCCTTGCTGCGATGGCACTTTTTTACCTGGGTTGCGCACAGCAGCAGGATAGATCTGTTGATTTATACGTCGATGCGGTGATGTATAAGGAATTTCAGCAAAACGACCTTGCCATAGAAAAACTCAACTCGGCGATAAAAGAAAACAAGAAATTTTCGCTCGCCTATTCGCTTCTCGGTGATATCTACCAGGAGATGAAGGAGTACGAAAAAAGCGCGAACTCCTACGAAATGGCCGCGGAACTTAATCCCTGGTCCTTCAGAGATTATTTCAGTCTCGGCAAAGTTTACGAGATAATGGAAAAATTCACAAATGCCGTAAAGGCCTACAAACAGGCCGTTGAAATCAAACCCGAAAATTTCGAGGCCAATCTCGGTGTGGCCCGCAACGCTTACCAGATTCATGATTATAACGACGCTCTCGTTTATGGTCGCAAGGCTGAGGAAATTAATCCCGATGCGGGCGAGGTCCAGAAAATCCTCGGTGATATTTACGAAACGCAGAAGGACTACGAGCAGGCCATCCGGGCTTATAAACGTGCTCTCGAGTTGGACAGTAACGACATAAACGCGATGACGTCGCTGGCGATTGCGTATCTGAAAACCAGCCGAAACGCTCCTGCGAAGGAACTTCTTTTAATGGTGACGCAGGTCAGGCCGGACGATTCCAATGCCTTCCAGTATCTCGGATATTGCTATCTGCGGCTTAACGATATTGATAACTCGATTGTAAGCTACAAAACAGCCATTGAAATCAACAGCAAGGATTGGCAGTCATATAGAGGATTGGGGGTCGCCTATATGCTCAAGGCTATCGGTACCGGTGATGAAGCTTTAAAAGCAAAAGCAATCGAGCACTGGCAAATATCTCTCGAAATCATGCCCGACCAGCCTCGCAGCGAAAGGCTGCGAAAACTGGTGGCGAGATATACACAGCAGAAATAAGGCCGGTTGTCAAAATCCAGCTTACAAATGACCCAGTTGAATAAACAGCAAAATTCCAGACCGGATTCGAACTGCGGATTGGTTTTCCCGGATTTGAAGGCACACCTTATTTTTTGGCTTATTTCCATTTGCGGCTTGCTGCTGGATTTATACAGCAAAAAAATTATTTTCCAGCGGCTAAGCGTTAGCGGCAGTTTCAACATTATCGATGGTATTTTAAGATTTGTGATGGCTGAAAATACCGGCGCAGCCTTCGGCATCGCTGCCGGAAAACGCTTCCTGCTGGTTGCGACCTCGGCAATAGCGCTTGCCGGTGTAATTGCCGTTTTTATTTTCGGACACGTCAGATGTCGGCTTGTGCAGGTCGCACTTGGCTTATTTGCCGCAGGGGTCGCCGGCAATCTTTATGACAGAATCTTCAACGATGGCCGCGTCAGGGACTTCATCGACGTCGTCTATTGGCCAGGTGTTCACTGGCCCGCCTTCAATATCGCCGACTCTATGCTCTGCATCAGCGTCTTTCTTTTGATTATCTCAACCCTCCGAACCCAAAAACCACAGTCTAATGTATGAAAATAATAAGGATAGTAGATAAAAGTCTTTATTTCCAAAAAATAAACTGTTGAGAGATGGCGTAATGACTCGGATTTTTCCAGTTTTGGTGTTTATCTTAATAGTTGTTTTGTCCACGGTATTATTGCGCAAATGGACAAAGTCAAATATTACAACTATGATTTTGGCCCCATTGGTATCCTGTATCTTGTATCAGATTATTGGCTATTTTATTCAAGGTTATTGGGATGCTTTGCTAATAATCGCAATAGTTGTTTCTTACGTAATAGGCTTTATTATAAGCATAATAGTGCTGTTCTTAATAAAGGCGATATCGAGATAATCTTAGTATGCGACGTAGTGATCGGAAGTAAAAGGAGATTGCTTTGTCGCTTTGCTTCTCGCAATTATACTTTCGGGCCACTAACCACTAATCACTTTTTTTACTGTGCGGCTTTGTCGAAAACAGATTCTTCAACGTAAATAGGGGCCTTGGTGCCAGCACCGAGGGCCATCGCGTCGGATGGGCGAGAATCAATTTCAAAACTTTCGCCGTTGAGCCGCAGATGTATCGATGCGTAAAAGGTGTGGTTTCGCAAATCGGTTATTACAATCTTTTCGATTTTTGCGCCGAGACCAGCGATAATATTTTCCAAAAGTTCGTGCGTCATCGGGCGGGGAGGCTTGATGCCTTTTAGTCGCCGGTCTATCGCGAAGACCTCCACGATACCTATAACTATGGGAAAACTCCTCGCCCCATAGCGCTCCTTGAGAACGATTATCTGCTGGTCTGATGCCTCATTTATAATTATTTTTGATAATTCCGCTTCTACTTCCATCTGTCTCGCCTCATCAAATTAATTTTCCAGTTGCGACAAATGTTTTTCCACTGTAGCTAACTGCTCGGCCAACTCCTTGAACTTTTCCTTCGTTTGTGCCACCACTTCTGGTTTGGCCCTCGAAATAAAGTTATCGTTCGTCAGCTTAACTTCCAGCCCCTTCTTGGCTTGTTCAAGTTGTTGCTTTTGTTTTTCCAGCCGCTGACGTTCCGCCTCCACGTCAACAGCCTGATGCAGGTATATTTGCATCTGACCGGATATTATAGCAGCGGCGTCCTTCGGTTTCCCGGTTTTTTCCGATACGCTGAATTTTTTCAGGCCCGCAAGCTGGCAAATAAGCCCGGCATTCTCATTCAGAATATCCGCCAGCTCTTTCGGCGCATCAGCAGACGCTTCTAACTTCTCTGATGGCTGTTTGCTATATTGAGTCCGCAGGTCTCTGATGCCTCTGATGGCTTCCTGGATGTTGGCGACCTTATCATCAATTTCCTTATATGCTAAAGAGTCTAAGCTGTTCGGCCATTCAGCGATTACCAGCGCCTCGCAGTTTTTGGTCGTAAGCATTCCTTTTAGTTTCCTCACAGGGGCAATTTTCTTGAGTTTCTGGAAAATTCCCTCGGTTATGAATGGTATGAACGGATGCAGCAGACGTAGTGTCTGGTCCAGCACAAACGCCAGTACGTTCTGCGCGATTGGTTTTTGATTTTCATCCCGCATTCGCGGCTTAATCCATTCGAGATACCAGTCGCACAAATCGTTCCAGAAAAATTTATAAAGCTGTGTCAAAGGCTCGCTGAATTTGAATTCATCCAGCGATGAAGTGACCTCGGAAACAGTCTGAGCTAGGCGGGACAAAATCCACTTGTCTTCGATTGCCATTTTCGCTCTGTCGAATTTTTCCGCATCGATGCCTTCGAGATTCATCATCGCGAATCGCGACGCATTCCACAGCTTGTTGCAGAAGTTCCTGCCCACATCGAATTTCGGCGAGGTATTCGCCGTTCGCCCGTCCGGTAGCGTCATCGAAACGACCGGCATGCGGATGTCCTGCGTTTCGGTCGTCATACTCGCCAGCGTAAATCTCATCGCGTCGGCGCCGTGACTATCGATGGCTACCAGCGGGTCAATCCCATTGCCTAAGCTCTTGGACATCTTGCGCCCTTCACCGTCCTGTATCATTGCGTGAATATAAACGGTGCCAAAGGGAATATCCCCCACGCAGTATTGCCCCATCATCACCATTCGCGATACCCACAGCGTGATAATCTCGCGCGCGGTGCAAAGCACATCGCCGGGATAAAACGCTTCCAGTTCGCCTGCCTCATCAGGCCAGCCTAACGTGCTGAATGGCCAAAGAGCGGAACTAAACCACGTATCTAAAACGTCCGTATCTCGCTCGATATGTGACAACATTTTGGCAACTGCCCCGGCTTTCGAACCGGCGTCAGTGTTTGGAAAATCTGGCATTCCAAATGGCTTGCGGGTTTGCCCCTCGACATACCCCGGCGATTCTCGAAGTTCTATCAATTTAAGTATCTTGGCAAAACAGGCATCAGACTGCGCATCCTTTGAAGCAATATGACAATTGATTCTCTCAGGAAAACCAAGTACGTAAAAAGCATTTTGTTCAAGACCCATACTCAATGCGTATTCATCCAATTTGCGCTGCAGTGCTTGCAAAAAACCTTTTTGATCACTAGATGCCGAGGGATAAGTAAAATCTGTCGGCGACCGCGGTAGAAAAGTCCAGACCGGTATTTGATGTCCCCACCAAAGCTGCCTGCTTATCGGCCAGTCGCGGAGGTTTTCCAGCCAGCTTTGATATGTTTTCGCATAACGGTCAGGGATGAATCGCAGTTTGCCGTCGAGCAGAGGTTTCAACGCCACGCCAGCCAGCGAATTTATTGGCACATCCGTTCCTTCAATCAGACCATTGCCGAATTCCTTCGCCAGATGCTTAATTGGTTTTTTGACTGCGATATACCACTGGTCAGACAAATACGGCTCAATCGGTACATGGCTGCGGTAGCTGTGTCCGACATCGTGCGTATATTCTCTGACTTCTTCGAGCAGATTTTCCTGCCGGAACCATTCGACAATCGCCTCGCGAGCTTCGAACCGGTCCATCCCCAAAAGTTCCTGTGCCTCCGGTGAATCCGCGTCAAGCCACCCGTGCTTGTCGCTTATCGACCCGTCCGGCGCAAGAACGTTTATTACTTCCAGCCCGTGCCGCTGGCCGATTGCCCAGTCGTCCGGGTCGTGTGCCGGTGTTACTTTCAAAAAGCCGGTGCCGAATCTTGCCTTTTCATCTTCGCTTTCCGGATTGGGCAAAACAACGTGCTCATCCGCGATAATCGGAATAATTCTGCCTACAATCGGAAGCCTTATATTTTTCCCGACAAGATATTTTGCCCGTGGGTCAGCGGGGTTCATCGCTACTGCCGTATCACCCAGCATCGTTTCAGGCCGCGTCGTCGCCACGGTAACATATTCAACGGTTTTCCCCGCGGCGTTGACTGGTTCGACGAGCGGGTACCTCAGATACCAGAAATGCCCCTGCACGGTTTCATGCTCGACTTCGTCGTCTGCCAGCACCGTTTGAGTAGCCGGGTCCCAGTTGACCAGCCTTTTGCCGCGGTAAATTAATCCGTCTTTGAAAAGCTTAAAAAACGCCGCGCGGACAGCTTTGGCGCAAACCCCATCCATTGTAAATCTTGTCCGCTGCCAGTCGCACGAACAGCCCATCGCCTGCAACTGGTTGATTATTTTCGCCTCGTACTCGTCCTTCCACGCCTGAACGCGCGCCACAAATTCCTCTCTCGCAAAGTCCGTTCTGCGTTTGCCTTCTTCAGCCAGTATCCGTTTTTCAACAACCGTCTGCGTGGCGATGCCCGCATGGTCGGTCCCCGGCATCCACAGAGTGTTGTAATTCTGCATCCTGCGGAAACGAATAAGAATATCCTGAAGGGTATTGTTCAGAGCATGTCCAAGATGCAAAGGAGCCGTAACGTTGGGCGGCGGGATGACTATGGTGTAGTTTTCCTTAGAGTTTTGTGTTGTTTGTGCGTGGAAATACGGCTTCGAAAACCAGATTTCATTTGCCTGTTTTTCTATTACCTTCGGCTCATAAACCTTTGAAAGCTCTTTATCCATAAATTATTCCGTCAATGCCGCTTCCTCTAAAAAAATGTTCCGCCCGATACCTTCGGACGGAACACATATTATTAAAGTTCCAATATATTGTAAAGCCTTTAACCGGTGAGGTAGTTTACTTAATCAAGGCTCATTGTCATCAGAAACTCCGCGTTGGTCCGGCACTTCGCCAGCCTGTTCTTGAGCAGTTCAACCGCTTCGACCGGGTTAAGCTCGCTCAAAACACGTCTTAGCCTGTAAACAAGTTCCAGCTCTTTCGGGTCAAGCAGCAGCTCTTCCCTTCTGGTGCCGCTTCGGCTTATGTCGATAGAGGGCCAGATTCGCTTGTCAACCAGACGCCTGTCAAGATGCAGTTCCATATTGCCCGTCGCCTTGAACTCTTCGAAAATAACTTCGTCCATCTTTGAGCCGGTATCAATCAAGGCCGTCGCGAATATCGTCAGTGACCCGCCGCCTTCAACGTTCCTCGCTGCACCGAAGAACTTCTTGGGCATCTGCATCGCGCCGGCATCCACACCGCCGGTAAGAATCTTGCCCGAATGAGGCATCTCGGAGTTGTACGCACGCGCCAGACGTGTAATTGAATCCAGCAGAATAACAACGTCCGTGCCATATTCGACCATCCGCTTTGCTTTTTCAATTACGACCTCGGCTACCTGACAATGCCTTGCCGCTGGCTCATCGAACGTTGAGCTTATGACCTCCACGTCTTCGGCGGTCTTACGCTCCATTTCCGTCACTTCCTCGGGGCGTTCGTCAATCAAAAGCACAATTAGCTTTATTTCGGGATGGTTTACACTGATTGCGTTTGCGATTTTTTGCAGCAGAACGGTTTTGCCCGTCCGCGGTGGAGCGACAATCAGACCACGCTGACCCTTGCCGACAGGCGTTATCATGTCAATAATTCTCATATTTAGTTCGTCCTGCGTTGTTTCAAGTATAATCCTTTGTTCAGGGTGCAAAGGTGTCAAATCGCTGAAAACTACCTTCTCGGCGAGCTTGTCTGGGTCTTCAAAATTAATTGCCTCGACACGCAGTAGGGCAAAGTATTTTTCCGAATCCTTCGGTGGTCTTATTTGGCCGGATATGATATTCCCTGTCCGAATCCCGAAACGTCGGATTTGCGACGGTGAAACGTAAATATCGTCCGGGC
>Ga0214473_10008765_pt1 | contig 11955 bp, 11 predicted proteins | sample RVTome_7_FD_203509 | JGI IMG/M metagenome (GOLD analysis project Ga0214473, IMG submission 203509) | Soil microbial communities from uranium-contaminated site in the Upper Colorado River Basin, Wyoming, United States - RVT98D197 | ecosystem: Environmental > Terrestrial > Soil > Contaminated >...
ACCAATCCTGCTCGCACGAGGGAAGATTTGCCGCTGCCCGAGGCGCCGACGACCGCGAGGAACCTTTCCTGGATGGCCTCCCCGCTTGGGGACAGGGAAAGGACGCGCTCGACCAGTTGAGCCGTCAAGGCCTCACGTCCGACGAACAGTTCGGCGTCGGCTTCGTCAAAGTAATTCAGTCCTTTGTAGGGACAAAGTCCGGGAGCGGGGGCGTCTTCACGCCGCACGTTGGCGGCGAGATCCAGGAGTCGGGCTCGGGTTTGGTCTTCCGCCTCGAGCCCCAGCAGGGAAACGAAGCGGGTTTCGATCGTCGGAAGGTCGGGCAGACGCAGGTTCTGTTCCAGGCGGCTGATCTGCGTGTCGCTGTATCCAACGGCGTCGGCCAGTTCCATTTGGGTCATGCTGGCGCGTCGCCGCAGGAAACGCAACAGATCCCCAAACGAAGTGAATTTCTCTAGTGCGCTGGAGGAGAGAAGTGACGGCATGGATCCTTCTTGAGGAATGGTTCCCCTCCCACATTATATGCAAGAGGGGAGGTCTTGGAGATATTTGGGGAATATTGGCAGAGAAAGACGGGTTGGACAGGCGACGGCGTGCTAGAGTGGGAATCAGAAAAGACCGGGGCGGAAATGAAGCCCGAATTCGACCGGCCGAAAGAGGAAGAATATGCACAACAGCCTGTTTCGCATCCCCTTGCTTGCTGCCGCAATGGCCTTGAGTCTGGCCGCCTGCGGTGCACCAACTCCAACCCCGGCCACTGAGCAGCCCACGGCCATCCAGGCGCCGACAGAGGCCCCGACTGCAACTGAGATCCCATCCTGGACATACGTCGCATTCGGGGATTCGTGGCCCTTCGGCGCCCACTGCTTTGGCTGCCGGGCGTTCCCTGCACTTTACGCCGACGGTCTGGCGGCCACGACAGATCATCGCATCGACTTCATTAATCTTACGACGAACGGTGGGACGTCGCAGTCACTGCTCGAGAGCATCCAGACATCGCAGAAAACGCGAGGCACTGATATCCGCGAGGCAATAACGTCTGCCGACATCGCCATCATCTCGACGGGGGCGAACGACCTCGAACCAGCCTTCGAGTCCTATGCGGCCGGCACCTGCGGTGGCGTTGATCAGCTAGATTGTTTCCGGAAGGTGGCCGAGGGCTGGCGTGTATCGTTCGATGGGATCCTCACCGAGATTGATGCTCTTCGCGACGGAAAGCCGACGGCGATACGGCTGGTGACAAACTCGAACGAGTTCCTAGCGGATCCCGGCCTGATCGACCTCTTCGGACCCGAGTTCGGGTTGGCGGGCGGCGCCGTGGTTACCGCCCTGCACCACGACATCCTGTGCGAAGTCGCCGCTAAGCATGGGGCGACGTGTGTCGATCTCCGACCGGTTCTCAATGGGCCAACCCTCGACAAGCCCCAAGATGTGAACACGCAGGAGGCGATGCAGGCTGTCGCTGATGCCCTTCTCGCAAGCGGCCTCGACGAATTGCGTTGAGTCCCAAGGTCCCGGCGGGCTCCGCCGCCTGACAACTCGACGGAGCCCAACCGGCAGGCCGGTTGGGCTCCGTTCGCGCGATACGGCCTTGGGCTAGCCAGGCAGCTCCCCTCGAGGCTGTTCGACTCTTATTGTGAGACGATTTCTTAAGACTTAAGACTGAAGACTGATAACTGATGCTGATGGCTGCCCTTCGACTGCGCTCGCCTTCGGCCCGCTCCGCTCAGGGGCTGACGGCTGGACGCTTCTATCCCATGTGCCGGATGACCGCGTCCCCAAACTCCGAACATTTGACTTTGGTGGCGCCTTCCATCAGCCGGTGAAAATCGTAGGTGACGGTCTTGGCGCGGATGGCCCCCTCCACCCCGCGCACGATCAGGTCGGCGGCCTCGCCCCAACCCAGGTAGCGCAGCATCATTTCGCCCGACAGGATCACCGAGCCGGGGTTGACCAGATCCTGGTCGGCGTACTTGGGCGCCGTGCCGTGGGTCGCCTCGAAGACGGCGGCGCCGGTCTCGAAGTTGATGTTGCCTCCCGGGGCGATGCCGATGCCGCCCACCTGAGCCGCCAGCGCGTCGGAGAGATAGTCGCCGTTCAGGTTCATGGTGGCGATGACGTCGAAGTCCGTGGGCCGGGTCAGCGTCTGCTGAAACGCAATGTCGGCGATAACGTCCTTGACCAGGAGGCGCCCGGAGGCCAGGGCGGCTTTCTGTTCGGCCGCAGCCGCCTCTTCACCGCCGGCGGCCTTGGTCTGCTCCCACCGCTGCCAGGTGTAGACGCGATCGCCGAACTCCCTTTCCGCCAATTCATATCCCCACTGGCGAAAAGCGCCCTCGGTGAACTTCATGATGTTGCCCTTGTGCACGAAGGTCACCGAGCGGCGACGGTGGTCGAGCGCCCACCGAATGGCCGCTCGCACGAGTCGTTCCGTACCCTGGCGTGAGATGGGCTTCAGCCCGTAGGCGGACGAGTCGGGGAAACGAATCTTGGCGTACTCCTGCGGAAAGGAAACCTTAAGCCAATCGCTCATGCCCTGGGAAGAGGGCGTCCCGGCCTCGAACTCGATCCCCGTGTAGAGGTCCTCCGTGTTCTCCCGGAAGATGACCATGTCGACTCGCTCCGGGTGTGTCACCGGAGAAGGCACCCCGGCAAAGTAGCGAACCGGCCGAAGACAGACATACAGATCGAGCGCCTTGCGCAGAGCTACGTTGAGGGAACGGATCCCACCTCCGATGGGCGTGGTCAGGGGTCCCTTGATGCCGACCATGAATTCGCGGAAGGCGTCAACGGTCTCGTCCGGAAGCCAGGTCTGGTGGCGTTGAAAGGACTTCTCGCCGGCGAAGACTTCCATCCAGGCGATCTTGCGGCGGCCATGGTAGGCACGCTCGACGGCCGCGTCGAACACGCGGACAGAGGCGCGCCAGATGTCGGGGCCGGTACCGTCGCCTTCGATGAAGGGCAGGATGGGGCGATCGGGGACGCGCAGGCTACCGCCGGCGTAGCTGATGCGCTCTCCACTCTGAGGGACCGAGGCGAAACGATAGGCCATGGCGAACTCCACGAATCAGAGAGAGCAGGTGAGCGGCCCGGGGAAGACAGTATCTCCTTTCGGGGATTATAGCAGGCCGCCCCACGGGTTCGAGAATCGCGGTCGGAAGAGATCGAGATGTCGCGAGAGGAAGCAGAGAGTTGAGGGGAAGAGTGCGCCCTCAATCTTCGGTGCAGCAGGCAACCCGGGGCTGGTAGTTGACGATGTGGTTGCGCCGGTCGAGTTCGAAGATGCAGCAGTCGGTCAGCTGCCGGTACAGCTGTTGCCGCCCGCGCTGGACGCGCGACTTGGCGCCGCTCAGCGAGAGGCCCAGCCGGCGGGCGACATCCTTGTGGTCCAGGCCTTCCAACTCCGACAGGCGGATCGCCTGGCTGTAGATGGCGGGCAGCCCGTCGACCAGGTGACCGAGCCCACGGGCGATCTGGGACCCCGGGTCGTCGCCCGGCAACTCGTCGGCCGGGAAATCCTCGTCCAGCTCCACGGCGGGGCGGCGGGCGCGCACGTGATCGACAACGGCCGACCGGGCGAGGCGATAGAGCCAGGGCAACAGGCGATCCGGCTTCCGCAAACCTGGAAGATGGGTATGGACACGGAGGAAGACTTCCTGGAGAACGTCCTCCGCTTCGACGGGATCCGGAATGCGGCGGCGGATGTAGGATCGAAGGTGGTGGGCGAAGGCCTCCCAGACATCGACCGTGGTCAGGCTCACGGTTTTCGGCCGCGGACCGTGATGCTGACAAAGGTCCCGCCGGCTTGCGGCGCCTCATAGGAGTGGGACTCGAGGACCGTCACATCCTCAAACCCGGCCCGGCGCAGGCCTTGAAGGTAGTCGTTCTCATCGATGGCGCCGCCCAGGCACGCCGCCCACAGTTCGGCGTTGCGCCGCGTCGATTCAGGAAGTTCTCCCCGCGTCACGATGTCCGAGACGACGAAGCGGCCGCCAGGCCGTAGGACACGCTGCATTTCGGCGAAGGCGCGCGGCTTGTCCGGTACGAGGTTGAGGACGCAGTTCGAAAGAATCGCATCGACGTCTTCATTCTCCACCGGGAGGTTCTCGATATCTCCCAGTCGGAACTCCACGTTGGTGTAGCCCCTCTCCGCCGCGATGTGGCGGGCGCGGTCGACCATCTCCCTCGTCATGTCGACGCCGAGCACATGGCCGGTCGGACCGACGGCGGCTGCGGCTCGGAAGACGTCGGCCCCGGCGCCGCTGCCGAGGTCAAGAACGTGTTCGCCGGGCGCCAGGTTGGCAGCCCGCGTCGGAGAACCACAACCCAAGCCGAGGTCGGCTTCGGCCGGAGACGGGGTCTCGAGTAGGCTGCTTTCGGGGACCCAGCCGGTCTCGGCTCCGGGTGAGCAACACTCTCCGCAGCCGCAAGCGCCGTGCTCGGCGATGTCTGCGTAGTGCCGCCGAATCTGGTCCTTAAGGTTGGATTGGTCCATGGTCGTCTCCGAATCTGTTTGGATACCGGTTAGACGGAGGACGGCGGAAAAGGACGCAGCCCTGTGACCGCGTCGGTCGTGACTCGGGCGCAGCGGAACAGCTCCACGCACGAGAAGCTTCCTCAGCCGCCTTCCCACAGGCAGCTTCCCGCGAGCTCCAAGCTCGCGGGAAGCTGAATGATCAACCTCCCGAAGCTCGCTCCGCACATGTTTCGGCATCATGGGCGGCGGACGCCTCACGCGAGCTACTCATAACCGGCCGGGTGGCTTCGATGCCATTCCCACGCGCTGGCCAGGATGTCCTCCAGCTTGGGGTGGGCGGGCTGCCATCCCAACTCGCGGTGGATCTTCTCGGATGAAGCGACCAGCCGGGGAGAGTCCCCCGCTCGGCGGGGGCCGATCTCCGCCGGAATCGGGTGGCCGGTCACGCGTCGGGCAACGTCGATGACCTGATGGACGGAGTAGCCGGCTCCGTTTCCAAGGTTGAAGATCTGGCGGGGATGGTCGTCGAGGGCGTCCAGAGCCAATCGGTGGGCCGCCACAAGGTCCTCGACATGAATGTAGTCGCGGATGCAAGTGCCGTCAGGGGTGGGGTAGTCGTCGCCGTAGATAGAGATCGACGGACGGCGGCCCAATGGCACCTGCAGCACGAGCGGGATGAGGTGGCTTTCCGGTTGATGGGCCTCGCCGCGCCCGGCGGCGGCGCCGGCGGCGTTGAAGTAGCGCAAGGCAGCGAACCGCAGGCCGTGGAGGCGGTGGTACCACTCGAGGGCTTGTTCGGTCATCCACTTCGTCTGGCCGTAGACATTGGTAGGTCCGACCGGAGCGGTTTCCGAGAGCGGATCATCGCTGGTTTGATGGACGGCGGCCGTCGAGGAGAGAACGAAGCGCGAGACGCCGGCCTGAACGCAGGCCTCGATCAGATTCAGGCTGAGCGCCAGGTTGTTGTGGAAGTACTTCCCCGGAGATCGCATGCTTTCGCCGGCTTCGATGAAGGCGGCGAAGTGAAGGACGGCGTCGAAGGAACCCTGCTGGAACACACTCCGCAGGGCCTCTCCATCGCTCAGGTCGGCCAGTACGAAGCGGGCTGCGTTGGGGACGGCCCGACGATGTCCCGTGACCAGGGAGTCGTATACGGTGACCCGGTGACCGGCGGCGATCAGGTCGGCCGCGGCGATCGATCCGATATATCCGGCGCCCCCGGTCAGCAAGAGGTTCACGGCCGACTCCGCTGTCCGGCATCAGTCATCGAGGACCTCCAGGCGCGCTAGTGAGGCGGACAGGCGCTTCACCCCGGCCTGGCCAAAGGCGATCGTGACCGTTTCGTCCTCGCGATCGAGGTGCGATTCCATCACGATCCCGTCGCCGAAGGCCGAATGCTGAACGTGCATGCCGGCGCGGTAACGGGGCTCTGCCGGGGCGTCCGCCAATGACTCCCAACGCGTCTGCCGTTCATAGAGGGCCTGGGCGCGCGTGGGCCCGCGGTGTCCCGCATCGCCGGCGAGCAGATCGGCAGGGATGTCGCTCAGGAAGCGGGACGGCTCGCAAACCCCGCCCGTGCCGAAGGAGTGGCGCCGAAAGGCGCGCACCAGAAACAGGAAGTCCTGGGCGCGTGTGATCCCGACGTAGAACAGGCGGCGCTCCTCGGCCATCGCTTCACGGTCGTCGAAGGATCGCTGGTGTGGCAGTAGGCCGTCGTCGAGGCCGATGACGAAGACTGCCCGAAATTCCAAGCCCTTGGCGGCGTGCAGAGTCAGCAGAACCGGTGCGTTCAGAGTCTCGGTCAGCGTGTCCTGATCCGACACGAGCGCCACCTGCTGAAGGAATTCGCTGAGGCCGAGGTCGATGTAATCCTGGGCCAGGCCCCGCAGCTCGAGGACATTGGCCCAGCGGTCCTCGCCTTCCTCGGTGCCGTCGTCGATGAACTCACGATAGCGAACGGAGCCCAGCAGGGCGTCGATGAGCTCGGCAACGGGCAGGGAGGCCGCTCGCTCCCGCCAGGCGGCCAGGTGCTGGCCGAAGGAGGCCAGTCCGCCGGCGGCGCGGGCCGAAAGCCCGCTGGGGGCTTCGGCCGCACCTCGCCCGAGGTCGAGAAGGTAGACACCTGGACTTTGCTGGGAGCGGGCGGCCGCCTCCAGCATGGCCTCGATGGACTTGGCACCCAGACCCCGCGGCGGCGTGTTCAGCACGCGCAGCAGGCTGACCTGGTCGGCCGGGTTGTGGACCAGGCGCAGGTAGGCGATCAGATCCTTGACCTCGCGCCGGCCGTAGAAGCGCTGGGCGCCGACGAGGCGATACGGCAGATTGGCGTGGAGAAAAGCCTCCTCGAGGGCGCGCGACTGGGCGTTGGTGCGGTACATGACGGCGCAGTCGCGCGGCTCCAGCTGCTTTTGGAGCGTCAGGGCGGCGATGGTCTCGACGACGTAGGCCGCCTCCTCTTGCTCGTCGTAGGTCTCGCGCAGGACGATCGGCGTACCCTGGCCGCGGTCGGTGAAGAGGCGCTTCTTCTGGCGGTCGGGATGGCGATCGATGACCGCCATGGCGGCATCCAGAATGTGCTGAGTCGAGCGGTAATTCTGCTCCAGCAGGAAGACACGGTGGTTCGGATAGTCCTTCTGGAAACGCTGGACGTTCCGATAGTCGGCTCCCCGCCAGCGGTAGATGGACTGGTCGGGATCGCCCACCAGGAAGAGGTCGGGCTCGTCGGACACGAGCAGGCGCAAGAGCTCGTACTGGGCGGTATTGGTGTCCTGGAACTCATCCACCAGGATGTGCTGGTAGAAACGGCGATAGCGGTCGCGCACGTCGTCGTTTTCGCGCAGCAGTCGGCCGGCCCAGACCAGAAGGTCGTCGAAGTCAAACGCGTTGTTCTCCCGCAGCAGCTGGTCGTAGCGGCCGTAGGCGCGGCGCACGATTTCGGCCACATACGAACTCGCCGGATAGGCCTCCGGCAGGATGAGCTCATTCTTGGCCGACGAAATGGCGGCGTGGATGCGGCCGGGAGGATGCTGCCGGGGGTCGAGGTTGAGTTCCTTGAGGACCTGACGCAACAGCGCTTCCTGGTCGGAGTCGTCGAAGATGACGAAGTCGCGTGTGACGGGCAGACGATCGGCCTCCCGGCGCAGGATGCGGGCGCAGGCGGCGTGGAACGTGCCCAACGAGGGCAAACCTGCGCCGTGGGCATCGGCCAGAAGGTTGGCGAGGCGCGTCTGCATTTCGCGGGCGGCCTTGTTGGTGAACGTCACGGCCAGCAGGCTGCGCGGCGCAGCCCCGGCGTGGCGCACCAGGTAGGCGGCGCGATGGATCAGGACGCGCGTCTTGCCGGAGCCAGGCCCGGCAAGGACCAGCACCGGGCCCGACGGCGCGGAGACGGCCATCCGCTGTTGAGGATTGAGTCCGTCCAGGAAGTCCATACGTCTATGAGGGTCATTCTACCGGGCGGTAGAGGAGTGGGCAAGCGGCAAGCGCCGGGAAGCGGCAAGCACTAGGAAGCGACAGGCGCCAGGCCCAAAGACGCATGACACATGACGCAGAAGGACACATTCGGCATTGTGTCATTGCGAGCCTCGGAGAGGCGAAGCAATCCTCTCCCACCCGGGAGGAGAATGCCACGGCCGCCTTCGCCGGCCTCGAAATGACAAACCGGCTGAGTCCGACATCTATGGGCCTGTGGCCGACGGCTGATGGTTGATAGCTGATAGCTGACAGCTGACAGCTATGTTCCTCAGCTCGGAGGCCGAGGGCGCATATCCAGGATGCCGGCGCCTGCCAGCAAGCCGCCAACGGGGGAGGCGGGAAGGAGCATGACGCGCGTGGGGGCGAAATACGGGAAATCGAATCGAATCTCGTCGCCGGCCGCCTTGCCCGGGATGGGCATCAGACGGGCGGTGAGCGGTTTGTTGAGACGCAACGCCAGGGCTCCCAGGTCCACCAGAAGCGCGGTCAGTGTCTCGGAACTGCTGTCGCCGGGAATAGGGACAGTGTCCAGCCCGGATCCACAAACCGTGGACAGGAGGAGCAGATCGGTGATGGTAAGGTCGCCGGCCGCCGCGCGCGCCGCCAGAATCTCGTCTTCCAGCACGGGAAAGAAGAGGCCGCAGAATCCGGTTCGGCGGAAGGAGGCCTGGTCGAGCGCGTCGGCCAGAAACGCCGCCGCCGCCAGGCTGCCCGGGGAGCCGACGGTGTCCGTCCCGAAGGACTCGATGGCCGTGCCGAGGGATCGACCGTGCTCGGGAAAAGGTGCCAGAGAAAAATCCAGGCCCAGAAAGCGGATCTCGTGTTCGGCGGCGATCGGCTGCACTATGCGCGTCAGAGCCGCGGCATGGGCTTCGATCATGCTGACCAGTCGGCGGCGGGCGACGGCGGGGGAAGACACCTCGCGCAGCGCGTCGACCGCCAGTTCAGCCGCCTCGGTGGCCACCGCCAGAGCCGGCGTCCCGCCGCGGTGATACGCGGAGGGAAAGAAAGGGGATCCGGGCGGCACATTGGCCAGAGCGGCGAAGCGCAAGTTGGCGAAGCCGTCCGGGCGGATAGTGGAGTTGGCCAGAATGGCTTGGGCGCAGGCCCGCGCCGCCGAGAGGGTGACGCCGCTTTCCAGATCGGCGAAGAGCGCCGACGTGAAAACGTTGTCGGAGGCGGCCAGGATGTCGGGCACGGCCGCCAGTCCGTCGGCATCGTCAGGAAGGGCGGGGCCGAGGCAGGCGTAGTCGAGGCCGTGGACGAAGCCTTCGGCCTCGAGCTGGCGCGCCAATTCCGGCCGCTCGACGGCACGCACCGGCCGCACCATCTCCGCCGGCGGCGGAGCGGCGTAGCGCAGAGTTTGGACGTTGTACCCGGCGGCCCCCAGAGCCTCGCGGCAGGCTTTCAGACAAGTGGCGATGGCCCCGATGCGGCGCGGTTCGAGCGGCCATCCGGGGTCGAGGAAACCGGTCAGGGCGCGAATGTTCATGGCGATCCTCGTTGTCGAGCGATCTCAAAAAGGATGACAGCCGCGGCGACGGCGGCGTTCAGCGATTCGGCGGTGCTGCGCATCGGGATGTGGACGCTTCCGGCGGCGCGCAAGCGCCACGCCGGATTCACACCGCGCGCTTCGTTGCCCAGGATCAGAGCCAGCGGACGGCTCCAATCCACCTGATGGTAGGGGATTCCGGCACTGGGTTCCGCCAGCCACAGCTCCAGGCCTGAGAGCGCCTGTGAGTCGGCCCAGTCGTCAAGGGTGGCCAGCGGCAGTTGAAAGTGCGCTCCCATCGCGCCCCGAACGACCTTTGGGTTGTAGGGGTCGACGGTCCCCGGTGTAAGAAAGAGGGCTTCCACGCCCGCCGCTACGCTCGTTCGCATAAGGCTGCCGAAGTTGCCCGGGTCGGCCAACCCGTCGGCGACGACGGCCAAGCCCAGATGCGGGGGCGGACGGAGGTCGGGCCGTTCAGCGACGACGAGCAGGCCCGGCGCCGTCTCGATTTCGGACGAGGCCGCCAGCAGGCGCGGCGTCACGGTGAGGATTTCGCAGCCGGTGCGGGCAAAGGCCTCGACCAGGGAGAGCGCACGCCGATCCAGCTCCGGGGTACGCAGGACGAGGCGCGGCGTGAGGCCGGCGGCCAGGCCTTCCTCGGCCAGGCGCGAACCTTCGAGCACAAAGACGCCAGCCGTCTGGCGCGCCGAACGGTCGGCGAGGAGCTGGCGCACCCAGCGCAGGCGCGGGTTGGCGGCCGACCGAATGACATCGGGCGCCCCGCGGTCAGCCGGGCCAGCGGCGAGCGAACGCCTGGGCAAAGGTCTCGAGGGTGGGGTCATCGAAGAGCATCACATCCACTCGGCGCAAGGTCGAGTGGGTCTGGCCGGCGAAGTATTCGGCCAGCGCGCCGAGGATGACTTCGGCGGCCCGGTCCTTCGGAAATCCGAAGATCCCGGTGGAAATCGCCGGCAAGGCGAGCGTCGTCAAGTTGCGCGAGGCCGCCAACCGCAACGCCGAGTCGACGGCCTGTGCCAGCTTGGTGTCCTCGTCGCCTTCGCCCCATACCGGCCCGACGGCGTGGATGACAAACCGGCACGGAAGCGCGCCGGCCGAGGTGATGGCCGGCCGGTCCGGGGCGATGGCGCCGTGCCGGCGGACCCAGGCGTCACTCTCCTCCTGGATGGCCGGGCCGCCACGGCGGGCAATGGCGCCGGCGACCCCTCCTCCGTGCTGGAGCGAGGCATTGGCCGCGTTGACAACGGCGTCGACCTCGGCCGCGGTCAGGTCGCCCGGCACGAGGCGGATCTGGGCGCCGGACGGAAAGGTGTAGGAGGCCGACACGCCGGCGATTGTAGCATCGGCACCAGAAGCCAAACCCGGTTTCCGCCTGGAAACCGGGTTTGGAATTCTCTCGTTGTTGAGGTTCGGGGTCAGCGGGCCGCCGAGGCGACCACCGCCGCGAAGGCATGGGGGTCGCGCACGGCCAAATCAGCCAGCATCTTCCGGTTGAGGCGCACTCCCTGGACTTTCAGACCGTTCATCAGACGGCTGTAGGTGGAGCCGTTGAGGCGGGCGCCGGCGTTGATGCGCACGATCCACAACTTGCGCAGGTCTCGCTTGCGGGTCCTGCGGTCGCGGAAGGCGTACCACAGGCTCTTGAGCATCGCCTCATTGGCGCGGCGGAAGAGGCGGTGGCGGCTGCCCCACATGCCGCTGGTGCGCGCTAGGGTCTTCTTATGGCGACGGCGGGTGACAATCCCGCCTTTGACACGAGCCACTGCACACTCTCCTGCGGTCCCCTGGGCGCCATCCCTTGGCTACACTTGGGATCGTTGCTCGCACCCAACGGCCGCCAACCGGGACGGCTCTGCCCCTAACGGGGCTTACCCCCTTGGGGGGTTACTTGCTCTTCCCGCCGCTCTTGGCGGTGGGGTTGGCCTTGTAAAGGCTCAGGTACGGGGCCAGCCGGCGGACGCGCGAACGGATGCGCTTGCCTTCGACGGGAATCATGTCGCTGAGCTGGGCCTTCACGCGCGCCGATTTGCGGCGTCGGAGATGGCTCTTCCCACCCTTCGTCCTCATCACCTTCCCCGAACCGGTGACGCGGAACCGCTTGGCGGTCGCCTTGTGGGTCTTGAGCTTGAACTTTCCCTTGGTCTTCGGCTTGCGTGGCACGTGCGACTCCTCTTGTGCGGTCCGACCGGCGCCGGCTACTTGTGCTTTCCAGGCGCCAGGGTCATCAACATCGTTCGGCCTTCCATCATCGGGGTCTGCTCGATCCAACCCACGTCGACCAGCTCTTCAGCAACCTGCTTCAGGTCCTCCAGCGCGATTTCGGGGTAATTGATCTCCTGCCCCCGAAAGCGGATGCGCACGCGGACCTTCTTGCCCTCCGTCAGCCAGCGGTGGGCGTTGCGGACCTTGAACGACCGGTGGTGAGGGGAGGTCTTGGGCCGCATGCGGATTTCTTTGACTTCGATCTTGGTCTGCGCCTTGCGGGCCTCGCGTT
>Ga0214473_10008766_pt1 | contig 11955 bp, 12 predicted proteins | sample RVTome_7_FD_203509 | JGI IMG/M metagenome (GOLD analysis project Ga0214473, IMG submission 203509) | Soil microbial communities from uranium-contaminated site in the Upper Colorado River Basin, Wyoming, United States - RVT98D197 | ecosystem: Environmental > Terrestrial > Soil > Contaminated >...
GACCCGGCCGGCCGGTTCAACTACACCTGGCAGGGGTTCACGCTCGACAACTGGCGCAACTGGGACGCGGTGCCGGGGCTCGTCGAGGCGATGAGCCTCTCGCTCCAGATCGCGGCGATCTCGAGCTTCGTCGCGACCGTTCTCGGGACGCTGATCGCGCTCGCGCTCGTCCGCTACGGGTTCCGCGGCCGGTCGACGACGAACTTCCTGATCTTCCTGCCGATGTCGTCGCCCGAGATCGTGCTCGGTGCGTCGCTGCTCACGCTCTTCCTCACGCTGCAGTTCGCCACCGGCTTCCTGACGATCCTGATCGCGCACGTGATGTTCAACATCTCGTACGTCGTCGTCACGGTGAAGGCGCGCCTCGTCGGCTTCGACCGGCACCTCGAGGAGGCCGCGATGGACCTCGGCGCGAACGAGTGGACGACGTTCCGCAAGGTGACGCTGCCGCTGATCGCGCCGGGAATCCTCGCCGCCGGGCTGCTCGCGTTCGCGCTCTCGATCGACGACTTCGTGATCACGTACTTCAACTCGGGCTCCGAGGTGACGTTCCCGCTCTTCGTGTGGGGTGCCGCGCGCGTCGGCGCGCCTCCGCAGGTGAACGTGATCGGGACGATGATCTTCGTCGTCGCCCTCGGCCTGATGCTCGTGAACGTCCTGCTCCAGCGACGAAAGGGATCCACATGAGTGCGCCCGTCACCGGCCTCTCGCACGACGAGCTCCAGCAAGCGGCCCGCGACCACCTGTGGCTCCACTTCACGCGGATGGGCGGCTACCGCGAGAACGAGGTGCCGATCATCGTCCGCGGCGACGGCTGCTACCTCGAGGACACGAAGGGACGGCGCTACCTCGACGCGCTCGCAGGCCTCTTCTCGGTGAACATCGGCTACGGCTACGGCGAGGAGATCGGCCAGGCGGCGCTCGAGCAGATGCGCGAGCTGCCCTTCTACACGAACTGGTCGTACGCGCACCCCCGCGCGATCGAGCTGGCGGAGACGGTGGCCGACCTCGCTCCCGGCGACCTCAACCGCGTCTTCTTCGTCTCGGGCGGGTCGGAGGCGGTCGAGTCCGCCTGGAAGCTCGCGCGCCAGCACTACCTCGCGCGCGACGGCAAGCACGGCAAGTACAAGGCGATCGCGCGGCAGATCGCCTACCACGGGACAACCATGGGCGCGCTTTCGATCACCGGGATCGAGGAGCTCCGCGCGCCGTTCGAGCCGCTCGTGCCCGAGGTGCGCCACGTCAGCAACACGAACCGCTATCACCGCCCTCCGGAGGAGACCGAGGAGGAGTTCACACGCTTCCTGCTCGACGAGCTCGAGCAGACGATCCAGGAGATGGGCCCGGAGACGGTGTGCCTCGTGCACATGGAGCCCGTGCAGAACGCGGGCGGCGCGTTCACGGCGCCGGCCGGCTATTGGCAGGGCGTCCGCGAGCTGTGCGACCGGTACGACATCCTCCTCAGCGCGGACGAGGTGATCACGGGCTTCGGCCGGGTCGGCGACTGGTTCGGCTCGGCTCGCTACGACATCCGCCCGGACCTCGTCTGCTGCGCGAAGGGCCTCTCCTCGTCGCACGCGGCGATCGGCGCGGTGATCGCGACCGACAAGGTCATGGAGCCGTTCATGGAAGGCTCGTCGGTGTACATGCACGGGATCACGTTCGGCGGGCATCCCGTCATGTCGGCGATCGCGCTGAAGAACATCGAGATCATGAAGCGCGACAAGATCGTCGACGGCGTGCGCGAGCACGAGGACGCGTTCCGCTCGACGCTCGCGCAGCTGCTCGAGCTCCCGATCGTCGGCGACCTCCGCGGAACGGGGTTCTTCTACGCGCTCGAGCTCGTCAAGGACAAGGAGACGCGCGAGACGTTCAGCGAGGAGGAGTGCGAGTGGCTCCTGCGCGGCTTCCTCTCGGGCGCGCTGTTCGAGCGCGGACTGATCTGTCGCGCGGACGACCGCGGCGACCCCGTGATCCAGATCTCGCCGCCGCTCGTCGCGCGCCAGGAGCAGTTCGACGAGATGACCGGGATCCTCGGCGACGTGCTCTCCGAAGCCTGGGACCGCCTGGAGCGCTGAAGGCGCCGGGGTGCGGCCCCCCGGCGCCGACCACCTCGCCCGTTCCACGTAACGGCGGCCACCGCCTCGTTCCCGACCCCCGTCCGAGTGGCTCGCATGCGCGATCACGAAGTCCTTACTCAGAGTCGAGCACGCTGAAGAGCGTCAGCTGCAGCGGGCCCGGCGCGTTCAGCCGCACGTTGCGGTGACGCCACGGCGTCGTCGTGACGTCTGCGAGCTGCTCGGCGCCCGCCTCGACCAGCTGCCTGGCGGTCGCCTCTGAATCCGCGACCTCGAGCGCGAGCCGGATCGGAGGCGAGACGCCCTCGCGACCGACCTCGACCCGGTCGACGAGCGCCGTCTGGTCGACCGAGAGCAGCTCGAGCGTCGCGTGCCCGGCGTCGAGGATCGCGCCGCTGCCGGACGGTGCGTCCCACTCCTCGATCACCGGCAGTCCGAGCACGTCGCGGTAGAAGCGCACCGCGGCCTCGTAGTCCTCGACGGTGACGGCGAGCCGCAGCTCGCGAACCGGGTTCGTCATGTCCCGCTGCGGTCGATCAGCTCGATGCGGTAGCCGTCCGGGTCCTGGACGAAGCAGATCCGGGAGCCTCCCTCGCGGACGCGGTACGGCTCGCGTTCGGGCTCGATCCCCTGCGCCTGGAGCTGCGCGAGCGTGTCGTCGAGATCGTCGACGGCGAACGCGATGTGCCCGTAACCCGTGCCGAGGTCGTAGGTGCGGCCGTCGTGGTTCAGGGTCAGCTCGAGCTCCTCGTCCTGTCCGGGAACGCCGAAGAAGTAGTTCGTCGCCTCCTTCTCACCGTTCCGGACGATGTCCATGTCGCGGCGGAACTCGAGGCCGAGCGCCTCGTAGAAACCGCGGCTGCGCTCGGGGTCGGTGATGCGGTACATGGTGTGCAGATAGCGCGTCATGGCCGCATCCTACGAGTCGGCCAGATCGTCCGGGATCAGTCCGTAGAGCACGCCGTCGACCCACTCGCCGTGCCGCCGGTACGCCTTGCGCTTCACGCCCTCGCGCACGAAGCCGGCACGCTCCGCGTGGCGCATCGCGCGCTCGTTGAAGCCGTAGATCTCCAGCTCGAGCCTGTGGTACCCCAGGTCGTCCATCAGGTGCCGCTGGAGCAGGCGGGCCGCCTCGTCGGAGACCTTGCGGCCACGGAAGTCGGGGTGGACGGCGAGGCCGCCGAGACGCGCGACGCGACTGCGCTTGTTCGCGACCGCGAAGCCCATCACGCCCGCGCGCTCGCCGTCGAGCTCGACGATGAAGCGCCCGAAGTCCTCGGGCTCGCGCTCGGAGCGCTCGATCTCCTCGAGCAGCTCCTCGCGCGTCGTCGCCCGTCGCGCGGAGAGGAACGGGTCGACGTCGTCGTGCGTCGTCAGCTCGACGAGGAAGTCGACGTCGTCCGGCCGCGCGCGACGGATCGTCACGGACACGGCCGGACGACCCCTTCCAATCCGGAGGTACGCTGAGCTCGTGGTGACTGGCGAACTGGCGGTCCTTCCGCCGACGTCGACTCGGAGCCCGGAGTGGTATCAGGCCGCTCGCAGGGCGAGGCTCCTGTCCTGGGTCTCACTGGTCTGGATGGGCGCGGAGGGCGGTATCGCCGTCGTGGCCGGGCTCCTTGCGGGCTCGATCGCGCTGATCGGCTTCGGCATCGACTCGTTCATCGAGGGGCTCGCGAGCTTGGTCATCGTGTGGCGCTTCACCGGCAGCCGGTTGCGCTCGGATCACGCAGAGGGGCGCGCCCGGAAGCTCGTGGCGATCCAGTTCTTTCTGCTCGCGCCGTACGTGACCTTCGAGGCACTGCGACACCTGTTCGGCGGCGCGCACGCCGATACGAGTTGGCTCGGGATCGCGCTCACGACGACGAGCCTGATCGGAATGCCGCTGCTCGGAGTCGCGAAGCGCCGCCTTGCGGATCAACTCGGCTCCGTGGCGACCCGCGGAGAAGGCACACAGAACCTGCTCTGCGCCTACCTCGCTGCCGCCGTGCTCGTCGGGTTGCTCGGCAATGCGTTCTTCGGGTTGTGGTGGCTCGACCCCGTCGCGGCTCTCGTCATCGCGGGCGTGGCCGTTCGAGAGGGGATCGAGAGCTGGCGCGGGGAGGGTTGTTGCGCGAGCTCCAACGTCGTCGAGCGCAGCTCGTGATGGCGAAGAAGAAGGGACCAACCCCGAAGCGGAGCGTCACGCATCCGCAGAGGAGAACATCGAAGTCCGGACTCTCGGGTCGGGCGCTCCTCGCGGCCCTCGTCGTCGGCGGTCTGGCAGTCGGCGTCGGAGTCTTCGCGCTCGCCCGCAACAGCGCCGACACCGTCGATGACGGCTCGACCGCTGGACCGGTTCACGTGCACGGTCTCGGGATCAACCCTGCCGACCAAGGGTTGCTGATCGCAACGCACACCGGCACCTACCGCGTCGCGCCGGGCGCGGCGAAGGCCCAGCGTATCGGTGACAGCCGACAGGACACCATGGGATTCAGCGTCGCCGGGCCCGACTACTTTCTCGGCTCTGGTCATCCCGACATCGGCGAGGCAATCGAGCAGGACCTTCCGCCGCTGCTCGGACTCATCGAGTCGCGGGACGCGGGCCGAACGTGGAACCCGATCTCATTGTCCGGTGAAGCCGACTTCCACGTGCTCAGGTTCGCCGGAGACCGCGTCTATGGATACGACGCATCCAACGATCGTCTGCTCGTCAGCCCCGACCGAGGTCGAACGTGGACGGAGGTACACCGTCCGGCGCCGCTTCTCGACCTCACGGTCGACCGGACGAACAGCGACCGCGCCGTGGCCTCCGGAGAACGTGGGCTGTACCTGACCCGCGACGGCGGGCGAACGTGGAAGCGTCTGGCGTTCCGTGTCGGACTTCTCGCCTGGCCGAGTCCTCGACGGCTCTTTCTCGTCGACACGGACGGGTCGGTGCTGAAGAGCGCGGATGAGGGTAAGCGGTGGACCGCGGTTGGGAGTGTCGGCGGCCGGCCTGCGGCGTTCCTGGCGCAGAGCGACGACGAGCTCTACGTCGCCCTCCACGACGGGACGATCAAGCAGTCGAAGGATGCCGGCCGCACCTGGTCCGTGCGCTCCACCCCGTGACGCGCCGACACGGGTTCAAGGCCGAGCGGGCTCGATCGCCTCGCGAGACGGGCTCGGCCGCAGCAGACCCGAGCCGAGCGCGACGCCGGCCAGGATCAGCGCGAGGCCGACGACCATCCAGCCGGTGATCTCCTCGTCGAGCAGGAAGGCGCCGTAGAGGAGCGCGGTCACGGGTAGCAGGTACGTCACGAGCCCGGCCCGGAACGAGCCGTAGTCGGAGATGATCTTCATGAAGAGCAGGATCCCGACGCCGGTTCCCGCGACGCCGAGCGCGGCGACCGCGGCCACCGCTTCCCAGCCCGGCACGTGGTGCGGCGCCTGGGCGAGCCCGAACGGCAGCAGCGCGACCGTCGCCCCGAGCATCGTCGCGGTCGAGAGCGTGATCGTGTCGAGCCGCTCCGTCTGCCGCTGCAGGAAGAGGCTCGCGATCGCGTAGAGGATCGAAGCGAGCACGACCGCGAGCGTCCCGATCACCGCCCAGCGGTCCACCTCGGGCTGCGCTCCGGCCAGCACCGCAACCCCGACGAGCCCGAGCACGATCCCGACGATCCGCAGACCGGACGCCCGCTCGCTCTGCGCGAGCCAGATCGCAAGCAGGGCCACCCAGATCGGCACGGTCGCGTTGGCGATCGCGGCGACCCCCGAGTCGATGTGCTGCTGGCCCCAGGCGATCAGCGTGAACGGCGCCGCGCTGTTGATCACGCCGAGCGCGAAGGCGCGCCGGCCGGCCCGCCGCAGGCGCCCGAGGGTCCCCCGGGCGGCCATCAGCGCGGTCAGGACGAGCGACGCCACGAGCAGCCGACCGGCCATCAGGGTCGTCGGCTCGAAGTCGTCGAGCGCGATCTCGATGAACATGAACGAGGCGCCCCAGATCGCGGCCAGGGAGAGCAGCAGCGTGAGGTACGCGCGCACCGTCGGAGGCTAGCGGGGGCCTCCGACCGAGCGTCTATGCTCGACGTCTGACTGCGGTCTCGGAACAGCCGCTCCATCGGGCCCTCGGTCTGACCGACGGGGAATCCGATCGAATCCGGGAGCTGCTCGGCCGCGACCCGAACCACTTCGAGCTCGCCGTCTTCTCCCTGCTCTGGTCGGAGCACTGCGGGTACAAACACTCCGCGCTGCTGCTGAAGCGGCTCCCCTCCGACGGCGCCCGCGTCCTCCAGGGGCCCGGCGAGAACGCCGGCGTGATCGACCTCGGCGACGGCGAGGCGGTCGCGTTCAAGGTCGAGAGCCACAACCACCCGAGCGCGGTCGAGCCGTTCCAGGGCGCCGCGACCGGGGTCGGCGGGATCCTGCGCGACATCACCGCGATGGGGGCGCGGCCCGTCGCGCTCCTCGACGGGCTCTACTTCGGCGCGCCGGATCACCAGTTCCGCAGGGCGGTGGCGGGCATCGGCGCGTACGGCAACAGCGTCGGCGTCGCGACCGTCGGCGGGGAGACGCGCTTCGACGAGGCCTACCGCGACAACGTGCTCGTGAACGCGATGTGCGTCGGGCTGCTCCCGAGCAAGCGCGTGACGCGCGCGAAGGCGCGGACGGCCGGCCACGCCGTCGTGCTCTACGGCGCGACGACCGGCCGCGACGGGATCGGCGGCGCGTCGGTGCTCGCGAGCGCCGAGCTCGCCGCGGACGACGCGGACAAACGGCCGTCGGTCCAGATCGGTGATCCCTTCACCGGCAAGAAGCTGATCGAGGCGTCGCTCGAGCTCGTCGAGCGCGGCCTCGTCGAGTCGCTGCAGGATTGCGGCGCCGCCGGGCTCGCGTCGTCGCTGGCGGAGATGGCGAGCGGGATCGGGATCGACGTGCACCTCGACCGCGTGCCGCTCCGCGAGCCCGACCTCGAGCCGTGGGAGGTGATGATCTCCGAGAGCCAGGAGCGGATGGTCGCGGTCGTGCGCAACGACTTCCTCCCGAAGGTCGAGCAGGTCTGCGCGAAGTGGGAGCTCGCCTTCGCCGTCGTCGGCGAAGTCACTGAGAGCGCGCTGTTGCGCGCTCTCTACGACGGAGAGGTCGTCGGAGAGATCCCGGCACGTCTGCTGACCGTCGAATGTCCCCGCTACGAGGTCGACCGCGAGGCGCCGCCCGCCGAGCCGCCGACGTGGACCGCGGCGCGCTCGCTCTCCGAGCCGAACCTCGCGAGCAAGGAGTGGATCTACCGCCAGTACGACCAGCTCGTCGGCTCGCGCACGGTTCGCCGCCCCGGGCTCGACGCGGCCGTGCTGCGCTTGCGACCGTCGCTGCGCGGCCTCGCGGTTTCGCTGCAGGGGCCCCGGCTCGGCGAGCGCGACCCCTTCCGCGCGGGCGCGCAGGCGGTGCTCGGCGCGGCGCTCAACGTCGCGTGCGCCGGCGGCGACCCGCTCGCGCTGACCGACTGCCTCAACTTCGGCAACCCGGAGAAGCCCGAGATCGCCTGGGAGCTCGAGCGAGCGATCGAGGCGATCGCGCAGGCCGCGGAGGCGCTCGGGATCCCGGTCGTCTCCGGCAACGTCTCGCTCTACAACGAGACGGACGGGCGGGCGATCCCGCCGACTCCCGTCGTCGGCTGCGTCGGGCTCGTCCCGGACGTGCGCTACGTGCCGCGCGGCTGGCGCGAGGCGGACGCGATCGTCGCCGCAAGCGCCGACGGACTGAGGGCCGAGGCCGCGCTCGTCCGCTTCGTCGCGCGCGCGGCTCCGCTGCTCTCACTCGCGCACGACGTCGGCGACGGGGGCGTCGAGGCGGCGCTCGCCGAGGCCGCGCTCTGGAGCGGCGTCGGGGCCGAGGTCGACGTCCCGGAGAGCGCGCGCGTGCTGCTCGCCTGCCCGCCCGAGCGGATGGGCAGGCTCGGGGCCGAGTTCGTGCAGATCGGCGTCGCGGGCGGCACGACGCTCCTCGGCGACCCGCTCGACGAGATCCGCGCGGCCTGGGAGGCACTCCTCTAGATGTGCGGCGTCTTCGGGATCCGCTCGCCCGAGCGCGACGTCGCGCGCATCGCGTACTTCGGCCTCTTCGCGCTCCAGCACCGCGGCCAGGAGTCGGCCGGGATCGCCGTCTCCGACCGGGGCCGGATCACGGCGCTCCGCGAGATGGGGCTCGTCTCGCAGGTCTTCTCGGAGGAGAAGCTGCGCGGCCTGCGCGGTGAGCTCGCGATCGGCCACACCCGCTACTCGACGACCGGCTCGACGCACTGGGCGAACGCGCAGCCGATCGTGCACAACGGGCGCGCGCGCACGGTCGCGCTCGGGCACAACGGCAACCTGACGAACGCCGCCGAGCTTCGCACCGAGCTCGCCGAGCGGGGCGTCCGCGTCCACTCGACGTCCGACAGCGAGATGATCGCGGCGCTGATCGCGCACGACGACGCACCGCTCGAGCAGGCAGTTGCTCGCACGATCGCGAAGCTCGACGGCGCCTTCTCCTGCGTCGCGCTCGCAGAGAACCGCCTGATCGCCTTCCGCGACCCGCGGGGCATGCGGCCGCTCTGCCTGGGGCGGATCGGCGACGACTGGGTCGCGGCCTCCGAGACGTGCGCGCTCGACCTCGTCGGAGCGGACTTCGTGCGGGAGATCGACCGCGGCGAGGCGGTGCTGATCGACGGCGACGGCATCACGTCGCTGCAGGCCGCCGCGTCCGACGGCGACGGGGCGCTCTGCATCTTCGAGTTCTTCTACCTCGCGCGGCCCGACTCGCGGCTCGCCGGTGTCGAGGTGCATTCCGCGCGCGTGCGGATGGGCGCGCGGCTTGCGGAGGAGTCGCCCGTCGAGGCCGATCTCGTGCTGCCGATCCCCGACTCGGGCACACCGGCGGCGATCGGCTTCTCGCGCGCGACCGGAATCCCCTTCAGCGAGGGGCTGATCAAGAACCGCTACGTCGGCCGCACGTTCATCCAGCCCGAGCAGGGGCTGCGCGAGCAGGGGATCAAGCTGAAGTTCAACCCGCTGGCCGAGGTCGCGGGCCAGCGCGTCGTCGTGATCGACGACTCGATCGTGCGCGGCAACACGACGCGGCAGATCGTGCGCATGCTCTTCGACGCGGGCGCGTCGGAGGTGCACGTGCGGATCTCGTCCCCGCCGGTGATCGGGCCGTGCTTCTACGGAATCGACCTCGCGGACGAAGACGAGCTCGTCGCGGCACGGCGCTCGGTCGAGGCGGTGCGCTCGTACATCGGCGCCTCGAGCCTCCACTACCTCTCGCTCGAGGGGCTCCAAGCCGCGACCCGCCGGCCCGAGTCCGAGCTCTGCCGGGCCTGCCTGACGCGCGAGTACCCGACGCGGGTGCCGCTCGAGGCCGCGAAGCTCCGCTTCGAGCCCGTCTCGTCCTAGGAGGGTTTGGCGGAACGGGCCTCGTCGTCGGGGTGCGATGGGTGGTGCGAGGCAAGGACGCAGGGAGCGTTCGTATCCGCTGGATACGGGCGCGACCGAGGACGCCGCCTCGCGCCGCCCAGCGCGGCCCGGCGGCACAGCGCCTGTTTCGTCAAACGCTCCTCCGAGGCCGGCGCGGAGGAGCGGCGGTCACCGCCCCTCCGCGGGCACACGACGCTACTGCTCGAGGACGCGGCTCGCCTTCGCGACGCCGCGGCTGAGGATGTAGGCGATCGTCGTCCACTGGAAGAAGCCGAGCCACGACGCGCTCCCAAGGGTGTCCGCGATCCAGCAGACGAGGAACGCGACGATCAAGGCGATCAGGTAGACGGCGAACTCGGCGTTGCCCGGGATCGGCAGGCGTGCCATGTCGGGCATGCTCGACCACATGGGGGACGCAGGCGGCGGCGAGGACTGCTGGCTCCCCGGAGGCATCGTCGACATCGCAACTCCTTTCGTGTGGGTGAGCGCCGATCCTACGACACGTCGTCGGCCCGACCGAAGCGAACGGCGCGCTCGACCGTGCGCGGGTCGGTTCCCCGCTCGAGCAGCTCCTGCCGGCGCTCGCCCTCGGCGAACAGCCGGAGGAAGAGCCAGGCGAACGCCGCGAAGGTGACGAGCGATCCCTCGACCAGCAAGATCGCCCCCGCAGCAGCCTGGTCGGACAGGCCGACGTCCGTGTACGGCGCGTAGAAGATCTCACCCGACCAGAGGAACACGTTCGCGATCAGGGTGGACACGAGCCGCACGACGACGATGTAGGCGAGCTTCGCCCCCGAGCCGAACCAGGCCGGCGCCGGCAGCGTCTCGAGCACGGGCATCCACATCACGACGCCCGCCGTGAAGAACGAGACGTGCTCGAGCGCGTGCACGAGGTCGTGCCGGATCGCCGCCTCGTAGGCGAACGGCAGATGCCAGAGCACGATGTTCGCGACCCAGAGCGGGAGCGCGACCAAGGGATGCGCGAGCACGCGAAGCGCGTGCACCGGAGGCAGCCTGAGGAGGGGGCGGAGCAGCGGACCGGTCAGGCCGGCGAGCAGCGCGAGCGGCGCGAGGTCGCCGAGCAGCAGGTGCTGCAGCATGTGGAAGGAGAAGCGCTCCTCGCCGAGCAGCGCGACCGGCGAGACGATCGCGGCGAGGAGGAGCAGGAGCCCGAGCGCGAACAGCGAGACCCGTCCGCGGGACACGGGTGCGCCGCGCCGCGCGAGCGTCCGGGCCCGCAACGCGTACGCAACGGCGACGAGCACGACCGGCGCGAGCTGGAGCGGGTCGACCGTCCAATCGCCCATCCCCCCACTTTAGGCAGCTCTAGAATCGCCAGCCTTCGGTGCACCTTTTCCACTACCACCTCGTCACGAGCAAGGTGCGGCAGGTCGAGGCCCGCTACCTCGGCAAGCTCCGCTTCGGCCTCGTCGCCCGCCACGGGCGGATCGCGGACGACCTGACGTCGTTCGAGGCAGGCTCGTCGTGGGAGGAGCTCGACCGGATCGGCTTCAAGCTCCGCCTCTCGGAGCTCGAGCGAGGCGGCGTGAACATCGTCGTGCAGCCCGGACAGTGGGAGCTGCCGCGCGTCGACCACCTCGGGCTGGTGCTCAGCGAGGAGGACTTCCAGGCGACGCTCGATCGAGCCGAGGAGCTCGAGCTCCGGGTCCAGGACCACGGCGGGCGCCGGACGTTCGTCTCCACGAGCGGCGGCTTTCGGCTCGAGGTCCACCCGCCGCGCGACTGGCTCGACGAGCTGCTCCGGGGCGAGGTCGACTTCCGGCTCGGCGAGCTCCATCTGCTCGCGGACGACCCGACCCAGAAGGCGGCCGCGCTCGCCGAGGTGCTCGGCTTGCTGCCGGCCGGCGACGCGGTCAAGGTCGGCGACGCGCTCGTCCGCTTCCTGCCCGGCGGTCCGCAAGGGCGCCCGCAGCTCGAGGCCGAGCTCTTCTTGTAACGGGGGAACCCGTGGTCCCCCCGTTCGCCGGGCCTCCGCGGCGGCCGGCCCGCGATCCATGCGCCGACGACCGTTCTAGACTCACCCCTCAGGTGGAGGGCCAGACATACGAGGCCGCCGGCGTCTCGCTCGCGACGGCGGGCGCCGTCGTCGACCGCCTCCGCGCCGCGGTCGAGTCGACGGGCGCGACGGGCTTCGGGGCGTTCGCTGGACTGCACGAGCTCGACGAGCGGCTGTTGCTCGCGGCGTCGACGGACGGCGTCGGCACGAAGCTGATCCTCGCACGTGAACGCGGGCAGCTTCGAGCCTGCGGGGCCGACCTCGCCGCACACTGCATCAACGACGTGATCACGACCGGAGCCGAGCCGTTGTTCCTGCTCGACTACGTCGCGGCGAACCGAATCGAGCTCGAACAGGTCGCGGAGGTCGTCGAAGGGGCGGCCGAGGTCTGCCGTGCGGCGGGCTGCGCGCTGCTCGGCGGCGAGACCGCCGAGCTGCCCGGGATCTA
>Ga0214473_10008767_pt1 | contig 11954 bp, 12 predicted proteins | sample RVTome_7_FD_203509 | JGI IMG/M metagenome (GOLD analysis project Ga0214473, IMG submission 203509) | Soil microbial communities from uranium-contaminated site in the Upper Colorado River Basin, Wyoming, United States - RVT98D197 | ecosystem: Environmental > Terrestrial > Soil > Contaminated >...
ACTAGGAGACGCCGGCGCCGACCTCCGAGATATAGAAATCGATGACTTCGTGCGTCATGTTGTCCACGGTGAACCGTTCCGCGACGATCTGTTGCAACGCGGCCGCGCGGTCGAGGAACGGCTTTGGGCCGGCAAGGAAGGCGCGCAACTGGCCCGCGAGCGCGCCGACGTCTCCCGGTGGGATGAGCGGCATGTCGACACCGGCCACGATCTCGGGGATGCCGCCAACATCAGTCGCGATCAAAGGCATCTGCGCTGCGGCGGCCTCGAGCACGATATAGGGAAAGGATTCCGCGCGCGACGGCACCACCACGCACCGGGCGCGGGCAAAAGCACTCCGCGCCGACTGCGCCCCCGAGAAGGAAACCCGGCCATTCAGCCCGAGCCGCCGGGCGAGCCGCTTCAAGCTGGCCTCGTCGGGTCCGCTGCCCACGATAAGCGCTCGGCCGGGAAACACGGCTTGGTGGGCGGCCAGAGCCTCAAGCAGGATATCGACGCCCTTCAAATAGCGAAGCTCGCCGATGAAGACGAAATCCACCGCGTCGTCGGCCAGCATCGGTTCGTAGAACTCGTGGCGGTAGAGGCCGTTCGGCACGATCCGCGCCGGACAGCGTGGCTCGCCGACGAGCTCGACATAGCGGTTGCCCGCAAAGTAGCTTTCGAACAGGAACCCGTCGGTTAAAGGAAGCAGCCTGCGTTCGGCCATAATGTAGAGCCGGCCCATGGGCCGTGACGGGGAATAGTGCAGGCTGCCGCCATGCGGCGTATAGATGGCCTTCACCTTCGCGCCTTTGCGCTTCAGCTTGCGGCCGGCAAGCCGCGTATAGGCCCCGCCTTTGGCGCCGTGACCGTGAAGGACATCGGCCCCAAGCTTGGCGGCAAGCCGCGTGATCTTGCCGGTGGTGCGCCAGTCGCCGAAACCGAGATGGCGCGTCATGGGAATGCGCGTCAGCCCGAGCACGCAATTATCGGCCAGGCGGCCGAGCGCCACCGGGTCGCCCTCCGTGAGGGAATCGCAGACGATGCCGACCTCGGCCCCGAGCTGGGCTTGGCCCAGCGCCAGATCGTGGACGTGGCGGAACAGACCCCCGACAGGCGCGCGCAAGCAATGCAGAATACGAAGCGTGGAGCTCACTGGACCCCCGCGTTCAGGAACTTTGGCAGGACGGCTGTGTGAGCTTTAGAAGAAGCATTCGAGAACGTAAATAGTGTCGCCAGGCTGCACCGGATAATCGGTGGGCACCATCACCATGCTATGACGCCGCCGAATCTGCGGGTGAGCCGCACCATGCGCTTCCTGGCTCTCTCGGTATACCCCTCGGCGATGGCGACGGAGCCTCCACCATCATCGCGTTGACATAGGGATACTGGCCCGGCCTGTGGATTTCACCCAGGATGAAGAAGAGCCGGTAGGTCTCGACTTCGACGCTGACGTTTGGGTCCTTGATGTATTTCCGCCTGAGCTCGGCGGCGATGTCGGTCGAGAGCTGGAAGGTGGTGAGACCGCGCTCTGATCGGGCCGATCCGGGACGCCTGCGACGGCGGGCATGAGCGGCAGAGGGTCGGGCGGCGGTAAGGGCCCCGGAGCGGAGACCGCGTAATCCGGCGTCGTTAACGAATACTGAGCAATCGTTTCGAAGTGGGCCCCGCCTTAAGCATTTGGTTACGAGGTGGCGCTCTAATGGGACGCCCGATCTAGGAGTTCAGTCGGTTGACGAAGTCGCACGCAGCTCGCCCGGTCGCCGAGGAAATCGACCTCCAAACCCCCGGCCGCGCGCTTTGGCGCGCCAAGGGTTGGATTCTCGGGCTTGCCATCAGCGCGGGGCTCGCAACCTTCATCGGACTGTCGATGGTGCGGCCGCTCTACACCTCAGAGGCGCGCATCCTCGTGCAGAACGATGAGTCGGCGTTCACGAGGCCGACTTCCGATCAAGGCCGCGACCCCCAACAGCGCGCGCTCGACGAGCAGGCCCTGCAGAGCCAGGTGCAGGTGCTCACCTCCCGCGATCTGGTGGTAGCGGTGATCAAGGCGCTCGACCTCACCAACAATCCCGACTTCGCCAAGGATGCCGGCACGAACGCGGTGATGCGCTTCTTGAATCGGATGGGCCTCGCCAGGCGATCACCGAAAGAGGAGGAGAAGGCGGCCAAACCCTTTGCCGAGCACCTCTCGGTGTTCCAGTTTACCAAATCGAGCGTCATCGGGGTAGAGTACACCTCGGGCGACTCAGGCCTCGCGGCCAACGTCGCCAACAAGCTTGCCGACGTCTATATCGACTGGCAGCGCGAAGCGAAGCTCGAGCAGACCAAGGACGCCACCGTCTGGCTCAGCGCCCAGATCGACGTGCTGCGCAAGACGGTGGGCGAGGCCGAAGCCGCCGCCGGGCAGGGCGCGGGCCTGTTCGCCGGCACCAACAACGTCACGCTTAACGCCCAGCAGCTCTCCGAGCTCAACAGCCAACTTATTCTCGCCAAGGCGCAGCGCGATCTCTTGGAATCTTATCTTGCCCGCTATCGCGATGCGAGCGCGCGCCACGATATGGGCGCGGTGCCGGCACAAGCGACCATCGTCAGCCGGGCGCACGCCTCAATCCTGCCGTCCTTCCCGAAGCGCGGGCCCATCAGCCTGCTCGTCGCCGTCGCGACGGCTTTGCTTGCACTCGCCTACGTGCTGGCCCGCGAGCTGATCGGCGCGCCGCCCGCGCCTCGCATCACCCGCGGAGCCAGCGGTCGCGCCGAACGCCGCGGCCCTCCAACCCTTCACGCCCCCCGCGAGCCGGCTACAGAGGCCCCTACCACGACTTCGGAAGCTCAAACTGCCATGGCTCCCCTCCCAAAAATTGAGAAAAGTGTTGTGCGGCCAGTAACCGAAGCGTCGCCAGTCGAGCAAGTCGAGCTCCCGCTCGCAACGTCGGCGCGGGCTTCCGGCGCCGGCTCGTCGGCAAGCGCATCAGAGCCGAAGCGGCCGTCCTTGCTGCCACGTCGGCGCGCCGATGAGGCAAAGGGCAGCCCCCCGAGTGCCAAAGCCCAAGCGGCGCCAAGCGTGCCGGAGCCTGCCAAACCCAATGCTCCTGCGGGCGCACAGTCCGCCGCCGGTTTTCTCGAGCGCTTGCGCCGGGGCCTGGCACCCAGCGGAAGCGAGCCTCAAACCGTCGCGGCGCCCCCGGCCGAGGGATGGCTCCGCCGTATGCGTGGCGCTCGTCCGGCGGATAAAGGGACGGGAACGGCAAAGACCGCCAGCGCGACGCCGCCCATAGCTGGAAACATGCCTGTGCTCAGGACCAACGATCTCCGCCACTATCTCAACCAAAGACTAACCGCGGCCGCGGAGGCCGCCAATGATTCCGTCCGCAATGGAAATGCCGTCGCGTCAAAAACTGACAGCGACAAGGTCGGGCCGGTGCTGAAATCGCTCGACGCCGTACTCAACCACATCCTTGCTTCGGGCAACGGCGGCGCCCCGCGCGCGCTCCTCGTTGCCGGGGCATCGGCCAAGGTCGACGCGACGGCCGAGGCGATTTCAATCGCGCGCGCGCTCGTCGCCAGGCGCGAGCAGGTGGTTCTCGTCGACCTCACGTGTGGTCCCGCCGCGGTGTCGGGTCCGCTCGGATTGCCGCGCGCGCCTGGTCTCACCGATGTTGCCGCCGGCCGCGCCAGCTTCGAGGATGTCGTCAGGATCGATGGCGATACGTCCTTGCAGGTGATCGCTGCCGGCAATCCGAAGCTCGCGGCCGAGGGCGACGAGAACGGGCGTTTCGGCCACGTCTTCGAGGCGCTCACGCAGGCGTATGAGAGGGTCGTCCTGCATGCCGACCGCGAGGCGGTGCGCAAGCTCACCCCAGCGCTCAAATTCGACCTGCCGGTCGTGGTTGCGGTTCTGCCGGCGGGGGCAAGCACGAGCAGCACGAATATCGACTTGACCGACTTCTCGGCGCTTGGCTGCCCGGTCGTGGTCTACGAGCAAAGCGGCAAGGAGCCGCGCTCGAGACTCCTTGGGCGCGTGGCGGCGATCTGACGGAGCCGTCAGGCGCTTGGTTCGGCGTTGCCGAACAGGCGCGCGAGGCTACTGCGCGGGCGGCCAGAGTTATTGGTTCGATTTGATCGCGCGCTTGAGGCGCAACAGGGCTGCGAGCGGCAGCGTCAAGGTGAGCCCATGCGGTTTGAAGGCGATGAAGCTGTCGAACAGTCGCTCATGCGGCCATGGCAGGCCGTCCCGCTAAAGGTTGCCAGCACCGCGTCGCCCACCTTGAACCGCTTCCAGCACATCGCCTGAGGTCGTCAGTCCGGACGCTGCATCCAGCGGATGAGAAGTCCTGCCGGGATGACCCAGGCAAGACCCGCCGTGACGAAATAGGCGAATTGCACCCAATGCGGGGCGAGCGTGATGCGGCCGGCCCCGATCACCGCCGCGGCCCAAGCGTACAGAGACAGGAAGATCAGGAGCACGATGGTGCCTATCAGCTTGCGGGTGCACGTGCGCATCGAGCGAGCATATCGAGGGAATGAGCACCTCGGAAGCTGCGGCGATGGGGGCCAGACATTGAGTCTCGGCGCCGAGCCCGCTATCAAGCCTCTCATGTCTTCGACCGCAGCCGTTGCCAGATCTGGGAGCAAGGCCACGATGCCGGCGCGCCACCTTCGCGCGTTGAAACTCTGGCTTGGTGCGCTGGCAGCTCTCATCGTCGCCATGATCCTGATCGGCGGCGCCACCCGTCTCACCGATTCCGGCCTCTCCATCACCGAATGGCAGCCGATCCTCGGGGCAATCCCGCCGCTCAACAAGGCCGATTGGCAACGCGCGTTCGAGGCCTATCAGACGATCCCCGAATATACCGAGCTGAAGCGCGGCATGAGCCTTGATGCGTTCAAGACCATCTATTGGTGGGAATGGGCGCATCGCTTTCTCGGCCGCTTGATTGGCGTTGCCTTCTTCGTACCCTTCGTCGTCTTTTGGGCTCTTGACTACATCCCGCGCCCGCTTCTGCCGCGGCTGATTGGTCTTTTCCTGCTCGGCGCCCTCCAGGGGGCGGTCGGCTGGTACATGGTGATAAGCGGACTGGTCGAGCGCACCGACGTGAGCCAGTACCGGCTCGCCGCCCATTTCGGCGTGGCCCTTGTCATCCTCGGCTACACGCTCTGGTTCCTGTTCGGTCTCAGCGGCGAGAGGCAGGCCGCGATGACGGCCGCGCGCGGAAGGAGCGCGGGCTGGGTCGCCGGCCTCGTGCTCGCGCTCATTTTCGTGCAGATGCTGGCCGGGGCGCTGGTGGCAGGCCTCGATGCCGGCATGGGCTTCAACACCTGGCCGCTCATCGACGGTGCGTTCGTGCCTCAAGGCCTCGGCGAAGCCTCGCCCTGGTATCTTAACCTGTTCGAGAATCCTCTCACCGTGCAGTTCGATCACCGCATGCTCGGCTATGCGGTAGTGGTGGCTGCCCTCGGCCAGCTTGTTTGGCTTGCGGTTAAAGCCGCGCCGCCGGTACTGATGGGAAGTGCTTTGACGCTGGCGCTGCTCGCCGTCCTGCAAGCCACGATCGGCGTGTGGACCTTGCTGCTTGCTGTCCCCATCACCTTGGGCGTTGCCCATCAGGCCGGCGCCATCGCCGTCTTCGCCGCCAGCCTCTATCATTTCTGGCTTGCGCGCCGCGCCCCTCTACGCACGGGCGAAGCTCACCCCGCGGCGAGCGCCTGATCGAGATCGGCGATGATGTCCTCGACATCCTCGAGGCCCACCGAGAGGCGCACCACTTCTGGCCCCGCGCCGGCGCGCTCCCTCTGCTCGTCGGTGAGCTGGCGGTGGGTGGTTGAGGCCGGGTGAATGATCAGGCTCCGCGTGTCGCCGATATTGGCGAGATGACTGAACAGCTTGACGTTGCTGACCAGCGCGATGCCCGCCTCGTAGCCGCCCTTCAGCCCGAAGGTGAACACCGCGCCTGCGCCTTTCGGACAATAGCGCTTAGCAAGAGCGTGGAATTTGTTGCCCGGGAGCCCCGCATAGTTGACCCACGCGATTTTGTCGTGGCGCGCCAGCCAGGTCGCGACCGCGAGCGCGTTGTCGCAATGGCGCTGCATGCGCAAGGGGAGGGTCTCGATCCCGGTGAGGATGAGGAAGGCGTTGAACGGCGAGATCGCCGGCCCAAGATCGCGCAAGCCCAGCACGCGGCAGGCGATGGCGAATGCGAAATTGCCGAAGGTCTCGGCGAAGGTGATGCCGTGATAGGAGGGGGAGGGGGCCGACAAGGTGGGATAGCGCCCGCTCTTCAGCCAATCGAACGTGCCGCAATCGACGATCGCGCCCCCGATCGAGTTGCCGTGGCCGCCCAGGAACTTGGTCAGCGAATGCACGATGATGTCAGCGCCGTGCTCGATGGGGCGGATGAGATAGGGGGTGGCGAGGGTATTGTCGACGATGAGCGGCACGCCCGCTTCTTTGGCCACCGCGGCGACAGCCTCGATGTCGGTAATGATGCCACCGGGATTGGCGATCGACTCGATGAAGATCGCCTTGGTCTTGGGGGTGAGGGCGGCGCGGAAAGAGTCCGGGTCGGTGGTATCGGCCCAGCGCACATTCCAGTCGCATTTCTTGAAGGAATGGGTGAATTGGTTGATCGACCCGCCATAAAGCTGGCGCGCGGAGATGAATTCGTCGCCCGGCTCGAGCAGGGTATGGAACGCGATCGCCTGCGCCGCGTGGCCGGAGGCGACCGCCAACCCCGCCGTGCCGCCTTCAAGCGCCGCGACGCGTTCCTCCAGCACCGCCTGGGTCGGGTTGGTGATGCGGGTGTAGATATTGCCGAAGGTCTCAAGATTGAACAGCGCAGCGGCGTGCTCCACGTCGTCGAAGACATAGGACGTGGTCTGATAGATCGGCGTGGCGCGCGCGCCGGTCGCAGGATCGGGCTGGGCCCCGGCATGGATGGCAAGCGTGTTGAAGCCCGGCTTTCGGTCGGCGCTCATTCGCTGAACTCCCTCGCGGCTGGTCTCTGGCGACTATAGCAAGCAGAGCGCGGGGCTGCGCTGGCACTAATCGCTGTTGTTGATGGTGATGATCTCGTATTTGAAGCCTTCACCGTCGGCGAAATCCGCGAACCAAATATTGCGGCTTCCTTCGCCAACCATGAGGCCTTGGTAGTTCTTGAGGTATTGCTCGGGGTCTTGCCCCAGGATCGAGGTTTTGAGCTCAGGCCCGATCACCGTCGCGTAGTGGCCGAGGAACCACGCCTTGGAACGAATGATGCGGTTTGTCTTCCCATAATAGCGCACCGGAAAATGCAGATGGGCCACGAACCAGGCCTTGTCGTCGGCGCGGACGGCCGCCTGGAGCGCGAGGATGGTCTCCGTCTCGGGACTCTGAAACTCCGACTCCGCGGCAAGGGCAGAGGCGGCGCTGAACATGACGAAACCAAGCGCTGCGATGGCCACGCTTCGCATCAATCGCCCGCAACTTTAAGCACGCGGTGCTGCACGCCCTTGGCGCCGAGCAGGGGCCGCTTGCTCGACAGCCTACGGGAATTCACCCCGGCCCAACTGAGCTCGCCGGAAAGCCGGCCATATTCGATCTTCGGACAGCGGTTCATCACCACTTGCAAGCCGGCCTCCTCGGCCAGCCTGGCCGCGTCGTCGTTGCGCACGCCGACCTGCATCCACACCACACGAGCGCCGATCGCAATCGCCTCGCCGGTGATGGCAAGCGCGGCGCCGGAGGCGCGAAAGATGTCGACGATGTCCACCTTCTGCTCGATCTCGCCAAGCGAGGCATAGACCCTCTCGCCAAGGATCTCCTTGCCCGCTTGTCCCGGATTGACCGGGATCACGCGGAACCCCTTCGCCTTGAGATATTTCATGGCGAAATAGCTGGGCCGCGACGTGTTCGGGCTCGCCCCCACCATGGCGATGGTGCGGTATCGCGTGAGGATGTCCCTGATATAGGCGTCGCTATAGGTGTCATGGTTCATCGCAAGGAGATGGGGCGGGAGGTTCTTCGAGCAAAGTCTTCAGCGCGGCCAGCGCGGCGCCCGCTTGTCGATAAAGGCGCCGATGCCCTCTTCGGCCTCGGCATCGAGCATGTTCTCCACCATGACCGCTGAGGCGTAAGCGTAGGCGTCATCGAGCGTCATATCGAGCTGGCGGTAGAAGGCCTCCTTGCCGACTTTCAGCGTCCGCTTCGGCTTCATCGCGATCTGGCGGCCGAGCTCCAACGCCTCGATGACCACGCGGTCCGGCTCGACCACGCGATTGACGAGGCCGAGCGACTTCGCGTCTGGCGCGCTCACCATCTCGCCGAGAAGCAGCATCTCCATGGCGGCCTTGCGCGAGACATTGCGGCTGAGCGCCACCATGGGCGTCGAGCAGAACAGTCCGATATTCACGCCCGGCGTGGCAAAGCGCGCGTCCTGGCTCGCCACGGCGAGGTCACAGCTTGCGACGAGCTGGCAGCCTGCGGCCGTGGCGATGCCGTTCACCGCCGCGATGACGGGCTTTGGCGAGCGCACGATTGCCAACATCATGTCGGAGCAGGCGGCCATGGTCTTGGCGAAGAAAGCGCGACCCCGGTCGGGATCGTTGCGATGCGCTGTCAGCTCCTTGAGATCGTGGCCCGAGGAGAAGGCCGAGCCTGCGCCGGTGATGACGATGGCGCGGACGCCGTCGGAGCGGCCGATCTCGCGAACCGCGCCGGCGAGCGCCGCGATCAGCTCTTCGGAAAGCGAATTGCGCGCCTCCGGCCGGTTCAAGGTGACAAGCGCGACAGGACCCTGGTCCGCGCGCAGCAACACTCCGGCCTCGCTGGCGTGCTGGGTCGCGATCTTTGCCATTCTGTCCATCCGCCTCGTCGTATGAAGCTCAAGCGCCTTATAGCAGAGATGGCGCTCTGCCCTTCTTCCCTTTGTCCTCGGACAGGGAAGCGCGTGAAGACCGCCTTTGCCCGGCGCCATGTGGTGACATGATACCACATCGCTAATGAGCGGTATTTGTTGGAGATTTTGTTTCCGCTTGACGCTTCTCTAGGCAACAGCTAGAAGCGCCGATCCTTCGACCAGAGACCGCGAGCCATGAAGACCTTTTCCGCCACGCCCAAGGACATCGAGAAGACCTGGATCCTCATCGACGCCGGCGGTCTCGTGGTCGGCAGATTGGCTGCGCTGATCGCGATGAGGCTCAGAGGCAAGCACAAGGCGAGCTTCACGCCGCACATGGATTGCGGTGACAACATCATCGTGATCAACGCAGGGCAAGTCGTGCTCACCGGCAACAAGCGCGCCGACAAGGTCTATCATTGGCACACGGGCTATCCCGGCGGCATCAAGGATCGGACCGCCGACAAGATCCTGGAAGGCAAGCATCCCGAGCGGGTGCTGCAAAAGGCGGTGGAGCGGATGCTGCCGCGCGGCCCCCTCGGCCGGCAGCAGCTCAGGAATTTGCGCATCTATGCAGGGCCGGAGCATCCCCACGAGGCGCAGAGCCCGGTGAAACTCGATGTCGCAGCCCTCAACGCCAAGAATGCAAGGAGCGCCTGACGCCATGAGCGAGACCATGACCCTTGAAGATCTTGCTCCGCTGAAGGGCGACACCGCCACACCCCAGGCGCGCGTCTATGAGAAGAAGGTCGACGCCCAGGGCCGCGCCTACGCCACCGGCAAGCGCAAGGACGCGGTCGCCCGGGTGTGGGTGAAGCGGGGTCCCGGCAAGATTACCGTCAACGGCAAGGACCACGTCGCCTATTTTGCGCGGCCCGTCTTGCAGATGATCCTGATGCAGCCGCTCGTCGCCTCCAAGCGCGAGGGCCAATTCGACGTCATCTGCACCGTGAGCGGCGGCGGGCTTTCTGGCCAGGCCGGCGCCGTCCGTCATGGCATCTCCAAGGCGCTTACCCGCTACGAGCCCGAGCTCCGCTCCGTGCTCAAGAAGGGCGGGTTCCTGACCCGCGATGCCCGCACCGTCGAGCGCAAGAAATACGGCAAGGCCAAGGCCCGAAAGAGCTTCCAGTTCTCCAAGCGCTAACGCGGTATTTCTCCCAATTGCTCGTCATGCCCGGGCTTGACCCGGGCATCCATGCCATTGCACCTCAGCACGTGGAGAGGCAAATGGAATGGATTGCCGGGTCAAGCCTGGCAGTGACAAAGAACGTGTGACCTATGGCAAGCAGCAAGACCATCAGAGCCGCCGTGCTCGGCGCGTCCGGTTACACCGGCGCCGACATGATCAGGCTTGCCGCGCGCCATCCCGCGCTCAAGATCACGGCGCTCATCGCCAAGGGCCATGCCGGCCAGAGCTTGGCGCAAGTCTTCCCGCATCTTGCGAGCCTCGATCTGCCGCCCCTGGTCAGCTCGGACCAGGTGGACTGGAGCGAGGTCGATGTCGTCTTTGGCGCGCTGCCGCACGGCGCCGCCCATAGCGAGATCGGCAAGCTCCCCAAGCGCATCAAGATTATCGACATGTCGGCGGACTTTCGCTTACGCGATCCCAAGACCTACGCCGAGTGGTACGCCAACGAGCACAGCGCGCCGGAGCTCATCAAGGAAGCCGTCTACGGGCTGACCGAGCATTATCGCGACCAGATCAAAGGCGCGCGGCTCGTCGCCTGTCCCGGCTGCTATCCGACCGCGGTGCTGCTTGCCCTTCTGCCGCTCGCCAAGGCGAAGCTCATCGCGCTCGACGATCTCATCATCGATGCGAAGTCGGGCGTCTCCGGCGCCGGCCGCAGCTTGAAGCAGAACCTCCTGTTCGCGGAAGCGGGCGAGGGGCTCTCGCCTTACGGCATCGGCAATCACCGCCACGTGCCGGAGATCGAGCAGGAATTGGGGCTCGCGGCGGGGGGTGCCGTGACCATCAACTTCACGCCGCATCTCGCGCCCATGTCGCGCGGTGAGCTTTGCACCTGCTATGTCCGGCTTGCCGGCAAGGCGAGCGCGTCAAATCTCCGCCAGGCGCTTAACGCTGCCTACGCCGGAAGCCCCTTCGTGCGCATCGTGGAGGAGGGTGTCATCCCTGCAACCCAGCATGTGCGCGGCTCCAATTTCTGCCATATTGGCGTGTTCGCCGACCGCATTGCCGGTCGCGCCATCATGGTCTCGGCCATCGACAATCTGGTGAAGGGCTCGGCCGGCCAGGCGCTGCAGAACTTCAATCTGATGAACGGCTTCGACGAGACGCTCGGCCTCGAGCAGCTGCCGCTCTTCCCGTGAAGCGCGCTAACCTCGGCTCTTCACGTAAGAGCCTGGCGCGTCTTCGATGGCCCATAATGGGCCGCCGGAGGGATCGGGGGCCGGCACTTTGGGCCCCGAATAGGCCGCAAGCCAGGACGCCCAGTCGGGCCACCAGGAGCCGGCCGTCTCGGCTGCCGTCGCCATCCACTCCTGCAAATTGGCGGCGGGGCCGTTCGACCAGAATTGATATTTCTTCCTATCGGGAGGATTGACGACGCCGGCAATATGGCCGGACCCCGCCATGGTTAGGCGCACTGGACCGCCGAACAGCTTGCTGCCGCGGAACACCGACGCCGCCGGCGCGATGTGGTCCTCCTTAGTGAAGAGCTCGTAGATCGGGATCTTCACGCGCGAAAGATCGAGCTTTACCCCGCCGAGCTGCATCTCGCCCTTGGCGAGGCGGTTCAGATGATAGAACTCGCGTAAGTAGAAGGCGTGGTTGGCGGCGGGAAGCCTGGTCGAGTCGGCGTTCCAGAACAGAAGGTCGAAGGGGAAGGGCTTCTTGCCGAGCAGATAGTTGTTGACCACGTAAGGCCAGATCAGATCGCGCGGTCGGAGCATGTTGAACACCGCCGCCATGCGCGAGCCGTCGAGATAGCCTTGCTCGGCCATCATCTCCTCGAGGGCTTTCAGCTGCGTGTCGTCGATGAAGACGAGAAGGTCTCCCGCCTCGCTGAAATCGACCTGGGCGGCGAGGAAGCTCGCCGACACCACGCGGTCGTCGCCCTTCGCCGCCATATAGGCGAGCGTGGC
>Ga0214473_10008768_pt1 | contig 11954 bp, 9 predicted proteins | sample RVTome_7_FD_203509 | JGI IMG/M metagenome (GOLD analysis project Ga0214473, IMG submission 203509) | Soil microbial communities from uranium-contaminated site in the Upper Colorado River Basin, Wyoming, United States - RVT98D197 | ecosystem: Environmental > Terrestrial > Soil > Contaminated >...
ATGCTGATGCTTCAAACCAGGCAGTCTCTGGGTACGACTTCACTTTCTATTGCATCTCAGGCGGCCCAAGCCGTTTTGAAGTTGTTCGGTTAACGACTTGACTGAATAAGACGCCAGTAACTAATTAAATAATTTATGGAATCAACTTTCACCGCCTCCACTGATTCTCTTGGATGATGTTCTCGCCTCTTTCAATCGCGAACCCAACCCCGGAGGACTTATCCCCAATCTCTTGACTAATGTTCTGAACGATATCCCAGCACCCCTGATGGCGTTAAAATCCTCGTAATCTTACCACGTCAGGAATATCTAACGACAATCTATGCCCCCGATCATGATGTGGAGCTAAACACCGGGAGCGGCAAGACAAGCTGGTGTATATATTCACTCCCAAATACCACGACTTATCGTGTCAACTTAAGTGCTTATTAGTGTGCCCGAAAACGACGAAACTGGTTTTGCAACTTTTTCCCGGCGGGATGATAAATTTTCTTAGCCGGGGGTAGTATTTTTTCTAATTTAGGTTGTTGAACAGAATTTTTATTGCCATTGAAGATACCGGGAGCAAGCCCCCGGCAATGCGTAACCACAAACAAATTCTATCTTTTTTCTTATCCTTCACTAGCTTGACGTCCAATTTGAAGAAATGGGCTGGCAAATGGTTATGCTGGCATATTTCTTGATTAAAGATGTCCGAAAGGCAGATTTGAAAGCCTATCTGTTTTTGTAAGGTCATAAGGTCTTAGCTAAAAATTTAGAATAATAGGCCTAACCCCGCCAGGCTCTAAAGTTTTTCTAAAAAATTCCGATCAATAAGTAGGTATCGTGAATCCGGCAAACCTTTTAGGAAAACTATTGGAGTCTGTAATTCTTCTTTTATTATAAGAATAGAAGGAAAAACAAGGAGCGGGTGATTGATCCTTACATTTAACTTAGGCAACTTGTTTGGTATTTGCAGTTAATCATGTATAGGCTTGGGACCTGTAATAAACCAATTAAACCCAAAAAATATCCAGAATGATATTTACCATTAATAAAAGAATAATCATTTTAGTGGCGTTAACAGCCATCGGCATTCTGGACATGAGCAGTATCTCCATGGCTGCAACCAAAACCAACAACCTTAATGTAACGGCATCTGTGGCTACAAACTGTAATATCATCAGCGTGACCGATGTCGCCTTCGGTGCGTATGATCCAACGAATGCGACCGATCTCGATGTTAACGGGGATTTGACCTTTCGATGCACAAAAAACACCGCCTTTAAGACGTATATCGTCGGTACTAGGGCGATGGTCGGAGCCGTTAATCTTGATAACCTTAACTTCGAGCTTTATACCGATGCAGGACGCACAACGGTCTACCCCAGCACCAACGCGGGCGGCAGTACCGTTACCCCGAATAACAGTCCAATAATCTCAACGATCTATGGCCGGATCCCAGCTCTTCAGGATGCGAGTATCGATACCTACTCGAAAGTTTTGACGGCCGCAGTAGAATATTAGAATAGCAATCATGTTTAGGGATATTCCATAATGTCCCCGAATATTTTTCACTAACCCACTCAACAAGCAATGGGGAATGCACTCGTTGTCCATGTCAACTATTTCAACAATGATTTTTTCTCATGACTTGGCTTGTAATTCAACAGCGTTCCCAATTATTTTGCAATTTTTTCCCGTTAGGGTGAAAATTTTTCCTTTTCGCGGTGTCGGTTTTTGGCCAAAACTGATTCTTAAGGGTTTTTTTGAAAAAAATATTGCGGTTGAAAATCCCCGATCCATAAATCAACAAAATTTCAACTGGAAGGATTTCCATCTTTTTTCTGATCGCTCATCCGCTTGAAGGCGAATTTTAAAAAAAGGGCCTACTTAAAATTTTTTATTGGCATATTTCTTGATAATAAATCGTCCGATAGACAGATTTAAAAACCCTTTCTATCTTTAAGGGTTTCGAGTTTTTATTTTTAAATGTCAAGAAAATAGACCGGACCCCGCCTCCTCTAAAGTTTTTTTCATTTGTGCCGATAAATAAGTAACCATAATGAGCCCAAGAACCCTTCTTGGGTAAGTTATGATTATGAAATCCTTCTTTCTTAAAAAAATCGGACACAGAAGGAAAAAACAAGGAGGGGGTGATACGAAAGATTAAGTCCTTAAAATTATTGTAGTATCGTTGTAAAATTTATTAAGACTTGGGACCTGTATTAAACCATTTAAACATTAAAATCTATTTTTAGGAGGATATCTATCATGAAAAAAAGATTGATCATTTTAGCGGTTTTAGCCGCCATCGGCATTCTGGCCATGAGCAGTGTCTCCATGGCCGCCACCAAGACCAACAACCTTCAAGTAACGGCAGCCGTTCAGGCCAACTGTAATTTCATCAGTGTGACCGACGTTGCCTTCGGCGATTACGATCCAACCTCCGCTACCGATCTGGATGTAAACGGAGATATGACCTTCCGCTGTACCAAAAATACAGCCTATAAAACTTATCTCGTTGGTACCCGTCAAATGGTTGGGGCCGTGAACGCCGACAACCTGGATTTCGAACTCTACTCCGATGCCGGCCGTACCACGGTTTACCCCATCGACAACTCCGGCGGCAGCAGCAATGCACCGGATAACAGCCCTATCACCTTAACCATCTATGGCCGGGTCACGGCCCTTCAGGATGTGAGTGTGGATACCTACTCGAGAACGTTGACGGCCACAGTCGAATATTAGGGATAAAACAGGATGGCCATTCGCTATCACAACCAAAAGGGTGAGGGTAAAAACTCACCCTTTTTGTTTTAACCGCTCAACAAAAAAGGAAACAACCATGAAGCACAGAAAACCGAGAAAAATTGGGTTTCATTTGAGGGTTTGGGAAATGACGGCTATCGGGCTTTTCCTGGCCTTGTTCCTGGCCAATCATTCAGCAGCCGCCAACTTCGACCTCAAACCTATAAAAATATTTTTGGATCCCCAGACCAGAATAGAAAAACTTATCTTGAGGAATGTCAGCGAGGAGGATTTAACGGTACAGATCAAGGGTTATCAATGGAACCAAAATGAAAAAGGACAGGATATCTATCAGGAAACCAAGGATATTATCATTTTCCCCAGGATTGCCACCCTTAAAAAAGAGGAAGAAAAAATTGTCCGGATCGGCACCAATCTGAATTCCGGTTCCATGGAAAAGACCTATCGGATATTTGTGGAAGAAATACCGACCAGCGAAAAGAAAGACACCAGCGGCTCCACGGTTCATATGTATATGAAAATCGGGGTCCCTGTATTCATTAGCCCGGTGAAAAAGGAAGAAAAAGGGACGATCGAGGCCGTTCACCTTCAGAAAGGGAAGGCGGAGATTAAAGTGCAGAATAAAGGAAATCTTCATTTCCTGGTAACCGCTGTCCAGATCAAGGGGGAAAATACCCAGGGAAAAGAAGTCTTTTCCACCGTCATCGGCGGATGGTACATTTTAAGCGGTCTGTCCAAGGCCTATGAGGTTTCCATCCCCCAGGATGTATGCAGCAAAATGGACAAACTGACTATTGAAGTCAAGACCAACAATAACGTCATTTTCAAAGAACAGCTTCAGGTGGAAAAACCGATGTGCGGACAATCCATATAGTGACAATGGCCTTATGCCAAAAGGAAAACGAACAGAAAGCACCAAGCTCATTACAACAGGCCGGGCATGTGATTGTTACCCAATGCTGCTTAAAGACCAAATATACAGGTTTGTCCTGTCCAAAGTTGCACAGGTAGAGACCTATGCCGGACGGCTCTCCTCCCAACTTAACCGGCTGGTCCCGCTAAAAAAAATAATAACCCCCCTCTCTTTAATTTTTTTTTCCACCCTTTCGGTAAGCCTTTTCCCCTTGCCGCCGGCCCAGGCCATGGAAACCATTATTCCCGTCATCTATCTTAATGAAGAACAAAAGGGCGAATATTTTGTAAAAATGACGGAGGATCATGATTTTTTGATCAAGGCTGAAGACCTTAAAGCAATCGGTTTGCTGGACCCCAAGGGGAAGTCCCAGGACGTTGAAGGGATATCCTATCTTTCTCTGAAGTCTTTGGCCAAGGTTACTTTTTTCTTTGATGAAAAAAAACTGGCCCTCAAGATACAGGCCTCCCCGGAACAGTTGGCCAGAACCGTCCTGGATTTTTCAAATAAACGACAGAAAGCTATCTATTATTCCAAGGAAAACAGCGTATTTTACAATTATGGCCTCACCCTCAATGCGGGGAAAGGGTTCAAATATGAATCCTTCAGCACTACCGGTCAATTAGGGATCAGGGTGGGCAATTTCTTATTATTATCGGATTCCATTGTTTCCACTACCGGTTCGGAAACAAAATTCAACCGCCTCATGTCCAGTATTACCTATGACCGGCGTGACCGGATGGATGCCTTTGTCTTTGGGGATTTTTATACTACCTCCGGCAATCTGGGGTCTTGCCAGGTCCTTGGGGGCCTGAGTTATTCCAAAAATTATTCGGCCGACCCCAATGTGATCAAAAGACCGGTTCAGGGATATCAGGGTTTTGTCACCCTGCCCTCGGAAGTCAGTGTTTATCTGAACGGGGTCCGCATCAAAAGTGAAAAAGTACCGGCCGGGGGATTTGACCTAAAAAATATCCTGGCCTACGGCGGACGGCAGGATATGGAAATCGTCATCAAAGATGCCTTTGGAAGGGAACAGCACATTGCCAATCCTTTTTATGTCTCCGATACCCTTCTGTCCAAAGGGTTTCATGATTATAGTTACAACATAGGCTTCCAGAGAAATAATATCGGTGCCAGTGAAGACCAATACGGTGATCCGGCCTTCCTGGGTTTCCATCGTTATGGTCTGACCAATAACCTGACCGTCGGTTTAAGGGGGGAAGCGGCCGGCGGCCTTTATAACATGGGGCCCAATTTTTCTTATGGGACTAATTTCGGGGTTTTTGATCTGGCCCTGGCCGGCAGTCGGGACAAAGGAGACAAGTCGGGTTGGGCCGGTTCGGTCAATTACACCTTTCAGGGTAAAAGATTTAATACCCGATTAGGTTTTTCTAATTATGCAGAGGATTATGCCACCATTTCCACTTCCGAGAATACCGGTCTATCCCTATCCGGAAAAACCAAGTATGAAGCCTATGCCGGTGTCGGGTTCGGCACCAAAAGCTTCGGTTCCGTGGGACTCAATTATTCCAAAGCGGTAAAATATGATAATGGAGAGAGACAGATTGCAGGTATACTCTATTCGAAAGGCATCGGGAGGAATTTTTCCCTTTCCCTTTCCCTGACCCACACCAATGAAAACGGTCCCGATACCAACACCAGGGAAATAGATTTTTTTGTCAGCCTCACCTATTACCCCTGGAAAGAAACAATCATGACCAATACGGGTATGACCGGAGACCAGTTCAGGGGGAACATACAAGTTCAAAAGAATGCCCCCATAGGGGAAGGCTATGGGTATCGAGCTGCCCTGGACGTTTCGGAAGAGCAGGATAAACTCGTCACCCGCTTCAGACCCTATTTTCAGTATAAAGGCCCCTATGGGATTTATTCCACCGATATCACCACTTCATTCGGGGGGACCAACAATTATCAAAGCTATCAATTCAACGCCTCGGGGGCTATTGTTTATGTGGGAAAATCTTTCGGGTTCAGCCGGCCGGTGGACGACAGTTTTGCCATCGTTAAGGTGGGCAAGGTTCCCGGGGTTCGGGTCTTTCACAATAACCAGCTGATCGGAAGAACAGACCGGTCCGGCACCGCCGTGCTGCCCACTTTCCATTCCTACGATGAAAACCAGATCCGGATCAACGACAAAGACATACCCCTGGAGTATGCCCTAAAAAAGGTCTCCAGGATTGTTTCCCCGCCCTTACGCAGCGGCACCCTGATCAAATTTGAGGCCAAAAAGGTCCAGGCCTTCACCGGAATGCTGACAATAGAAAAAGACGGCCAACGACTGCCGGTGGAATTTCAATTGATCAACCTGAAGAAAAACGAAAAAATCATTTCCTTCCAGACCGGAAGGGGTGGGGAATTTTTTATTGAGGAGGCCGAGGCCGGCACCTTTCAGGGCTCATTTAAATACGGCGAAAAGAAAGTCACTTTTACCATCACCATACCCAAAAGCAATGAGACCATCATCGACGGGGGGGAAATCCATGTCCAGATTCAGCCTTAATCTTTTAGGGGTCTTTTTATTTTGCCTCTTTTTCACAGTTGAGGCCTATGCCGCCGCTGACTGTAATTTTCAAACCGTAACCGACGTCAACTTCGGCAGTTACGATGTCTTGTCCGGTCTTAATAATGATTCAACGGGCAGTTTAACCGTATCGTGCTCCGGCCAAACCTGGACTACGGTTACTACCTCCATCGGCGCCAGTCCCAATTCCGGAGGTTTCAATCCAAGGCAGATGCTCCAAGCCAGTGGAACAGACCTGCTGAATTATAATCTTTATACCAATTCCACCAGGACCACCATCTGGGGAGACGGCACCCAGGGCACCTCAACCGTTACTACCAGTATCCATAAGAATCACCCTTGGAACGGAACGATCTACGGACGCATCCCGCCGGGTCTGAATGTGGGGATAGGGACTTATAGTGAAGCGCTGGTGGTCACAATAAATTTTTAGGGGATATAATCCGGGGTAGAAAGACGAAAGCCTTAATTTGAAGTCAGAAATTCGCGATAATATCTCAACACTTTGAGCTCCGAAACAGCCACTTACCTTTTCTTCCGTTTATTATCCAGATATTCCACCGGCTGGACCGAGATGGTAAAAGGCCAGGGATATAAGCCGGGGGTTGTATTTTTGGAAAGAATACCTCGATAACTTAATTCAATGGTCTCCTTTTTCAGCCGGGTATAGGGTTGAAGGATAAAGGCGTTTCCGTTTTCCAATTGGGCCGGATTGTTCAGCCCTTGAATATGAACCTCCTTGAAAGGCCCCAGGGACCCCTCAAAGGCCAAAAGGTATCCATTCGGATTGTTGCTTTCCACCTCAAAAAGGGAGACCGAGGGAAGTTCCAGATAGCCTCTTTGAACATCCGGTTGGGAAATCGTAATCTCCGGCAGCTGGAAAAGGATATTCAAATGCAGGCGCGGAGGGACCGTAGCCCTGACATTTAATTCTGCTGCCCAAAGGACGGGGACGGTTTCGTTGGAAGGCAGGAAAGTAATGAGAAATACTATAGGGATGAGGACAGTCAAGTAGAGGGTAAAGTATTTCAGTTTAGAAATAACCATCGTCCTGGAATCGGCTTATTCATTCTCTTCTTGGTTAATCTTTTTAACTCATCCTCTCAAAAAAAACAAGAAAAAGATAGGTCAAAATCAATCGGCTGGAATTTTTTAGAAGGTTCCTGTGGATGATCCGGAAGATCTATCCCGGATGGACGGAGATGGAAAGAGGCCAGGCATAGGAGCCGGGTTGGGTATTTTCGGAGAGAATAAAGCGGTAACTCAGATTCATGGACACCTTGCCCTTTACAGAAGGCTGGAAAACGACGGCCTGGCCGGAATTAAGCTGAAGGGGACTGGCCAGCCCTTGGATCCGGACCTCTTTAAAGGGCCATAAGGATCCTTCAAAAGCCAACATGTAACCGGAGGGGGAGTTGGTTTTCACCTCCAGGCGGGAGGCCGAAGGCACATCAAGATAACCCCGCTGGATATCCGCTTCGGTGATCTGGATTTCCGATACTTGAGAGATAAGATTAACCTGAATGTAAGGCAGGACCCGGGAAGATACGGTCAGTCTGGCTGTCTTTATCACAGCGAAGGTTTCTTGTGCGCTCAGGAATAAATGAAAAACCAGCGCCGCTGCAAAGGCAGCCACACCGACACCACACCATTTCAGTTTAGGAGGACACATAGGCTTGGGACCTTTATTGTAATCTGCTCCTTTTCCGTGGGTACTAAGCTAACATACACACCGTCAAAAATCAAGCAAAAAACTTCTTTTTTTAAATTTTTTCAACCCTAACGCCAAATACTTGTCACATTAAAACCTACCGTTCCGGTCCCTTCATGATCTGCAACTTTCCCTATAATCCCTTTAATCTTTTTTATCCTTTTTATCCCTTTAATCGCTTTAATCCTATTTCCTTGAACCTTTTTTACCGTCTTTTACAGAAATGACATATCAGAACTTTAGTACCCCTGTTATTGAAATACCACACAGTTGCCAGTTCCATGATTCTTTGAATCCCTGTTCTCAGCTATTCAAGTTAAACGGAAAAAAAACCGATAAAATCCTATCCAAAGATATTTGAAATTTTTCTGTGGCGAGGTGCGAGTTTCGGGTAGCGAAGTTAGAGAAAAATTCTCAGATTACAGAAGTAACCATCTATAAAGGAATGGGGAAAAATAATCAGAACGGCTGGTAAGAGTCGGCAAGGCCAATAATCATGGAACTGCAAACCATGAATATGAACGTGGAAGAAGTATCAAACTGGCTGCATATTCCGCCATCGACCATTTATAGTCTATGTCGCCTTGGTGAGATCCCCTGCAATAAAATCGGCAAGCAATGGCGGTTTGAACGGAGGCACCTTGAGACCTGGTTGATTCAAAAAACCCTTGAGATCTGCGTTCCCTTGAAGGTAAACGATCCATCCTTATAGGATAAGGCTTTAAATCCCTCCAAAAATATTTGCATTTTTGGTTTAAATCCGAACTTCGAAATCCGAAACAAATTGAAGCTCCCTGCACCAAGGTGCAGGGAATCTTCCAGGCAAGGAAAGGGTTTATTTGTTGTAGTTCGCTCGCTAACCCACGCAGCAAGCTGCGGGGAATGCGCTCGCTATTCCTGTTCAAATGATCAAATTTAAAAATCAAAAACATTTTTGTTTTGATCATTTATATTTTGGCCCTTCGTGCTTGTTTCGGATTTGTTCCCTAGGGTCACTCCCCTCCCGATTGCATCGGGACGGGTTCCCGGTTTCGTAATTCGAATTTCGGATTTAAAGATTACGCCGGTTCAACGGTTATAAATAAATTCTAAGATCGGGTAAAGAAAGAATCTATCAAAACCGACTTTTCAGGTTGCCAAAACATCCTTTATTTTTTTTGAAAGATCATCGAGCCGGAAGGGTTTCTGCAGAAATACCTGCGCCCCTCCCCGATCCATGATCTCCTTCGCCTCACCTTCCAAACTGTAACCGCTGGCCAGGATCACCTGGACCCGGGGATTGATGGATTTTATGATATCGATCGCTTGGCCCCCCCCGATCCCCGGCATTACCATATCCATGATCACCAGGTCAAAGAGATTGGGATCGCTCTGAAAGCGCTCCACGGCCTCTTCCCCGCTGCGGGCGATCACGACCTGATATCCCAGCCCGGTTATCATCGATCCAACCACTTCGGTTATGACCTTCTCATCATCAACCAGGAGAATGATTTTGGGACCCGTTTCGGTCTCCTGAAAGGATTGATCTTTGACGACCGGTTCGTTGGGCGATGCCGGAAGGTAAATATTGAACGTCGATCCTTGCCCTTTTTCGCTGAAGACTTCAATCATACCGCCATGTCCCTTGATAATGCCATAGGCGGAGGCCAAACCGAGTCCAATCCCTCTGCCCATCTCTTTGGTGGTAAAAAAAGGATCGAAAATACGTTCCCTGGTCTTTTCATCCATCCCCACCCCCGTATCCGTGACGGATACCTTCACATAGGGACCGGGCGTTATTTCATAGGGTTGGACAACGGATTCATCCAACAGGACATTTTCCGTCTCCAGATAAAGGGTGCCCCCGCCGGGCATGGCATCCGCGGCATTGATGAAAAGGCTCAGAAGGACCTGTTCTATTTGCCCTCGATCTGCCTCCACAAGCCAGGGGGGCTTTGCAAACTGACGACGGACTCGAATGGCCTTTTTCATTCTTTCGAACATGGAGGAGGCCTTGTCGACCAATTCACTTAGGTTGGTGGGCAAGATTTCATAGCGTCCGCCGCGGGCATATCCTAACAACTGCCGGGTCAATTCGGCCCCGGTCTTAACCTGAGCCCCTATAGCCTTGAGTCTTTCGTAAAACGGATGTCCGGGATCAATATCCAACAACATTAAGGAGGCGTACCCCTGGATCCCCATGAGCAGATTGTTAAAATCATGGGCAATGCCTCCAGCCAAAGTCCCGATGGCCTCCAGTTTCCTGGCCTGGTTAAGCTGCTGGTTCAGTCGTTCCCGGTCTGCCTCGACCTTCTTTCTGTCGGTAAAGTCCTGAACGATTCCCCGGAAGCCGATGGGATTTCCTTTGGCATCACGGATCAGCGAGACTGACATATTCAAATAGGCAACCTGGCCGTCCTTACGGATAATTTCATAATCAAAAATCTTGGAAGGGATTCCCGTTCGGTATATTTCGTTAAATATTTTATAAATTCTTTTGGCTGTTTCCGGTGTAGCGTATCGGCGGTTGTTCATACCCATGAGCTCTTCCCGGGGATATCCGAATATCCGGCAGGCGGCATCATTAAAAAAAGTCATATTGCCGGCCAGATCCACTTCATAACAACCGGACTCTACGTTTTCCACAAAATCCCGGAATTTCTCCTGCTCCGCTTCCATTCTTTTTAGTTCGGTGACATCCCAGGTAATACCGCGGAAACCAATAATATGCCCGGCGGCATCACGGTTTAATGAAGCCGACAATTGCATTCGCCTGGCAGTTCCATCCTTGCGAATAATTTCATAATCCAAATCAAACCTCGTGGCAGAGGCCCCAAATCGGTATTTTTCATTGAATCCGGTAAAGACTTTTTTTGCTGTTTCCGGTGACATATATTCCCGGTTATTCATACCTATCAATTCTTCACGGGTGCGCCCATGATACCGACATACGGCTTCGTTGACAAAAGTATAATTCCCGGCCAAGTCAACTTCGAAATATCCTTCTTCCATATTTTCAATGATACTGCGATACTTCTCTTCACTTTCCCTTAGGGACTCCTCGACCTCCTTGAGCCGAGTGATTTCAGTGGTCATGGTCAATAGACAGTCTTCGCCTCTAAACCGGTAAGGACGGGCCGATACCAGGTCGTAAATAATAGACCCGTTTTTGCGCCGAAATTTGACCTCCATCCCTTCCACGAAACCGTCCTGACGTAAGCCATTAATCAGCCTTTGCCGGCCATCGGAATCAGCATACAGATTTAAGTCAAAGGGGGTTCGGCCGATGACTTCTTCAGGACTATATCCAGTCAATCGGCAGAAGGCTTTATTGACCTGAAGGTAACGCCCGTCACTGATCCGGGTGATGGCAGCCAATTGCGGGGCCATTTCGAACATGTTTTGATAGAGTTCCGCAAATTCCCGCAGATCGCCCCCCAAGGTCTCCAACTCTTGAACACGGCTCCGTAGGACCTTCAGCTCTTCCAGAAGCTGAGCCTTGGTTTTTCCCCGATCGTCCCTGATCACCCTTTCAATCCTTCCTCATCCAGAACCTGCCGCACCTTTTTTGAAAGATCCGTCAGGCTGAAGGGTTTCTGCAGAAAACCTTTACAGCCGCGATCCATTATGGTCTTGGCCTGCCCATTAATACTGTATCCGCTGGAAAGAATCACTTTTATCTGATGATCGATTTCTTTCAGCCGGTCAAAGGTTTCCCCGCCCCCCATTTCCGGCATGATCATGTCCAAAATGACTAAATCAATCAGACGGCCTTCCCGGCGGTAGATCTCTACCGCTTCCGATCCGTTCCGGGCACTGATAACCCGGTACCCCAATCTTTCCAGAAGCCTCCGCCCAATTTGAACTATGTCCTCTTCATCGTCCACAAAGAGAATGGTCCCGGTCCCGGTTAAAATTTCTTCGGGGAAATTGGTCTCCTCTTTTATTTTTTTCTCGGTCACCGGGAGGTAGATATTAAAGGTGGTTCCATGACCTTTTTCACTGTATATATTAATAATGCCGCTGTGATTTTTTACAATTCCGTAGGCCGAAGC
>Ga0214473_10008770_pt1 | contig 11953 bp, 12 predicted proteins | sample RVTome_7_FD_203509 | JGI IMG/M metagenome (GOLD analysis project Ga0214473, IMG submission 203509) | Soil microbial communities from uranium-contaminated site in the Upper Colorado River Basin, Wyoming, United States - RVT98D197 | ecosystem: Environmental > Terrestrial > Soil > Contaminated >...
CACCGCCCACACCTGGGACGGCATCTACCAGGGAGAGTCGGGCGCGCTCAACGAGGCCTTCTCCGACATCATGGCCACGGCCGTCGAGTTCTTCCACCAGCCGGCCGGCACGGGCCGGCTGCTCGCGGACTACTTCCTGGGCGAGGACCTCGCCTACCGCTTCGACCCGAGCCGAACCGGGGTGCGCTCGATGGAGAACCCGGGCCTCTACTGCTCGGCGACGCTCGGAGTCTGCGACGCCGACCACTACTCCAGGCGCTACCGGGGTACAGCCGACGGCGGCGGGGTTCACCACAACAGCGGCATCGCGAACCAGGCCTTCTACCTGACGGCCGAGGGCGGGGTGAACCGCACCTCGGGCCGGCGCGTCGTCGGGCTCGGACCGGGCGGGCGCGAGAGGGCCGAGCGTGTCTTCTACCGGGGCTTCACCGCCTACCTCACGCCGTCGGCCAGCTTCCGAGACGCGCGCGCCGCCACCGTGCGTGCCGCGCGCGAGCTCTACGGCGAGGCCGAGGCCGCGCAGGTCGCTGCGGCCTGGTCGGCCGTGGGCGTCGAGTAATCAGTCTATCGGCGTGAACGGCTCGGCAAGGACTTGCGCCATGCGGCGTGCGAGCTCGTCGGCCGTCGGGCGCAGGTCGGGGCTGCGATTGAGCGCCTGCAACACCAGTGCCTCGAGCGCGGGCGAGACGTCGGGGCGGCGCGCGCGCAGCGACGGCGGGTCCTCCTCGGCCTGCATCGCGACGAGCGCCAGCGGGTCGGCCGTGCTCGGGATGAACGGCAGCCGACCCGTCAACATCTCGTAGAGCATGGCGCCGACGCTGTAGATGTCGGACTTGGGGCCGTACGCCCCGCGGCGAAAGCGCTCGGGCGCCATGTAGGCCGGCGTGCCCAGCAGCGAGCCGTCGATCGTCAGGCTCTGCCCGATCGCCGACTCCGCCGCCAGCTTGGCGATGCCGAAGTCGAGGATCTTGGTCACCTCGACGCCGGACGTGCGGTGCAGGAACACGTTCGAGGGCTTGATGTCGCGGTGGATCAGGCCCACGGCGTGCGCGGCCGCGAGCGCCGAGCACACCGGCACGACGATTTCCCCGCAGCGCTCCGGGCGCAGCGGGCCGCGCTCATCGAGCTCTTTCTCGAGCGAGTGGCCCTCGAGCAGCTCCATCACCAGGTACGCGACGCCACCCGGGTTGACGGCGAAGTCGAGCACGGCGACGGCGTTCGGGTGCTGGACGCGGCAAGCGGAATGGCCCTCGCGCCGGAAGCGCGCGAGCGCCTCGGGGTCGGTCCCCGCGCTCGTCGCCAGGATCTTGATCGCCACATCGCGGTCGAGCTCGAGGTGGCGCGCGCGGAACACCGTCCCGAAGCTGCCGCCGCCGATCGGCTGGTCGAGCCGATAGCGTCCGCCCAGCACGCTGCCGGGAACCGCCTGCGCGGGGCTGCGCGGCTCGACCGCCGCGGCGGCCTCGGTCCGCAGCGCCTGCTTGGTGCGCAGATGCGTCTGGATGCGCGCGAGCGCCACCGGGAAGTCGACGGGCTTGGTGATGTAGTCGTTGGCGCCCAGCGAGAGCGCCTCGACCACGTCCTCGCTGTCGGTTTTCGCGGTCACCATCAGCACCGGCAAAGCCGCGGAAGAGCGTGTCGCGCGCAGCGTGCGCAGCACGTCGAGCCCTGTCATGCCGGGCATCATGATGTCGAGCAGCACCATGTCGACGCTGCCGCGCCGGACCAGCTCGAGGGCTTCGGGCCCGCTCGAGGCGGCGAGCACCTGGAAGCCCGATCGCTGCAGGCGCCGCGCCATCAAGTCGCGGTTGGCCGGCAGATCGTCCACGACCAGGATGGTGGCGGCCGGATCCTTCACGACGAGGCGCTCCGCCCCGCGGGCGGCCCGGCCTGGAGGTAGCGGGACGGCAGCGCCCGACCGAGCCGGGCCGCGAGCGCCCGCGATGCCGCGGCCACGGCGGCGAGGTCGACGCCGGTTTCGATGCCCATCCCGTGGAGCATGTACAGCAGGTCCTCGGTCGCCAGGTTGCCCGAGGCGCCGGGCGCGTAGGGGCAGCCCCCGCTGCCGCCGGCGGCGCTGTCCACGACCGTGACGCCTTCCTGGAGCGCGGCGAGCACGTTCGCGAGCGCCGTGCCGCGGGTGTCGTGGAAGTGCACGGCCACGCGACCGGCCGGGACGATTTCGGCGAGACGCCCGAGGAGCTCGCTCACCTGCGTCGGCACAGCGACACCGATGGTATCCCCGATCGACACCTCGTCACAGCCGGCCTCGACCAGGCGCCGCGCGACGAAGCTCGCGCGCTCCGGGGCCACCCGGCCCTCGAAGGGGCAGCCGAACGCGGTCGACAGGTAGCCGCGCACGCGCAGCCCCTGCTGGCGCGCTTCCGGCACGAACTCGGCGAAGCGCGCGAAGCTCTCGTCGATCGACGCGTTCGTGTTGCGGCGGCTGAAGCTCTCGCTCGCCGCTGTGAAGACGGCGATCTCGCGCGCGCCGGCCGAGAGCGCGCGCTCGAAACCCTGGCGGTTCGGCACCAGCACCGGCAGCCGAACGCCTTGCGGCTTGCGGACGCGCCGCAGCACCTCGTCGGAGCCGGCCATCTGCGGGACCCATTGCGGCGAGACGAACGCTCCCACCTCCACGACCGCAAGGCCCGCCGCGATCAGCCGGTCGCAGAAGGCGACCTTGTCCTCGACCGTGAGCGAGGCACTCTCGTTCTGCAGCCCGTCGCGCGGGCCGACCTCGACGACCGTGACGCGCGACGGCATGCGGCCGCTCACTCGCGGTCCCCGGGGTCGCCGATCTCCACGAGCGCGCGCCCGGGAGCCACCATCTCCCCCTCGCGCGCATGGACGGCGCGCACCACGCCGTCGCGCGGAGCGCGGAGAGCATTTTCCATCTTCATCGCCTCGACGATCAGCAGCTCCTCCCCTTTCGTCACGCGCTGGCCGACCGCCACCTTGACGGCGCTCACGCGCCCGGGCATCGGCGCCTCGAGCGCGCCTGTGTCGTGGCGCGTCGGCCGGCGCGCGTCTTCGCGCGCCTCGAGCAGCCGGTAGGCGACGCCGTCCCAGAACAGGTGCAGCGTGCCACCCTCGCGCGCAAAGTGTAGCGTCGCGGGCTGCCCCGCATGCTCCACGATCGAGCGCCCCTCGCCGGCCGAGCGCAGCGACAGGCGCAGCGGCTGTCCGTTGACCACGACCTCCCACTCGCCCTTCGCCTCGCGCACCTCGACCTCGAAGAGCTCCTCGCCGCAGCGCAGCCGCATCACGCGCTCCCGCCGAGCCGCCAGGGGCCGAGGCTCGCCCAGGGGTCGGGAGCCTTGCGGCGCGCCCCACCACCACCGTTCTTGCCGAGGCGCAGCGTCGCGGCCAGGGCGGCGATCGCCAGGGCCGGAGGACAGGCCGGCGGCCGCAGCTCGTGCAGGTGCTCCTCGATGAAGCCGGTATGGAGCTCACCCGCCGCGAAGGCCGGGTGCTCGACGATCGCGCGGAGCCGCGCGAGGTTGGTCACGACGCCGAGAACCACCGTCTGCCGAAGCGCCGCGCGCATGCGCGCGGCCGCCTCGCTCCGGTCGCGGCCCCAGGCCACGATCTTCGAAAGCAGCGGATCGTAATGGACGGTGACCTCGCTGCCGACTTGAAGCCCCGAGTCGACGCGGATGCCCGGCCCCTCGGGCTCGGAGAGGTGGAGCACGCGACCCGGCGACGGCAGGTCGTCCTGGTCCGGGTCTTCCGCGTAGAGGCGGCACTCGATCGCATGTCCGCGGCTTTCGACCTGCTCCTGAGCCAGCGGCAACGCGCGGCCCGCCGCGACCTCGAGCTGGAGGCGCACGAGGTCGAGGCCGGTCACGGCTTCCGTCACCGGGTGCTCCACCTGGAGCCGCGTGTTCATCTCGAGAAAGTAGAAACGGCCGTCGGGCGCCAGCAGGAACTCGACCGTTCCCGCTCCCAGGTAGCTCGCGGCGCGGGCCGCGGCGACACCCGCCTCGCACAACTCGAGGCGCTGCGGCGGCGAAAGCGCCGGGCTCGGCGTCTCCTCCACGATCTTCTGGTGTCGGCGCTGGATCGAGCACTCGCGCTCGCCCAGCTGGAGCACCGCGCCATGGGCGTCGGCCACCACCTGCACCTCGACGTGCCGGGAGCGCTCGATAAAGCGCTCGAGGAGCAGTGTCTCGGTGCCGAAGGCCGCGCGCGCCTCGCGCCGCGACGCCGCGAGCGCCGAGGCCAGATCTTCGGCACGGCGGACCACGCGCATGCCCTTGCCGCCGCCGCCACGCGCGGGCTTGAGCAGCACCGGCCAGCCGATCCGCTCCGCCTCGGCGAGCAGGCGCCCGTCGTCCTGGGCGTCGCCGTCGTACCCTGGCAGCACCGGCACGCCGCCCGCCGCCATGCGGCGCCGGGCTGCCTGCTTGTCGCCCATCAGCCGGTGTACGTCGCCGGGCGGGCCCACGAACACCAGCCCCGCGTCGCGCACCGCGTCGGCGAAGTCGCCGCTCTGGCTCAGGAAGCCGTAGCCGGGGTGGATCGCCTCGGCGCCCGTCTCGCGCGCGGCGCGCAGCATCGCCTCGATCGACAGGTAGGAGCGCAGCGCTTCCGCGGGTCCGATCGCGACCGACTCGTCCGCCTCGCGTACGTGACGCGCACCGCGGTCGGCCTCGGAGTAGACCGCCACGGTGGCGATACCCATCGCGCGGCAGGTGCGAAAGACCCGCACCGCGATCTCCCCGCGGTTCGCGACCAGCAGCTTTCGGAAGGGCGGCGTCACCGCGTTACTTCAGCACAAATCGAGGCCTCCCGCTTCGGCGGGCCGAAGCCGCGCGCTAGCTCGGCCCCAGGAAGCGCAGCGCGACGATCGTGACGTCGTCGTACTGGGGGGCGTCGCCGACGAAGTCGTCGAGCCGCTCGAGCAGGCCCTGGACGATGTGCTCGGCCGATGCCGCGGCACACTCCCCGAGGTACGACTCGAGCCGCGGCGTCTGGAACTCCTCCTCGGCCGCGCTGCGCGCCTCGACGACGCCGTCCGTGTAGAGCAGGACCGCGTCGCGCGGGGCGAGCTGCAGCCGGCTCCCGCGGTACTCGTGTGCTTCGACGGCGCCCAGCGCGGGGTCGACCGGGCCGGGCAGGGTCGTGACTCTTCCGCCCGGCTCCAGGCGATAGGTGGGGTTGTGGCCGGCGTTCACGTACTCGAGCTCGCCGGTCGCGAGATCGAGGCGGGCGGCGAACACGGTCACGAACATGGCGCGCTCGTTGTCGCGCGCGAGCTCCCGGTTCATGCGCGCGACGGCCTCGGCGACCGACGCCGATCCCGGAGCGATCGCGCGGAAGAGCGTCTTGGTCACCGCCATGAAGAGCGCCGCGCCGACGCCCTTGCCCGACACGTCGCCCACCAGCAGCCAGACCCGCCCGCCGTCGGCCATCACGTCGTAGAGGTCGCCGCCGACCGTGCGCGCGGGCCTCAGCGCGGCGTTCACGTCGATCCCGCCGAGGTGGGGGAACGCCTTCGGCAGCATCGCCATCTGGATGTCGTGGGCGAGGTCCAGCTCGCGGTCGAGCAGCCGCCGGCGCGCGGTCTCCTCGGCGTGCGCGATGTTCCGCAAGCGCATCGCGGCGGCCGAGGCGAGCGCCATCAGCAGCTCCAGGTCGTCCTCCTGAAAGGGGTGCAGCCGGCTCTTGGCGCTCAGGACGATCATGCCGAGGCAGCCCTCGCTGTCGATGAGCGGCGCCGCGAGCAGGCTGCGCACGCCCGAGAAGACGATGCTTTCGGCCTTCGCGAAGCGCTCGTCCATGCGCGCGTCCAGGACGAGCGCGGCCACGCCCTTCTCGGTCACCTCCTGCGCGAGCCGGCGCGAGTAGAGCGGCTCGCCCGTGACGCCGCGCTCTCGCCGGAGCGCCGCGCGCTTCAGCTCGCCCTTCTCGTTGCGCAGGAAGACGGCGCCCTCCTCGGGCTGGAGCTGGGCGAAGACGCGGTCGAGGATCAGGTCGAGCAAGGCCTCGAGCGTGATCGGAGCGGCGAGCGCGCGGTGGACCTCGTTGAGCAGCCGCAGGCGCGAGGCGAGCCCCCCGCTTTCGCCCGCGGCCGGAGCCGCGAGCAGCTCGCTCGCGGGCCGGAAGATGGTGCTCTCGGGGAGCCGCTCGTCGGTGCCCCCGGTGAGGCCGTCGCCCACGGCCTGCGGGGGAAGCTCGCCGCCGGGGTCAGCGACGACGATGCGGCTCTCCGCCAGGCGGATCACGTCCCCGGGCCGCACCGGCATCGGCTGCGCGACCGGTCGTTCGTTCAGGAACGTCGTGTTGCGCGAACCGAGGTCTTCGAGGAACCAGCTTCCCTCGCGGAGCACGAGGCGCGCGTGCTGCCGCGACAGGTAGCGGTCGGCGAGGACCACGTCGGCCTTCGACGAGCGGCCGAGCACGGCGGCCTCCCCGCGCACCTCGTGGCGGAAGGGCTCGCCGTCGCGCGGCTGCACGTGCAGGTGGAGCGTGCTCACGGGGACGCTTTGGCCTCGATCCGGGCGAGCGCCTGCGCGCGGGCAGGCTCGACCGCGAACAGGCTCATGAAGCCGGCGAGCTCGAGCACCGTCCGCACGCCCGGCCCCAGGCCGCACAGCACGAGCGCGCCCGCGGGCGGCTTGAGCCGCTTGGCCGCGACCAGCAGCACGCGCAGGCCGGCGCTGCTGATGTACTCGACGCCGGCCATGTCGATCACGAGCCACCGCTCGCCGGCGTCGAGCCGAGTGGCCACGAGGCGTTCGAGCTCCCCCGAGCTCACCGAGTCCACACGGCCGACCGGGGCGATCACCAGCGCCCCGGTCGTCCTCTCTTCACCGATCTCCATGCCGCCCCCTACTGCTCCATCGCCACGAGATGCCTCACGAGTCGCAGCGAGTTCCAACCGCCCTTGCGCTCGTAGTGGACCTCGTCCATCAAGCGCTTGACGAGCTCGATTCCGAGCCCCCCGATCGGCCGTTCGTCGATTCCCAGCGAGGTGTCCGGGGCCGCCGCAGCGAGCGGGTCGAACGGAGGGCCGTCGTCCTTGATCCGTACCTCGCAGCGGGGCGGGTCGCCCGGCTCGAGCTGCAGCTCGAGCTCGACCTGGGCCGACTCGCCGCAGCCAGCCAGGCCGTGGCGGACCACGTTCGCCAGCACCTCGTCGAGCGAAACCTCTACGGGCCACGTGACCGCGCGGGAGACGCCCTGGGCGGCCCACAGGCTCTCCAGGGCATCGAGGGCGGCCTTGATGCCCGCGTCCGTCGCCGGGACGCTCAGCCGACGGGTTTCCCCCGCGTTCACGGGCTCTCCTTCACATATTATGAGGATTAGAAGGCGGCGCATGATACCCCCCGGCTCGGGGAATCGTGCTAGCGTCGCCTCCAACTTCCGGCGAGCGGCTCTGTAATTATGGTCGATGGGGATCCGGACGAGGCTCTCGTCGCCCGCTGCCTGCGGGGCGAGGTCGAGGCCTTTGAGCCGCTCGTCGTCCGTTACCAGCGGGTGCTCTACAACGTGGCCTATCGCCTGCTGGGCGACCGAGAGGACGCCCGGGACGTGGCCCAGGGCGCCCTGGTCAAGGCTTACGAGAAGCTCGCGAGCTTCGACGCCCGCTATCGCTTCTTCAGCTGGATCTACAGGATCGCGGTCAACGAAGCGCTCAACACGCGCAGCCGCCGACGTCCCGCCTCGCCACTCGTGGCGGACCTGCCCGGCACCGGCGCAGGCGTGGAACACGCGCTCGCATCGCGCGAGCGCAAGGATTGCGTTCAGGCGGCGTTGCTGCGCCTCTCCTCGGACGACCGCGAGGTGATCGTGCTGCGCCACTTCGCGGAGCTGTCGTACGCCGAGATCGGCGAAACCCTGGGCGTCGCCGAGAAGACCGTCAAGTCGCGGCTGCACGAAGCGCGTCAGCGGCTCGGGCGAATCCTGGAGCCGGAGAAACTGCAATGAACGACGAGCGAGACGAGGCATTGGATCCCGACGAGGCGCGGGCGCTGCGGGCGCTCCAGTCGGCCGAGCGGCTCGAGCCCCCGGCCGATCTGGCCCCGAGCGTCATGCGCCAGCTTTCCGCTCCGTCCAACGTCTTGGGAGACACAAACCCCGAGTTCTGGTCGCCGGACCGGCGACGCCAATCGAGTGGAGGCAGCAGGATCTCGAGCAGGAAGGGGGTCCTGCTGGGTGTCGCGGCGGTGGCGGTGCTCGCGATCGCGTATTTCGCCGTGACGGGCTTCCCGCCCACTGGCCCCGGATCCGAAGGCACGGTCGGCGCCGCGAAGAAGTACCAGTCCGAGCCGATCTCCGCGAAGGACGTCCAGCTGCAGAACCCCGAGGTCCAGCGGGTGCTGCAAAGCGACAGCTTCCACAAGCTCATGAGCAACCCAGAGACGCGCGCCATCCTCGCGAGCAAGGAGTTCCAGAAGGCGATGGCCGCGGCCGAGGTGCAGGCGCTGGTCGGCAAGGCGGCCGAGAGCGCCGAGCTCGCGCAGCAGCTCGGCGAGGCGATGGACACGCAGGCGGTGGCCGGGCTCATCTTCTACCTGGCCCGCAACAGCGAAGCGGCCGGCGAGCTCGACGCAGCTCTCGAGAACGCCGCCGTTGAGAAGGCGCTCGATGCCGCCGCCGGCAAGGCGCGCGATGCCGCCTCGGCCAATGCCCTCGACGCGGCGATCAAGGACTCGGCGCTCGAGAAGTTGCTCGCGGAGGCCACCCACGACGCGGCCTTCGCGAAGCTGCTCGACAACGCCGCCTTCCAGGCGGCGATCAAGAACGACGCCTTCCTGGGCCTGCTCTCCGACGCGGCCTTCGCCAAGGCCCTCGGCGATCGCGCCTTCCTCGAGGGCATCGCGAACGGGGCGTTCCTCGAAGCGGCCAGGAACGGTGCGCTCGAAGCCGCGGTCGAGTCGGCTGCCTCGGGAGCCGCCGCCGGCGCGGCCTCCGGAGCTGCGATCGAGAAGGCGACGGACGCGGCACAGCCCAAGTAGCATCCGGACCTGCCGGGGCACACGCGGCCCCCGGCAAGGAGCGACCCCCGTGCGAGGCGCCACCGCCAGCGGCCTCACGCTCAGGAAGGTGTTCGGCCGCTCGCTCGACGACGCCTGGGACGTCGGCGCCATCTCGCTCAGGATCCTGAGGTAGGAGGGGTTTATGACACGTTCGGTCCTCGGCGCGGCGTTGCTGGCACTGGTGGCGGGGGCGCAAGGAGGTCCTGGAGTCATGGACAACGCTCAACGGGAAGCGATCGTCGCAGCCGTTCAGGCGAGGATGCAGTCGTTTGAGGCCGCGGAACGGAGCCGCGACCCCGAGCGACTGCTCACCCACTTTGCGTCCGTGCCCGACTTTCAGATCTACCATGATGGTCGCGGGCCTGCGACGCATGCCGTGCTGTCGGCGGGCACGCGCGGTGCGCTCCCAGCCGTGCGCTCGCTCGACGTCACCTACAGCAACCTCAACATCTCGGTGCTGGCCCCCGAGTACGCGCTCCTCAGCGCCACGTTCCGCAGGGAGATGGTGATCGCGAGCACCGGAGCGACCAACTTGAGCGAAGGCGCGGTTTCGTACTTGTGGCGAAACATCGACGGCCAATGGCTGATCGTGTACGGACACATCTCCCACCCGCTGAACCCCGGCCCGTAGGAGTTGCGCGGGCACGTGTTGCGCGAGGGGCACAAAGGCGAACTCGCCCCGGGGCGAGTAGCGGTGCCGCGTGGATAGAATCGCAGCGGTGAACATCGCCGTAGCGCTGCTGCCGGTCCTGCTTTTCCTGGGGCTGCTGGTCGTACTCGACAGCTTTAAGCTGCTCTCGTTGCGTTCGGTTCTCACGGCACTGCTCGCGGGCGCCGCGGCAGCGCTCGCCGGTGCGCAGCTCAACGCCTTCCTGCTCGACGCGACGTCTCTGTCCGCCCCGCTCTTCTCGCGCTACATGGCGCCTCCCCTGGAAGAAGCGCTCAAGGCCCTGTGGGTCGTCGTCCTGCTGCGCCGGGGCCGGGTCGGCTTCCTGGTGGACGCGGCGATCCTCGGCTTCGCGGTTGGGGCGGGCTTCGCGCTCGTCGAGAACGTCGAGTACCTCCGGGCGCTTTCGGAGCCTGGCCTGGGGCTGTGGCTGGTGCGGGGCCTCGGCACCGCGGTCCTCCACGGCGCGACGACCGCCATCTTCGCGATCCTCGCGAAGGGCCTGAGCGATCGACACCCCGAACACCCGCTCGTGGCCTGCGTCCCCGGCTACCTCGCGGCCGTCGTCGTCCACTCGGGCTACAACCACCAGCTGCTGCCGCCAGTCCTGTCCGCCGGAGTGCTGCTGGTCGGGCTGCCGCTGCTGGTGGTGGCGGTCTTCGAACGCAGCGAGCGGCGCACCCGGGACTTCCTGGGCGTGGGCCTCGACAGCGATCTCGAGATCGCCCTTACGATCGCCTCGGGTGCTGCGCTCGAGACGCGCATCGGCCAGTACTTGCGCTCGCTCAAGCAGCGCTTCCCGGGCGAGGTGGTGGCCGACATGCTCTGCCTGCTGCGCATCCAGGCCGAGCTGCGGATCCGTGCCAAGGGCCTGCTGCTCGCACGCGAGGCGGGCCTCGAGGCGCCCGTCGGAGACGACGTTCTGGATCGGCTGACGGAGCTGCGCTACCTGGAACGCTCGATCGGGCGTACGGGCCTGCTGGCGATGAAGCCGATCCTGCGCCAGGACGCTCGTGCGCTTTGGCAGGTCTACCTGCTCGAAGAGGCCAGGCGGTCCGGGAGCAGGGGCCCCGGCCCGCGCTGACGCCCCTCAGGGGGCTCGAGCTCCTCGACGAAAAACGTCGAAATTCCACCCATTGCCATGGGTGGCAGACATCGCTATCTTTCCGTAATCCAGCCAGGCAGGTGGGACGATGCCTATCACACTGACGCTGCTGCTCGCGGCCATCGCGGGGACGCAAGGCCCATCGCCAGAATCGATTCCCGTCCGAATCGAGGCCAGTGGCGCGGTGCTGGCGGGCGACATCTTGCTGCCTGCGCAAGCAGCTCGCGGGTCCGTGCCGGGAGTGGTGTTGGTGCACGGCTCCGGCCGGTCCGAACGCGAGACCTACCGCCACGCTGCCCTTCGCCTTCAAGGGATGGGAATGGCGGTACTCCTCTACGACAAGCGCGGTGTCGGTCAGTCGACGGGCCGCTATCGTGAAGTCACTACCGAGAACAGTCGGGAAGCCCTCGCCGAGCTCGCCGACGACGCGAGCCGGGCGCTCGCCGTGCTCGTGTCGCATCCCCAGGTCGATCCCGCGCGCGTGGGTTACTTCGGCGCCAGCCAGGCGGGCTGGATCCTGCCGCTGGCCGCCGACGGGCATCCGAGCGCCCGCTTCCTCGTGGTGATCTCGGGGCCGGCCGTGAGCGTCGGCTTCGAGATCCGTCACGGCCAGCTGAACGGCGAGGGCAGCAAGGCCATCAGCGAGGAAGAGCTCGGGAAGCAGCTGGCCGCGTTCCAGGGGCCCCACGGATACGATCCGACGGACACCCTGAGCCGCCTGCGGACGCCGACGCTCTGGATCATGGGCGGCCGCGACCAGAACCTCCCAGTTCGGGAGACGCTGCAGGCGCTGGACGGCTTGCCGGCGAAAGCCACCGGGGTCCTGACTCTCGTGCGGTTCGCGGAGGCGGATCACGGGATGCATCGAAGCGAAGGTTCCCGCGTGAACGACTGGGAGGCGATCGAGTCTTGGCTCAGGAAGCGCGGCATCCTGGCTCGCGGGTCGGCCGCGACGCGATAGAGTACGGTACGGCAGAGCCTCTGCAGACGCAGCGCCCCCCGCTGCACGGAATGCCCGCTCGCGCGAGAATGTGCCCATGCGAATCGAGAGTAGGGCCTTTTCGGGCCCCGCCGAGTTCCGGGCGTGGCTGGCGGAGAACCACGCGACGGCGAAGGAGCTGTTCGTGCGCTGCTCGAAGGCCCACGTTGCCGGCGGCTTGACCTATCGCCAGGCGCTCGACGAGGCGTTGTGCA